>Ga0315289_10016711_pt1 | contig 10104 bp, 3 predicted proteins | sample YL17G11_40_MG_FD_203452 | JGI IMG/M metagenome (GOLD analysis project Ga0315289, IMG submission 203452) | Sediment microbial communities from Yellowstone Lake, YNP, Wyoming, USA - YL17G11_40 | ecosystem: Environmental > Aquatic > Freshwater > Lake > Sediment | place: USA: Wyoming | collected...
TCACGGCACCGGTAGCTTTCCTCTACGCGCCCTACGTCCTGCGCAATGTCTTCGAGCGGGGTACACCCGAAGCACTGGGGACATTCCTCTACCCGTGGGTTCTCTGGAGCCTGATTCGGCTCGCCAGACGACCCTCCGGGGGCCGGTTTGCACTGACGTCCGCATTGTGGGCCGGATGCATAGCTGCACACGTACTTGCACCTCTTATGCTTCTCCCCTTGGCAGCACTCGTAGCGCTGATCGCGTGGTGGAGGTATCGCACCGCCGGGCCGCTACTTGCCCTCGTAGCGGGTGGGCTCCTCACGGCCTTCATCTGGGCGCCCATGCTCTCCGAACAGCGCTGGGTCCACGTCGAGCGTGATTTCGAAGCGCAGTTCGCGGCCCCGGCTAGCAACCCGCTGCCGCTGGATCGGTTGCTGGCACCTCCCGCAGTGTACGATACGCTGCGCGATAACAACTACACTGGCGACCGGATGGGCCTCTGGCATGCGGCGTTGTTGATACTGGGGATTCCGGCGACGGTCTACGCCTGGCGTGTGCGGCGGCGCGATCTCGCGCTGATCGCGGGCATTGCCACGTTAGTAGGATTTCTCATTCTTTGGATGCTAACGGCCGCTTCCAATCCGGTGTGGACGTTCCTCAATCCACTGCTTGAGCGCCTTCAATACCGCTCCCGGTTGATGGGACTCCAGGCGCTTGCCATCGCCGTTGTCGCTGCAGTGGCAGTGGCCCTCCTGCCTGGTCAGTGGCAACGGCGCCTGGCGCTGTTACTGTGCTGCGTTCTTGTCCTGTCGGCAGTGCCTTCACTCTACGTCGAGCTTCAGCACCGCTATGCGCCATTCGGTGACACGGTCGCCCTGCCGGAGGTCCGGGCTGCTGAGGTGGCCAGTGGGGGGAGCGCTTTCACATCTTTCGGCGAATTCATGCCGCGCTGGCGCACGGCCCCGTTCGATCAGGCAGTCGTTGATGAACTTGCGCCAGTGCTGGACACCGCAGAGGAGCCACTGGCAGAACCGCTCCGCGGAGCTCGCGCCGAGGCAGCGAGCGTGCGTTCGGGAGCCTGGGATCTCACGGTAACCTCGGCCGAACGGGCGATGCTAACGCTCCATTTGCTGTACTACCCACGCTGGAAAGGGTACCTGGACGGGCAGCCGGTCGCGCTTTCCCCTCAGCTCGAGACGGGCTATGTGCAGCTCGACGTGCCGGCAGGCACCCATCAGATTGCTCTTCGCTACAGTTCGACGCCGGTTGAGAGGACGGCGGCGATCCTTAGTGGCCTTACGCTCCTTGGCCTGGTGGCTCTTGGCGCAGCCTGGCGTTCGGGCCTCCCAGGGACTCGGCCCGTACCCAAGTTGACGCAGGCACGTGCCGCGACCGCCGACCTGGCGAACAAGACCGGGCGATATCCACCTGCCGGAGCAGCGTCGGCACCTCCGTGGGGGGTGCTGGTTGCGCTCACCGCCGTCCTGGCGTTCAAGATCCTCTACGTAGACACGGCGACCAACTGGTTTCGTTGTAGTTCAACGCCCGACACGGTGTGCGGTGCCGACACCACGGTGGACGCGCCGTTCATTGGGGGACCGCGGTTGCGCGGCTATTCCGTTCGTGGTGGCGCCGTCAGGCGCTCCGATTTCGCGCCGGGCGACGTTGTTCGGGTAACTCTGTACTGGCAAGGGGAGCCGGGCGGGCCCAGGAGGCTGACGAGCTTTGTCCACATCCGGAACAGCCAGCCGGGCGGGTCGTTGAACCCGCGCACCGGGAACGAGTTGTGGGCCCAAGATGAGCACGAGGCTCCCGGCCGGCTTCTCACTACCGAGTACGTACCAGGGCGCCTGTATCAGGATGAATTCAGACTGCGCTTGCCCGATGACATTCCACCAGGTACACACTTCCTGGAAGTCGGCTGGGCCGATTCGGCGACGGGCGAACAGTTGGACTTGCCAGTGGATGCCGTGGTCCCCCCACTCAGGGTGCTTTGGCATTCAGTCCTATTGCCGTCCATTAAGGTCCGTTCATGAACAGCGCCGCAGAAGCGCGGTGCCCTTAGGGCAAGCCGGAGTCGCCAAGGAACATGCGCAGTCCCATCACTCCGAGTGAAAAGGTTTTTGCCAGATGATCGGCGTTCCCCACCTTTCCAGGCTAGAGAAATGGCATCGGTCGCTTCTAGTGTTGGCGATCTTCGCTATTCTCACCCTTCTCCTGACGCACCCGCTGGCCCTTCACGTGGTCGACAGCATCGCGAACTACGGGGATCCTCTGCTCAACTCGTGGATTCTTGCCTGGGATGCTCATCAACTCGTGCGAAATCCGCTCGGCCTCTTCAACGCGAACATCTTCTACCCCTACCCTGCTACGTTGGCCTACTCCGAGAACCTGCTGGGGATTGCCTTGCTATTTGCGCCGATCTTGTTGGCGACCGGAAATCCCATCCCCGCTCACAACCTTGCCATCCTTTCATCCTTTGTGTTGTCGGGTTTTGGGGCCTATCTGCTGGTCTGCTACCTGACTGGCAGCCGTCGTGCTGCCATGATCGCAGGCATTGTTTTCGCCTTTGCCCCCTACCGGCTTAACGGCATTAGTCAGCTCCAGAACCTGACCATCCAGTGGCTGCCGCTCGCCTTCCTGTACCTGACGAGGTACTTCAGGACCGGTAAGGGCCGGGATGTTTACCTGTTTACCCTTTTCTTCGTGCTGCAAATCCTCTCCTGCGTGTACTACGCTTTTTACACTACCTTTGCAGTAGGCCTCTACCTTACTTTCCAGTTGTGGTATTCGTGGCACGACAAGAGAACAGACGCCAAGAAAGGCGTCTGGCGACGCTTGGCAGTTGCGCTCCTCCTGGTCATGGCCCTAATGGCGGTTGTTTTCCAGCCCTACCTGGAGGCCAGGTCGACGGTGGGCCAGCGCAGTGTGGGCGAACAGGAAGGGGCCAGCCTTCGCGATTATACCACCGCGTCGCCCCGCAGCACCTCTGGCCGGCTTGTGCCTTTCCTGCTCCCCACTCCCGGCGGTGGATGGATCCTCTTCCCAGGCTTCATCCCGCTGGGCTTGGCGGCGCTGGGAGCGGCCTCGAGCCTCTTCAGGCGCGCGAAGGCCAATCTCCCCTCTCGACAATGGCCCCGCCTCGCGGAACCCGACCGCGAGGCACGCTTTTACCTTCTTCTGGGACTCGTCGCGATTATCCTCTCGTTGGGCACTTCTCTGCGACTGACTTCCAACGGACCGGTCCTCCTCCAGCCGCTACCCTATGCCTTCCTCCTCAAATGGATACCGGGGTTAGGTGCTATGCGGGTGCCCGCGCGCTTGGTCGCGCTGGTGGCCTTTTCCCTTTCTGTGATGGCTGCCTACGGCAGCATGTGGCTCATCAGGATTCGCGCCCCCGTGCTGGCTGTGGTTGCCGTTGTGCTGTTGGTTGAGGTCACCGTCATGCCGGAGGCAAACCGTCCCATTGAGGTCGGTGGGCGGGTCCCGGAGGTCTACCGTTGGTTGAACAGCACGCCTGAAGGCAGCGTGATCCTGGAGCTACCGTCGGTTCAGTCGCCCTGGTTCTGGGAAGACACGGCCTCCATGGAACGACTGGCAAGGCAGCAGTATTTCTCTACCTATCACTGGCGGCCAAGCATCATGGGCTACAGTGGCTTTGTCCCGCCACTGTTCCAGGACACCCTCGACCGTATTTTGCATTTTCCCGGCACAGAAGCCTCGAGCTTCCTGCGCGGCATGGGCGTGGACTACGTGATCGTCCATCGAGCGGAGTTCGAACCTGAGGCATGGTCTGGGTTCGAGAAAAGATTGTCCCGATTCGCCGGCGACCTTGTCCTCGTGCAGCAATTCAACAACGATCTCGTCTATCACCTGCAGCGGCCCGAGAAACAGGCGGCTGCGCCTCACCTGTCGCTGTATCTGCCCGACATGGCAGGGCGTGGCCAAGAGTACGTGGCTTTCGTCGTTGTGGAGAACCAGAATGGTAGCACTCTGGTGCATGTGATGCCTCCGAAGTACGGTCTGGAGTATTGCTGGCGCAATGCGGAAGGCCAAGCTGTCTGCGGGGTCAGAGAAGGGCACTTTCCCATCTCCTATCCGGAGGGGAAGAGCTTCGTGCCTCTTGACATACCCGTTTCGCAGAACGGCGAGGGCACGGTGGAGCTCAGGCTGAGCGTGTTGGGACAGACCATCACAGCTGTACAAAACGTTCGGGTCGCCGAGCCAGGAGACATGGTAGACGCACTCCCTAAAGAAGCGGACCGCGAACGGTTCTTCGCCCCCGACCTCAACTTTGGCAATCGCCTGAGGCTGACATACGTAACCCTCGATGACCAACGCTATCGCGCTGGAGACAGCGTGGGGTTCACGTTCTACATGCAGAAGCTGTCCGAAGCATCCATCGATGATGTGGTGGTCTTCTTCAAATTACTGGATGCCTCAACGGGGCAAGCGGTAATCGAGGATGACATGACACCTCCGCGCCGCGATCTCTGGGACGACACAGGGCACGTTGCTGACCATCGGCTCCAGCAACTCCCCCTGGGTCTTGCGCCGGGGAGGTACAGGCTTCTCTTGGGCCTCTACGACCATCGACGTGAGGAGTTTGTGCCCGTGATCCAGGAGGATGGCACAGCCATATGGCGTGCATTCGAAGCAGAGATCGAAGTGGAGTAAAGCGCAAGTGAGCCACCACTCCATACCGCAGGCCGACGGAGACACCCGATGAAATGGCTTCGCGATGGACGTTGGGCCTGGCTCCTGCTGGCGCTTGCGGCGGCCGCGATCTACCCCGCCCTGGTATGGAACAGTGGGGCCGTGGCCTACGATGCCGCACTCCAGCACATACCCCGAGGTCTCATCTTCTCCAACGCGATCGATGATGGCGTACTCTTTCCGCGATGGGTGCAGTTTCTGCATCTGGGCCTGGGGAGCCCGCTCTTCACCTTTCAGGGCCCCCTCCCGTACTATTTTATGGACGGGCTGTTCCGCCTGGGGATACCGCATCCATTGGGTTGGCGATTCCTGATTGCGGCAGGTCTTCTGGCCGCTTGTGTGGGCATGTACCTGTTCGTGCATGCCCTGACAGGGCACAAGTGGCCATCCGTGCTCGCGGCGGTAGCTTTCCTGTATGCACCCTACGTGCTGCGCAACAGCCTGGAAAGAGGCTCCAACGAGGCCTACAGCATGTTCCTCTACCCATGGGTGATCTGGGCCCTTCTCTGGATGGCGCAGCGGCCCTCCTTTGCGCGATTCACCGTCGCCACTCTGCTGTGGGCGGGGTGCATCGCTTCGCACGTACTGGGGCCGCTGATGCTGGCTCCGGTCGCCCTGTTGGTTGCCGCCGTCGCGGCCTGGCGTCACCGCACGGCGTCGCCTCTCCTGGCATTGCTTGCGGGCGGCCTCCTCACCGCGTTCATCTGGGCTCCCATGATCCCTGAACAGTCATACGTTCATGTTGAGCGCGACTTCTCACATCCGGACGCGAAGCCGTGGGACAATCCCATCGCGCTGAGCGAGTTGTTGGCGCCCCCGGTCGTATTCGACGTGGAACGCGAGAACAACCAGTCCGGCAATCGTGTTGGCCTGCTACAGTCGGCCCTGCTCGTGCTCGCGCTCCCCGCCGCTCTTGCCGCGCGGATGGCCGATCGCCGCCACCGGACGCTGGCGCTCTGCGTGGCGGCGGCATCCCTGCTCGGGCTGCTCCTTCTCTGGTCCTTCACGGATGCGGCAAACGCCGCCTGGCGCGTGCTCGCGCCGATCGTGGGCAGGGTGCAGTACCGCTCGCGCCTGATGGGCCTCCAGGCCCTGGCAGCGGCGACAGCGGCCGGCCTGGCCGTGGCGCTGTCGCCCCCTCGGTGGCAGCGCAGGCTGGCGCTGGCATTGGCCGGCCTGCTGATTGCGGCGGCGCTGCCCTCGCTCTACATCAACCTGCGGCATGAGTACGCGCCGATCGACGCGAACATCACGCGCGATCAGGTGCGCGACATCGAGATCAAGACGGGCGGCAGCGCGCTGACCGCGTATTCGGAATTCCTGCCGCGCTGGCGGACCGCGCCCTTCGACGATGCCTTGCTGGCCGAGCTGGGCACCAGGTTTGACCCCCCCCAGGGGGCGCATCCCCTGGCCCAGCCGCCCGAGGGCGTGCTCGTCACGTCGGCACGAGTGCGCTCAAGCGCGTGGGATGTGACGGTGGCATCGCCGGTATCAGCGACGCTCACGTTCCATCTCCTTTACTATCCGCGCTGGCAGGCGTATCTCGATGGACAGCCGATCGCGGCGCGCCCACAAGCGGAGACGGGGTACCTGCAACTGGATTTCCCCGCTGGAACACACGCCCTGGCCTTCCGGTACGGCATGACTGCCGCAGAGCGGGCCGGGCTCGCCGTAAGCGCACTGACTCTCGGCGCATTGGCGCTGCTGGGCGTTCTGGCTGCCTTGCGAAAGCCCGGCAGGCAGATCGTTGATCGTCCGTTCCAACTTACCAACGTACCATCTTACCAACTTTCCAACGTTCCCATTTGGCTGCTGCTCGCCCTGACCGGCTTGCTGGCCTTCAAGGTCTTCTATGTGGACGGGGCAACCCTGTGGTTGCGGTGCCAATCCACGCCGGGGCGCGTCTGCGGTGCCGAGGGCTCGCCAGACATCCCCTTTGACGGGGGGATGCGCTTGCGAGGCTACAGCGCACCGAGAGAAGTGGTGCGCGGCGAAGCCCTGCCGGTTAGGCTGTTCTGGCAGGCCGATCATCCGATCGATAGGGGCCTGTACGCGTTCGTGCACATCCGCAACAGCCAGCCGGATGGGCCGACGAACCCCGAAAGCGGCAACGACATCTGGGCACAGGTCGAGGTCGAAGGACCAGGCGGATTCTTCACCACCGGATACCTGCCTGGGCGTATCTATGCGGATGAGCAACGAATACCTATCCCGAAGGGTATGCCGCCCGGCGAGTACCTGCTCGAGGTGGGATGGTATGACCCGGCTACCGGGGAACAACTGGAACCAGACGCCGCCAGCGTGAAGCCGCCGCTGAAAATGCTGTGGCGTTCTGTGCTGCTGCCTTCTATCAGGGTCAAGTAGATGCAACCAGCAGGCCAGGCCGCTCCTGAATCGCTACGATCTCATGCCGCGCAGCTCGCGAAACGATCGGCTGTCTGGATCATCTTTGCCGGTTTGCTTCTGTGGGGATGGCGCGTCTGGGACTTCTCCCGCTCGCTGCCCGCCTATGACGACGTGCTGGAAGTGTTGTGGACGCTCCGCTGGTATGATGGCGCGCTGCGCGGCCTGCACGGCTTCGCGGTATACCCACTGGCCTTCTACCCCTCTGGCTGGCATGTGGCCACTTATGCACTGGGGCCGGCAGGATTCCTGGTCTTGCTTCCGTTGTACTGGTTGGGGGGAGCGCCCTTTGCCTATAACATCACATCGCTGCTCACTTTCGTCGTAGCATTTGTGGGGATGCGGCGGCTTTCCCGGCTTTTCCTGAGTCCCCTTGCGGCTACTGTCGCGGCCATGTTGTTCACGTTCTGGGGGTTCCGCTGGTTCAGGATCATCGGGCACTTGAACCTGCTCCTGGCCTCCGCTTTGCTGCCCTGGATGGCATGGGGCTTGGAGCGGGGGTTGCGGTCGTCGAAACACAGGGTCCGATGGCTCGTGCTCGTGGGCGTCCTCTGGGCTACCATGATCATGAGCTCATGGTACTTCGTTTGGATCGGCGGCCTTTTGCTTGCGATCTGGGTTATCGTTGAAGCAGGCCGCCTCGCCCGTGAGACCAACTCCCCAGATCCGTCGACAGCAATCCGTTCAGTCCGTTCCCCAAATCCGCTGACAGCCGTCCTGAACGCGCTGATACCTGGGATGGTGGCCGCGCTGCTCTGTGCTCCCTGGTTGGTCTGGTTCATACGGGAGACGGCATTGGCAAATGCGCCGTTCTACGACATCTCGCAGGTGAGCCTGTGGGATGCGAGCCTCAACAGCCTGCCCGTGCCCAATGTCTTTCATCCCTGGCTGGCGCCGATCGCCCAATGGCTCTACCGCGGCCCAGTCAACGAGCCGGGCCAGGCCAACCTGGGGCTCGCGGCGTGTGTCGTTGCCCTCGTGGGGTTGCGGCCTGCCTTGCACAATCGGCGCTGGCGCCCCGTGCTCGTTTGCACAGGGGTTGCCCTTCTGTTGGCGTTGGGCCTGACCCTGAAGTGGAACGGCGCCGACGTCCAATGGGGCGGGCTTCGCCCCCTGGACGCTCTCATCTGGCGGATAGGCCATGCGCTGAAACCAGGGGCCTTTACGGCGTCATTGCCGCCTGCCCCGTTTGACGTGGCGGTGCCGATGCCGGGCCTTCTGCTGAGCGCCATCGTGCCCTTTTTCGAGCGCGCACGCGTCTTCGCGCGCTACGCGCTGCTCGCGAGCCTGGGGGTTTACCTGCTCGCGGGACTGGGGATCATGCAGGTGCGCAAGGTGTGGGGCCAGGCGCTTCTGGCGGGATTGCTGATTTTCGAAGTCGCGCCGCCCCCCTCGGACAGGGTCCCGTACCCCCCTCCGTCACACCCGGCCTTCGAATGGCTCGCGAGCCAGCAGATCTCTCCCGGTGCGATCCTCGATCTCGGCTCGTGGCAGCAAAACACCCTGTATGTGCCCATCGGCGGCAATCCTCTGTGGGCGACGGAGTATCACCATCAGCCCACGGTGGCTGGCGCCAGCAGCGTCTGGCCGGCGCATGTGGTCTTCCTGGACAAATGGCTGGGGTCGCATCCGCACTCGTTTCTGAATCCGGAGCTGGTCCCGCTGTTGAGGTTCTACGACGTGCGTCTGATCGTCTTCCACGTTGCGGGGGGCTATGCCGAGGAGATGCTAGGCGAGGCGAAGCAGAACCCAGAGCTCCAAGGGATACACTGCTTCGATCCCTCAGCAGAGGTGGGCCCCTGGGCCTATCCGATCTGTGTCTTCGAAGTGCCGCCCGCATCCGGCAACTTCAACATGATCTTCCGCGAGGGTTGGTCGGGAGGCGAGGAGTGGGGCCGGTGGGCCGAAGGCGTGGAATCGCGCGCAGCCTGGGTGGCGACCTCCCGCGCAGAGCAGCATCTACAGCTTGAAGCCTTCCCGTTCTGTGTGCCGGGCCAGAAACAGCGCCTGGCGGTAGAGGTGAACGGTGCGGAAATGGAGAGCTACGAGTGGCTGGGGTGTGAGTCGTGGGCAACCGAGATCACTGTCCCGGCGTCTCTGGTGGACGTGGGTTGGAACGAGATCGTATTACGGAGCGGCTACGCGCTCCGCCCGGTAGATGTTACCGGCGGCGAGAATCCAGACCCAAGGGCGCTGGCGTTTGGCGTGAGCAAGCTGCTGGTGGCAGCTGCGCCAGCAGAGGCTAAGTAGAGGACGCTCATGGGTTCTGGCGTTCGCTAGGGATGGCTGTTCGTGGTACCCGCGCCTTTCGCCCTATGGCCCGCCCTGACGCGTGATATCGCATCCTCAGCCTACGATGCGGCGATGGAACACGTGCCGCGTGCTGTGGTGTTCTCACAAGCCATCTCAGATGGCGCCTTATACCCGCGGTGGACGCAATTTCTCCATTGGGGGTTAGGCAGCCCGCTCTTCACCTTCCAGCCCCCATTGCCCTACTATGCGCTGGATCTCCTGTTCAGGCTGGGCATGCCACACCCCTTTGGCTGGCGCATCCTCATGGCAGGGGGGCTGCTGGCAGCCTTCTTAGGGACCTACCTGCTGGTGCTCACGGTGACCGGAAGGAGGTGGCCTGCCGCCCTAGCGGCGGTAGCCTTCCTCTACGCGCCTTACGTGATCCGCAACTCGCTGCTCCGCGGCTCCAACGAAGCGTACGGCATGTTCTTGTATCCGTGGGTGCTGTGGGCGCTCGTCTTGGTAGCGCGCCGGCCCTCCATCGGGCGCTTTGTGGTCGCTACGCTTCTTTGGGCAGCCTGTATCGCTGCCCACGTGCTGGCGTCCCTGATGTTGCTGCCGTTTGCGCTGTCGCTTGCCCTCCTGCTGGCCTGGCGCAACCGTTCAGCGGTGACGCCAGGTGCAGCGTTTTCCCCTGTCGCCGTCTTGCTGGCGGGCGGCCTGCTGACGGCAGGCATTTGGGCGCCCATGATCCCCGAACAGAGCTACGTG
>Ga0315289_10016712_pt1 | contig 10103 bp, 6 predicted proteins | sample YL17G11_40_MG_FD_203452 | JGI IMG/M metagenome (GOLD analysis project Ga0315289, IMG submission 203452) | Sediment microbial communities from Yellowstone Lake, YNP, Wyoming, USA - YL17G11_40 | ecosystem: Environmental > Aquatic > Freshwater > Lake > Sediment | place: USA: Wyoming | collected...
CTCCGGACCCGGCGCCGGGGCGTGACGTTGTCAGCGGGTGTGCCGGTTGCGAACGCCGCGCGCGTGCCGCACTATTTACGACCTTATCAGTTCTGAATTGACGCGGGTCCGGGCGTGAAGCCCACGTCGTCGAGGAGGATCACGGCGGTTTGCGTGCGGTCGAAGCAGAAGCGGATTTGCTGCAAACGGCCGGGATCGAACGCCGGGTATGCTGCCAGGAAATCCGACAGGGGAATCTCGTACGTCTGCAGCACCGGCTCCGTGGCGGACTTGAAGCGGATGCGCTCCCAGTAGGGCCATTTCGTGAAGGTCACCTTCAGGATGGGTTGCAGGGGACGAACGTGGCTGAGCGGCAGGCGTGCGACTTCGCCGTCCGAAGTCACGAGCTCGATCGTCAGGTCGATGGGCGGCTTGCCTGGTCCCGGCGCGGGCGTGTTCGGCTCCGCGGCCGGCGGAGCGTTGGGCTCGGGCGGCGGCGCCGGGTGCTCCTCTTTTTGCGCCTCGCACGTGTCACACGTGTCGGCCAGGCAGAAGGAGAGGATCGTCTGCCCGTCGAGCCGCCAGCGCGCGGGAAGATCGTCCGGCAACGTGATCGTATAGTTGGGGGCATGGGCCGACGCGCGGTTGGTCCAGCCGGCGGTGTTCCAACCGAGGACGGCGGCGCGGTCCTGGAACGACCATCCGCCCCGGCCCTCCAGCCGGCGGTGGCGCCAGAAGCCCAGATTCGCGCCCGTTTGAAAGCCGCCCTCCACGGTCGTCCTGGTGACGTCAATCGACTCATCGAAGTCGCTCACCACCCGCAGGCGGGAATCGGCGAAGCGGTTGAAGTAGACAGTAGCGGGCAGCCAGTGGGCTGCGCGGCGGTAATCGCGGAACATGGGGACATATTCGCTTCTGCCGCGCAGCGTGGCCTCCAAAAACGCGGCGATATACACCCGGGCGATCTTCCGTTGCTCTTCGGGACTCAGCAGGGCGCCGCGGGCGAGCAAGTGTTTCAGGGGAGGAGGGGCATCGTAGCGGCCCCAGACCGTGTTGAATTGCCCGTGATTGGCGCGGTGGACGTACAGGGCTGTTTTCATCCAGTAATTGCGGTCGGTGAATCTCACCCGCCGGTACGTGCGGGCGCCGGCGAAGAAGTCCACGTCGCTGTCGTGACTGCCCTGCAGGACGAGATAGTTGACGTTCTCGATCGGGGTGGGCAGACCCACCGGCTCGTATTGCCCGTCGATCGGGGCGATCGCGATCAGCGTTTTGATGGCGAAGCCGAAGTCGAACGGGACCTTGGCGTTGTCCGGATAGTACAGCAGCCGGTTGAAGGCGGCCGCATGAACGATGGCCTCGCCGCCGCGGGAGTGGCCGATCAGGGCGATGCGGGAGAGGTCCACCTTGTCATGGAAGAGATTCTCCTCCTGGTCATTCCAGGTCCGCCACAGTTGCAGATGCTTGAGCAGCAGCCAGCCGCGGACGTGGTTCTCGCCGCCGATATCACCCGTCCAACTGCCGTTGAGGAAGTTCTCGTCGATAGAGGCCAGAATGAAACCCTGGCTGGCCAAGAGCTCGCCGAGGTAGCCGTACCCCGGGTCGGAGAACTCCTCCATCTTGTGATTCCCGTGGACGACGAGGACCAGCGGGAAGGGGCCCTCGCCCTGGGGCAGCCAGACGCGTGCATTGAGGGGAAGGTTCTCGGGCTCGAAGCCCCAGTACTGGCGGCGGGCCCAGGCCTTGAAGCCTTTGAGATTCGTGATGAAGGCCGAAGCATCCACGGACTCGGTCCTGAGGTCCACGTTTTTGCCATACTCCGGCCGGTGGCGGTCCGTGCCGCTGCCGTAGAACAGCATAGCCACCTCGTAGGGACCGGCTTGGGACGGGTCGGGGGCGTCGAGGGGAGGAGTCGGCTTATCGATGGCGGTGCGGATCTCCTTGAGATAAGGGTCCTCGCCGGGCAGGGTCAGCCAGTAGATCAAGATCGCGCCGCCGGTAACCGCGACGATCAGCATCAGTAAGGCAATTATCGCGGAGGCGATGCCTGCTTGCCTCGATCTCCAATGCAGAAGAATCCCGATACTCGCGCCGCCCAACATCGGCAATACGACCAGCCATCCGCCCAGTCGCAACGCAAATCCAGGCGAAAAACCGAAAGGTCCTGCGATAGCGATGAGACTGCCGAAGGCGACGACCAGCAAGGCTTTGAATCGCAGGGGCATACGCCGGGTCAGGGCCAGCACGAGCAAGAGGATCAAGGTCGCCAAGCCTAAGACCACGGCTGCCAGGAGCAGGGTGCCGGCCACATCAATGGCCGCCCCCAAGCCGGTTCCCAGGCACAACCCGGCGTAGGCAGGAAAGAACAGGGCCGCCACGATCAGTCCGAGCGCGGCGCCGGGCCACGCGAGGCTACAGAAGCGCGTACACGGTCGTACGCACCGCCCGCAGAAGCTCACGAGACGACGGACGATGGAGCGCCACCAGGGTGTAGATACACCGGGACCGGGAGCCGAAGCCTCCGAAAATTCGGACATTACCTTGCTCCTTTATGCAGGAGGTCAGTTGCGCGCCGGCTCGTGCAGAGGCAGGAAACGACGTACCGCTTGCTTCCTGGCGTGTGGACTGCGGGCGTCGATCGTGATCGTCTTGCGCGACGAGAGCGGAATATTCTCCAGGAACAGGCCGTCGTCGGCGACCGGGATGTCTGTGCCATTGATCGTGATCCGGGCACCGGGCTCGACCCAGCCGTGCACGTCGATGGACGCGCCGTCCGCCACGCGGGAGTGTTCGATGGGGTTGGTTTGGACCATCATCCGCGGCGACTGGTCCAAGCCGAGAATCTCGTCGATGATCTGCCTTTTGGCCGCATAGAGGACGTTCGGATCGTTGCTGTAGTCATCCGTGGTCCGGACGACACCGGCGGCGATCTCGACGCCGCGTTGCGACGGATCGATCAGCGCGGAAACCCGCTGGCTCATCCCTTTCTGCATCTGCCGAACCTTCTCTTCCAGCAGGCGGAAGTACTCGTAATCCTGAATGCCGTTGCGCATCTGCTCCCAGCGCAGCGAGTCCAGGAGGCCGCCTTTTGTGGGATATACGTGCCAGCCGTCGCCGCAGTGCTGACCGGGGGCCTCGAACGGATCGTTCGTCCACATGTTGAAGCCCCAGTGCAGGTAGCCGGTCAGACCGAAACGATAGTTGAGCCAGTGCATGGTCCGCGACTGAATGAGCGGCACATCCGCCGTCTTGTTCATGTACGCGCCGGCCTGAAAGATGCCAACGGTGTAAATCCACATCTCGTTGCCGCGCCGCTGGGCGTCGGTGTAAGCCGCCTGCTGGGTGGCATAGTGGTCGAGCTTCGGGACCCAGACTTCGAGCCGGTCGAGGCAGTGGGGCGTCTCGATGGCGTCCATCCGCCGGAGCCTTGGCCCGTAACGGTGCACGAATTCCGAGGCCTCTCGCCAGGTCATGATGTTGTGATTGGAAGGTTCATCGGCGATGTGGAAAACGGTCTTGTCGAGCCAGCCACGCTCCTGCAAATGCTGCTCCAGGGCAGGCAGAAACTGCGGCAGGAATTCCTTGCCCGGCATGGCGATGGAGGCAGCTTTTGCCTCATCGCGGACCGGGAAATCCCGCAGCACAATTTCCTTACTGGACCAGCCTCCCTCGCGGAACCGGGCGACGAAACCGGTCTCCAGCAGGCTCATCCGCCCCGTGCTCCAGAAGACCTCGCACCATTTGTCGAACCGGGAGAAGTCGAACGTCAGCTTGCCGTCGCTGCGCCTGGTAGCCGCGATCAGTTCCGGTGCGACGCGAAAGACATTCTGCCGGTGGTCGGCCATGTTCCGAGCATAGACGCCCAGCATCTTGTAGTACGCGTCGGGATCGGAGGAGTCCACGCCATGGAACTGCTTGAACCGGCCCGTCGAGAACCACTCCGTCACCATCAGGTGCCGCTCGTCCGACAGGGTCAGCGGAAAGACCGTGAGAGCCAGCGGCAGCGTCTTTTCGCCCTTGTCTGCGTGGAAGGTCACGACGCCTTCATAATCACCGGTCTGGGCGTCCTTCGGCACGCGAATCGTCAGGTAGACGGCTTGATAGCGTCCTGCCGCCACGCCCATCTGCTTTGCCTCGGACAGGTAATCCGGGAAGCGCGCCGGCGCGGGGCGGGTGAAGCCCGACTTGCGATGATTGGGCGAATTCTCGGCAATCTGGATCGCGCCGACAAAATTCCAGGTCACGGCCTCCGTCGGCAGATCGCTATTACCGCCCTTGAGCTTCAGGGGACCGAGAGAAACGGTCAGATCGGCAATCGCCTGTTGGGCCTTGACGACGCCTTGGGCGGACAGGACCTCGTTGCGGATGCCGAAGACCTCGATCCGCTTCTGCGGCGAGGGACACTTGTACCCATCCTCGAAGACCCGCTCCAGGTCCGTTACCGCGAAGCACTCGAAAGCCGCCTCCCCGCCAGAGCAAGGCGAACCAAGAGCAAGGAGGCAGACCGTAAGAATGACGCGACCGTGCCGGAGGAAAACCCTGCGCATACTCATAATCGTCTCCCAACTCCCAACCGTCCAAGTACGCAGGTGGCATCGCCAAGCTCTGCCTGACGATGCCACCCTGAGATGCAAATTGACTGTCCAACGTTTGGTGCTTACCCGTTCAGGACCCAGCCTTGGCGGTAGGTCTTCGTGATGAACTTATCCGCCTCCGGGTTGTTGGAGGCCTTGAGGTCCTGGGCGTCCCATTCGAGCTTCGGGCCGCTGGTGACCTCGACTTCCTTCTCCTGTTTGTTCTCCCGGATCTTCTTCTTCGACGTCTGGCCGAGGCGGTAGGAGACCAGAGCCAGCAGGTTGTTCTCGATCATCGCGCCGGCATAGTCGAAGTTGCACAGCGGGGCCTTGCCCGTCTTGCAGCCGACGATCCATTCCTGGTGATGGCCTAGCGACGGCGGGATCAGGTCCTCTTTCCTGGGTGACTTGTAGTGCGTCATGTTGCCCGCTTCCGTCCGGGGCATCAGGACGCGGAAACTGTAGTCGCAGATCAGATCGCCCTGGTCGCCGTGGAACAGCACGCCCTTGAACAGCCCCTCCCGGCTGAAGATTTCAGAGGGGAATCCGGGCTTCTTGCCGCCGTCGTACCAGTTGAGCGTCAGGGCCGGTCTCCAGTCGTTGGCAGGGTGGCTCCATTGGGCGGTCAGCCACTGCGGACAGGTGTCGGTGCTCAGGGGTGACCCCTGGGCTTCGCAGGTCGTCGGCAGCCGCAGGTCGAGGGCCCAATAGGCCATGTCCATCATGTGACTGCCCATGTCGCCGATCTGGCCGCTGCCGAAATCCCAGAAGCGGTTCCAAGTCAAACAGCCGCCCTTGACGTAGCCCGGATTGTAGGGGTGGAAGCGCGACGGCCCGATCCAGAGGTCCCAATTGAGGCCCTGGGGCACCGGCTCCACGGCCGGTAGATAGTCTCCGCCTTCCGGCGTGCGGCTGCACCAGACGTGCACCGTTCGGACGGTGCCGATCGCGCCTCCGCGAATCAGCTCCACCATGCGCCGGTAGTTCTCCGTGGCGTGAATCTGGGTGCCCATCTGCGTGGACAGCTTGCCCTTGTTCTTCAGATAAGTCTCGCGGACGAGCCGGGCTTCCTGGACCGAATTGGCAATCGGCTTCTCGCAGTATACGTGCTTGCCCCGGTTCATCGCCCAGACGTTGATGAAGGCGTGCGTGTGGTCGGTCGTCGCGCAGACCACGGCGTCGATGTCCTTCTGGTCGAGGCACTTGCGCCAGTCGGAGTAGGTTTTGGCCTGCGGAAACTTCTTGGCCGCCGCCGCGAGGTTGTTCTCGTTGACGTCGCACAGGGCGACGATGTTCTCGCTTTTGACCCCGTTGAGGTCATCGGCCCCCCGGCCCCCGACGCCGATAGCGGCGATATTGAGCTTCTCATTCGGCGAGTTGCCCGCCTTGAGAATCCCGGACTTGAGAATGGTGACACCGGCCCCAAGAGCGGCCGCGTGCGTGAGGAACGTGCGACGATTGACTTGCTGGCTCATGGATTACCTCCCGTCGACATAAACCACGGTTGTTGGTTGCACTCCAGTGTGACCATGCCGAAAGCGTAATCCGCGCGGCAGGCGGGTTCAAGGATATTTTTCCTTTCCTGCTCACCCGCGCCAGACGGGGCTGACCTTCAGCATTGAGCGGCGGACCGTATCTGTCTGGCTCGTGACGGAAACGAAATGACCCGACTTGAGACTATCTATTCGGTCGCGGTCTTGCGGCCCGGTTCGTCAGGTACACGCCCGACAGGACGAGGATTGCTCCGACCGCCAGAGACCAGGTGATTGGCTCCCGGAGCATAAAAACGGCGAGGACTACGGCGGAGATGGGGACGAAATTGATGAACAGGCCCGCGCGGGTGGCGCCGATGCGCTGGACGCCTTCGTAGAACCAGACGAAGCCGATCACCGTTCCGCCGACCGCCAAGTAGGCAATCGAGGTCCAGTCCCGCAGTGAGGCGCGGTGGACAGCCTGCGTGAGACCTTCGTAAAGAGCGGGAAAAGCCAACGCGATGGCGCCGGCCAGCGAGGAATAGGAGACGGACACCAGCGGCGAGAGCCGGCGCAGGGCGACTTTGCCGAGCAGCGAATAGGCCGCCCAGTTCAGGACGCAGCCAAGAATGCAAAGCTCGCCCAGACCGACGCCGCCTGTGGCGATCTGGCGCAGATCGCCCCTGGCGATCACGACGGCGGCCCCGAGGATCGACAGGGGGATGCCGATGGCTTGGATCAAGGCGAGTCTCTCACGGAGGAACAGGACCGAAGCGATGGCGATGAACGCCGGACAGGTGGCGACGATCAGGGAAGCCCGGCTGGCCTCGATCAGGCTCAGGCCTTTGAAGAATAGCGCATTGTACGCGAACACGCCGGTCAGACCCAGCAGGACAACCAGCACGAGTTGCCCCAGGCTGACCCGTGGAAACCGGCCTGCCTGGATACGGGTGAGGCTGAGCAGCAGAACGGAGGCCATCGCAAACCGCAGAAACGCGATGCTGAAGGGACCGAGGTCCTGGGCGACCTGCCGGCCGGCGATGAACGTGCCGCCCCAGAAGATCGCGGTCAGAACGAGCTTGATGTAGACCACGGGTGCGGTCACGTTTCCACTCTCAGGAACGACCCTGGAGCAGGGTCAGGAAGTCCGATGCTTGGAGCTGGGACAGGCTATCGACGATACGGTCCGCCTGGGCCAGATCTTCCCGTGCGCGTGTCGTGGTCACGGCGACGACCGGCATCCCGGCCGCTTTCGCCGCCTGCACGCCGGGCACGGCGTCCTCGACCACGGCACAGCAAGCCGGCGTCAAACGGATCTTCTCGGCGGCTCTGAGGAACGTCTCGGGCGCCGGTTTGCTCCGGGTGATCTCCTCTTTCGTCACGCGGGCATCAAACCACTTCGCCAGCGACAGCCGGTCCCAGAAGAGGTTCAGGTTCTCCGGCGGGGCCGAGGAGCCGATGGCCAGACGAAAACCGTGCCGCTTCAAGTCTTTCAGCAGGGCCTCGACGCCTCGCGCAAGCTCCAAGTGCTCCTGCATGAGCTCTCGGTACCGCTGTTCTTTCCAGTCGGACAGCCGCTCCAATTCCTCCTTCGATATGCCCGGCCGGAGCATAGGGAGGATCGCCGCATTCTGCATGCCGAACGTCCGGCGGAAGAACTCATCGGATATCTCGAGGCCTTCCTGCTCGGCCAAGTCGAGCCAAGCCCGGCGATGGGCCCAGCCCGTGTCGACCAGGACCCCGTCCATATCGAAAATCACGCCCAGCTTCTTGTCGCAAGACACCATGTATCCACAGATCCTTTCTCAAGCCGGACGCCCAGAACGCCCGGCGCGAACGCACCATCCTACCGGCTGGCCCCGGCCGGTCAAGACGCCGGGTCACCAATTGTGACGGCCGGGCATTTGTGGTACTCTCTGGCCGTCACCGGCTCGCAACGAAAGGAGAAAAACATGCAGTGGGAAGAAGGGAACCACGATCCGGCTCGCTCGGGTCGGCGCCATAGCCGCAAGGCACACCTATTCGCGACGTTCCTCTGGCCTGTGTTCTCGCTGCTGTCCTGTGGAGCGGTACATGCCGGGGTACTCACCTGGCAGTCCGATCTTATCTTTCTCAACACGAGCTTTGAGAACGCTTCACCTCTTTACTGGGAAGTGGACGCGAATAACATCGTCCATGTCTATCTCATTTACGATCAGGAGCGTGCCTCCCCCAATCGGGCCAATGGGCATTGGTTCTTTCAGGTCCAGGCGAAGCCGGGGGCCGAACTGACCTTCGTGCTGCACAACTTCGATAACGTCTGGAATGGTCAGCAGGGCTCACCCATCGATAAGCGGACGGTCGGTTTCCTCTCCGAAGACGGCCGGACCTGGCAGGCCTTCCCCGCGGAGAAGACGGCCGACAATTTCCTGCGGTTTAAGGTGCGGGTGGACAAAGGCTCCCTGTACCTCGCCCGGCTGCCTCCGTATCGCCTGTCCGACCTCGAAGCGCTCCAGCGGCGGATTCGCGACGACCGCCGGGTGGAGATCGTGACCATCGGCAAGACGGTCGAGGGTCGTGAGCTGGAGATCATCCGCGTTGGCAATCCCGACGCCGCACACCGCGTGCTCTTGCGCGCCCGCGCCCACCCGTGGGAGCCGGGGGGGAACTGGGTCGTAGAGGGTCTCATCCAGCGGTTACTGCGCGACGACGAGGGCGCCAAGCGATACGTGGACACCTATTGTGTCTACATCATGCCCATGGCGAACAAGGATGGCGTCGCCCGCGGCCGGACGCGGTTCAACCAACTCGGGTCTGATCTCAACCGCAAGTGGGACAAGCCCGCCGATCCCGCCGTCAATCCCGAAAACTACGCCTTGGAGGCCTGGCTTCAGTCGATGGTGGCGAAAGGGCACAAGCCTGATTTGATGATTGACCTGCACAACGATGAGTCCGGAGGACTCCACATCGACCGGCCGAGTAAAAGTCTGGATGAATACCTCAAGAGCATGAATCGTTTGGAAACGGTGCTGCGCAAGTACACTTGGTACACGGAGCGCTGCTCGCGTGCGACCTTCAGCAGCCCCGGCTCCATCGGCGAAGGTCTGCTCGACCGCTTTGGCGTCCACGCCTGCGTGCTGGAGCTCAACGCGAACTGGATCGCGGGACTGAACGCTTACACCTCAGCCGAGAGGTGGGGGCTCTTTGGTTCGCAGTTGTGCGAGGCATTCTTCCACTACTTCGAGGCCAAGACGGGTTCGTAGGGTGGGTTCTCAACCCACGCGTACCCCCGACCGATGCGCACGTGACGCGTGGGTTAAGAACCCACCCTACACGTGCTCTCGCCAAGGCTACGGCCGGGCGGCGGGCGTGTAACCCAGCTTGGTCCAGACGCCGCGCTGGACGCGGTGTAAATCCTCGTTGCCGTACGAATAGGAATCGGCGCCGTTGCGGGTGGTGTTCTGCCATACGTCGTAGTTTGCCTTCGCGACATCCAGCGTGCGGGGGTCCTTCCATTTCCAGTACTCGCCGTGGCCGTCGGCGAAGCCGAAGTTCGTGCCGTCCCCGTGGCGGGCGGTGATCTGGTCCCACCAGCGCTCCTGGTCATACCAGAGCGTCCAACTGTTGGGGCTCAGGCGGCCTTCATCGAGAAAGACGATCCGCTCATCGGCCCGCTTGACCTGCGAACGCCGGTAGACCATCAGGTCCTTGGTGCCCGGAATACCGTTGTAGCCGTTCATCGCATCGGTAATGGCGTACGTGACGAACTCGCCGCGAATGCCGGTCGGGCACTTGTACAGGTTCACTTCCGCGCAGTAGCGATACAGCAGCCCCGTTGTGATGCCGGGGACTTGTTGCTCTCGGGGCAGGTTATTGCCCAGCCAGCGCACCCAGGCGACCGTCAGTCCGGTGTTGGCGGCCACGACCTTGTCGTTGTTGTCGTCGGCGTACAGGATCCAGCCGACCGTCAGTTGTTTGAGGTTGTTTACGCAGACGGTTCGCTTGCCCTGTTCGCGGGCCCGGCTCAACGCGGGCATGAGAATGGCCATCAGAATGGCAATGACGGCAATGACGACCAGAAGCTCGATCAGCGTGAAGG
>Ga0315289_10016714_pt1 | contig 10102 bp, 7 predicted proteins | sample YL17G11_40_MG_FD_203452 | JGI IMG/M metagenome (GOLD analysis project Ga0315289, IMG submission 203452) | Sediment microbial communities from Yellowstone Lake, YNP, Wyoming, USA - YL17G11_40 | ecosystem: Environmental > Aquatic > Freshwater > Lake > Sediment | place: USA: Wyoming | collected...
CTCGACGCCGACAAGGAGGGCTTCCTGCGCTCCGGCGACTCCCTGATCCAGACCATCGGCCGCGCTTCCCGCCACATCGACGGCCACGTCATCATGTACGCCGACAACATGACCGACTCCATGCGCAGGGCCATCGACGAGACGTACCGGCGGCGCCGCGTCCAAGTCGCCTACAACGAGGAGCGCGGCATCACGCCTCAGGGCATCCGCAAGGCGATCCGCGACATCACCGACCACGTGAAGAAGGTGGCCGAGGAGCGGGTCGAGTACCGCGTCGGCGGTGCCGTCCCCAAGGACGAGATAGCGCGGCTGGTGAAGGACCTGGAGTCGCAGATGAAGCAGGCGGCGCGAGCCCTGGAGTTCGAGCGGGCCGCCCTCCTGCGCGACCAGATCATCGAGCTGCGCAAGGAGCTCATCTCCGGCGAGGACGCCCTCCACGAGTTCGCCAAGAGTGCCTACGGCGCCGCCGAGACGGGCCGCCAGAAACGCGCGCCCGGCGACTCCTGGCGCAACCGCGTGCGCACGGGCAGGAGGTATGGGGGGCGGTAGGGAGCGCCCCCATAACTGCGGCAAGGCGGCACCGCTTTGGCACAAGGACAGCGTGTCTTCCATCGCCACCGCGTATGATGGGGATGAGCGGGTCGTGATCTTTCGGCCTGTCCGCGCCGGTACTGGGCAACGCTGGAGACCCGAGCCGCAGACATGACACCATAGTCCAGGATGCGACCAGGCCACTGGCAGCAGGTGGAGAACAGGCACACGGCATCCCAGGAAGGGAGGTCGAACGACGTGACACACGGCCATGATCGATGCTGCGTGGAGTGCTTCGAAGACCCCTTCCTGAAGGCGCTCATTCGGAAGCAGGGGGCCTTGGGCGACTGCGACTACTGTGGTTCGACCAGCATCCGATGTGTCGACCCCTGCCAGTTCACTGAACTGTTTGAGGAAGTAGTCAACCAGCTATATGAGGTGGTGGAAATAGGCGTCCACAGAATGCCAGATTCCGATCCCATGGACTACGGCGAACCGCTGGCGGATCTTCTAGACGAGGAGTGGAGGATGTTCTCTGAGCGGATGCCCTACGAGCAGAGGGCGATTCTGCTTGATGATGTTCTGAATTGCTGCAAGGATCCCAAAGACGACCGCTTTGACGTATCCGATCTCTGGACCGGCAAGGCCGCCGAGTTCATTCACGTGTCCTTCGAGGAACACTGGCGGTATTTCTGCTGGCATCTCCAGCATTCGCGTCGATTCATCGTTGACTTGGAGGACCAAGACCTCGTTGATCCTCAGCACCTCATAGAGGAATCGACAGACCTTATTGGGCGCAAACTCGAACCTGGGACCGAACTGTACCGTGCGCGACTGGGCGGTCCACCGCCCGATGCGTCTGGACATCAGGAACCTTTCCCTTTGAAGGAGATGGGAGCCCCACCCGCGGAGCTCATTCTGCGAGGGGGCAGAGTGAACCCGCCTGGCATCCGCGTCCTGTACCTGGCATTGAACGAAAAGACCGCGGTCGCTGAAGTGCGTCCGTGGAGGGGAGCACGAGTGTCAGTGGCCACATTCAGGCTTGAGCGCTCCTTTCGGGTTGCGGATCTGACGGCTGTCCCAAGGTTTACGACCCCCTTCGGGATTCCCAACCTGGCATGGGAGATAGAGCGCCGAGGCCTCCTGCGCAGCTTGGCTAGCCAGTTGTCGGCACCAGTGCCACCCGATGCGAGCGAACTGGAGTACGTACCGTCACAGTACCTAAGCGAGGTCATCAGGGGGCAGGGTTTCGAAGGTATGGTTTACCCCACCGAGTTGGGAACTGCTCCGAACGTGGTGCTTTTCGATGCTGAGGCGGCCACAGCCACCAGCACCCGCCTCATCGAGGTTACGGGCATACAGTACAAGTATGGAGAGCCCCAACCGCCGCGTTGGCCATTCTAGCGGGTGGGCAAGGCCTATTACCTGAGGCTGCTCGGCAGGCGGCCGTGCCGCAACACGGCTGGCTTCCACCAAAGCAGAGGTGACCTCACATGGAGATCGTGCCCGGCGTCCACACCGGCGCCTACCTGACCATCGACGCCGACCGGGTGACCATCATTGAGTCTCTGCGGAAGCGCACTGCCTGAAGAGGCCCAGGCCTGCGAAGGCGGCGCCGCAGACAACGAGGCTGGCGACCAGCACCTGCCACTCGCCCCGTAGCCGGCGCCCAGCATCCTCCAGCAGGCCGCTCCACGTTGTCCTGTAGTCCAGGGTGTAGGCGGCGGTTCCCGTCAGCGGCGAGCCGTTCAGCTCAGCCGAGGAGAGGGCAAGCGTCGGCGGAACCTCCACCATCCGCACCTGGAGGGCGCGGGCAGGGGTCAGGGACACGCGGAAGGCCCTGCCGCGCGCTTCCTCGATATGGCCCAGGTCCACTCGATTGGGGCCGGGGACCAGTTGCTGGGCGGCCTGGAAGTAGAGGGGTCTGCCATCGGCGTCAGTTGCCAGGACCTGGGCGGGCGCCTGGCCCGCTTTCACCCAGAACGTAACGGCTCTCAGATCGTCCTGCGACGAGATGAAGGTGAAGCTGAAGGCGTCACCCGCGGCCACCGCCTGCGGAGGCTCTGCTGTGGTATACGGGGTTGCCTTCACGCCGTCGGGAAGCAGCCACATCGAGGCGGCCAGGAACGCCGCCAAGGAAGTTGCCAATAGGGTCGAGATCACTGGCAGCCCAGGAGAGGCCGCCGGCCTGGGCGACGTCGCGATCCAGAGGCTGGCGAGGGCCGCCAGCCATGCCATCCCGCCTGCTGCGAGGAGCGCCGAGTGGAGCGGCTCGATCCGATCCGTATTGAACAGCGGCGGGATGAGGAGTACTCGCGCCGTGAGCGGCTCGAATAGGCCGCTTGCCAGCTCGTTGCCATGTTCAAGCGCCAGGACGAGGGCCAGGGTGGTCACCAGAGTGTAGGGAGCCAGGAACAAGCGCCGCACGGGCACAACCACGCAGAGAGCGGCGACAAAGAGCACCGCCCGTTGGGGGTTCCATCCCGGTAGCAGAAAGAGCAGGGCGTGGATAGCCACGAAGGAGAGCAGCAGCACGCGAAGCTGCTGAGTGTCCCTCCGGGCAGCCAGGATCACCATGCCTAGATAGCCGAGGTAGAGAGGGGCCATGACCGGCATCGGAAGGTCGGGGACCTGTCCCACCTGTCTTCCTAAGAGGCCGTGGTCCCAGAAGTAATGAGTGCCCAGGAAGGGCGATATCAGCAGCACGAACGTGCCCAGCCCGACGGCCGCCAGGAGCCCCTTCTCGCGGTAGCCGCGGCCCAGGACCCAGGCCAGGGGCAGCACCAGGAGGACGGGCGACAGCTTGATGGCCGCCCCTATGGCCAGGGAGAGCATGGCCAGCAGGCGTAGCGGCAACTGGCGGCGAGCAAGAGCCAGGGGCCGGTCCTCAACAGCGCGCAAGGCGAAGAACAGAGCGGTGATCGAGGCCAGGGCCGTCCAACCGTCGTTCTGGCCCATCATCAGCGAGAACACGATCACTGCTGGGTTGGCAAGCCACAGGGCTGCTGCCGTCTTTCCGCGCTTCCCTCCCCAGGTTCTCATGAGCACCAAGGCGGTGAGGACGTACGCCGCCAGGTTGGGGAGCTTCAGCAAGAAGATGTTGCTGGCTGAGCGCAGTGTCTCATCACCAGGTCCTGTCCAGGCGCCAATGTCCGCCAGGTGGACCTTGTCCAGGGTCAGGAGCCAGGCGGCGGTCGGATAGTAGAAGGCCGGGCCGTATGGACCGCCGGACAGGCCAGTGGGGAACACGGCGGTCGGCTCGTCGGCCACGGCTTGGTAGAAGTTGGGATGGTCCGTAAGTACTAGAGTGCTATTGTATGCGCTGATGAAGAAATCGCCGTGGCCCGTCGTCGGAAGTACGAAGGCGATCAAGAGAGTGAGCGCGAGCGGAAGGAGAACGCGCGGGCAGGTCACGGGCCTCATCATACGACATGTGATGTGATGCGGTGTCCCTGCGCGGCAGCAGGGGTGCCGCAATGGACGGCCCCCGAACAAACGCGCCCGTGCCGGTCGGGGGTACGGGGCTGGGAGACCGCCCTCGCGCTTGCCCCGTCTCGGAAACGGAGGTGATTTGCCTCGATCATCACTGCCGGGGAGTGTTTCGGGAGGGGGAGCGGGTTGACCGCCGAGGCGAGCTCGACAATACTACGGGGTATGGCGAACGAATACGCTCCATCTGGGTCCGGGGTCTTGGAGAGGCTGGCCGAGTACGGCATTTGGGCCGCGTCACCGCACAATAGCCAGCCATGGCTTGTGGCCATAAAAGCGGACTCGCTCGGCATCTTCCCTGACTGGAAGCGCCAGCTCATATCCGACCCCGATGCCCGTCTGTTGTTCATCGCGCTAGGGTGCTTCTGGGGCAACGTGCGGCTTGCCGCAGAGGCCTTGGGCCTCGAGCTCGCCGAGACCGTCGACGATGAGTCGATCAGGGTGCGAGTGAAGTCCTCCGGTGGGCCACGGGATGAGCGGTTACTTGGTGCAATCCGGTCGCGACGCAACAACCGGTTTCCTCTGGCCGGCGCGCTTGACGCAGCTCTTGTCTTTTCGCAGATTGTGGCCGAGAACCTCGAGACCCACGTGATTACAGAGCCTCCGTTGAAGAAGGTCGTGGCCCAGATTACGAAGGATGCCTTCAAGGCTGTTGTCAGAAATCGAGCCTTCATGATTGAGTTCACCGAATGGGTGCGGACCAACCGAAGCTCAGCGGACGACGGGATGCCCGCGCAGTCTCTGGGGTTGCCTGAAGCCGTGGCGTACTTGCTCCCTAAAGTGGCCAGGTTCTTGCCCATGCCGGACTTCGTTACCGGACGGGAGAAGACGTTAATGGAGAACGCCCCTGCGATCGTCGTCATTTGCGGGCCTGACAACAGACGAAGCTGGCTGGAGGCAGGGAGACTATTTGAAGAGGGGGCAGTCAGGTTGGAGATGGAAGGTTACACTTGCGCCATCAACAACTCCCCTGCTGAGATGACGCCCTATCATGAGGAGCTGAGTAGCGTCCTGGGAACGTCCGCCAAGCCGCTGTTAGTCTTTCGGGCTGGTCGCCCTACAAGGCCCTGTCGCCCGACGCCTCGCCGACTGCTGCAGGAGGTGGTGTTGTCGACAGAAGCTGTATTCTCCGTTGCCCCTCATGAAGATGACGTGACGGATTGAAGCTCTAGGATGTCCCGCCGGGCTGGTTCGACAAGCGACGCCTTATCGCAGAGCCTTTGCCCGAAGGCAAGGGGAATGCTCCGGAACTGTGCTGGACGAGCTCCACCAGCGGGAAGACGTCTTCACCGAGAGCATTCAAGGCCGCAGCGTATTGGTCGTTCATCTTAGCGATCCCTTGAGCGATCTGACGCTGAACCTGATCCCTGATGTCTTGCTGACGGTCTACCGACGGCCTCAATTCCACCCACAGGCGCAAATGACCGCGTGCCTCTTCAGTCTCGATTTCCTCTGCCATGAAGCGTCCAGTCACGTACTGCGACAGCTCCGGCGCTTCAAGGGCAAAACATAGCTGATTATGGTAGATGTTGACTGCCAAGAGGGTGAGGGCATCAGCCCTTCCTTGAACCGCGAGCACGGGCAGATTCGGTATCCCATAGGGTTCGTTAAGAGCGTCATACGATTCAACGAAAGAATCAGGGACCGCCGCTAGTAGTTCACCGGGTGTCGTCAGAGCGCCGATATCCATCGTGTTGTAACGGACGATGGGGATAGTGCCGCCACACGTTACGATGATTTCGCCATCGACCATCTCCGCGTACCTGGCAGGAGGCACATACTGAATCAGTGTGGGTAGCGGCCCATCTCCGAACAGTCGGCATCCCAGCTCGGAATCGTCGTAGAGATACATCCGGAGGAATTCGGTGAGTGGCGTCGTGAAGCCGATTATTCCGATTTCAGAGATTCCCAAACAAGAAGCTATGTCCCGCCGGGGGTCCTCTAAACCCAGTTTTGCTGTCACATATCGCCGCCACTCTTCCGAGAATCTCTCTCCGCCTGTCAAGACCTTCATGTTAAACCTTCGGAAATCCACTCCCTGCTGCAATCCAGCATCAACGAGATTCCTCAGGAAAGATGGGTAGGCCCCCACAATAACCTGTTCGAACGCCTTCCCCAGGTCAACTAGAATCGCCAAGAATCGGTCCGCGTCGAGGCCTGGGGAGATGACCGATATTGGAAGTCCTTTGTCCCCCATCGCTTTGCACGCGGCGTGCATTATTTCTCCTGCCGGCCACGTACCCATGGCGAGGCAATTGATGAAGAGCGTTGGCTTGACGTCCACATCGAAGTGCCCAACGTAAAGCAGTTCCACCCCTTTGTAGGAATTGATGTCCTGAGGCGCTGATTTTGGCCAGTAGCTGAGACCGCCCGATGAGCCGGAGCCGGTATGGATCGTCGCCGCGCCATGAAGCGTGCCGTCGAGAGCGACCTCGGAGAGCGAGTACGTGCCGAAGTAGCTCGACTTGTCCGTCAAGGGCAGCTGCCGAAAGTCATCCATTGTCCGAACGCGCTCCGGATGAATACCTCTGTCGGCAAGGAATTCGCGGTATGCGGAGACTCGTTCCGCCGCAGTTCTAAACGTCTCGAGCGCCCGCTGCTCGCCCATCTCCAGCCACTTGGCTGTAGGTACGGTCTGGAAAGCCTTCAGGTCGGCCCGCGCGTCGTAGTTGAGCCAGTCCTCCCAAAGCTCACGATTCATCTTGTGTTCCCTCCCAGGTTACCCATTTCGCGGCTCGCCGTGCGTCCGGGGCCTTCCTCATAAAGATGCCAGAGTCATCCGGAGCCGGCCAGCGATGGGGTCCTTGTTTGCAAAGATTCGCCGAAGCACGTGTGAAACTGCTCCCCCGGCCATCGCGCAGGTTCCACCAAGCTGGGGTGGTCCATCGAGTTCTGTGCCCAGCCGCTGGCCGATCGAGAGCATCTTTGGTGGCATGGCGTCAGGTCCGAGAAACAGGAAGATGAGCTGCATCTTCTCCTGGGGTGTTAGCTCTCCACTCAGCCAGCGATTCAGATCGTGTCCAATCCTGCCGTTGGCGATGGGATAGGCAGGATCTAGGTCATAGCGTTCAATATCCAGGAGGACGTCGTCACCCATGTCGGTCGCCATGAGCACTGGGAGGCGACGCTTCTTCGCCTCCAGTCGCAGCTTGATCTTGATCAGCGGGTCATCGCATTCATCTATTAAGGCGTCGAGGGCGGGGCTCTCATCGAAGAAGGTCTCAATGTTGTCCGCCGAGACACCCTCGGGGGAAAGAACGAGATCGGCGAAGGGGTCGAGCTCATAGATTTGCCTGGCCACCAGCATCACTTTCCGTAGACCTAGGTCGGGGAAAGTACAGCGGACGCGGTTGAGGTTGCTCCCTGCAATTAGATCGAAGTCCGCCAGCTTCATGTGGCGCGCGCCGCCCTCCTGGGCGAGCGTTAGCGCCATGCTGCTGCCCACACTAAGACCGACGATCCCCACCGTCAGATCGGCGAAGAGCGCTTGCTCGTCGGGCTCAACCCAGCCGCGGTTGCGGGCCGTGCGCAGCTCCTGGTGCAGCTCTCTTGGCAGCAGGCGCAGAAGCGTTCGCCGCCATGGCAAATACACCCAGCTTCCAACAGCCCAGGCGTGGCGACTTCCGACGTGGCTCCGAATGAATTCGTCACGTCGCGCCACAGCATCAGGGGCACGCATCTGGACCTCCCGTTTTAGGGGAGGCCACCTGCAGTAGAACAACTCCTCGAGCATTTCCTCGAAGTGGTCCACCACTTCGACAACATCGGCTTCAGACAGCAGTTGCCCTAATGGCGAAACGTCGTCGTCCTCCGGTCCGATGGAAACGATCTCGGGGCAGGGGATCTCTTCACAGGCGCTTAAGCGAATCTGGCGGAGATCATGCAGCCGTCGTTTGGGGGAAGGGTCAACGCCTGGTAGCGGTCTTTGGGATCGCGTCTGAGCAGTCTTCCTCACTCGGGGCCCCCGTTTAGCCTGTTCGAGCAGCCAGGCCTTGTAGGACGGAGCTGGCCCGGGCCGTCCGCTCCAGGTGGTGACAGCCCGGCTTCAGCGGTTGCGGCGGGGAGAAGCGAAATTCACGGTTATGGTAGTGGCGCAGTCCTGCCCTGTCAAGGACGAGCAAAGCGCGCGGGAACTTTGGGCCTATAGGAGATCGCCCTCGGGGAGCCGGGCTGGCCTTTCGGGCCGCCTGGGGCGACTTCGATGGCTCGCCGTACACGCTGGACAGCGGCCGCATGATCGTGCTGGCGGAGAAGGGACAGCGGGTGGGGAACGGATAGGCCGATGGTAGTACGGCCCCCTCTTCAGAATGGGTGATGACCTGCCGAGAACTAGTAAGACACTCCAGGCGCAAGAGGAGGGGACTCGTGTTCAAGCGACTGCTGGTTCCGCTGGACGGTACGCGGCGGTCGGCATCGATCGTGCCGCTCGCCGCTCAGATAGCGTTAGGTTTCGGCTGCAGCGTCAGGCTCCTGAGCGTGGTCGATACGCGGGGTGGAGAGACGGGCGCGATCGTTCCCAAGGGCGGCGTCGGGAAGCTCGTGGAAGGCGAGGTATACCAGGCGGATGAGTACCTGAAGACCATCGCCCCTCGGTTTGAGGACCACGGGATATCCACCTCCGTAGAGGTGCGCGTCGGCGATCCTGTGAAAGAGATCATGAACGCCGCTGACGAGTTTGGCTGCGACATCATCACGATGGCTACGCGCTCCCGTCGCAATCTGGGCAGGCTGGTCTTCGGGAGCGTCGCCGACGCCGTGGTCAGGGACGCGCGGGTGCCGGTGCTTCTCTACCGCGTGGCCGCCTAGCCCGAAACACACTCAAGAGAGATACAGAAGTGGGCCCCTTCTCGGGCCCCTTCTTCTTTCGAGAACGGGGGGCAAGCAAACCCCCGCTTCGCACCTGGCGGTCGTCCGGGAAATGTAGCAGCGGGCTTATGGTCACTGACTAAATAGTGCGACAGTGGCGGTTGGCCACTCTAGGCAGACCTAAAGGTCTGCAGGTACGGAACTGAGGGCAGGCAGGGTCGTAGCTGCAGGGCTTCAGCCCTGCCTTGTATCGGGTTATTTTGTTCATGACCATCAGCCCGCCACGTCAGCGCGAGAGGCAAGGTGGTGGAGGCCTGAAGGCCTCCTCTACAGGGAGACATGGCAGCGAATGGTGGCAGATGTAGCGGCGGGCTTCAGCCCGCCACGTCAGCGCTGGGGGCGGACCTGAAGGTCCGCCCCTACAGCTCCTCGTCCCGGTCCTGGCGGTCCAGATAGACCTCGCGGGAACTGCCGCCTCCGGCGGGGCCGATGACGCCCTCCTCCTCCAGCATGTCCATGAGCCGGGCCGCTCGCGGGTAGCCGACGCGCAGCCGGCGCTGGAGGAGAGAGGTGGAGATGCGGTTGTGCTCAGCCGCCAGCTCTCGAGCCCGGTCCAGCAGGGGGTCTTCAGCGCCCGTCAGCTCGTCAACGGCCGGCTTCGCCTCCTCCAGGAGGTGGTCGTAGACGGGGCGCTCCACCTCCCGGAAGCGCTCCTGGGTCCAGAAGCTCACCAGCCGGTCGATCTCCTGGTCGGAGACGAAGACACCCTGGAGCCGCTTGGGCTTGGCGGCGTCAGTGGGCATGTAGAGCATGTCGCCGCGGCCCAAGAGCTTCTCGGCGCCGGCGCCGTCCAGGATGGTGCGCGAGTCCACCTGGGAGGAGACGGCGAAGGCGATGCGGGTGGGGAAATTGGCCTTGATGAGGCCCGTCACCACGTCCACCGAGGGGCGCTGCGTGGCGATGACCAAGTGGATGCCGGTAGCCCGCGCTAGCTGGGCCAGGCGGCAGATCTGGCGCTCCACCTCGTAGGGGGCGGCCATCATCAGGTCCGCCAACTCGTCGATGATGACCACCCAGCAGGGCATGCGGAAGGGCGCCCGCGGGTGGCGGTTGAAGGCGTCGATGTTGCGGACCGCCAGGGAGGCGAAGCGGCGGTAGCGCGACTCCATCTCGTGGATGACGGCCTGGAGAGTGCCCACCACCTTGTCGAGGTCGACGACGATGGAGGAGAAGGCCAGGTGCGGTATGCGGGCGAAGGCGGAGAGCTCGACGCGCT
>Ga0315289_10016715_pt1 | contig 10102 bp, 10 predicted proteins | sample YL17G11_40_MG_FD_203452 | JGI IMG/M metagenome (GOLD analysis project Ga0315289, IMG submission 203452) | Sediment microbial communities from Yellowstone Lake, YNP, Wyoming, USA - YL17G11_40 | ecosystem: Environmental > Aquatic > Freshwater > Lake > Sediment | place: USA: Wyoming | collected...
AAGGTCGTTGATGCAGCCGGCGGCGAATCACGGTACGCAACGAGCGGTGGTTTTGTGGAGGTGCACGAGAACAAACTGGTGATGCTTGCTGAAACGGCGGAGCGTTCCGACGAGATCGATATCACCCGCGCCGAAGCTGCCCGCGAGAGAGCTCAGAGGCGTCTCGCTGAGAAAAAGGCCGAGACCGACATCGAACGAGCGCGTCTCGCACTTCATCGGGCGTTAAATCGTCTGAAAGTAGCAGCGCGGCAATAAGAAATGCTTGAAGGCAGTTTGAGATTGAAACCCACTTGCCAGCCGCCAGTGGGTTTCTTTTTTGTCCGCTATCCAATCATGCATACCTGCTGGCAGCATCAGACTTCAATTATTCAGTGCTGTTACGCATAACCGGAAATTGTCGAGTTCGCACCGAAAAAACACACACCCCCCCCGCCCGACCGAACGGGAGAAAACTTGCTATCGGTCGTTCGGGCGGGTCTGCTCCCCTCTCTCAACCCGCAACCCGACGCTCGAGAGGGGACGTGTAAAGCGTGGATCACGACGCCCCACAAAACCTGAGAACAATCAGTCCCCTCCCCGCCAGACCGACAGGTCTGTCGGGCTGGTGTAGCGAGGGCGTCGTGTGGTGGGGAGAGGGGATGTACCTGTCCGCCATGCTTTTTGGCGGAGGGGTGTGCGCTTTTCAATGAGAGTTTGTCCGATTTTGGTTCCTACGTAAGGAGGTCTGCGTAGCATGAATTATTTATCTTAGTTCTGGACACTTGCATTGGATTCAGCGGTAAGGAAACGCCCCCCAGTTGACCGCAATCAGAACGATTGCGCGCCTCTCATTTCAAAGCAGATCGCCATTTTGAACGCTTCGAGACTTGTTTCGTTACTCAGTGGCTTGACATTCAAACGGAGACAGGCTATTTTCTGTCGTTCAAACAGCAGAACACAATAATCGATCATCCAGAAGGCTGTCACTGAAGCGGTCCGCAAAGCAGGGCTGACGAAGCGGGCTAGGAATCCAGTTAAAAGTGATGCCACCAAGACACGAAGTCACAAAGTTCCTCGCAAGGGTACAAAATCAAGAAGTTTTTCTCTGTGTCTTAGTGACTTTGTGGCAAATATCGGGTTTTCGACCGCGCTTCTAGCTGCCGCACGTTCCGCCATTCCGGAGTTTATCCCGCATTAGACGGGACCACGCATCTTCTGGCCGACGGTTATGATATCCGCACGGTCCAGGAGCTTCTCGACTATAAAGACGTGAGAACGACAATGATCTACACGCATGTCCTCAAGCGCGGCGGACCGGGGGGGTGAAAAGTCCGATGGACGAATTTTGAGGAAATCAATCCTGCGTCTTATGCGGAAACCATATGACACTCTGGTAGCAGGACGGACCGGACGTAGCTTCTTTGCCGATAACGATTTTCGAAATTCGAACCGTCGCATGTTATACTGCAATAGAAGTTGCCACGGTCATATGCCGAAACCATATAATCAATAGTAGGTGGCGTGCAATGATACTCTTCATGGCATACTAAACAAGGCTTTCCAATTGATCCCTCGAATACTGTTTGATAGGAGCATATTTCACGGGGACGGTTTCCGAAGGCTCAAACAGAGTCCTCTTGCTGCCTGGATTGCGGCAAGAAAGGCACGCCTTATTTACACTCCTCTGTTCATTGAAGAGACGATTCAATACGGGCTTAAAGGTTCACCAGACTTCAATTCGCAGTGGCAATATCTCATTTCTCTCAACGATTCATTTTGGTTCAAGAACACAAACGAAATCTTAGCGCTTGAATTGGGGAATCGCATAGTTGGCCGCAAGTACTATTTGCGCACCAAGCCTTGGATTGACAAAGTCATCCAAGACCTGCCTGCACTTCTGGGCGGAAAGGTCCCCCTTGACCAATTATCTGAAGCCCGTTCCCAAATGGAAGGGAACAATCTTATCAGGGAGAAGCTCAGGGAACAACGCTTGATCATGCGCAAACGCTATCCACAGAGACCTTTCTCATTTGAAGATGTCTTGGGTCAAACTACCGAATGGTACATCCAAAAGGGGCTGATGCAGTGGCATTCTGATTCCGAAGGATATCTTGAGGTTTGGCGAACCAATCGATTAAAATGTCGGTTCGCAGCTTCTCATATTCAGGCTGCACTTGCAATCTATTTCCTCCCTTTGGCAGATCATCAATTGAAGGTTGACATAAACGACAAATCAGATGCTGAACAGTTAGCATTCATGGAATGGGGCGACATTTTTGTTTCGGATGATACACGCTTTATGAAGTCAGCATTCGACTTGCTATACGGACAAGCGGAAAAGCAGTTCATGAATTCCAAAGAATTCATCGCATACTTGGGTCAATCATCAAATTGAAAGTCGGCACGCCACCTAACCAGTTGCCCCCCGACAAACAGCGTCGGGGCAAGCAAGCTGACGGAATGAGTGCTGGTAGGTTAAGCATGGCGTTTATAGGTTTTGTGAAATTGGAAAGTAAATTACATGGAACTCGGTTCGGGCAGTGGTACATTTTAAGTTATAGTTGCCCCAGCTTAGTTTCCATCCGTTAGCGGGCAACCAACTCTGAAAGACTTTGTCCATGCGCAAAGAAATGAATCTACAATATCTCGAACGGTACCTACCCACCCTCAGCAACGACATTTCTGCTGCAGAGAAAGAATTACGGGCTGAAGACAACCAATATCATCGGCGAGCATTTGTGCGTGCTCTATTTGCCGCAATTGAAGGTTGGATCTACCACAAGATGTCTTATGCACTCCAGATAGCTCGCAAAAAACCCGATCTCTTCACTGCAGGCGAAATTGCCCTTCTGCTTGGTGAGGCTTACAGTCTCGACACCAAGGGCAATGTGATTTCGTACCCAAAATACTCCGCACTTGCTCAGAGCTTCCTATTCGCGATGAGGATGAGCACGAAAGGCTATGAGCCAATTCTCGTTGACACTAGCAGCAAAGGTTGGATGGCCTTCAACGAAAGCATAAGGATTCGCAACCGTCTAACGCATCCCAAAAGCCTTGAAGATTTCACAGTTTCAGACTCTGACTTGCAAACTGCTTTCATGACATCTTTATGGTTTCCCAAGGAAATTGACAGTCATGGCGCTAAACTGGAAGCGCAAATGAAAAAAGAACTGGAGCGCATGCAAAAACTCATCAAGAAGGATGCCCGCTAACAAGTCGCTCCCCGACAAACAGCGTCGGGGCAAGCAAGCTAACGGAATGAGCGCTAGTGCATTTTGCATGGCGAGCATAGGTGCAGTACAAATTTGAACGTTATCAGTGCGGCAGCTTAACCGCCGTCCGTTAGGTTGCGTTTTGAATAAATATTGTTGAAATGCGTGGGAGATTCTTATGAAAGCCATTGTTTGCACGAAATACGGACCACCGGAAGTTCTTCAGTTTAAAGAGGTCGAAAAACCTACTCCTAAGGACGATGAAGTCCTGGTAAAAGTTCATGCGGCATCCGTAAATGCGTATGACTGGCATCTACTGACAGCTGACATATTCCTTGTCCGCCTCATGGGCGGGGGGCTGCTTAAACCAAGAAATACGATACCCGGCGTGGACATCGCCGGGCGGATTGAAGCGGCTGGAAGTAACGTCAAGCAGTTTCGGCCAGGTGATGAAGTGTTCGGGGATCTCTCCGCATGTGGTAATGGCGGTTTTGCCGAGTATGTATCTGTTCCCGAAAGTTTATTGGCGCTTAAACCGACCATCCTGACATTCGAGGAAGCAGCAGCTGTGCCCATGGCGGCCATCACTGCTTTGCAGGGTCTGCGCGATCAAGGGCAAATTCAGCCAGGGCAAAAGGTTTTGATTCAAGGGGCATCCGGTGGGGTGGGGACGTTTGCGGTGCAGATTGCCAAATCGTTCGGTGCTGAAGTCACAGCCGTGTGCAGCACCAGGAATTTGGACCAGGCGCGCTCGCTTGGGGCAGACCATGTCATTGACTACACTAAGGAAGATTTCACCAAAAGCGGGCAGCAGTACGACCTGATTCTTGCTGCGAACGGATATCATCCGCTCTCAGCTTATAAGCTTGCCCTGACTCCCCGGGGCATATATGTCATGGCCGGAGGTTCCATGGCCCAAATCTTCCAGGCCATGCTCCTGGGATCATGGATGTCAAAAACCGGCGGCAAAAAAATGGGAGGCGTATCGGCAAAACCAAACCAGGAGGATCTGGCTTTTATGAAAGGCCTTCTGGAAGCTGGCAAAGTCGTACCGGTTATCGATAGACGTTACCCGTTAAGCGAAACGGCTGAAGCTCTCCGGTATCTCGGAGAAGGACACGCCCGAGGAAAAATAGTCATCACTGTGGAGCATAGTAGCAAAACCTAACACCGGGCTGCAGGCGACGTTGCTCCGCTGCGCGCCTGAACCCGACCGTTAGGCAGTCAAAGCAAGCACTGGTGATAATAGTTTTCAATTTCGTTTCTTTGCCTCAAGTTAAAATCCTTTTCTATTGGTTTGTGCAGACAAAACAAGGACACTCGATGCGATTAAAACTATTCATAATACTATCACTGATTTTCAATTTTATACATGCTTCCTTTTCACAGGACCCTTCAAAGATCGTGTTTACACCTCAACACGCCTTCACGCTTTCTTCCGGTATCAGTTCGCACACTGTGCGTGATGAGATGATGTCACCCCTTATGTATCGAGGTTCACAGATTCCATTAGCGTTCACATATCGTTTCCGTGGTTTAGAAAACCGGCATACCGTCTTGTTCTCCTATGACAACACCGAATTGAATTCATCAATCACCAAAATCATTAACGATGTGGCAGTATCGCATTACATCAACAATCTTCATCTGAATTTTGAGTATTCATTTTCTACTGGAGCCGCTGTGTTTGAGAGTCTCCATACCACGTGTTTCCTTGGCGCCAGACTATCCAGTATACTCAATCTGAGGAACCATTACTTCCAAAGCGGTAACAATCTCATGTCAGCAGAACAGATGACAGGGCTGGGTATTCACCTGCTGACAGAAACGGCTCTTCAGCAGGAATCAGATAACTACTTGCGTGTTGAGATTAATATTCCCTGTGTCTCCTATGTTCTTCTTTCTGAGCGCTACAATGCCAATGTCAGCGATAAATTTGACGACATTGATGTTGAACAAAGTATCTTGTGGCAACTCTTTAAAAAAGGAGACGTTGTCACTTTCAACCGACTCTTCGAAGTGCAGGCAGATGTTTCATATATCTTCTTTGTAAGTAGTCATATCGGCTTTGACCTGCGATATCGTTTGATGTACTATTCCTTTGCACAGTATCAGGATTTGTTTCATGCGCGAGTTCTGAACAATCAATTTCTCCTCGGCATGACGGTGAAACTATGAACATGACAAAACGCACGTTCGGTATTCTCATGTCCCTCTTCGTGTTTTACGGATGTGATAGGATGCTCTTTGAACCCGATCCGGCAAACGCCCCGGAAAACAACTTCGAAATATTATGGAAGGATTTTGACAGGTACTACGCACAATTCTCTCTGCGACGCATCGACTGGGATTCGGTCTATACGTTGTACCGTCCGCAGATCTCCCCATCCACTTCCGATCGGCAGCTCTTTACTATATTCTCAAATATAGTTCTCGGCATCAACGATATGCATGTGAGTTTATATACCCCGATGGGCGATGTCTATCGGAAAAGCATGATTCCCGCTTCGTATCCCAGCATGAGGCTCATCAACGCCTGCAAGTATATTCAATGCGGCGCTCCGCAGAATTCCGTATTCGAATATCGAACATGTCAAGATCCCGCCATCGGTTATATAATCATTCAATCATTCGTGGGGCAAGGGGGAGGATTATCATTGACAGATCCGCGCTATTTAGCAATTGATGGCATTCTTTCGCAATGGAAGAATATGAAAGGAATCATTATCGATGTTCGCTGGAATAGCGGTGGCAATAGCACTAATGCGGAAACGGTAGCAGGCCGCTTTGCCGATCAATCGCGCGTGTATTCGTATCGTCGCCAGAAGATTGGACCTGGGAAAGATAATTATTCTTCATGGAAAAGCTCTCTTATCGAACCTAAAGGATCATATCAATTTCTTAAGCCCGTCGTTGTTCTTACAAGCCGCGCCACTTCGAGTTCTGCCGAAATGTTTGTTATGGCCATGCAGGTTCTGCCGCATGTTACCATCGTCGGTGATACAACAGGTGGCGGCGTTGGCAATCCCATATTCAGGGAATTACCAAACGGGTGGACGTATCGGCTATCGACAGAAATAGAAGCAGACGCTCAAGGTCGCATTGTGGAAGGTGTCGGTGTGTTTCCGGATGTACCTGTACTTACAACAGCCGCTGATTCAGCAAACGGAATTGATAGAATGTTGGAAATGGGGATTGATATTATCAGAAAGTCACAATAGTCTCAGATATGTGGGAGATTCCTTTGAAAGCCATTGTTTGCACCAAATACGGACCACCGGATGTTCTTCAGCTCAAGGAGGTAGAAAAACCTACTCCCAAGGACAATGAAGTACTGATAAGAATATATGCGACAACAGCAACGCCAAGTGACTGCGCCAATCGAAAGGGTGACCCAGTTATTTCAAGATTTTTCACTGGTCTCATAAGACCAAAGAACCCTATACTAGGGGTTGAGCTAGCCGGAGAGATTGAAGCAGTAGGCAAAGATGTAAAACTATTTAAAGAAGGTGACCAAGTTTTTGGATCTACCGGGATTAGTTTTGGTGCTTATGCCGAGTACATATGTCTGCCTGAAGAAGGGGTGGTGGCAATAAAACCGGCCAATATGACCTATGAGGAAGCCGCCCCCGTCTGTGATGGGGCATTAACAGCATGGAATTTCCTTAGAGATAAGGCAAATATTCAGAGCGGGCAAAAAGTCCTTATCAATGGCGCTTCTGGATCGGTAGGTACTTCTGCGGTACAGCTTGCCAAGTACTTTGGGGCGGAAGTTACCGGGGTATGCAGTACCACGAATTTAGAATTGGTGAAATCTCTTGGTGCCGATAAGGTAATTGATTACACTAAAGAGGATTTTACCAAAAACGGCCAGACCTATGATATTATTTTTGACGCAGTAGGCAAGAATTCCTTTTCATGTTGTAAAAACTCGCTAAAACAAAGAGGGATCTATCTTACAACTGTCCCTACTCTGGCCGTTATGCTTCAAATGTTATGGACTTCAAAAATCGGCAGCAAAAAAGTAATGGTTTCGGCCGCAGGCCTTCGACCCGTTCCAGAGCGTCTAATCTTCCTTAAAGAGCTTAAAGAGCTTATTGAGGCGGGAAAGATAAGATCGGTCATGGATAGACGCTATCCCTTGGAACAGACTGCCGAGGCTCACAGGTATGTTGAAAAAGGGCACAAAAAGGGAAATGTAGTCATAACTTTGGAACATAATAACAAAACCTAACAAAGCGCTGCACCCGACCGCTATTCCGCTGCGCTTCATAGCGGCAGGTGAGCTTGGTCGTTAGGCAGCAAGGAAGAAATCAGTATATGGCAGATATATTTTTAGCTACAATTGAACTTGATATCTCTCCGATTCCTGATGGATGCAGGCGTCGTCTTGATGAGGTTACTATAAAGAGAGATGGTTGTGTATGGAGGATCAACAAAAATGATGCTGATCCATTTCCGTCTAATCCACACGCTCATAATGTCGAATCAGGTTTGAAGCTTGATCTTTCAAATGGCAATCTCTACTTGATGGGTAAGTTTACTGAAAAAACTATTGCTCAGAAGCACTTATTAGCCATTAGAACACAGGCTGAACAAAAAGGTGTGAAGCTTCCGGCGCTTGCTGCCTAACCAGCAACTCAAGCTGACGGAATCAGCCGAGTACGTGAGGCATGGCGCGTAGAGGCTTTGTGAAATTGGAAAGTAGACTACATGGAACTCGGTTCGTGCAGTGGTACATTTTAAGTTATCATTGCCGCAGCTTAGTTGCCATCTGTTAGCTGGCGGCTTCAAAACATGAGAATCCCAATCCCAATAAAGTGTCCAAACTGCGGTCGAAAACGAGATGTTTTTATAGGTCTCGACGAGCACGAAATCAGTTCCGTGTGCGAATGCGGTAGAGACATCTCGGCAGTTCTAGCGAACTTCACCGTAGGTCAGAAACTACTTGAACGCAGTCGGTACGAATTTGTGCAGAATTGTGATTACTCACTTACCATAGTTTTCGCCGCAACGGCCATGGAATGTGAAGTGTCCAGGTTGTACTTCAAATGGAAAAGAGCTAACGCTCTCTTTTATCAGGATGTCCCGACTGATGAGGAACTAGAAGAAGCATTGCGCAAACTACCGAATATTGCAGATCGAATAGATGAAGTTGCTAAGCTTATGCATCCGGCGGGCCTTCATGGCTTCATTGCTTCAGACCCTGAATTAGTCAAAATGATTTCGCTTGGCTTTTCAAAACTTGATCTCAGCAATCTTTCAACGAGCTTTCAAAAAGTACTGTTTTGGCCTCGGAATCGGATACTGCACCTTGGCTATTCAAAATACGATTCGGCAGAAGCCACATATTGCTACAACACCGCAGCATTGGGAATACACCTGTTGAACTTGCTCGATCAAACCGGCAAAGCCGCCAGCTAACAACTCACTCAAGCTGACGGAATCAGCTGAGGCACGAAAGTCGTTCAGCAAAAAAACAGTGAGTGCGGTGGTAATTGGTAGTTCAGTGTGCCGCAGCTTAGTTCGGGTCCGTTAGAGGTTATCAAATGAAGCCAGCGATTCGACAGAAACTCACTGGACTGGGTATGAAACTACGCAAAGGCAGTCGTCGCACGCTTCTCGGGTCAGTTGACTGGAAAATGGACGTACCAAGTCTAGGCGGAGTCTATGCAATTTGGTCGAAATCGAGTGGCGAGCCAGTTTATGTCGGGGAAACGTGCCACCTGAGTCACAGATTTTCCGACCTTACGAGGACAGTAAACCACACGTTTCGGCGAAAGATGGCAAGACAGTATCGCATGGTACGAAGTACTGATGCGATGCTATCGAAACGGCTTTCTAAGGATTTCAAGATTTCTTTCTTGGTAATTGATTTTGGAAGAAAGGAGCTTGAGGAGTTTCTTATACTCAATTGGAGCAAGACGTTAATCAACAAACCGCAAAAGCGGCTCTTGTTGAGTCATGAGTACAATGACCTCTAACACGTTGTTCGTGCCGACGCCGGTGACAGCGCACTGTTTCCTGTTGTGTCCGTGCCCCGCGCCGCTCAAGCGGGCGTTAGAACACACGAAATCCTTTTTCCGGAGTTACACGAGTTATGCGCCGCGCTTTTCATATATAGGTTGATGACTAATGACTTATTGTTTGGGTTGGAAAACGAAAAAGGCTGTATTTTTGCTCGCAGACACATCAGTGACTCTACATAAGCCGCTTGGCAAAATGTACTCTTCCTTTGGCGAATTGCAGGGGTCGCAAGGACGTGAATCTGTGGTTGAATCTCTCTTGAAAATCAACGCAGTCCACAAAATGGCTGCCATCGCATTTGCGGGAGATGTGGGTGTGGCAAATAGCATAATTGAAAGTCTGCAGAAAATTTTGAATTTAGGTAAGCCGTACAGACAAGCATTTGAGGCCGCGATAGCAAGTAATTCTCCTATACCATCCTCCAAACCTATATCCTTCATATTTGCCTACGTTGAGAGCGATTCTCCTAAACTTCTCTATTTTGATTCGGAACCACATCGGTTGGTCGACGTTGAAGAAGTCGTTCAAATTGGCAGTATGGGTTCGTATTACCCGAGCTTCAGCGATCAGATGATTCGTTCATTTATTGGTGGCACTTCTAAGCCGGAAAATATTCTCGCCGCAATCACTGGAGTTGTTCAAACGTATGGAATCCATGCCGTTCTTTCAGAGATGTACGTTGGAGGCGGCTTCTTCGGTTTATATATCGATCAGTCAGGTCTATATTGGCAGGAAGACACTACTTATGTGATCTATCACGAAAAGAATGATCATCTCAATATTGGAGGGTGAAACCTCTGAAAAAGTGTGGCACGATGGTTGTATTTCTTTTTGAGCAATGAGGCAGAGCTTTTCGCATCATCAAGTAGAGAAGGAACGAACAT
>Ga0315289_10016716_pt1 | contig 10102 bp, 11 predicted proteins | sample YL17G11_40_MG_FD_203452 | JGI IMG/M metagenome (GOLD analysis project Ga0315289, IMG submission 203452) | Sediment microbial communities from Yellowstone Lake, YNP, Wyoming, USA - YL17G11_40 | ecosystem: Environmental > Aquatic > Freshwater > Lake > Sediment | place: USA: Wyoming | collected...
TCGCTTCACGATTTTGACTCGTGAACATTTCTATCATGTTGGAGCAAGTGAAAAAAATCGAAATCCTATGTTGGAAGCGATTGTATTGAATTACAACCCGCTAACACCCATTACATTGGAATCTGAAAAACAATTGGTATTGTTTGAGAAGCCAAAACATCAATATGTTTTATATTCAACGCCGATGGCAAGATAAATCCTGGTATGGGCACACTCTATCTCGTCGCCACCCCGATCGGCAATCTGGAAGACATGAGTCCGCGCGCCGTGCGGACCTTACGCCAGGCGCGTCTGATCGCTGCCGAAGACACGCGCGTGACCCGTAACCTCCTCACGCACTTCGACCTGCACACCCCCCTGACCAGCTATTTCGAACACAACAAGCTGACCAAGCTCGACGCCATCCTCGCCGTACTGGCCGAAGGCGACGTGGCGCTGGTCTCAGATGCCGGGACGCCCACCATCAACGACCCGGGCTATGAGCTGGTCAAGGCCGCACTCGAAGCGGGGCATAGCATTTGTCCCATCCCCGGACCGTCCGCACCGCTGGCAGCGCTGTCCGCTTCGGGCCTCCCCACCAGCTCGTTTTTATATCTCGGCTACCTGCCGCGCAAATCATCTGAGCGACAGGCGCTGGCAGGACAAATTGGCAATTTGCCATACACTCTCATTTTTCTCGAGTCTCCACAGCGCCTGCTGGCTGCGCTGAAAGACCTGGAGTTCTCCCTCGGCGACCGGCAAATCGCGGTTGCCCGGGAACTGAGCAAGGTCCACGAGGAAATCTGGCGCGGGACCATCTCCATGGCACACGCACATTTTTCGCAAAACGAGCCGCGCGGCGAGTTCACGCTGCTGGTGGCAGGAAAAACAAAAAGCGAGAAGCAAAAATGGACGGAAGACAAGGTGATGATCGCTATCAAATTTGGCTTGAAACTGGGCGAATCCCCCTCCGCGCTGGCGAAGCGGGTGGCACAGGAGAGTGGGTGGGAACGGCGCGAGGTGTATAATCTTTTGCAGAAGAACCGATAAATTTGGAGGAATCCAAATGGCTAAAATTGTTCCGCAATCCTATCCTCGCATTGAAGATCCTGATAATCCATACTCAGGATGTCTTGATGATTCTCAATTGGTTCCTCACTTCATCAAAATACCCTCCAACGAGTTGCAAAGATTGATCTCTTCCGCAATCACCAATGCAAATAAAAAATCCAGTCGTCAAATACTTTCAGTGCCAAATGATATTCCTGCTGAAGAGACAAAGATAATTCTCAAAGGCGAGGGTAAGAGACTATTCGCCTATTTCAAAAAATATGTTGGTGATCCTGCCGCTACCGCTCACCAACTCCGCGGGAAACATTATCATGAGGTAGGCGCAGAACAATTCCGTAATCGCACATTGCAAAAAGAGAGGATGAATTCCGGGTGGCGGTACCAATTCCTGGCGTTGGATTGCGCACAGAAATCCAGACGATTTAGGAGCGTTTCCGATATTGGTGCCGCCGAGGGCGATTTCAACGCAGTAATTGAATTTAAAGATAAGAACCGCGAACCTCTATCCTTATACGTGTCTGTAAAAAATCGCAGTAACACAATGGGCGGACAAGATTGGCCCAAGGCCATCCAAGCCCTGGAAACATATGCAATCAATGATAAGAATCGAAAAGGCCCTTACTGCTGCGTTTTCGGAATAGCAATGGACCGAGGAATTAGGTATATAAAAGTTGAGCAGAAAACAGGCAAACCCCATTCATTCAACACTGAAGTCTGGCTCTCGGATTTCTTTTGGCCGTTTTTTGCAAACTATTCCTACGAAGAAATTATGACAGCATTCCTTGAAGTTCTGGTCAAGGAATATTCATCTGACCAACTATCATCGCAAATTGATATACCTGATGAACTATTGGAAGCCTTTGGCGATTGTTGTCGAAAAGCAAAACTGATCGACGAGCAGGGCTATTTCCACGACCCGTACAAACTGGTATCCTTTTTCTGCCAAAAGTAGGTATTTGTATGCCAAAAAAAGCCGACAAACATGAAATTTGCGATGGGGGCGAAACAATATCAAACCGCACCACACTCAAGAAATCAGGCGCTGTTTGCACAATCATATGCGGCGATAGCAGAGTCGAGCTGGGGTCATTTGCCGGACAAGTTGACTTGCTCGTCACTTCACCTCCATACGCAGATGCAAGGCACAATCACTATGACAGTATGCATCCAGACAAATTTTCCGAGTGGTTCTTAACCTTTCATGAACCGTTTTACAATGCTCTTAAACCAACCGGAAGCCTGATTATTAATATCAAAGATAAAGTAGTGGACGGCGCGCGTCATCGCTACGTTTGGCATACGATTGAGGCGTTATGTGAACGAGGGTGGTATTCGATAGATGATTATTTGTGGTATAAGCCGAATCCCATGCCGGGATTTTGGCCGACCCGTCTTCGCGATGGATGGGAATATTGCTTTCATCTGGCGAAGACAAAAAAACCTTATTTCAATCCTGACAATGTCCGAAAGCCGATTGGAGATTGGGTTGAATCTCGGTTGAAAAATTTGGGAAAAAATGATCTGAGTCGTCACAACTCTGTAAATGCAAGTGGCTTTGGACGGGATATATCCAAATGGGTAGGCAAGCAAACAGTCCTGCCTTCGAATGTTCTCACGATACCATTGGTTGGTAAGAATAAAGGCCATCCTGCGGTTTTCCCTGTGGATTTGCCCCTGTTTTTTATTAAATTACTTTGCCCTGAAAATGGTCTAGTGGTTGATCCATTTGCAGGGAGCGGCACTACAGGAATTGCTGCACTATCACTGAAACGCTCTTGTGTACTCATTGACAACAACATTGCCTATTGCGAAGAGACTGCTAAACGGCTGGAGAACGAAGCTGCCGCCACCCCCCAGGAAGTGAAATTTGAACAACCTGTAGCTCTTCACCAGCCTTACCTGATCAGAGAGAAAAAATCTTCCGAAAAATAATCCGTCTCAAATTCTCCGTCCGTGCGGTTGAAACCAAAATAATAAGGATATTATGGATCTCAACGACTTCAACGCTTTCAACCAACACGATCCCCAGAACATGCTCGCTGAGATTGACAACCTGCCGGCGCAACTGGAAAAAGCCTGGAAACTGGGGCAGAGCCAGCCGTTGGCCGAAATGACGGGCATCCGCCAGGTAATCATCCCCGGCATGGGCGGCTCGGCCATCGGTGCGGACCTGCTGGCAGCCTATATCACCCCATCCTGCCCCATCCCCGTTATCGTCCACCGTGACTATGGTCTGCCCGCCTGGGCACACGGCCCGGAGACATTGGTGATTGCCTCATCCCACTCCGGGGACACCGAAGAGACCCTCGATTCTTTCAGCGAGGCGCTCCACAAAAAGTGCAAACTGATGGCAGTTGCCACGGGTGGCCAACTGGCTGAGCATGCCATGCAAGCGAAAATTCCGCTCTGGAAGTTTGAACACGCCGGCCAGCCGCGCGCCGCGGTCGGTTTCTCGTTTGGGTTGCTGCTGGCAATCTTCGCCCGGCTGGGATTAATTCCCGGCCCGGCCAAGGAGTTGGCGGGAGCCGTGGACGCGATGAAAAAACAGCAGGAGACCCTGCGGGCAGATGTTCCGGTGTCGCAAAACCCGGCCAAGCGGCTGGCTGGCCAACTTGTTGGACGCTGGGTCAACGTCTACGGTTCCGGCTGCCTGGCCCCGGTAGCGCGGCGCTGGAAGAGCCAGATCAACGAAATTGCCAAAGCGGGGGCTGGTTTCGAGGTGCTGCCCGAAGCGGATCACAACGCGCTGGCCGGGCTGATCAACCCGGCAGATTTCCTATCCCGCACGGCGACGCTGTTCCTGAGCGCTCCGTCCGACCATCCGCGCAATCACCTGCGCGGCGAACTGACCCGGCAGGGATTCATGAACGAGGGTCTGAACACTGATGTTTACGAAGCACAGGACGGGTCGCCGCTGGCTTCCATTTGGACAACATTGCATTTTGGGGATTACACGGCCTATTACCTGGCAATGGCCTACGGCGTTGACCCGACGCCGGTGGAGGTTCTGGAAAACTTTAAAGTCGCCATGAAGGCGGTCCGATAGAAATAAAAAGCTCCGGCGGGATAAAATCCCGCCGGAGTTCTTAATGGTTCCCAAACAATACCTATCATCGAGAGAATACTTGCAGGGCGACGATGCCTGCCACTGCTCCCAATACAAATCCCGCGACAATATCCGATAGATAATGGACGCCCATCGCCACGCGTGCCAATGCCACCAGCGGTGCCCAGATGCAGATGATAAGCGCCAGCCACCACGGTCCCAGTCCGAGAACAAGGATGGCGATCAGAACCACACGCGCTGCATGCCCGGATGGGAAGGAGTGCGGGTCGGTTTTCCGGTACAGGCTGCCCCACTCACCCTCCGGCCTTCGGCGGCGGATGGTGAATTTGACTGCCAGCACCACCAGCGCCAGGGCAATAATGGACAGGAGTATCGCCAGCGCCCACGGTCGCCAGAACGAGTTGCCCAACCACCACAGCAGGCCCAGACCGGCCCACCAGAACCACGAATCGCCAGAGTGAGCCAGAACAACCGCCACGGTCCGGATTAGACCCGGACGCTCGGCCACCCGCATGCGTGCGGACAGACGAGCGTCCAGTTCCAGGAAGCGGTTCAGGGTCACTTGTTAATCTTCTTCGGGGAGGCGGATGCAGTTTTGGCAGCCTTCTTGAGACGCTTCTTCAAGTCGGTGCGCATTATTTCGAGCTGGTGCGGCTTATCCACATCCATGCCCACTTCTGCATACGGGCAGACAATGGCTTTGCCAGTGATGTTCAGGCGGGTCATGATGTTCGTCTCCGCCTTCTGAAGAGACAACTTTCCGGTCAGGAGCAGGAAAGCCGTATCGAAGCCGATCAACGCGGCCTGTTTGAGCGGACTCTTGCGGGAATTGGTGATCTTCTCCCACAGAGCGGTATCATCATTGATAATGAGTTTTAGGCGACCAACATTCATGTCGCCGCCGCAGACCTCCATATCCTTGAGCCGCGTATAGGTCCGCTTCGAGCCGGGGAAGCGTTTTTCCATCACTTCGCGCGGGACGACGTTGTAATATATGTCCACCTTCGTCTCCATGGCAGTCTTCACCACCCAGTCCACCATCTCACCGTTGATGGCCGGGATATCGGATGAGACGATAAGAACATACTCGGCCTTATTATTAATCTCCCGCGCCTTTTTTGCACCGGCTTGCAGGTTTTCCACCATCTTGCCCTGGTTGGAGACGAAATGCATCTGCTTTCTGCACTTCAGGCCGCTCTTTTCGGTCAAGCCAACGATGATGATATTATCAATGCTGCTGGCCTCGGACAGGGCGTCCAACACCCACTGGACCATTGGCTTGCCAGCCACGTCCACCAGCGCTTTGGGATTACCCTGAGTGGCAGCGTACAATGGCTCTTCCGGGAGCGGAACCCCGCCCGCAGTCACGATTGCATCCATAATTACTCCTTTCTGGCTTTACCACAGAGTGCACAGAGTTCATTTCTCCTCATTAAGAGGAAAAAACTGTGTTCTACCGCGGCACCTGCGTCCGGGGCAGGTATGCGGTATCTGTGGTTAATTAAGTTCCTGCAAAGAAGGCTCGAAACCGAGTTTCGTCAGCATTTCCTCGTACTCGGCGTGGGTCAGGGCGCGGCCCTTGCCCGATACGGCGATCAGCGCGGCTTCCATCATGTTTGTGCCGAAAGAACGTCCATCCATCACCGGCGTTGTCGTAACCAGGGTTTTCACACCGCATTGGCGGAACAATTCCACATCCTGCGGCGTGGTGGTGTTGGTCACTACCACCTTGCCTTTCATATTATCCGGCATATAGCGCTTGATATAGTGGCAATCGCCGGCGATCACCGTACCCCACGCGAACCACTGTGGATACTTTGGTTTGCGTTCTTCCTGTTTCTCACCAGTTGGATAGACCCATTCGAACGGCAAGCGTCCCGCCAGGGGCATTAAGACCGCCGCCAAAGACTTGAGTTGTTTTTCGGTGTGGAGGGCAACCGGAATACCCAGCGAAAACATCAAGTCCCCAAAAACGCATTCATAGCCTGCCTGTACAAATCCGTGCGCCAGGCCCCAGCGGTCGGCGCCGGTCATGACAAAGGCTTTCTTGCCGCCATTTTTAAGGATGTATTCGCCGAGTTTCGCTTCCACAAAAGGCGCGGCTTTATTCTCCAATGAATTCTTCAAGCCGGTGCCATCCACCACGGGCGTCTGCTTGATGAAACGCACCATCTTCTCGACTGAAAAGAGCCGGTACCATTTATTATCAACCATCAGTCCCAGGTCTGCACCGCCGACGCCAAAGGCGTCCACATGCCCATCGAGTTCTTTATATTTGAGTGCCGCTACTTCCATATCCCCGTCGGTGCCGATTCGTTCGATGCTAACTTCCTCGCCCAACAACTTGACGGTGACCGCCTTGTCGCGCTTGGATGAGCCGATACTGATACTGACCGCTCTTTTCATAAAAGGGACCTCCTGTTAAGAATGGCTTGAGAGAGTATACACCCAACCAATTTATCTGAAAATAGGGCAGTCCTCTCCTTGAGTCTGAACCCCCATCCGCCCGCTTCGTTCCGGACCTTTCGCCCCCCGGCACTTGCATCCGGGGCAAATGTGCGCTCAGGGCAGGCCCGAGAACTGCCGCCGTTATGATGGCATTTCCTCCGCATGAATTGGAGGGCTTTGGGAATCCCCAGGGCTTTCTCGAAGCGTGAATTTTCAACCCCGCTCCCGTGTTCGAAAAAAGGGGTGCTGGGGTAAAATCAAACCTGAGGAGGGTTCCACCATGACCCTGCGCCGTATCACCCTTGCCCTGCTGGTTCTATATGTACTTCTGACCATCTATCCCATCATCAGCATTGCCCTTGGCGTATCCCCTTCACGCTTCCTCACTCCTGTTTCAACCCTGGTCGGCTTTACCTTTGCTCTGCTGCACGCAGGCCAACGCGAAGGCTGTTGGCGTGCCCTGCGCCTGCTGGTGCTGGTGTTCGCCGTCAGCCTGCTTTTTGAAAGCGTCGGTGTAGCGACCGGACTGGTGTATGGCCCTTACCACTACACCGCCAAGCTCGGCCCGCTGTTCCTCGGCCTGGTCCCCTATCTCATCCCGGTGGCCTGGTTCATGATGAGCTACCCTTCGTTCGTCATCGCCGACCGGCTCATCCCGGCGGACTGGAAGCGCTGGCAGCGGATCCTGTCCGTGGCCGCCGTGGGCGGACTGGTGATGACTGCCTGGGACCTGGTCATGGACCCGATCATGGTGACGGGCGGGCACTGGGTGTGGGATGTGAACGGCGCCTATCACGGCATCCCCCTGCAAAACTTCTGGGGCTGGTGGCTGACCGTCTTCACTACGTTTGCCCTGTATATGCTTATCTCAGGCAAAGCACCCAAAACGCCCGAAGCGAAGTTCGACCGGCTGGCGCTGCTGAGTTACCTGGTCACCGCGCTGGGGATCGTGATTGTCTCGCTGGTCTCGAATGCGGGGGAACTGGCGCTGATCGGATTCTTCGCGATGCTGCCGTGGGTCATTGTGGGGGGATTGAGGGTGGCAAGAGAGTAAATAACGCAAGTGCTGCGTTCTCTACAAAACTGGTCAGGTATTGATGCAGACTCTCGGCGCGCGCTTACCATTGCATCCTGAAACTGGCACGCACGATGCACAGCACGATGTCACCGACCTGGCGTGGAGCGAGTCTATCCAGCCAAGTCATCTGGCGGAGGTGTTGTAGTATAGCCCGAGGTTGATGATCGGGTGGAGATGGCGAATGGGAACGTTCAGCGGTTCAGGAACGACCCCCTCAAGACATTGATCAGCGTATCCCCGATCACTATGAACTGCCAAAGTCAAAACCAACCAGCGGGTGCATCACATCCAGGGCTATTCTTGGCGGACTGCATCACAGTTATTCCCGTGCGACGTATCTGAACTGACCCACATCTTTTATCATGTTTATCTTGCAAACTGAAAAAACAATGGCACATTTTCCTTGAAATAGGGAAGTACCTGTTGTATAATTTCCTTATGAGCAGTAAGGATTTACTCAAAACGATCATCACAGACAGCCAGAAAAAGGTACTCCCTGATGTATGGCAACGGACACTCAGGATTCCGACAGGCAGTGGAAAGGTCGTCAAGCGGAAACTGTGGGGAGGGGAGTTTTGGTCAGACGGATACTATGTAAATACAGTAAGTCGATACGGGAACGAAGAAGTGATACGAAGGTACGTACAAGAGCAAGGAAAGGAAAAAGAATACCAACAGCTACACGTCAGGCAACTCAAGATGTTTGATAAAGACGGATAGCAGGTTGGATACCCCGCAGCTTGCTGCGGGGAGGATTCATTTGAATACTAAGTTATGTATAGAAACGAATTAAAGTTTTTTATTAATGCGCATCAAAAAAATATGATGGCAAATAAATTGAGCAAAATATGTCAGCGGGATTCTTTTAGTGATGCAGATGGGGGATATTTGATTTCAAGTTTATATTTTGATGACTATAATCAAAGTGCATTATTTGATAAGTTGAGTGGGATAAGAGATCGAAAGAAATTTAGGGTTCGTGTTTACAATTATCAATCTAATGTCATTAAACTAGAAAGAAAAATCAAAAGGGAAAATGTTACTGAAAAATCACATATTCAAATCTCAAAGGAAGAATATGATACCCTTGTTAGTGGTGATGTAAGTTTTTTGAGGCATAAAGATGATGTTGTTGCTAAAGATTTTTATCTTTATTATCGAACTAAGAACTTACGCCCAAGGGTAGTGGTTGAATATCGTCGTGAAGCGTTCATTTATAAATATGGAGATGTACGAATTACTTTTGATTATTTACTTAAGGCAGGAGTTTTTCAAAAAGATTTGTTCTCAAATGGGTATATGATCTCAGCAATTCCACATGATCAAATTATTCTTGAAGTGAAATATACAGGATATTTCCCTGATGTTATTCGAAATATTATTCAAATAAATAACCTTCAATGGCAGTCTAGCTCAAAATATGTTATGTGTTGTGTTGTTGGCATGTAGGTAAAAAGGAGGATATATGACTTGGGAAGATTTTTTAAAAAACACAGATTTTTTTACGACTGAATTATCCGTGACGTCAGTTGCAGCTACGTTGCTTTTTTCATTTGCGTTAGGCTTGTTCATCTTTTTTATCTATCGTGTCAGTTATAAGGGCGTGATGTATTCAAAGACATTTAATGTGACATTGATTGCTATGTCTATGATTACTTCATCTATTATCTTGGCTATCACGAGTAATATCATTTTGTCCTTGGGTATGGTGGGTGCTTTGTCAATTGTTCGATTCCGTACTCCTATCAAAGATCCGATTGATATAGCTTATTTATTTTGGGCAATTGGTATGGGTATCGTTTGTGGCGCAGGGCTTTGGAGGTTAGCGTTGATGTCTTCTGTCGTAATTGGAATCATTTTGTTTGTATTTTCCAAAATATCAGATGTGAAAACGCCATATTTGTTAGTGATTTCTTATCAGACAGAAGAAACGAATGATTTGGTTTTTAAGCTAATTGAAAGTGAAGCAAAAAGATATCGATTGAAATCAAAAGCTTTTAATGGTAAAAATTATGAATTGACAGTTGAGATCAGAGAAAGAAAAAAGACCGCTAGTCTCGTAAATAAAATTGGGGGAATTAATAATGTTAATTCAGTTGCGCTGCTTGGTTATGATGGTGATTTTGCTGTTTAGCAACAATCAATGAATAAACCAGTTTCTCTTTTTGCCAGGATTCTTATTGTAATTATTGGATTTGGATTAATTGCCGGATTCCTGTTTGCAATGGTTGCAATTCAAAAGAGAATTGCAGTTGAAATAGAACTCAAACAATTGGAAATAAAAAACCAAAATTTGTATTTCCAGAAACAGGCAAAGGTTATTATTACTGAAGTGATGTCATCAAATTCTTTGACGATCTTGGATGGGTTTGGTTTGAGTTCAGATTGGATAGAATTTTATAATTCGGGTGATGAGGTCATTAACCTTAAAGGTGCGGGGCTATCTACAAATATAAAGG
>Ga0315289_10016718_pt1 | contig 10101 bp, 7 predicted proteins | sample YL17G11_40_MG_FD_203452 | JGI IMG/M metagenome (GOLD analysis project Ga0315289, IMG submission 203452) | Sediment microbial communities from Yellowstone Lake, YNP, Wyoming, USA - YL17G11_40 | ecosystem: Environmental > Aquatic > Freshwater > Lake > Sediment | place: USA: Wyoming | collected...
CGAACTGATCGGACAGACCTCCCTCTCCTGGCTAGGAGTACCCTTGCTCGTCGGTGGCCGGGTACTGGGGGTGATGGCCGTGCAGAGTTATACTACCCCGCGGGCCTACGACGAACACGCGCGGGAGCTGATGACGGCCATCGCCAGCCAGACAGCGATTGCGCTGCAGAATGCCCATCTATTCCAGGAGGTGCGGGCCGACGCGACACGCCGGGCCTTCATCAACGAGGTGCTTCAGGCTGCCACGTCATCTCTGGAGCCTCGGGAACTCCTGGGCCGGGCAGGGGAGACTATCGCCCGCCAGTTGGAGATGCCCTCCATGATCCTGGAATGGGACCCTGAGAGTGAGACTCTACAGATCGTTACAGCCCACGATTCTGCGGGGGCCGACGTGCCATTGCCCCAACCTATCGTGATGACTCCCGAGATGCAGCCGACCTTGTTCGAGGCCATACACTCCCGACAACTGCAGACCTTTTCCGACAAGCCCGCCACCATGCAGGCTGTGCCAGACCAGGTGACCCAGGCGTTTAACCTCGTGGGTGGTACCCACATTCCTCTGATATCCCGCGACCAGGTGTTGGGCCTGCTTGTACTGGGCCAGCAGGAGGGACGTTCAGCGCTGGACGAGGGGGAACTTGCCTTTGTCCAGATCGTGGCTGCCAACGTGAGCGTGGCACTGGAGAACGCGCGGTTGTACCAGGCAGCGGTACGGCGCGCCCGCCGCGAACGGCTTGCTCGCGAGATCACGGCGAAAGTGGTCGGTTCGACGGACCTGGACACCATCCTGAGGACCACGGTCCAGGAACTCAGTAAGGCGTTGGGCACTTCTCACGCGCTTGTGCGGCTGGGGACACAACAGCGGATTGAGAAAGAAACGGAAGCGGATTGAGAAAGAAACGGAAGCGGATTGAGAAAGAAACGGATTGCTGGCGGGGAAAGTGGGCAGGAACCCGCCTCACGAGATTCCTCGCTACGCTCGGAATGACGGTGCTACGCTCGGAATGACGGGGATGGAGGAAGCGATGGTAGAACAACACCTGCAGCAGGAATGGCAAGAGTACCTGGCGGATGAAGAATCTGGGGCTCAGGCGGCATATCTGTACGAGCAAGGCACTGTGCGGCCTGCTGGTGATATGTGGAGGCCAGAGATGGCGCTGGCCGTACAGCGTGGGGAGACAGTCGCGCTATCCGAGAGTGGCCCGGTCAGAGACCGGCCAGACCCTTCGACTTCGCTCAGGGTGACGGGTTCGACTTCGCTCAGGGTGACGGGACAGAAGCCTGATATGGGGCCCCTGAGCGAGCCGGCCCAGGCGGCGCTGGCCATACCGCTGATATTGCGCGGCCAGGTGATCGGGGCAATGGATTTCTACGATACGGATCAGCCTCGCCGCTGGTCGAGCGACGACATCGCGCTGGTAGAAAGTGTAGCCGACCAGGTAGCACTTGCTGTCGAGAACGCGCGGGCTTATGCAGAACTCCAGAAGACGGCAGAGAGATTGAAGGAGTTGGACCGACTGAAGAGCCAGTTCCTGGCCAATATGTCCCACGAACTACGCACGCCGCTCAACTCCATCATCGGTTTCTCCCGCGTGATCCTCAAAGGCGTTGACGGTGCACTGACTGACCTTCAGCGTACCGACCTGCAAGCCGTCTACGACAGTGGGCAACATCTGCTGAGTCTGATCAACAACATTCTGGACATATCCAAGATCCAGGCTGGCCGGATGGAGATTTCTATCGAAGATGTGGACCTGCGCGACATTATCAAGGGCATCATGTCCACTGCCATCGCGCTGGTGAAGGACAAGCCGATCGAGTTGCAGCAGGCCATCGCCCCGGATGTGCCGACTATACGTGTAGACGCACGGCGTATCCGCCAGGTGCTGCTCAATCTGGTGGGCAATGCCGCCAACTTTACCGAGAAGGGTTTTATTCGCGTGGAAGCCAAGAGCACTGCCAGCGAAGTGATGATCTCGGTGGCCGACAGCGGTATCGGCATCCGGCCCGATCAACAGGAGCGCATTTTCGAGCCGTTTACTCAAATAGATGGATCCAGCACGCGCCGAGCCGGTGGCACAGGTTTGGGCCTCTCCATCAGCAAGAGCTTCGTGGAGATGCACGGTGGTCGCATCTGGGTGGAGAGCGAACTGGGCCAGGGGTCTACCTTCTACGTCACACTCCCCATCCAGGCTCCTCCTCAGGTGCTCGAGGAAGTCAGCCAGGAGCAAGCAGAAGCAGAACTGGGAGCCGATCAGAGGCTCGTGCTCAGTGTAGATGACGATGAGGGTGTCATCACGCTCTTTCGCCGTTACCTGAGCAAGCGGGGCTACCGGGTCATCGGCCTGACCGACTCCAGGGTGGTAGTTGAGAAAGCACGGCAACTCAAACCTCTCGCCATCACGCTGGACGTGATGATGCCCAATAAGGACGGCTGGCAGGTGATCCAGGAACTGAAAGCCGACCCCGACACCCGTCATATCCCGGTCATCATGTGTACGATCGTGAGCGAAAAAGAGTACGGGCTGAGTATGGGGGCGGCCGATTACCTGGTGAAACCGATCCTCGAAGATGAACTGGTGGCGGCACTGGAGCGGTTGGATCGAAGAGCAGGCCGCCACCTGGTGCTGGTGGTAGACGACCAGGAGGAGAGCCGGAATCTCTTACGCCGGGTGATCGAGAGCCAGCCGGGGTATGAGGTCATCGAGGCTAGCGGTGGTCAGGAGGCCATCACGCTGGTCCGGCAGGTACACCCCCACGTCATCGTCCTGGACCTCATGATGCCGGACGTGGACGGGTTTGCTGTCCTGGAGGCTATTAAGACAGACAAGGCCACGCGCTCCATTCCTATCATCGTGGTCACCGCCAAGGACCTGACCCAGGAGGAACGGGACAGGCTCAACCGGGGTGTGGAGGCGTTGCTGCAAAAAGGGCTGTTCGAGCAGCAAGAGTTACTGGCAGACGTGGCCGCAGCACTGGAACAAATTGTGAATAGCGAATAGCGAATGGTATAAGGCAAATAGCAAATCGCAAATCGCAAATCGCAAATCGCATAAGGCAAATCGGCAAAGCGGATTACGCATTGCGAATGGCGAATGGCGAATGGAGAGAGGGTAGAGATGAAACAGGACGGGTTCAAACATCAAGTCTGGCTGGAGTGTGCCGCGTGTGGACACCGCACGCGGTATGTGCGGCCGTTGAAGGCGTGTGAGCAGTGCGGGGGAGAATGGCTCGATGCCCGCTACGACTACGATGAGATACGAAAGCAGTGGCCAGAAAGCTTGGGTCAGCGCCCCTTTGACATGTGGCGCTATCGGGAACTGCTCCCTCTCTGCGACGACGCCAACAAGGTCACGATGGGCGAGGGGGGCACCCCACTACTTCACGCTAACAACCTGGGGTCGATGCTGGGCTGTCCGAACATCTACGTCAAGGACGAGCGGCAGGGGCCGACTGGCTCGTTCAAAGATCGGCAGGCAGCACTGGCCACGTCGGTGATGAAGGAACATGGGATCACTGAAGCAGTCATTGCCTCTACCGGCAACGTCGCCATCTCCTACTCAGCCTACTCGGCGCTGGCCGGTATCAAGATGTGGACCTTTCTCACCAGCCTGGTGCCTTCTGAGAAGATGCGCGAGGTGGCCCTCTACGGCAGCGAAGTGATCAAAGTGACCGCCACTTATGACCAGACCAAGAAAGTCGCCAGCACTTTTGCGGCCCGCAAGGGTATCTATCTGGACCGGGGTATCCGGGATATCGCGGCCCGCGAGAGCATGAAAACGGTCGGTTTCGAAATCGCCGAACAACTGGCGTGGCTGGGGCAGAGAGACCCTTCTCCCCTGGGCAAGCCGTCACGGAACCCCCCACTTCGTGGGGGGCTTGCCTGCCCCCCTGCGACTTCGCTCAGGGTGACGTGGGGTACACCTGACTGGTACATCCAGGCTGTCAGTGGGGGAATGGGACCGGTGGGCGTGTGGAAGGCTTATGAGGAGTTGATGACGCTGGGGTTGGTAGACCGTATGCCGAAACTGGCCTGCATCCAGGCCAGCGGCTGCGCGCCGATGGTCAACTCCTTCAACAAAGGGCTGGAGGAAGCCGAGCCCGTGTTGAATCCGCAGACGCGCGTCATCACCATCGCTACCGGCAGCCCTGGTCCGGCCTACACCTTCCTGGCACACGTCATCCGCGAGCACGGTGGTGCGTTCGAAGCGGTCAGTGACGAGGAGGTTTTCCACGCCATGCACGTGATGGCCAAGTTAGATGGGATTTCAATGGAACCGGCAGCAGCGACGGCCTTCGCCGGCCTGTTCAAACTGCTCAGTAAGGGCGTGATCCAGCGCGATGAGGTCATCGTCGTCAACTGCTCCGGCCACACCTTTCCGGTCGAAAAGCACCTGCTGGGGGAGGGGTGGGCGCGGACATTGAGACCCTTCGACTTCGCTCAGGGTGACGGGGCAGAGACACCAGCCGTGGAAGAGGGGCTGGTGGGCTCACTGGAACAACTCAATGCACAGGTACGCTGTATCGCCATTATCGAAGATGACCCCAAGGCTACACAGTTGCTGCGACGTATCCTGCAGACGCGGGGCGAGTACCGGATTTTCGAGGCTCACGACGGGGCCGAAGGCCTGGAGATGGTGCGCCGCGAGCGGCCCGACGTCATTCTACTCGACCTGATGATGCCAGGGTTAGATGGCTTTGCGGTGTTGGACGCGCTCAAGGCCGACGAGAGCGTGAGTGACGTGCCGGTGATCGTCATCACGGCCAAAGAACTGAGCGCGGACGAGCGGGAACGGCTCAGTGGCCAGACTGAGACATTGATGCAGAAGGGTTCCTTCACGGACGAAGATCTGCTGGAACAGATTCTGAAACGGACGGTATGACAATGAACAATGAGACAATGAAGCAATGAACAATGAGGCAATGAACAATGGGGCAATGAACGGCGTTCCGACCATGTGGTGGTGAAGGGCGAATGGATAGCGAAGTCAGGCTACAGGGTGTCAGAATATTATATGTGGAGGACGATCCGGCCAGTGTGGCACTGGTCAGCCGCCTGCTCGAAAGCGAAGGCTGCCAAGTCACTTCCGTCACAGATGGCCTCTCGGCGCTCGAGGTGGTGGTGCGCGACAAGCCCGACTTGATCCTGATGGATATCAACATCAGCGGACTGGACGGCTACGAGGTGACTACGCGCCTGCGGACGATCAAGGAGATGCAGCAGGTGCCTATCGTCGCCGTCACCGCTGCCACGCTGAAGGGAGACCGGGAACGGGCGCTCATCGCCGGCTGTAACGGCTACATCCCCAAGCCAATTGACGTAGACAACTTCCCACAGCAGGTGCACACTTTCCTGGTGGGATTGAAGGAAGAGGTCGAGTCACCAGAGGAGAAAACGAAGTATCTGGTGGAGTACAGTCGCAAGTTGGTAGACCGATTGGAAGCCAAGATCCGTGAACTGGAGACGGCGCATGCGGAGTTACAGCGGGTCGAGAAGATGAAATCGGATTTCATCATCCTGGCCAGCCACGAACTGCGTACGCCGTTGACCAGCATCTACGGTCACGCCCAGTTGCTGATCCAAAATCCGGACATGCCCGGCGCGCCTGACGAAGAGGATAGCCCACGCTACTTGTTGCAGCGCATCGCCGACGCCGCGCAACGGCTCGACCAGGTGTTTGACGAAATCCGCAACGTTTCGCTGATTGACGCCGAGCGCTTGAATTTGGCCCAGGAACCGGTGATGCTGAAACCGCTGATCCACAGCGTGGTAGAGAACCTGCGCAGCCTGGGCCCGCCTCGGGATCAACAATTCGAGTTCGAGGGGCTGGAAGACCTGCCCGTGATCAGCGGAGACACACGGCGGCTGTACCAGGCGGTGTGGAACGTGATCAGCAATGCGATAAAGTATACCCCCGACGGCGGAGTTTTGCGCATCGTGGGGGAGCAGATCGAAGATACGGTGCACATCTCCGTTCAGGATAGCGGCGTGGGCATCCCGCCAGAGGAGCGGGAACGCATATTCAACCGGTTCTACGTGCTGGAGAACACGATCCGCCACCACTCCAGCAAGACGGCGTTCAAGGGCGGTGGACTGGGACTGGGACTGGCTGTGGCACGGGGTATCATCGAGGCGCATGGGGGCAAAATGTGGGCGGAAAGTGAAGCATACGACGAGGAAATGCTGCCGGGCAGCACCTTCCACATGCTGCTGCCTGTTCTTACGTGTGTTTCCATTCGAGAGGCACATTGCCCTCCGCCAGGTGCAGGCCCGAGTCGCGAGCGATCAACAGCAGGCTGATCACCAGTAGCCCTGCCCCACCCCACTGCAAGCGAGTCAGTCGTTCGCCCAAGAGCAGAAACGCCAGCAGCAGGCTGACCAGCAATTCGAGCAAGCCAACCAGCGAGGTCTCCACGCCTCCTACCCGCTGCAGTGCGCTGAACATGGCGAGTCTGGAGAGCGCCGTCGTCAACGCAAGCGCCAGGACGGTGTACCAGGCTGGCAGGCTAGAAAGCCTGCCCCACTCCAGCGGGCGCGCCTGCAACACGCGCGCCAGGCCAACGACACAGGCCATGGTGGTCAGAATGTAGAGCGTGGCGGTGCGCGAGGGAACGTCGGCCAGGACCCACTGTCCCAATACCAGATGCCAGCCATAAGTCGCGGCTGAGGCGATCATCAACGTCACACCCAGCCAATCCGGTTCGCCCGGGCCCATACGTGTCAGGAGATATACACCCAGCATCGAGAGCGCCAGGCGGGCGAGCGTGAGGCGCGTCAACGGCTGGCCGGCGGCGAAGAGGAACAAGACGACCCACAAGGGGTAGAGAGTGTTGAGGAGGGAGGCGCGGGAAGCATCGAGGCGGGAGAGGCTGGTGTAGTAGAGCAGGGAGCCAAAGCCATTGACCAACCCAACGCCGATGCACCCGATCAGGCCAGCCCGCGAGATGAGCACGTCGCGCCGCCAGAAGAAGGCAAACGCAAGCCAGAGGAGCAGGGCGGCCAGGAAGGTGCGAAAGGCAACCAGGGTGAACGGTGTGATGCCACGCTGGTAGGCCAGTTTGCCCAGAATGGGCGCCCAACCCAGAAAGAAACTGGCCAGACAAGTGCTCGCGATGCCCCAGCGTTGCGCGTGGCTCAGACGTGTCATGTTGCCTCCACAGCAAATAGCAAATAGCAAATGGCAAATCAGCAAATGGCAAATCGCAAATCGGCAAAGATGACGCCGAGACAGAAACGCATCGTCGCCGTCCTGGCGATAGCGAATATCGTCGTCATGCTGGCGCTGCGCGTGGCTCAGACGTATCACTTTGGCAGCAGTCCTGCAGCTCTTCCAAAACCAACGCCAGCGCTCTCGCAGCAGACCTGTCAGTGGCAGGCGACGCAACGGCTGGCGCAGGGCGGGCTGAGCGGGACGGTAGCGCTGACCCCACAACGGATTGGGAAAGAAACGGACAATCATAGACGGGCGCTGCGCTTCGCAATCATGTACTCTCTCGCGCCGGGCCAGACGGTCGACGAGGCCGCGCAGTCAGTGTGGACAGCCTTCGACATCGCGCTGGCGCTGCTGGAAGAGGAATGCGCTATCTTCAGCCGGGTCGAAGTCGTGATCATAGCCCACGATGGTATGGCCGAGGCTGGCAGGCTGGAAAGCCTGCCCCACACAACGATCAATGCGAGCGTAAGCACAGCCGACCTGGTGGCTTTCAACTCTGGAACATTGAGTGAAGATGAATTCATCGAGCGCGTGACCTATACGGCTGGTAATCGGTAGATTGAGTAGCGGGATGATTGTAGCCTGTAAGCCTGCGAATGTCAATCCTGGAACATTGAATTGACCTGTGCGCGGGAATGAAGTATAATCAGCCGCAAGCGGAGGGGAGAGATGAGTGGGTGGCGAAAGGATTTGCCTGAAATGCTGAAAGAGTCACAGGTACTGGATGACGGCCTGCGCCAGCGCCTGGTGGAAGCACTGTTGGACACACCGCAGCCGCGCAAGATGACCTACGAAGAGTTCCTGGCCTGGGCCGACGAAGACACGCTGGCCGAATGGGTGGACGGAGAGGTGACGATGACGACTCCAGCAAGCAACAGACATCAGGACGTTTCTGGGTTCCTGGAAAGCGTGTTGCGTTCTTTCACAGAGATGCGACAGTTGGGCATTGTGCGCACTGCGCCTTTTCAGATGAGACTCACCCATTCCGGACGTGAGCCAGACTTGCTCTTTGTAGCATCGGAGCATCTGGAACGTCTGCTGGAGACCTATCTGGACGGGCCGGCCGACCTGGTGGTGGAAATCGTCTCGCCGGAGAGCGCCGGGCGGGACCGGGGAGAGAAATTCTACGAGTACGAACAGGCGGGCATGCCCGAATATTGGCTGATCGATCCATCGCGAGAAGAGGCAGAGTTCTACCAGTTGGACGCCCAGGGACGGTACCGCGTGATCTTGCCGGATGCTGAAGGCGTATACCGCTCAAGGGTGCTGCATGGTTTCTGGTTGCGTGTAGCCTGGCTGTGGCAACCGCCGCGCGTGCTGGACGTATTGCGGGAGTTGAACCTCATCTAGCAAATAGCAAATAAACGAAGTTCTCACTGGTAGCATCTGTCACAACTTAACGTCTTTGTAGAGTTATCGCGGGTTGGGTTCAAGTTTCAATCTATGCTATCATGGAGGTATGAGTAAATCGACCAAACGCCGCAATCCCGATCACGTGCGCCGCACCAACCGACCGAGTCCCGACAACGAGGTTATTCGAGAGCGGCTGAAGAGTCTGCTGACTCCAGCAGTCTTCGGGCAGTTAGCCCATTATCGCGCCCTCGGCCTGCGCGCCCGGATTCTCAGCCTGCCGGTGATGGTAGCGGCGGTGCTGATGATACTGTGGCGGCAGATCCCCTCGGTGTGCGAACTGGTGAAGGTGCTTGCGCGAGAAGACTTGTTCTGGACACCCCCGATCCGGGTCTCGCAACAGGCCCTGAGCAAGCGCTTCTTGACCTTCCCGGCGGAACTCTTCCAGCGTGTGCTGATGGACCTGTTGCCTACACTCCGGGAGCGCTGGGCCGCTCGCCAACGTCCGTTACCCGAGTCCGTCACATACGCCTTGAAGACCTTCTTCCGCATCTTCGTGGTAGACGGTTCGACGCTGGAGGCACTGTTTCGCAAACTCAAGGCGCTACAAGATGCGCCGGTAGGTGTTCTGGCTGGCAAAATCTGTACCGTGATCGATCTGGTGACGCGTTTGCCCGAACATCTCTGGTTCATCGAAGACGCTCAGGCCCATGATGCGACCTTTCTCGACCGCATTTTGGAGTTCGTCACAGCCGGAACACTGTGGATCTTCGACCGTGGCTTCTACGATTTCACCTTCTTTGACAAACTGATCGACCAAGGTGTGGCTTGGATCACGCGCATGAAGTCCAATGCGGTCTTCACGGTCAAGCAAGTCTTGCTTCACACTGCCGACATCCGCGACCGCATCATCACCCTGGGTGGCGTCAACCCTTGTCATCATTCTGTGCGACTGATCGAAGTGCGTTTCGGCCGGACGTGGTATCGCTACCTGACCAGTGTGCTCGACCCGGCAGTTCTCCCGGCCAACGTGGTGGCGGACTTGTATCGGCGGCGCTGGCGGATCGAAGAAGCGTTCTTGATTGTTAAACGTCTGCTCAACCTGGCGTACCTGTGGACGGGCTCAGTCAACGGCGTGCTGCTACAAGTATGGAGCACCTGGCTCTTCTTCGCCGTGCTCGTAGACCTGGGCGACGCCGTGGCTGAAGAACTGATGCTGCCGTTCGACCGTATCTCATTGGAAATGGTTTTCCGCGGTTTGTACTACTTCATTCAAGCCTACAACAAGGGCGAGGCTACCGACCTGGTCAAGTATCTAGCCGCACCTGAAAATCGTGACCTCGGCGTTGTCAAACGCTTACGTAAGAAACCTGGCCCAGTGCTTGCCCAACCCTTGACAGGCCAGACAGGAGCTTAAGTTGTGACAGATGGATGGATCATAAGCTCCACTACTAACGGGTGGCCAGCGGACCGCGCTGTGGGATGATGGTAACCTTGCGCAGAGCTGTGGGTGAACCGGTGTCGCAGGAGAAACTCG
>Ga0315289_10016719_pt1 | contig 10101 bp, 7 predicted proteins | sample YL17G11_40_MG_FD_203452 | JGI IMG/M metagenome (GOLD analysis project Ga0315289, IMG submission 203452) | Sediment microbial communities from Yellowstone Lake, YNP, Wyoming, USA - YL17G11_40 | ecosystem: Environmental > Aquatic > Freshwater > Lake > Sediment | place: USA: Wyoming | collected...
GAGATCGTCAAGAGCCTGCGCTGCGACAGGCGCTTGCTCCACAGCGTCCACAGCGGCCCCGTGGCGGCCATCAGCAGGATCAGCACGCCCTGGAACAGCCCTACGTCGGCCTCGCGCTGGCCAATCACCAGCGTGACAAAGTAGGGCAGGTTGGCCAGGAGCATCTGGTAGGCCAGGTGGACGAACAGCGTGGAGACGAACACGACGATGAACTGCCGGTTGCGGAGCGTGATCCCGAGCCCCTCCAGCGCGCCGATCGGCTTGCCCAGGGGGCGCTCGACGTCGCGCAGCCCCAGGAGTGCCAGCCAGATCGTGAGTAGCCCGACCAGACCGACGACAGCCCCCATCGCCACCGGCCCGATCGTCTCGAACAGCGGCGCGGCGGCCAGTGAGCCGATCAACACGCCCAGGATGCCGAACAGGTTCTTCCAGTAACTCAGCCCTACCCGCGCGTGCGAATCGGGCGCCATCTCCGGCAAGGTGGCGTCGTAGGGGATGCCGACCAGGCTGAAGGCGGTGAAGAAGCCGAAAGTCACCAGCGTAAAGTAGGCCGCGTTGAGCACGCTAAAGCCCGGCGTCGGCGGGGTCCAGATCAGCACGAGTATCAGCGCGGCGACCGGCGTGGCGAACATCAGGAAGGGCCGGCGGCGGCCGAAGCGTGAGCGGAGTGTGTCGCTCCAATGGCCGATGAAGGGGTCAATGACGGCGTCCCACAGGCTGCCGACAGTCAGCAGGATGCCCACCAGCGCGGCAGGGAGGTACTGGATGCGGCCAGAGTCGGGTGGGGGGGCGTAAAAGTAGAGGATCCACGTGCTCACGGTGATGCTCATGATGTTGAGCCCGGCCGAGGCCAAACTGTAGAGCAGAATCCGTCCCAGCGTCAGTTTCCGAGGTGCTTCGCCCATTGTCTGTCCTCGCTTGAGAATGAGACTTCCGAAGTCTGGCTCACCTCATCCAGGGATTGAACCGTTTCTCCTGTCCCACCGTCGTCCTGGGGCCGTGGCCGGGGTAGAGGACGGTCTCGTCGGGCAGGGCAAACAGCACCTCTCGGATCGAATGCACGAGCGTGTCCCAGTCGCCGCCGGGCAGGTCGGTGCGTCCCACGCCCATTTCGAAGAGCACGTCGCCGTCGAAGGCCGCGCCCTCGTCATTCAGGTAGAAGGTGATCCCGCCGGGGGAGTGGCCGGGGGTATGCAGTACCTGGAAACGGAGCGTGCCCACCTCCAGCACCTGCCCGTCCTCCAGTTCCACGTCCGGCAGGGGGCTTGCCTGCACCGGTACACCGAACCAGGCTGCGCCGCCCCGCGCTTGCAGGATGGGGAGTTCGGCCGGGTGGAGCGCCAGCGGTGCGCCGGTGGCGGCGACGATCTCGGCGTTGGCCCCCATGTGGTCGAAGTGGCAATGGGTGTTAAGGACGTAGCGGATCGTCAGCCCGCTCTTCTCGATGGCCTTCAGGATGCGTTGCGGGTGGCCGCCGGGGTCGATCACGACGCCCTCGTGCGTTTCCTCGCACCCGACGACGTAACAGTTGGTCTGGGTGATGCCGACAGGGATGGTGTGGATGATCACGTTGCCTCCTGATGCAGCCGTTCCAGAAACTGGCGCACGGTGAGGATGGGGATAGGCCGGTACGTGTCCAGAGCCAGCAGGTGACGGTCGCCGCTGACGATGAGGTCAGCCCCGGCCTCTACGGCGCAAGCCAGCACCTTCTCATCGGCGGGGTCTGTGGGGACAGCGCCAGTGACGTGGGCATTGCCCGGTACGAGCAGTGCGTCTCGTTCCAGAAGCGTGATCAGTTGCTCGACGTCCTGGTCGGCGATGGCGTACTTGCGCCGGATACGGGGGTAGTGTAACGTGACCCGGATTTCGGCAATGATGGAAGGAGAAGTGACGAGCAGATATTGCCGCTCGCGCCAGGCCTCCAGCATCTGGGCTGGCAGGCCGGCCTTGACCAGCAGGCTGCTGACAAACACGTTGGTGTCAGGAACTACGCGCAGCATGCGCAGCCCTCACCGCGGCGATGGCTTCGGCTACGTCCTGTTCCACTTCCTCTACAGGGACCTCGGGCAGCCGGCTGCGGATGCGTTCCAACACCTGGAAGCGGGCCTCTCGCTCGGCGACGAGCCGCTGGTACATCTCCACGGGGATCATGGCCACCAGTGGCATGCCAGACCGCTCTACGATCACTGCCTGCCCGCCATAGCCCACCCGGCCCAGCAGATCAGCAAAGCGGTTGCGCGCCTCACGCGCTCCTACGTGTACGTCCATCACCCGGACCTCCTGCGACAGCGTCAGTGTAATTCTATCACAAGGTTTGCACAGTGTCAACTGTGTACACTAATCGCATCGCGGCCGCGAGCCGACAACGCAGAACCGCGCCAACCATCAAGATTGAGCCAGTCGCACCAGGCCTTTGTTAAACAGGTAAACCACAAGTGCCAGCCCGGATGGCCCGAAATCATCTTGTACCTGGCGCAAGGTGGTTGTTCCATCAAGAGCGTCGAGCAACGGCCTGGCCTCGGTCTTGACTGGAATGATCTGGTTGCGATTGACCAGTAGATAGCCAAAGGCCTCCTCGCGCAGCGTGAAATTGGGCTCTGGCCGTGCACCTGAGTATAACTGAATTTGAGTGGTGTGGGATGCAGATAGGAGCTGCTGCAGTGGTCCGCGAATCAGCGGATCTCGATCTTGGTGCAGGTGGTAAGCCAGGGCCTTGCAACCACCACGACAGCGGACAAACTCAGCGCAGGTCTTGCAGATAGGGGGGAGCAGCGCCCGCCACTGGTTGGCCGCTTCACCCTGCCAGATGTCAGCAATAGACTGATTGGACAGGTCACCCAGGATGTGGGGGGCGTGTGTACAGGGGCGCACTCGCCCCAAAGGATCAATTGTGCAATGTGTGATGCCTGCCGGGCAACTCTTGGTCGGTTGACCGTCAAAGCACACAGGTACGCAGTTGTTGAAGTGCACGCGAACGCCCTGGCGTTGCAGGGTCAACACGGTGGCTGTGGCGGCATGGAGTTCACTCTCGGTCAGGTCCGTGACAGGCGTGGGTGGGCCATAGTAGCGGCTAAAGGCGGCAAACCTGGCTCCCAGGTTGCGAGATACTGTCGCGATGGCAGCAATGTCTTGGTGATTATAGCGGGTGAGAACAGTGTTGGTGTTGATAGTCAAACCAGCCCTAGTCGCTTGCCGAATCGTGGTCGTCACCTGATCGAAGGAGTTGACGCCAGCGAAGGCCTGGTGCATGGCGGCATTGTGACCGTGTAGTGAAATCAGAACGCCATCGAGGTGGACACAGTCAAGCAATAGTGCCAGTGTCTCATCTGGATCTGGCCAGAGGCCGTTGGAAAAGAGCACGAAAGGCGCACCCAGTCCATCAATCAGGCATATGAGGGCTGGGAATTGAGAGTGTAGTGTGGGCTCGCCGCCGGTCAGGCGCAGGTTGATGACGTGGGGCTTCAGGTTCGCCAGCAGGTGGCGCAATTGCTCGACGTCCATGTCGCCCAATGTGCGCTGGAAAACGTTGCCACAGCCCACACAGGCGCTGTTACAACGAGAGGTCACCTCCAGGGTATAGGTCGTCGGTGTCGCAGGCACCAGTAGTTCATCGGGTGTGTCACTGTCCACGGGTCATACTTCACATTCGGAATCAAGGAGGAGCATTTCGAATTGCTCCTGTGGCAAATTGACAGGTTGGTCTACCAGCTCCGCTTCGATAGTAGCCTCAGAGTCAGGCTGAAGCAGGAAGGAGAATGTGCCCGCTGGCAATGGCCCCCTCTGCGTTTCATCGTGTAACACCTTTTTGCCGTCGGTCGGTGCAGGGTTAGACATATTCGCTGTACTCCTTCAACAACTGGAACAAGTGGGGGACATCGGGCGCGGTTTCAGCCAGGCCCCTGTCTTGCCATTCCGTAATGATGTAGTCGGCATAAAAACGGAGCATCTTGGGCAATTGCACCAACCGGTTGACGATCTGGTCTAACTCGCGGCGCATACGACCGCGTTCATAGCGGCCGCCGAATTCGAGGTCTCGGATGTAGTGCTCAAAAGCGGCGGCATAACATCCTTCATCGAAGGCAATCGCGCCAGCGGCGCTCTCGTATACGCTCAGTAACAAATCGTAGCCATACTGTCCGGCTATCGAGCATCCGTTCTGGTGGAATGCTTTTGCCTGATCAAAATGCTGTTGAGCACGCTCTGGCTTCCCCTCCTCCAGAGCTTTTCGCCCAGCATCATACTCGATCAGCCCTAGAGTCAACCAGGCTTCGGCCAGGGTATGATAGGCGCCGTTTTCCTCTGCCAGGCGTCGAGATTCGTGGCCCAATTTTCGCGCTTCTTCGTAATGCTTAAACCGCTGCAGGACACGCGCATGCTGATTCAGAGCGTCGGCCAGATCAATGTACAGGTCCTTCTCCCGGAAGGTATTTTCGGCCTGGGTCAGATAGTCCAGTGCCTTCGTATGGCCACCGATGCGAAAATGCAGGAAGGCAGTGTGGCGGTTGACGCGGGCCAGGCCCACTTCGTCCCGGGCCTGCTGGTATAACTGACTGGCCAGACGCAGATAGCGGGCTGCCTCGTTCGTATTGCCGGTCGTCCACATGATGGTACCCATCACGAGGAGGCTGCTGGCAATTGGAACGGGGGCGCCCAACTTCTGACGGATGAGCAGGCTTTGCTGGCAGAGACGGCGAGCACGGACGAAATGCCCCATCTGGCGATAGGCCCAGGCGCTCTGATTCATTGCCTCTGCGACCGGCTCATCCGGGGTATAGGTCTGGCCGGCTGTAAGCAACTTCTCGTAAACTTCTGCCGCTCGCTGCCACTCTCCGCGTGCCAACAGGTCTGCGCCCCATTGCCGCAGCCGGTCCAGGTACTGGGGGTCCACGAGTCCCAGAAAGGTTTTGATGTGCTCACATTCCTCAATCACTTCGGGGAAACCTTTGGCCAGGCCACGCGCTTTCCAGCCAGCAATCACGTAATCGCAATATTGACGGGTGAGTTCTCGGGAGTCACCATCGGCCGGAGGAAGGTGATGCAGGCGGTCACTGAGGCCATTTAAGGCACGGGCAAAGCGGGGCTCTTTATGGCGAGCGGCGATTTCACATTCTTGCAGATAGTGGTTGAAGGCCGTCTCCCAATCACCGGATTCATAGGCTATGTTGCCCATCATCCATTCATAGAAGCTCCACAATGCTTTATAGTCGCGTTGGCGGGCCAATTGCCCTCCCTGTGGAGCGTCGTACTGCTCACGGGCGAGCCGGTAATATTGCTGGGTATTGGTCTTATCTCCCTGTGCCTGGCAATAGCGTCCCCAACGATAGTAAACCTGGCAGAGGGTGAGGTGGCATTCCGTTATTTTGTATTGGTCTCGGATGCGCTCGGCGACGCCCAGGGCTTTTTGGGCTAGGGTTACGATCTCTCGAAAGCCATCATTTGTCTCTCCTTCAGCTGCGTATTTGTCTATCAAGATTCGGGCTTCCATATTAAAACTATCGGCTAATCCCAGACCAATACCCTTCTCGACAAAGACTACCTGGGCTTGCTTCAGCAAGCGCAATGCCTCAGTCAAGTCACCTGTACGAAAGTGCATGTAACTCTCGGATCTGTCCACTTCGGCAATGCCTTCCACATCATTAGTCTCGGTGAAGAGTCTGCGAGCACGTTGGATGTAGTCAGCAGCCTCGGCAGTGTTGCCGGTCTCCCAGCAGATCATCCCCCGCACGTAGCAACTGTTGCCGATGGCACGATTGTCACCCAACCGCTCCCGGATTTTGAGGCCCACCAGGCTGTAGCGGTTGGCCCGCTCGAAGTCACCGCTCAGCCGGCAGACGTTAGCAATGTTATTCATCGTCTCGGCAATCTGCCAGGCATCTTTCTCCTTTCGGCTGTAGGTCAGTGCTTCCTCATAGGCGGCGATGGCCTGTTCCCAGTCACCCAACAGCCGGTAGCAATAGCCAAGTGCATTACAGACGGTATCTAACCCCTCGTAGACACCAAGTTCCTGAAGCTTTTCTTTGGCTGGGCGAATGAGGCCTACTGCGTCCTGCACCTTCTCTTCAGCGCGGAGCAGACGCCCCTTGTGAACGCGGAACCAGGCCTCGAGCTGTGGGTCGAAGTCAGCAGAAAACTGACTCAGTGTGTTGAGCAACACATGGGCAAAACCGAGCTGGTGCTGGCTGAGGGCCTGTCGGAAGATCGGCCTGAAGGCATGGTGACCTTGCTTGATGTCGGCGTAGAGACGGTGGTACAACTGTTCGGCGGTTAGAGCCTGCCACTTGACCAGGTCATTCTCATATTGGGGTAGGTGCTCTTCATAGTACTGTACCATGCGCTCGCTAAGCCACCGGCGGCGGTTGAGGTTCCTGTCGAGGACAGGCCAGACGTATTGATTGACCATGCGTTGCATCTCGTCGTGAAGCCTGATTCCGCCGCCCGGTTGTGGCTTGATAAAGCTAAAGGCACGCAGTTCATCCAATAGCGCCTGACTATCTTGTAGAGAGCAACCGTCATGTAGATAGCTGTATCTCTCGGCGTCAAAATAGTGGTAGATGTGAGCCATTTCCAAGATGGCCTCGTTCCTGGGCTTACCCAGGTCATTGACCTGCGCTACAAGTCCCTGCTCGAACTGGTCTCGTATCTCGCGCAGGGACGCCTCATCTAGTTTGTCCAACGGCTGGTCCGGTATGGACAACTTGATACCTTGACCCAACCAATCCACTGCCAGGTCTATCAGAATTGGCCGACCAGCGCTGAGTTGGGACACGACACGGGACTGGTTCGGGTCTTCAGTGGCGAGAAATTCACCCAGGGGGGTACGCCTGAAATAGGCTAACGCATCCTCTTCAGAAAGACCATGCAAGGGGATTACTCCAACAGAGTTGGGGGATTCTAACTGTGCTTGGAGAGTCTGCCCTACTTCATCGTTGCGCCGTCCGGCCAGGAGCACGACAGTGTTTGCTAATTGAAGGAACAGGTCCGTCAACTCTTGCCATAGTGGCAGATCTTGAACCTTTTCCACTGTGTCGAACAGCAGGACGGGCCGCTTTTGTGTAGTCAAGGTGTGGTAGTCCTGGATAAATGCTTCTCGGGTGCGTTTTTCCTGATCCTCGACATGGAGCGGGCTGACATCCTGGCGCTGCATCTCTCGTAGGCGAGCAGCAGCCTCGAAATAATCTGTGAAGGGTGCCCGTGATGTATGTAACTGTGTGGCGATTTCGTCGAGGATATTCTGTACGATGTGCAAACGCAAGTCATCGAAGTCGAGCAGATTGGTGATGCGGTAGGTCTCATTAGCCCGGTATGCTTCGTATATGGCGCGCAACATCGTCGTCTTGCCAATACCACCGATGCCATGCAAACAGAGAAAGCACAAGGTCTTCTGCTCGGCGATGGCTGCCTCGATCTGCGCTTTTTCCGTTTGATAGCCGTACAGCCTGACGGTATGCTCGTCCATAAGTGGCCTCCCCTCCTTGTCCCTACAGCAGACATTGGTCTACTACGTTCAGCAAAGCCGAAAATGCCTGGTTCCCGGCCCGCTGAGTGATCAAGTCTTTTAGTTCTGTATCCTGGCTCAGGGCATTGTGCAGTTGCAGGATGTCGCGCATATTCTGAATCCCGGCCAGGTACTCATCCAGCCTCTGTACGAGCCTTTCCTGGATTGCGTCGGCCATGGCGTCTTGAGGCTCAAGTTGCAGTGCGTGGTATAGACTTTCTATGATGGCGGTCCGGCGCACCTGAGCATCCGACGGACCCGAACCGAGCGCCCAGTTATGAAAGACATCCAGTACACGTTTGTTGATCTGCCGCCAGCGATCGGGGTCCTGAATCTGCATCTGCATGGCCAGCATCCGGCGCACGATTTGGTCAGAGAACATGGGGTCTCCGGCAGTCGGAGGACTGATCAGATGGGTTTGTAGAAGAGCCCGGATGAGTCTCCAACTCGACTGATACCCAGGGGCTGCGATAATGTCCTGAGCTAACAGGGTATCCAGCAGTTCCTGATCGAAGCGCCGGATAGGGCTGATTGACGCCAGCACTGCGCGCAGCCGGGATTCCACACTCTGCAAGAGTTTGTCAATGATAGGTTCAATGCAGAGCCGGAAAAGCACGTCTTGTCGTCCATTACACGTGAATTGCATATTGAGGAAGGCAAACTCAAGGTCAGGGAAAATAGAGCCTGCTGCCTTGATGACCTGCAGCACCTCGCAGATGCCCCGAGGGTGTCCTCCACTAATATGCAAAATCCACCAGGCCAGGTCGTCGAGATAATCTGGTTCAACAGGTTCAGTAGGTGTCTGAACTACCTGCTCCACCATAGTCCGCACTATCACCAGATTGAACGGGCTCAGCGATAGAGTAGATAAAGCGTATGGCGTGCCTTCTCCCCAATCGCCCACATAGCGCCCGGCAAAGATCACGCGCAATTCTCGCCGTGCCAGTTTTACCCCTCGGTCCAAGTCATAGACAAGGCGTTTCAGCCAGGCACTCGTGGTAGGTGGCAGCACTTCAATGTTGTCAAACAGGAGTAAAATGTTGGCTCTCTGCCTGACCAGGGACGGCACCAATGCACCTATAATGGCAGCTTCACCAGCCTCCACAGAGATGGCTGGCATTTCGTCCTGGGAGGAAAGCCACTGCTGAGCAACAGCGTTGGCAATACATGACCAGGCCAATTGACAGTCTTCGCTGGTCATCTGTGGATCTTTTGTCAAATCTATCGAAGCTGTTTTCCATCCCTCGCGCTCCTTTTCATATGTTTCCTTGACTTTGCGCAGAAGGTAAGTCTTGCCGTAACCAGCGGCCCCATTTACCAACACGAAACGAGGTGCCCCAGGCTTGCAGAGCAGGTCAAGTTCATAGGCACGATTGACAAACTCGATAGAGAGCTGATTAGGCGGGGGAGGCTGAGGGGTGGGGGGTTCCCCTCCGATCTTGGTGGGAACATTTACACGCTGTCTTCTAGCGGCCTCAGCAGCCCCTATGAGTTCAGGTATGCAATCTCGGCGGTCGAACCATGCAACCAATTCTGTCACTTTACCTGTCTTTCCTTTGCCTCCCAGCGCATCATAATCTACATCCAGGTCGAAGCAAAGCGTACGCAGCTCCTCTTCATCGAAATGGCGCATGAGCCACCGACGCAATCTGACGAGGTCATTCCGTTCTGGCTTGCTCTCGTCTGAGTTAGGTTTAGCCTTGCCAACCATTTTCTCACTGCTGTGCAGGTTATCCCTGTGCTCCATGGCTTTGTCCTCCTTCTGATCCCAGGCCGAGGTAGCAGCCATCTGGAATCGGGCGCAGCAAAGTTTACCGCATTACTCGAGATACCCAGATAGCATTCTCTCTCTTGATTATACACCATCCCCGTCACTTTGCCCAATCTGCAAAACGTGCTACAATATACCATTTGCTTGACGGAGTGCCGAAGCAGCGTTACACTTACAGAACATCCGTTCGATTTGCAGGATAGGGGTGCGCATTGGTCCAGGATAAGATCGTCGTCCATGGCGCCCGAGAGCACAATCTCAAGAACATCACGGTCGAGATCCCGCGCAACCAGATGGTCGTCGTCACCGGCATCTCGGGGTCCGGTAAGTCGTCGCTGGCCTTCGACACGATCTACGCCGAGGGGCAGCGCCGCTACGTCGAGAGCCTCTCGGCCTACGCGCGCCAGTTCCTCGGCCAGATGGAAAAGCCCGACGTGGATCAGATCGAGGGCCTCTCCCCGGCCATCTCGATTGACCAGCGGGGCGCTTCCCACAACCCCCGCTCGACCGTCGGCACCGTCACCGAGATCTACGACTACTTGCGGCTCCTGTACGCCCGCATCGGCATACCGCACTGTCCGCAGTGCGGCCGCCAGGTCGCCAAACAGTCCGCCGACCAGATCGTGGACGCGGTGCTGCGGATGGAGCCCGGCACCCGCTTCCAGGTGCTGGCGCCGCTGGTCAAGGCGCGCAAGGGCCACCACCAGGCCGTGTTCGAGGACGTGCGCAAGGCGGGTTTCGTGCGCGTGCGCGTGAACGGCCAGGTGCGCGACGTGGACGAGGAGATCGAACTCGACCGCTACAAGATGCACACGATTGAGGCAGTGGTGGATCG
>Ga0315289_10016721_pt1 | contig 10101 bp, 7 predicted proteins | sample YL17G11_40_MG_FD_203452 | JGI IMG/M metagenome (GOLD analysis project Ga0315289, IMG submission 203452) | Sediment microbial communities from Yellowstone Lake, YNP, Wyoming, USA - YL17G11_40 | ecosystem: Environmental > Aquatic > Freshwater > Lake > Sediment | place: USA: Wyoming | collected...
CCGCGTCGGCGGCCGCGGCCGCCGCCTCTGCGCGCGCGGCCGCGACGGCGGCGTCAGATGCCGGTGGCGCCGTGGGCGCGGCGTCGAGCTGGAGCTGAGGAGGGTGGGTGGGGTGGTGGTGGGGAGGGCGCGCGAACAAGGCGCCCACCACCCCCGCCTCACCCCTCCCCACACCTGCAGCTCCGCCACGCGCGACAGCAGCACGTCCCGCTCGCGCGTGGCCTCGTCGAGCAGCGTGCGCTGGAAGGAAGGGGTGTCGGCGCGCGGTCGCGAGTCGTCCTGCCGCCCTCCTTCCTCCCCATCTCTCCACACACCTGGCCCTGCACCCGGACCAACATCTCGTCCGACGCGACCGCCGCCACGGCCGCGGACCGCCGCCGCACGCCGTCTGCCGCGCCGAGGAGCAGGCCGGCCGCGATGCCTGCCGCGATGGCGGTCGCCAGGCCGGTGCGGCGGGCGCCGCGATGGGGGGAAAGGGAGAGCGGGCCGCGCGCGGCGGGCGCGGGCGACCGGCCGCCGCGCAGCATCGGGAGGGAGAAAAACAACAGACTGAGACGGGGAGAGGGGGGGCGCGCGTTGTCGGCCGCCGCCTCCGTTCTCCCTTTCCTGGATCGATCGACCGTGAACAAGTGCGAGTGACAGAGCGGGCCGCCCGTTGCGGGCGGCGCGCAACTCCTTCCCCCCCCAGAACCCCCCTTCTCCCGTCTCTTCACTTGACCGCCGCCTGCGCGGCCACCGCGGCCTCGAGCGCGTCCAGGTCGTCGTCGTCGTCGTCGTCGTCGTCAAGCAGGGCGCCCGCCTCGTCCAGGGCGGCGGACGCGGGGGCCGGCGCGGCCGCTCTCGCGGCGGCCGCCGCGGTCGCCGCCGCGGCCGCCGCCTCGGCGATCGCGGCCTCCTCGTCCCGCTCGCGCTCGTACGCGGCCGACGCGCCCGCGTCGTCTTCCGCCTCGAACCCGTCGAGCGCGAAAATCTCGCGCCCCGTGAGCGCCCCTTTCTTCGCGCGCTCGGCCGCGTCGCTCGCCGCGGCCGCCTTTTTCGCCGCCGCCTGCGCGTCCTGCCACGCGCGGAACACGGCCTCCGTGATGGGCGTCTTGGCGTCCACCTTGGACCGCGCCTCCTCGATCGCTTCCTCCACCGACGGTGCGGCGGCCGCTTCGGCCGCCAACAACTCCTTCATCTGCGATTTCAGCACGTACCCCGGCGGCAGCGCGTGCCGGTACTTGCACTCTTTGTTGCCGTTGGGGCACTGCCAGAACCAGCCGTACTGTCGGCGCTCCACGGCGTCGAGGAAAAATTTGCAAATGATGTCCGTCCGGTTGGCCGGCGCGGCCTCCGTGCCGTGGCGCCGTTTGACGACGTCCTCGAGCGTGTCCTGGTCCCAGTCGTCCATGCCCTCGTCGTCGCTGCCGCCGCCGCCGTCGCGGCGGTCGGTGAAGACGTCCGCCTTGACCGCCTTGCGCTCGACCGCGGGGTCGTGCGAAAACTTGCATTTAAACCCTTTGGCGCACTGGCCTGCGCGAAAGAATTCGCAGAGCACGGACTTGGGGTCGACGCCCACGGCGAGCTTGGGCTGCTTAATGTTCGAGACGAGCAGGGAGTTGAGCTCGCGCGCCGCCTCCTCGGCCGCCGCCTTCTTGGCCTTGCGCGCGGCGGCAGAGTCGGGGGCGGGGACGACGGCGGCCTGCTTCTGTACCTGGGCGACGTAGCTGGAAAGAGGGGAGGGGGCGGGGTGGGGTGGGTGGGCGGAGGAAGGGGCGGCCGCCCCTCTCTCTCTCCCTCTCCCGTCTCTCTCTAGGCTCACTTTTGGACTTTGGCCGACTTCTTCTTGTTCTTGAGGCCGAACGTCTTGTCCTCGACGAGCTGGGAAGAGGGCGGGGAGGGGGCGCAGGGTCGGGCGACGCGCGGCGACGGCCGGCCGCGCCCCGCCCCGCCGCGCGCCCAATCGGCCGCCACCCGCCCGCGAATGGCCTCTGCCGACCCCCTCCATCACGCCTACCTTGGCCTTGCCCGGGCCCTGCGCCTTGGCCGGCGCCTTCTTCGCCTTGGGCGCCATTCGCGCCGATCGGGCGCGCGGCGCGCGGGTCGGGGCGGTCCGAATGCGCCGAGCGCCGGGCGCGGAGGGAGGGCGCCGGGGCGCGGGGGAGTGAGGTGGGGTGGCGGGCGGCGTCAGACCCACTCCCGCGGCGCCACCGGCCGCCATGAGCGCCTGGCTGCGGCACTGGATGCACCGGGTACGCGCCTCCACCCCAGTGTTTCCACCCCGTGCCGGACGCGGGGTGGAGGAGCCTGCGCGGGCGCGCATCGCCGCCGCCCCGCGCCACCCACGCCGCCCTCCCTCCCCTCCTCCAGGAGCCCATCATCGTGTGGTCGTTCATCATCGGCGGCGTCGGCCTCGCCCTGCCGCTGGTCGTCCCCCCCCTGCGCGATGCGCTTACGCCCGGGTCGCGGCCGGCGCCGCCGCCGGTGCGCGAGTTGGTGCAGCGGGCCAGTGGGGCGAGCAGCAGCGGGTGATGGATTGTGGCCGAGCCAGGGGCGTGAGGAGGCGGTTGCCGCGACGCTGGCCGCTTCCGTTTGCTCTCCGCCCTCGCTCCTATGCGCTGGCCACACTCTGTGACTCCATTCTTATGCATGGGCGGCACCGCCGTGGGCGGCGGCAGAGCGCGAGGCGCGTGGGCTCGTCCCTCCCGTCGTGCGCGCCGCGCGCGCGCCACCCCCACACAGCGCGCGCCTCCAAGCGCTTTCCGCGCGATCCGCCCGCACCGCTCGCGCCCGCGCCCTCCCCAGCCTGCGCCCGGGCGCGCGACCCCCGATGCCTGCGCTGCCGCGCGTGCTCTCGATTCAGTCGCACGTCGTCTCCGGCTATGTCGGGTGAGAGAAGGAGTGGCGTGGGGCGCGCAGTGAGGCGGGCGAGCGGGCAATGCGGAGGCACCGACCACCCCGCCGACCCGAACCCCTTCTCCCACCCTCTATAGCAACAAAGCCGCCGTCCTCCCCCTGCAACTCGCCGCCTTCGACGTCGATCACATCGCCACCGTCTCCTTTTCCAACCACACGGGGTACCCCAGCGTGGCGGGCGCGAGGCTCGCGCCAGGGGGGCTCGCGACGCTCCTCGCCGGCCTGGGCGCCAACGGGCTCGCCTCCTCCTACGACTACGTGCTCACGGGGTACGTGGGGTCGGCCGCCACCCTGGATGAGCTCCGGGACGCGCTGGCGGCGGGGTGGGGACGGAGGGAGGGTGAGGGAGAGGGCGCAAGGGCGAGGCCGCTCGTCGTTGTCGACCCCGTGATGGGCGACCACGACCGGTGAGAGAAGAGGAGTGCGGGGACGGCGGGGTGGCGGCGCGCAGGAGAGCGACCGCGCGCCCGACACCCGCCCTCCGCCCCTCTTCCCTCCCCAGCGCCGACCCCGCCCTGGGCCGCTCCGGCCTCTACGTCCCCGACGACGTCCCCCCGGCGTATGTGGCCTTGCTGCCGCACGCGGACGTGGTGACGCCCAACGCGTTCGAGGCCGAGGCGTTGACCGGGGTGCGGGTGAGCGACGTGGCGAGTGCGCGCCTCGCCGCCGCCTCCCTGCACGCCGCCGGCGTGGCCACCGTCGTCGTCACGTCCGTGCCCGGCGGTCGGGGCGACGAAATCGATGTCGTCGCGTCGGCGGCGGGCGGCGGCGCGTGGCGCGCCGCGTCGCCGCGGCTCGCCGGGCCGTTTACAGGGACGGGCGACCTCTTTGCCGCCCTGCTGCTGGTAGGCTTGCACAGGCACCGGGGCGATGAAAAAGAAGGGCTGGGGCGCGCGCTGGCGCACGCGGCGCGCGGCGTCGCGGCGGTGTGTGCCGCGACGGCGGCCGCGGCCGGCGGCGCGGCCGGCACGGACGCCCCCGCGGTGCGCGCGCGAGAGCTGCGCCTGATTCAGTGCGTCGACCTGCTGCGCGCGGGCGAGTTTGAGAGCGGCGGCGTGGTGGTGGAGCGCCTCCCCGACGAGTGACAGACAGAAGTGCAACCGAACCGCCGCCCCCCCCTCACTTTCCCTTTTTCTTCCCTTTGCCCTTGCCCCCCGCCACCAGCCCCGCCCCCGCCGCCGCCACCAGCCCGCGCGCCAGGTCGGCCGCGGTCTGCAGGCGCAGAAAGGGCATGTCGGGCTGGGAGAAGGCGGGGTCCGCGCCGCGCGCCGCGCACTCGGCGAACCGCACGAGAAACACGCCGCAGTCGGAGCTGTTGCCCTGCCGCGGCGCGTCCCGCACGATGGTGGCCCACTCGTCGGTCGACCAGTCTTCCCCGAGCTTGTCCTTGGCCTCGTCGCACGCCCAGCGCGCGAGCGCGGCGGGGACGCCGCCGCCCGCGCCGCCGAGCGAGTCCCAGAAGTCGACCGTTTTCGCCTTGGGGTGCACCACGGCCAGCGTCCAGTGGATGGACTGGTGCACGGGGACGATGATGGCGTCGCAGTCGAGCACGCATCGAGGGGGCGGCGGCGCGGCCGCGCACTTCCCGCCGTGCGCCGCTTTGAGCCGCCCGGGCGCCGTCCACCGGCGCACACTGCCGTAGTCGTACTCGCCGGGGGACGGAACCAGTTTGGCGACGAAAAAAGTGTTGAGAAAGTGGCAGCGCGGCGGGCGAGGGGTGGGGAGAGGAGGGAGGGAGGCGTCGCCGTCGCCGTCCCCACCATCCTCCGCCGCCGCCAGCCGCCGCCGCCACGCCACGTCCCGGTCCTGCAGCAGCGCCAGGTACATGTTGATGACCTCGTCGTTGAGCCAGTTCAGGCCGGTGAGGCAGGCGGCGAGGGAGCGGGTGAGGTCGATCCCCGCGCGCGCGTGCGCGGCCACGACGGCAGAGCCAGGGCCCGGGCCCAGCGCGGCGGCAGCGGCGGCGCGGTCCTCCAGCGCCAGGCGGGATATGGCGTCGGGCGGGGCGGCAAGGCGCAAGGAGGCCGCTGCGCCGCCGTCGTCGAGCGAGACGGCCGCGACGGCGGCGGCCGCGTCGTCCTCCGCCTCGTCCTCGTCGGACGACGACAGAAGCAGGATGGCGTCGTCGTCGGCGGCGGGCGCGGCGCGCGCTCTCGCGGCGGTCGCGGCCTTTTCCGCCGCGACCCGCTCGCGCTCGCGCGCGGAGCCCGCCCCCTTGGCCGCCTTGGCCCCCGCCCGCCCCGCGCGCCGCGCGGCGGCGCCCGCGTCGCGCGCGCCCTGGCGCGCGACGGCCTCCAGGGCAGCGCCGGCCGCGTCGCGGCGCGCGCGCGCGGACGCCGCGCCGGCTTCCCGCGCCGCGACGAGAGCGGCCAGTTCGGCTTCCAGCGACGACGCGGTCGCGTGAGCGGCGGCTAGATCGGCACCCGGCCGCGCGCTCACGCGCATCGACCGGTCGGCGACGTCGAGCAGGCGCCTGTGCGCAGCTTCGGCCGCAGCGCGCGCGCGTGCCGCGTGCGCGGCCAGCCCCGCCCGCGCTTCGTCGCCGGCCGCGTCGTCGCCGGCGCCCAGGTCGAGGCCGACGAGGGCGGTGAGCAGGGCGACGTCGGGGCGGGGTGCGGCGGTGGCCACGGCAACGGCGGCACGGTAGGCAGCGAGGCTGCCGTCAGGGTGGGCGGCGCCGTCCACCGGGTCGCCCCGCGGCGTCGCCGAGGCGCCGGCGTCACCGGCACGCGCCGGCGCCGGCGGCGGCGGCCGTAGCGCAAACCGCGGCGGCGGCGCCTCGGCCGCGCTCGGCGGCGGCCGGGGTGCGGCCGCGGTCGCCGCCAGCCCTGCACCCCACACGTCAGCCGCGCCCGCGACGGGGCGCACGGCGGGGTCGTCGGCGCGAGGGCGTGCGCGTGGCGCGGCGGAGCGCGGACCGTGAAAGCGAGGCGCCGCCCTGCGCCCGCCTCTGCCCCCGCCCTCGCCCCCGGTCGGCAAGTCGGCCGCCCCGATGAGCCCCGCGCCGAGCGCGGGCGGGCGCGGGAGGCCAGGGCCGCGCGGCGGGCTCGCGCCGCGCGCGCGCGGCCGCGGGCGCGCCGCGCGCCCGCCATCGGTGCCGCCATCACCACCATCGTCTCTGTCACCCATGGCGACCGCGGGGCGCTTGAGGAAGCCGAGCGCGGACTTGACCGATGCCCAGGGCGACCAGGCGGGGGCGCCGCCGCCCGGCATGGGGTGGTGGGGGAGGAGCGGGGGCGGGCCGGAGCCCGGCGGGGCGCAATCGCGCGCGAGGCGGCGGTGTGGAGGTGGGGTGCGGCGCGCCCATCCACATCACTCATCGCGCCACGGCGCCCGCGGCCCGCCTCCGGCCCCTCGCCATGCTGGCCGCGGCCGCCGCGGCCGCCCGCCGAGGGGTCGGCGTCGCGCTGGGCGGGGCGAGGCGCGCGGCGTCGGGCGACGCGTCCGACGGCCTCCGCCTGCCCGGTCGCCCCACCCTCCCTTTCGCGTCCTCCCTCACCTTTGTCGGCGGCCGCGGCAACACGACCCCGGTGCCGGTGCCCATCCCGGTGTTTCGGACGCTGACCGAGGCCGGCGCGGAAGTCGACGGCGTGACCCTCAACGACGACCTCGACCAAGCGTCTGCCCTCGCCGTGCATGCCTCCCTCGCCCGGCTGCAGACGATGGACGCCCTGTTCCACGAGTGCCAGCGCCAGGGGCGGTTCTCCTTCTACATGACGTCCGCGGGTGGGTGGGGGGAGAGGGGGGAGCGCGCGCGCGCGCGCGCGCGCCACACTCGCCCACCCACGCCCCCCTCCCTCCCCTCCCCAGGCGAGGAAGCCACCTCCGTCGCGTCCGCCGCCGCGCTCGACCCCGGCGACGCCATCTTCGCCCAGTACCGGGAAGCGGGCGCGCTGCTCCACCGCGGCTTCCCGGTCGCCGCGTTTGCGCACAACTGTTACGGCACCGCGCTCGACCCGGGGCTGGGCCGGCAGATGCCGATCCATTACGGGTCCAAAGCTCTGCACTACCACACCGTGTCGTCCCCGCTGGCGACCCAACTCCCACACGCGGTCGGGCACGCATACGCGACAGCAGCCGCCGCCGCACGCACCGGCGCCCCCCCCACCATCTCCGTCGCCTACTTTGGCGACGGCGCCGCGTCCGAGGGCGACGCGCACGCCGCGTTCAACTTCGCCGCCGTCCTGCGGTCCCCCGTCATCTTCCTCTGTCGCGACAACGGGTGGGCCATCTCGACGCCGTCCTCCCAACAGTACGCCGGCGACGGCGTGGCGGGGCGGGGGCCGGCGTACGGCATGCCGTCGGCGCGCGTCGACGGGGGGGACGCGCGCGCGGTGTTTGCCGCGACGGCGGCGGCGCGCAGGCTGGCGCTCGAAACCCGCGGCCCCGTCCTTTTAGAGGCCGTCTCCCACCGCGCGGGGCACCACTCGACCTCGGACGACGCGTCCCGCTACCGCGGCCCGTCCCTGGGCGGCCCTGCCGACCCCGCGACCCGGTTCGGCGCCTGGCTCACCGCGAAAGGGTGGTGGTGCGCCGACCGGGAGGCCGCGTTGCGGCGGGCGGCGCGGGAGGAGACGCTGGCGGCGCTGGCCGAGGCCGAGGCGGCGCCGCGCGCGAGCGTCGCGTCGATGTTTGACGATGTGTACGATTCCCTGCCCCCCTCCTTGATAGCGCAGCGCGCCGTCGCCGTCGCCGCGGCGCGGGCGCGGCCGGACCGGCTGCCGCCGGGCGTGGCGCCCGAATGAGACGGGGGGGGGAGACAGGGGGAGAGCGGCGAGCGACAAAAAACAAAAATGAGTGCACCACCCCGACCACCTCCGCCGGCAGAGCGTTGCAGAGTGGCGCCGTGCGGCCGGCAAAAGGGGCGCAACTCTCCGCGTCCGGCGCGAGCGGCCCCGCGCGGGCCCGCCGAATCCCTCCCCCAGACGAGAGTCTTAGTTAGTCTCACACCCCGAGATCCGCCGGCAGCTGCCCCGACGCCGCCCGCCCCGCGGTCACCACCAGGCTGGCCACGCTCGGCTTGCGCGCGTGGCCGCGCTTGGGCGAGGGCGCTGGGGCGCCGCCGCGCGCGAACGCGGCCCGAAACTCGGCGACGGACAGCCGGCCGTCGCCGTCGGTGTCCGCGTCGGCGATCGCGTCCGCCGCGTCGGCCGCCGACATGGGCGCGCCCGCGGCCGCGGTGGCGGCGACGAGGTCGGCGGCGCAGACGTAGCCCTTGTGGGCAGCGTCCAGGGCGGCGAACGCCGCGTCGGCCGCGGCGGCGGCGGCGTCGGCGTCGGCGTCGCTCCCGGACTCGGCCGCCGTCTCGTCGACCGTGGGCGCGACGGCGACTGCCGACGCCGGGCGCGAGCGCGCCCGCCCCCCCGCCGCGGTCGGCGTCGTGGGCGGGAGGAGCGCGTCGAGCGCGGCCTCAACCCTCGCGTCCGCGCCGTCGCCCTGGTCGCCCACCGCGCCCGCGACCGACGTGCGCGCCGGCGCCGGCGGCGGCAGCACCCCCCCGCACACCTCGCAGGAGCCGGCCGCCGGCGCGTCGCCCGCGCGCGGCGTGCCGCGCAGCGACCACGCGCCGCCCTCGCCCGCGCGTGGCGACGCGCCGGAAGCCCGTCCCAAGCGGGATAAAGAGAGTAGGTGCGGCTTGCGCACGGGAAGCGGGACGAGGACGGGAGGCGTGCCCTCGCCCTCGTCGTCTTCGTCGCCCCACTCCCCCGCCGCCAGCAGCTCCCCCAGCTGGGCCGCGCCCGCCTCGCTGACCGACCGCGTCAGCGCCAGGGCGGCAACCTGGTGCAGCTTGGAGGCGGCGGCAAACTCGCGCAGGCGGCGCAGCGTCGCGCCGCCGAGCGGGCGCGCGGGCGCCGCGGGCGCGGCGGCCAGCCAGGGCAGCTTGAGCACGCCCGCCGCGGTGGCACGATGCGCCGGGTCCCGGGTTAACATGGCCGCGATCGCGTCCTTGGCGGCTTGCGAGACGGGCGCCCACTCCGGGCCGGTGAAGGAAAACACGCCGCGCCGCACGCGCCGCAGCACGGCCGCGTCGTCCGCGCCGCCAAAGGGCGGGCGGCCGGACAGGAGGATGAACGCAATGACGCCGAGCGACCACACGTCGCAGGGCGCGCCCGCCCCCGCGCCGGCGAGGACTTCGGGCGCGACGTAGTAGGGCGTGCCGACGCGCGCGCGCGCGCGCGCGCGGGGGGCGGCCCCCCCGCCGCCGCGGGCAACCCCCCAGGTGGGTGCGCCCGCCCCCCCCCGGGGGGGCCCGCGGGCCGGGGGCGGGGGGCCCCCCCCCCCGGCGGGGGGGGTCGGGGGGGGGGCTGTTGGCGGGGGGGCCCGCCGCGCGCGCGCGCGCGCGCGCGCGCGCCGCACCGGGCCAGCGTCGCACACCCGAGGTCGATGACGCGCAGCCCGTCCCGGGCGGCGCACGTGCAGGGGCGGGCGGCACCGAGCGCAGCGGCGGCGGAAGCTTGGCGGCACAGGCGCGGGCCGAGGCCGGCGACCGACGGCTGGCGCGGCAGCGCGGCCGCCCGCCGCCCGCCGTCGTCCGAGCCGGTGTCCGACGGGGAGGACGCCAGGAGGAGCACGTTCTCGGGTTTCAAGTCGCGGTGCACGACGCCCGCTGCGTGCGCCGCGCCGAGGTAGGACGCCAGGGCGCGCACGGCCAGGGCAGCCTCGCGCTCGCAGTAGTGGCTCTTGCGCACCAGGTCGTCGAAGAGCTCCCCGCCGACGCACAGTTTGGTCACCAGCAGGATGCGAGGCCTCTCCGGGTCGGACAAGTCTTCAAACGCGTCGTGCAGCTCCACCGCGTGCGGCGCGCCCTGGAGCAGGATGTTGGCGGCTAGCTCGACGAGCACGGCGCGGCGGGCGGGGGGGCGGAGGCGGGGGTTGGTCGGGAGGTCGATCGCTTTCACGGCGACTTCGGCGCCGGACGGCTGGAAAAGAGGAGGATGGGGGGTGCGTCGCGTGTTGGTCGAGGGTTTGAGCTCACGCGCAGGCTCCGCAGCAACCACCCAGAGCCCCACAAGCACCCCATTTCTCTCCTCACCTTGTGCACGCAGCGGAAGACGGCCGCCGCCGCGCCGCGCCCCAGAGTCGACGTGGCTTCATACTCGGCGTCGAACGAGCGGGTGTGCGAGCGGCGGAGCATGGCTTCGGCGGCCTGCAGAGAGGGAGGAGGGAGGAGGGGTGGTGGGCAAGCAAGCGGGCGCGCAGGCCAGC
>Ga0315289_10016722_pt1 | contig 10100 bp, 5 predicted proteins | sample YL17G11_40_MG_FD_203452 | JGI IMG/M metagenome (GOLD analysis project Ga0315289, IMG submission 203452) | Sediment microbial communities from Yellowstone Lake, YNP, Wyoming, USA - YL17G11_40 | ecosystem: Environmental > Aquatic > Freshwater > Lake > Sediment | place: USA: Wyoming | collected...
AGGGGTGAGGGCTCCATTAATGAAACAACTAGGAACGCTACCGCATGTACTAAAGGCAAAGTGAAGGTGGGAGCCGGTAGAACTGCCTGTGTTTCCGACGTACCCAATAACGGATGAACGACCCACTTCAGCACCAACGTAAGTACCAAGGGCGAGAAGATGGGCGTAAAGACTATAGAGACCGTTGTGTTGGACAACAACATAGTTACCATAACCACTACTGTAACCAACGGCGGTTACTTTTCCTTCTGCAGTTGAATAAACCGGAGAGCCAGCAAAAGCGGGGATGTCAATTCCCTCGTGGTACTCGCATCTGGTAACACCATTAAGAGTTAAAATTCGCCAGCCAAAATTGGAGGAGCAAAGAAAGTAGTTATCTACCGGCCAACGAAAGGTGAGACCAGGAGGAGCGGGAACATCAGGGGGAGAGGCAGGAGGAGTGATTTCTTCAACAATTTCCGTGGGTCCGGTGGGAAGAATAAAAGCCCCGGCTGTGGTCATGGTGATAAAGAAGGTGGCTAGAGAAACAGAGCCGATAATCGAGCCAATGACGAGACCGATTTTGGCGGTTGAAGGGGCAACGGTGAGAGTGGTAAAGAAACTGGTCAATCCGGTGGCCAGTCCGCCCATAATCGCTCCAGCACTGCCGACTCCCCAACTGAGTAAACCAAGTCCTCCCGCAGCCATGGGAACAACGGCAATTAAAGCAAAAGGCATGGGGAGAAGAAAAGCGGCGATAGCACCACCACCTATCCAGGCAAGGGCTTTTTCTGGTTCTCGAAAGGCTGATTTAAGTCTATCCCAAATTTTACCAATGATTTTGCCGCCGATTTTAATGGCGATGTCCACAGCAACGGCAATCGCCAAGCTGACGCCAAGAGTGGGACCTGCACCCGCCACGCCAGTAGCTAAGATTCCTCCCTCGACGCCTAGTTTAGTGGCTACCCAGGTAGCCGCTCTTCCCACTCCAGCTTTAACCGCTTTACCTACGGCGGTGCTTGCTAACCTTTGGCTGGTATAACTAACCACTCGGCCAACTGTTCTTTGGTAAATTCTGGCTCTAGCCTTACCGAAAACAAACTGAACGACTCTTTTACTGGGGCCGATTTCTACTTGTTTATATAATCGGGTTCCCTGGCCAAGCCGATTGAAAACTCGACGCAAACCCCGAGAATAACCCATTTTACCTGACCAGTAAGGAGAAGGAGAGGATTGATAGTAAATACCTATTTGGGAATCATAGGCAAGAAATTGGCCTGTTCGTTTGGAATAACGGTAGTAAGTTTTAAGGATTTTAACCGCGGGTTTATCTTGGAAGAAGTAAGTTCCATCCTTGCGAGTGATTCTTATTTTTTGTCTTTCGATAAATATATTTTTTTTACTCTCTAGAGAAACGATGATGGGGTGGTCTTCGGGCAGCCCTGCTTCTTTAAATTTAGCGATAGTGGTTTCAATGTCTTCAACAAAAATGCCTTTTTTGACCATTTCTTGCCACTCGGGAGTAGCATCAGTGGAACCGGTTCTTAATATTGCGGCGGTGGGAGTGGTGCTAATTTTTCTAACGTAATCACTGGCAGCTTGGGGTTGAAAAGCGGTATAAACAGGGAGAAAAGCAACTCCTTCAGTTTCCACCAGTTTAGTGGCGACTTCTTGAGGCAGAGGAAGAATTTCTTTTGGTATGACTGGCGGTTTTGGTTGACCTAACACCTTCTCTATCGGTATGACAGTGTGGGGAGTGATAGAAATTTTTTCTGCCTCTGGTTGAGTTTTTTGGGTGATAGCCTGGGTGACTGGTGGAGGAGCCTTGATTCCTGATTGTTTTAATTCTGAACTAATCGCTTCAGTGACAATCTCTGGGTAATTAATTTCTTTGAAGGCTTCTTTAATTCTTAAAGACGGTATTTGGCTGGTGATTCTTAAAGCGGCTCGGTGGCTGGCAATTTCTGCTTGTCTAGGCTTATCGGTAAGAATTTCTGCCTCTTGGAATTCTTTTAAGACTTTTTTTTGGGTCGATTGATAGAGTTGATTAACTTCATTTGGATCTTGGCCAGGAAAGGCAGTGGTTAAGGCTTCTGTTATGGGAGTGGCAGTCGGAGGAGAGGCGGCTAATTCTTTGGCCAGAGGTAATGTTTTTCTAGTGAGGTTGACGATGGTTTCTTGTGGAGGAATGGGCGCACCAATCCACTTTAGTTCTTTTTCCGTTGTTTCAGCGACAATTTCCTCATATCTTTTCAATGGGACAACTTCTTCAAACGTTTTGGTTGGAGTGACGAGAGGAAGTTGGTCTATTACCTTTGAAGCAATCTCTTCGCTGGCGACGGTTACAAGAGGAAGATTATCGACTAGGGGTTCAAGAGTTTGAATTTCTTCTTGAATTTGCTGGCGGTAGTTTTCGTAAAGCTTTTTTATTTGTTCGTCCAGAGTGGGAAAGTTAGAGGCAAGAGAAACGTTTTTTCTTTTTTCCAAATGTTCTTCATATTCTTTAACCAGTTCTTTCAGTCTGGGAGGAATACTGGCAACCATCTCTTCCTCGCCAGCAAGAGTTTGTTTTAATCCGAAGGCGGCTTTTTCTATTAGGTCGGGGTCGTCTTTATCTAAGCCAAAGAAATTGGCTACGATAAGAAGAGCTTCTTTGCGACTGATTTTTTCCTCTAAAGGCCATTGAGGCAATTGGAGAGAAAGGACGATGACTTGAAGCCATTGATAAAATTCTCGGTCCATAATAATTTAATCATAACAGATTACAGCGGGGTTGGTTCGTTTTTTTCTTTGATTTCTTCTTTTTCCGCTCTCATTTTCAACAATTCCTCAGGTTGGGAAGTGATGAGACGGTGTTCGTCTTTGGAAGCGACCACGCGAATGGCGACGTGGTTCGGGCCGGCAAAAAAGAGGCCTTCACCAATGTCGGCGCTCAAAAGGAAGTGCTTTTCCCCTTCAGAGAGATAAAAAATATCGGCCACTTTATCAATCGCGGCCGGTGACATTTTCATTAAGGTTTGAATTGAGGAGTTTTGGACAATCGCTTTACCGTGTTCTGAAGCCAGAAAATCTTCGACGTCTTGAGTGAGAGTGGTCAAACCCAGATAATATTTTCTCGCCCGCTTGGCAATTGAGTAAAGGAAGTTGGCCGAGTCGGGATACTGCATTAAATACCAGGCTTCATCAACCACCAGAATTCGTTTTTTCATTTCTTTTTTGATTTTCGTCCAGATGTAATCAAGAATGATAAACATGGCGATGGGGCGGAGAGTGTCTTCTAAATCCCGGATGGAAAAAACGGTGAATTTGTTTTTAATATCGACGTTGGAGCGCTGGTCTAAGATACCAGCAAAGGAACCTTTGACAAATTTCTCGATCCGGTCTGCCAAAGACGAGGCTTCAGGTTCTTCCATCCCCCGAAGAGCTTTGTACAAATCTTCCATCAAAGGCGGTTCTTTTTTCTGAGTGGCCGGATCAGGAGTAATGCCTTTCATCTTGTAGGTCAAAATAAGGGCTCGGTCAAGCACGGCTTCTTCGGTGGCGGAAAGTTGGCCCATGATCACCTTAAAAAGGGAATGAAGAGAAAGGATTTTCAAACCAAGCTCATTTTCACCTTCTTCGTAAACGGCGGTTAAATCAAAAGGATTAATTTTTGCTTGGGAACCAAAACCAAAAGTGATGTATTCCCCGCCGACAGCTTCGGTGAGGGCCTGGTATTCGGCTTCCGGGTCAATAATAATCACTTCGGTGCCAAACAGAAGAGACCGCAAAACTTCCAATTTGACCAAATAAGATTTGCCGCCGCCCGACTTACCGAAGATAACCGAATTGGCGTTTTCCAAAGTAAAACGGTCAAAAATAACCAGAGAGTCATTGTGTTCGTTGATACCGTACATAATGCCTTCATTGGCGGTCAATTCCGAAGAAGTAAAAGGAAAAGTGGTCGCCAAAGAGGTCGTGTCCATATTCCGGGTAATCATCAAACGGTCCACCATGGTGGGAATGGTTGCTTTGAAACCGTCTTCCATTTGTAAAGTGGCGTGTTTAGAGACGATCAATAGGGAGCCTAGAGCAGATTGGATTTCTTTGGAAACTTGATTAAGTTCTTCGAGAGTATCCGCCGGGATGGTGACGTAAAGACCGAATTGGAAGAAGCGCTCCGCTCCTTTGACCAATTGCTCTTGTAAATTGCGGGCGTCCTCCAGTTTGGCTTGAGTGGTTGGGTCAACGATTTTGCCTCTTTGAATATCGGTTTGGATCTCGGCTTCCATTTCGGCAATTTTCCGACGCAATTCGTCAAGAATAGACTTTCCTTCAACCGGATAGACGTACATCGCCACGTCAAGGGAGTGGTCGAAATTAATCAAAGGGGCGAGCCAATTGGCAGTGACAAAACGAGGATAACCGGCGACGAACAGAGTCCGGAAATACTTGTTGCCAATTTTAAGGTAATCAAAATCAATTTCAATGGCACCTGGGGCAATGACGTCTTGAACCGAAACCATGCCTTGACTGAGTTGATTGAGGGGGTCAACGGCTAGCTTAGTCGGATCGGGATTTTCCTTTGCCCCAACTTTAACCAAGGAGTTTTTGAGTTTTTCCGTTTGTTTGCTAAAAGGTAGTTTCATTGTTCTTGTCGTTTTTCCACTGCTTGTTTAATTAAACCATCAATTTGATTTTGAACTGACTCGCCCTGGTTGGATTGAGTTTTGATTTCCATTTCAGGTTCAGGGGAAACGGGTTTTGCGGTCGGTATGGCTGGTGCCTCAACCGGCAGGTTAACCACTTTTTCCATCGCGGGTTCAACCAGGGGTTGTTGATATTGCTCACTGGTGGTTAATTGTTGACCCCTGACTTCAGGATTGTAAATGTTAAAAAAAAGTTGGATCAGTTCTTGGGTATTTAATTGCCGCCCCTTCAGTCCCAGACGGGAAAGTTGGCGGAAAACGTGGTCTCTTTTGGGATAAAGGTTGGTTTTGGCTTTACGCAAAATCTCTTCTTTTTCAAAAGGGAGTTTTTTTCTGGCAAAAGCGGTGGTCAAAACCTGTTTCGCCCCCAATTCTAAGGCGCTCATGGGAATGATTAAATAAAATTTTTTATCCAAAACATCGTTTTTGGCCACCGTTTCTTGAAGAAATTCCCGATACTTCTGAATTTGTTCTCTTATCTCTTTTTTGCCTTCTTTTTCTTCAGCCCGTTTAACCAGATTAAGATAGCCGGAAATATCTTTTCTTTGAGAACGGAGAACGATTTGGATGGCAAAAGTCAGCGAGTTTAAAAGACCGGCATAAGCGTAAATGGTGGCTTCTTGCTCTTTTTCTGAAAGCAGACCAAAGTTGATGGCGGTGGTGGCGATGATCAAACAGCAACTGCCGTCTTTGAGAATGACCAGACCGTCCTGGATATCTTCGATGTCCAGGTGTTCCTGGGTGGAAGCCCGGATGGGTATTTTGGTGGGGTCAAGTGTTTTGGGCAGGTTCATGTTTAGTGTCTTTGGCGCGGATTTCCAAGGGTTCAACGATCGCGCCGGTTAACTTAATTTTTTGGAGGTCAAATTGAAAACCCTCTTTTTCGATTTCCATCTCGTAATCACCGTTTTCCAAGGGAGTGACGCTCCGGAATTGACCGAGTTTGTTGGTTTTCAAGGCCCGGACGGGAATGCCTTGTTTGTCGCGAATTTCGATAATCGCTCCTTCAATGATTTTACCTTTCGGGTCAAGCACCATCCCCACGAGGGTATTGATCTGTTCAGATTTTTCCGGAAAAGGCAAGGTGGAACTGTATTTGGCTTCGACCGAAGGTTTCTTTTTTGAAGAAATAGGCTCTTCGAGTAATGGAATTCTTTTCCTCGGCAAGGGTGGTTTGGTCTTGACTGGCGGTGATACGGTTGGTTTGGGCTTGGTTTTAAGGAACACAGGAGCCGAAGACGGTTTTGGGATGACTGGTGGGGGGGTGGGTGAAGGCATTACTCCTGGCATTTTTGTTAATTGAAAAAGATTGAGAGTTTTTTTAAGATAGCTTTCTTCTTGCTGGTCAAGTGGGCTGGTGGTTTCCACCGGCAAAGTGCCCAAATATTCAGCCAATTTTTTCTGATCCGGCGGCAAAACGGGTGTTTTTTTAACCAGAGTTCCTTTAGGTCTGGTCATAAAAAGATCAGGCATTTTGGGCTGTTTTTTCCAGGTAAATTGGGTGGGCGAAAAAACGGCTTTGACAAAAGCCAGAATCCATTGGTCCAAAGGTCGTTCTTGAACGGGCATAAAAGCTAAAGCCGCGCCCATGAAGACAAAAAAAGCAATCAAAGGCCATTTGATAATCGGGGCCAGGGGCGAGGCATAAAAAAGCAAACCGGTGACGCAACCACCGGCCAGAAAAGCAAACTGTCTGACCGTCATGTCGCCAATCAAGCGGAACTGGTATGAGGAAATATGTTGTGGGACAGGATGTTGTTCCATCTCTACCTCTTTATTCTAAGATGGTTTCTAACTTAGTTCAACCAGTTCAAACCACCTCAAATTACAAGCAAAATAGGGCAATTAGAAGGTGATTATTTGTTTTTTCTTTCTTTGGTGTAATATAATAACAACCAGTTTAACCAATTAAACAATCATGCCCGAAGGAGAAACAGGTTTACCAGGAGAAATGAAAGAGAGGGGGACTCATCTTCATCATGAAGAGCCGACAGTGATGCCGGAAATGTTTGGTGGGGAAAAGGGAGAAAAATACAAACTTGGTCCAACAAGGGAGGCTCTTAGGAGCTTTCTTGGGTTAAAAACAGTTGGAGAAGTAGGTGGGACAATTAAAAAAATTAAGTCGGCTGGTTTGAAAGGGCTGCTTAATAATATGAATGAGCAGCACATAGAAGAGTTACGAGCTCCAGAGACGCGTGAGCGGCTTTTAAGAACAAATAACGAATTGAGAGAATGGATCCAAGAAGGGTCACTAAACGAAAGAGAAGCAAACATTGCTAGAAAAGTCATTGCTTTCAATGTGAGACAATTGGAGAAACCTGGCTCTCCAACTGGGGAAATAAAAGGAATGGGAGAGCTTATAAAGGAGACGAAAAAAGGAAGAAAAGCGACAGAGGAGATGAAAGACACTCAGACAAAAATATTTGGCAAAGAAGAATTTCCTGAAGACAAAGAAGAACAGAGGAGATTTTTAGAGGAAAAACTTGAGGCAATTGAAGTTAATGATTTACCTCTTGCCTCAGTTCCAGCTCTTTTTCTTTATGGAAGAAATCCAGAATTAGCCGGACAGATAATGGTTTGGGTGGAGAGTGGTAGGCTGGATGAAGAGTTAAAGAAAGAAGCCTTGGCCAGGCTTAGGCTTCATCACTGCGCTGTGGTCTTAGGGGCTGTTCCCGGTAAAGTTGAAGAGTCAGGAGATTATCTTTTTAAATTATTCGAACCGGTTGAGTCAAAAAAATACGCTCTCACCGGTTTAGATTTTGAATTTCTTTTTCAAAAACAAGAGATTCAGGAAGCTTGGCATATTTTGCAAAGGGCAGCGACTAAGGGTATTAAGACCGAAAAAGGGGAAAGAAGATATTTGGAAAAGAATTTAACCCCAACTGATAGGAGGAGTTTGATGAATGCCATTCAAGAAGAGTTGGGGAGAAAGATAACAGTTTTGCCTGGAAAAGACAAAAAAATGGCGGCTAAGAAAGCTTTTCAATTAGCGGAAAGAATTGCCATAGCCACAAGAGAGATTTCCGTTTGGAATGCTGATCTCCAAGGAAATGACCCACTTGCCGAAGCAATCTATTTTAGAAAATATCGGACGGACAAAGCCGTGCGAGTTAGAGATCGAGGCCCAGATAACACTATTTCCAGAATCGAAGGTTTTGGCAGTTCTTTTTTTAGGTTTACCCAGGATGCGAGAACAAGATATCTTGTTGAACCAAGTCTCGACAGAAATGCCCTAATAGATTTGACTTATGATCCAGACAGCGAAAAACGTGTTGCCAGAATGCTTAAATTATTTAGAGCTCCAGCTGATTCGAGAGGAAAGCCAATGATTACAGAATTATTAGAAGTGTTTCCAGAAAAAATCAACTTTGCCGATTTACCGGAGGGGGCTTATATGATGTATGTGAGTGGGACGTTACCAAAAATTTTTAAAGCGAAACAGTTGTTGCTTCAGACAACCTGGAAACCTGATGATTTTAGCTCAGACAATGTTGAGAGCTGGGTAGCCCCTTTTGATGCCATTGATCCTGTTGAAGTGATGCGTTTAAGAACAGAATTTCTATTAGGAGCCTTTCATGCGATTTTTTCTCACCCCAATTCAGCAGCAGACTTACATTGGGATAATTTTGCTTTAAAAGGAGTCATCAGTAATTTACTTCGAGCTTTTACCACCGAGGAAGGCCAAAGAATAAGTTTTATTGACCGAGCACAATTAAAATGGATAAAAGATGGTCTTAAAGACGGTTGGCGGCTAGGCCTTGATCATGAGGCATCAATGGTGGGAGTGAAACTCAAAGTGACAAAAAGAGTCATCTAATTTTTACTCTCTCTCCATTTTAGTATATTTTCCTGCAGGTAGAACACCAGAGCTGCGTGGTGGTTCCTTACCAGTTGGCATTCCCTTCTCTCCTTCTTCTCTAGGAAAGACTCGTTGAGTAACATAAGTTTTTCCCAGATCCTTGCCGATTCCAACACCGTATCCCACAACGCCAGCAACAGGTCCAGTGACCGGTCCAAATGCTTCTCCTAGAGCCGTCCCATATTCAAATGGCTTGCCAGCAAGAAATGATTTGATTATGTCAGAAATTTTGGGTGTCATTAAGAGAATACCAATACTAATAAATGACAAAATCAGTATTTGCCCAAGTACTTCAGGTCGACTGCTAAGACTATCTAGAATGATTTTAATTTGAGTGAGAGTAAGGAGAGCGTTAAAACCACTGGGTTTTAATATGAGATTAACAATTAAGCCTAACAACGCTTCACCGATACGATCATAAATGGCATAAAGAATAATTTGGGCAGAGATTAAAGTCATCACAAATACAGCCGGGAGAACAGCCAAATTGGCAATTAGATTTCTAAACCAGCTTTGAATAGCATTACTTCCCGGTAAAACTCCGACCAAAATAAGAAATGGAGCGAAAATTAGATTGATAACTACCATGACGTAAGCTTTTAGGAGTGACCAAAGAACCCGAATAAGAGCAATGAGGAAGACGATTGCCAGAATAATGAAAATAAGGAAACTGCCTAGCCCAACTACATTACTTGATCCACCAGCCGTCAGATTTCCCGCTATATCCGGTATTAACATAATGAGTAATAAGTTTAAGCTAACAGGAATAAAGCCGGTGACAAGCAAAGTTTTTAGAGTTCCTATATCGTCAGTGATAGGGGAGATGGCTTGGGTAACCGCCTGTATGGTTAAGAACTGATCAAAAGGATAAATTTTTAAAATGGTGAAAGACATTAAGTTCATCAGGACAAACATAAAGTCAACCAATAGCCCAACAATTGCGTAGGAAAAAGTGATTAAGATTAAGGCAATCACTACTCTGGGTAGAGCTGATTGGATGGAAATCACTGTTTGAGGATTAATTTTGACTCTGAACATAATGGCAAAACCCATAAAGACTAAAATGAGAACAAAGAAGACATAGGTTAGATTGCGGAAAGCTTTCCATAGGTTTAAAAACGGTTCCATTTTACTCCAGCCAACTCCTTGTTGGGCATAAGCAGGCTGGATAATATTCAATCTTTCACCGATGCTCGCTAAGTAATGTATTCCAGATGCAGGAGGAGTAGTGTAGACGAGGGCGATCAGGTTGCTAATGGCATTGACCGCTCCTGCTTCTCCCTCTCCGGATTCGCAGGTGATGCAACCAGTAATTAAAGTTGTTGATGAGCTCATAACGGCTTTCATTGTTTCGTTAACATAACTCTGGAGGTTCATTTCATCGGGTGAGCCGTAAACGGCTTGCTCAAATTGAAATTGGTAGGTGTTAGTGGGGGTAGTGAAGGCATGAGCAACGCTTGTGAATAAACTTGTAATTAGAAACAAAGAAAGAATGAAGAAAATGATTTTTCTTTTAGTAAAAAATTGAGGCAGCATCTTGATTTAACGATAACATTCGCTTAAAACAATTTCAA
>Ga0315289_10016725_pt1 | contig 10099 bp, 9 predicted proteins | sample YL17G11_40_MG_FD_203452 | JGI IMG/M metagenome (GOLD analysis project Ga0315289, IMG submission 203452) | Sediment microbial communities from Yellowstone Lake, YNP, Wyoming, USA - YL17G11_40 | ecosystem: Environmental > Aquatic > Freshwater > Lake > Sediment | place: USA: Wyoming | collected...
GGGGCGGCGCGAGGCGCTTGACAGCGGGGGGCGAATTGTTTACCGTAAGCGCTTACATCAGCGTGCCCCGGCCCGCCCCGCTGGCCGGCGCGCGCCAAAATCCAGAGACGGGTTGCCCGAGGAGATCGCTCGCGCCTCCTTCCGCGCGGCAGAACGGAACATCCGCTCCTGGCCGAACGGAGTTGGCAATTCCCTGACGAGAATTACTATGCCCAAAGAAAAGTTTGCTCTCGGAATCGATTTCGGTACGGAATCCGGTCGCGTGGTGGCCATTCGCGTCCGCGACGGCGAGGAGATCGCCGCCGCCGTCGTTCCCTACCCGGACGGCGTGCTCGACGAAAAGCTGCCCGGCGGATCCAAGCTCGAGCCGGACTGGGCGCTGCAAAATCCTCGCGATTACCTGCTGGTGGTGGAGAAGGGCGTGCCCAAGGTCCTGAAGGCTGCCCGGATCAAACCTGAAGACGTCGTCGGCATCGGCACCGACTTCACCGCCTCCTCGCCCCTGCCCGCGAAAAGCGATGGCACGCCGCTTTGCTGCTTGCCCCAGTATCGCAAGCAGCCGCACGCCTGGGTGAAGATCTGGAAGCACCACGCCGCGCAGCCCGAGGCCAACCGCATCAACGAAGTCGGACGCGCGCGCAACGAGGAGTTCATCCGCATCTATGGCGGCAAGTACTCCTCCGAGTGGTTCTTCTCCAAGCTCTTCCAGGTGCTCGACGAGGCGCCGGAAATCTACGACGCCACGGACAAGTTCATGGAAGGCGCCGACTGGATCGTCTGGCAACTGACGGGCCAGGAGCGCCGCAACACCTGCACGGCGGGCTACAAGGCCATGTGGGTGAAAGGCCAGGGATTTCCCTCGCGCGAGTTCTTCCGCGCCTTGCACCCGCGGATGGAAAACGTGATCGAGGAGAAAGTCGGGAACGCTTACTATGCGCTCGGCGAAAAGGCCGGCGGCCTGACGCCTTTCTGGGCAAAGAAGACGGGCCTCCAGGCAGGCACGCCGGTTTCCATCGGCAACGTGGACGCGCACGTTGCCGTGCCCGCCTGCACGGTGACCCAGCCGGGCTCGCTGGTGATGATCATGGGCACGTCAATCTGCCACATGGTGCTGGGAACCGAGAAGCGCATGGTGGAAGGCATGTGCGGCACCGTGGAGGACGGCATCGTGCCCGGGCTGTGGGGCTTCGAAGCGGGCCAGTCCGCCGTTGGCGATATCTTCGCCTGGTTCTTCGAGCACGGCGTGCCGGACTACATCCATCGCGAGGCGCGCAAGCTGAAGATCCCCCATCTGGCCGCGCTGGAGAAGCGAGCCGCAGCGCTCAAGCCGGGCGAGTCGGGGCTGCTGGCGCTGGACTGGTGGAACGGCAACCGCTCAATCCTGGTGGACGTGGACTTGACGGGAATGCTCGTAGGCATGACGCTCGCCACACGGGCGGAGGAGATTTATCGCGCGTTGATTGAGGCCACGGCCTTCGGCACGCGGACAATCATCGAAGCCTTTGAGTCGAAGGGCATCCGCGTCGAACACCTGGTAGCCTGCGGCGGGCTGCCGGAAAAGAATCAACTCCTGATGCAGATCTACGCCGACGTCACGGGTCGCGACATCAAGCTGGCCGAGCGGCTGCAGACTTGCTCCGCGCTGGGTTCCGCCATGCACGGCGCGGTGGCGGCCGGGCGGGCGGCGGGCGGTTACGATTCCATCTTCGAGGCCGCCGAGCACATGGCCCACGTGCAAAAGCTGACTTATCGGCCGCGGCCCGAACACCATGAGGTCTATAATCGCCTCTTTCAGGAGTACCAGACCTTGCACGATTACTTCGGCCGCGGCACCAACGATGTAATGAAGCGGCTGAAGGGGCTGAAGAGAAGCTCTCAGTCGTTGAATGCGAGTTGACAGTCCACAGTCGACAGTTGACAGTCAGAGCGGCCTTTGACTGTTGACTGTCGACTGCCAACTGCTAACTCGCTTATGGCTGACGGCTTTTGTCTATGCCGACCTTTGAACAGCTCCGGCGCGAGGTGTGGGGGACGAACCTGGGGATTTTTCGCGCCGGGTTGGTCACCATGCACGCGGGCAACGCCAGCGGCATCGACCGCAAACGGGGCTTGGTAATCATCAAGCCGAGCGGCATGGATTACGACAAGCTGCGTCCGGCAGACATGGTGGTCGTGGATCTGGAGGGGCGCAAGCTCAAGGGCAAGTGGAAGCCCTCGGTGGACCTTCCTCACCATCTCTATCTCTACCAGCACCGGCCCGAGATCGGCAGCGTCATTCACACGCATTCGAACTACGCCACAGCCTTCGCCCTGCTGGGCCGGTCGATTCCAGTTTACCTGACGGCCATCGCCGACGAGTTCGGCGCGGAGGTGCCCTGCGCGCCTTACGTGGACAACATCGGCGACCACATGGGCGAGACCATCTTGCAGCACATGGGCAAGGCGCCCGCTATTCTGCTGGCCCAGCACGGCGTGTTCACCTGGGGCGCGACGCCGCGCGCCGCGCTGAAATCCGCCGTCATGCTCGAGGACATAGCCAAAACTTCCTTCCTGGCTCTGCTCGTCGGTGCGCCCAAGCCCTTGCCGCCCGAGGAGGTCCAGAAGTGGTATAACCGCTACCATTCGACGTACGGGCAGGAGAAGAAATCGTAGCTAGGCGCGCTGTAGCGGCGCTCTGTGAGCGCCAAATGCACTCCGGAGTTAAGGACGCGCTATGACCTCATCCCTCTTGTTGCCTCTCGCCTTCTGGGCGGCGCCCGAGGCTGCGACGACTGGGCGCATCATCTTCCTCAAGCCCGTGGACATGGCCATCATCGTCATCTACTTCGCCATGGTCCTGGGCATCGGCTTCTATTTGAAGCGCTACACCAAGCGCGGCGAGGACTTTTTCCTGGCGGGCCGCGAGATGACGGCCTGGGTGGCAGGACTCGCCTTCCTCTCGGCGAATCTCGGCTCGCTGGAGTTGATGGGCTGGGCGGCGGCTGCCTACCAGTACGGCATCCTGGCCGCGCACTGGTATTGGATTGGCGCCATCCCCGCGATGCTGTTCCTCGGCATCGTCATGATGCCCTTTTACTACATCTCCAAGACCCACTCGGTCCCCGGCTACCTGAAGCTCCGCTACGGCGAGCCGGCGCGTGCCCTGGCCGGCGTCTCCTTCGCCTTAATGACCGTGCTGATGTCGGGCATCAACATGTACGCGATGGCGCTAGTCATGAAAGTGGTGCTGGGCTGGGACCTCCACTTCAGCATCTGGGTCTCGTCGCTCACCGTGGCCGTCTACGTGGCTATGGGCGGGTTGTTCTCTGCCATCTTCAACGAAGTCCTCCAATTCTTCCTCATCTGGCTGGGGGCGCTACTGATCCCCATCCTGGGCCTCATTGAGACGGGCGGCTGGGACGGCATGGTGGCGCGCATCCAGCAGAACTTCCCGGGAGGCGATTACACGCACCTCTGGCGCACCATGGGTTCCTTCGCGGACAACCCCATGGGCATCCACTGGACGGGCATTGTCCTCGGCCTCGGCTGGGTCATCTCCTTCGGCTACTGGACGACGGACTTCCTGGTGGTGCAGCGTGTCATCGCCGCCAAGGACATGCGCGCCGCCAAGCTGGCCCCCATCATCGCCTCCTACTTCAAGATGGCAGTGCCGTTCATCGTGATCCTGCCCGGGTTGCTCGGGCTGGCCGTGCTGGACTTCCCGCTGGTTCCCGAAAGCGCCGTCGGTCCGGGACAGCACAGCTACAACGAGGTCTTGCCGTTGATGCTGGCGCGCTATTGCGGCCCCGGACTTCTGGGGCTAGGCATCACCGCGCTCATCGCCGGCTTCATGTCCGGCATGGCGGGCAACGTGAGCGCGTTTGCTACCGTGTGGACTTACGACCTCTATCGGTCGTTCATCCGCAAAGACGCTTCCGACGCGCACTACGTGAAGATGGGACGCTGGTCGGCTTTCCTTGGTGTCCTGGTCTCAATCGGCGCCGCCTACCTCGTCATGGAGTTCAAGAGCATCATGGACTACGTTCAGGCGCTCTTCAGCTTCTTCGTCGCGCCGCTGCTTGGCACCGTCCTGCTCGGCATGCTGTTCAAGCGCATCACGCCCGCCGGCGGCTTCTGGGGGTTGCTGGCGGGAACGGTTTCATCCATCAGTATGTGGGCGCTGGTCAAGGCGGATCCGAGTATGCTGGCCTATATTGCGCTTTCCAGCCACGCCAAGGACATGGCGGAGAACATGTACCGGGCGCTGTGGTCGTGGCTGATTTGCGTCACCGTCACGGTCGTCGTCAGCTTGGTGACTCGTCCCAAGCCTGTAGAAGAGCTGACCGGCTTGGTTTACGGGTGCACCGTACTGCCCAGCGAAGGACATCTGCCGTTGTGGAAGCGGCCTATCTTCTGGGCTGTCATATCCGCGGCGCTTTTCCTGATCTTGCAGATGATATTCTGGTAGTCAGCTTGTAGCGCTGACCTCGCTCTGCGGGGTCCGCAGCTTTCAGATTGTAGCGCAGACCTTCAGGTCTGCGGCCCTTCACTAATTGAGGATAAGGTCCTATGGCTGAAGACCATCGCATTATTCCCGTCTGGTTCTTTGTGGGTGTGATTCTGTTGATCTACGGCGTGCTGATTTTCGTGACCGGCATCTATGGACTCTTCCACCCACCCTCGACTGTGCTGGCCAATCTCCACGCGGGCGTCTGGTGGGGTGCGCTGCTCACGATTATCGGCGGGGTCTATGTCTATCTCTTCCTGCCGCGCAAGTCCTAGCGCCGCCGCCCGCTACGGCAAGTGCACGACTGCGCGGTTCGTCCCTCCTACCTAGTCCTTCTTCTCTCGACAAGCCATGGCTTGCAGGTTTGAAATGTTCTCATTCACCACGCGCCGGGCTTCTGCTCGGCCCCAACTCCAGGTGCGCCAGTCCGGTTTTTCGGACGGAGGCCAGCGTTTGAGGATACCGGCGGCTACGGCGCAGCCATCCGGTTGATTCAAGCTGGGCAGCGCCGAGACCAGCTCCGGCGCAGCGTCAGCGCTGAGCCACGTGGCATAGCGTGCATCAAAGGAGCGGCCGGCCTTCACCCGCGCGGAATTGGTGCGCGCGATGAACGCGTCCGGATTGAGGAAATGAAGTGCGGCAATCAGCAGGTAGCCTGCCACCAGCGCGCCACAGGCAAAGCGTTCGCGCCGGCCGCGCAGCACCGTCAAGACGAACCAAACGAAAACCACCGCCAGCCAGCCCAGGAAGGCGGTCGGATAGACGCGCTGCTCGGTCAGGCCGTACTCGCTCTGGTAGAGGCGCAGGCGCTGGAGAGCCGAGGCCATGACGACGAAAAGCAGCAGGATCTCGACGCCCGCCAGCCCGCAAAAGACGCGTTCGTGCACGGGATTTTCCTTGCGCAGAAGCCAGTGCACGAGGAGAAGAAGCGGTAGCACCAGCGCCGCTGCCGCCACCAGCTCGAAGAACCCGCGACGGGCGTATTCGGAGTACGTCAGCCCCGGCGTTACTCCCACCAGCGCCGCCCCGCCGAAGAGATAACGGAGCTGCACGAGGACGAAAAGCAGGAAGAGAAGATCGAGCAATCCCAGAACGATTCCCGTCTCAATGATCCCCAGCGAGAAAACCCGCGGCCGCCAGCTTGTGGCCAACTCGCGCTCCCTTCCCACGAGCAAGCCGCGCAAAAACCCGGCCACAATCCAGGCAAAGAAGACGGTCAGGAAGGTGTGCGAGAAGAGCGTGGCGAAGTTCACATGGAGTACTCTCCTTACCATGCCCTCGAAGACCGCGTCCGCCGCCACGAAAAGGCCGCCGAAAATCACCAGGACGGGTAAGGCGAGAACGAGGCCGCGCAACACAGCCAGCGCGCGTCCGGAAACGCGATTGTTCAGAACCTCCTTCCACTGCATCTCGCCGAAGAGCAAGGGCAGCAGGCCCACCGCCGCGTTGAGGCCGGCAATCAGACTTCCCATGATGTATTCCATGATGCCTGCGAGGAGAATCCGGCCTCCCTGCGCGCGCAGGACCGCGAGCGCCAACGCCACCAGCAGCGCCAGAACGTTCAGCATCTTCAAGGCCGGAGAATCCCGCCACACAAAAGCCACAGAAAACAAGAGCAAGGGTAAGAGCAGCCATCGCCCGGCACCCGCGAAGGCTGCATGCCGTCCGGCCAGGAGGACGACCACCGCCACGAGCGCCGCGGTCCACAGAGTGGCGTTAATCCCCCAGGGGACTACCCGTAGGAGAGCATCACCCAGAACGCCGAGCCCGAGCGCCGCGGCCAGAATACGAACTCCCAGCTTTGTCTTGTCGTTCATGGGCGCACTGCCTCCGTGGCAGCGCAGCTTGCGGGCGGGCCGTCGCGCCAGCTTCGCGTTTCTCCCGGCGCGGAAAGCGCCGCAGCTTAGCCGGCCACGGGCGCCGGAATGCGCCCCAAGCGGCGGTCGCGCCGGCAGTACTCCTGGAGCGCAGCCTCCAGATCGGCGCCGTCGAAGTCGGGCCACATCCGGTCGCTAAACACCATCTCGGCATAAGCGATTTCCCAAAGCAGGAAATCGCTCAAGCGTTGCTCGCCGCCGCTCCGAATCAGGAGATCGACGTCGGGCGCGGCACCGCCGTTCGTCGCCTCGCCGAGCAACTGCGCGAACACTTCGCGCGTCGCCGCCTGGCTTGTGTGCAACCGACCCGCGGCGCGCAGGATGGCATCGCGTCCGGAGTAGTCAAGCGCCAAGCGAAGGTGCAGCCCGTGATTGCCGGCCGTGGCGGCCTCCCCCGCCGCTGCGGCCGCGCACAGCGAAGGAGGAAACCGGTCCCGGCGGCCGATCACGCTCAGGCGTGTTCCGTCCACGGCCCAGCGCTCTTTCTCGCCCTGGAGAAATTCCTCGAAGAGGCGCAGCAGGTGGCTCACTTCTTGCGCCGGCCGGTGCCAGTTGTCGCCGGAGAACGCGAAGAGCGTGAGCGTGCCAATGCCGCGGCGGCGCGCCGCCTCCACCACGCGGCGTACTGCGTCCGCGCCGGCGCGGTGGCCAGCCTCGCGGGGCAGGCCGCGATGGGTCGCCCAGCGCCCGCTCCCGTCCATGATGATGGCCACGTGCAACGGATCTCCTGGCGGAGATGAAAAAGCACTTTGCATCATAAAGCCTCGACTCAAAAAAAGAGACGCGCTCAGGCAGGATGGTTCCGCGCGGCGCGAATCACCGTTTCCATGCCGTCCAGGTATCGCTCCAGCGCCCGGCGGCCGGCGGCCGTCAAGCGATACGCCGTCCTGGGCACGCGGCCCGCGAAGGACTTCGTGCAGGCGACGTAGCCGGCTTCCTCGAGCTTGCGGGCATGCACGCTCAGGTTGCCGTCGGTAGTGTTCAGGAATCTCTTCAGGTCGTGGAAGCTCAAGGACTCGTTGACGGCGAGGGCGCTGACGATGCCCAGCCTCACGCGTTCGTGAATCAGACGGTCAAGCTGGGGCGCGTTCTCCAGGCCGCGGCGGGACGTGGTCCCCGGCCTGCGCCGCAGCGCCCGCGTTTGCCGCGCCCGGCGATGCAACACTGCATGGACTTTAGCCACCGTACCTCCTCGCGATGAGCACGCCAAAGACGATGTGTACTCCGCCGAACCCCGCCGCCAGGAAGGCATTCCCCCAAGCGGCGGGCGAGAACAGCGCCGCCGCGCCCAAGGCCATCAGGCACGCGCCCATGAGGGGCACGGCCCGGACGGAAAAGGCGCCTCCCGTCACCACACCCGCGCCGTAGAGGAGCAGCCAGGTCCCCGGCAGCGCGCTGAGCAAACCCGCACGATAAAGCCCCACCGTCAGCAATCCCCCGGCCAGCAAGGGCGGCGAGAGGCCGAGCGCGAACTTACGCCCTGGCCCGGAAAGCAGCGGGACATTCGCGGCCCGCGCTTTGCGGCGCATGGTCCAGCCGCCCAGAGCGAGCGCGACCAGCGCTTCGAGCATCCAGGTCGCCAACCACCCGTCGGCACTCGGCATGCGCACGGCGACGCCCGCGGCCAGGAGCCCCGTGATCCCCATGAGGACTCCACCCTTGCCCGGGACTGCCGTAAAGGACGTCGAGCGCTCCAGGGTTTCGCGGATGTAGCGGATGTCTTCCATGGCCTGGTGGTCGAGTCCGGGGGCTTTTGGCGCGGGCCGACGCAGAGGGCGACAGGGCAACATGGGTGGCATAGTACCCGTTTTCACGGTTCTGTCAAGTACTTTGTGAAGCAAAGAACACCCGGGCCAGAATTCCCGACAATCGCGCTGTGTTCCTTGTGGTAGTCTCTCTCCCCTAAAGGAGAGAACATGAACCGCAGAAATTTCCTCACCACCCTGGCGGCGTTGCCGGTCACCCTGCGGGCGCAGGAAGGTCCGCCGATACCGGACCCCGTGGAGAAGATGACTCCTCCGGCGAAGCCCACCATTGCTTTGAACCATCTCGGCTTCCGGCCGCGTGCCGGGAGGAAGACGCTGGTGGTGCGGGCGCTCGCGTCGCCGCATCCCAAGGAGTTCACGCTGCAAGACGTCAGCGAGCGGCCGTTTCACTTCACGCGGCCCCTGGCTGAGGCGCGGTCCGATTTAGGCCCATGCCTGACCGCGGATTTCACCGACCTCGACCGACCCGGCATGTACCAGGTCACGGTTGGCAGGGAGCACTCGGTGCCGTTCTTCATCGACGAGGAGGTGTGGCGGCGCACGCTGCCCAAAGCGGTGGGCTACTACCGCTACCAGCGCTGCGGCGTGGAGGTGCCCGGGGTTCATCCGGCCTGCCATCTGGACGACGCGCGCCGGCGTGACAACGGCCAGCACGTGGACGAGGTCGGGGGTTGGCACGATGCCGGCGACCTGCGCAAGTGGATGGACGTGACCATGCTCAACGGCGTCGCGCTGCTCAACCTGCTGCGGAACTTTCCCGAGCCGCGGCCGGGCGACCCGACCCACGCGCAAATCCTCGAGGAAGTCCGCTACGGCAACCGCTACTTCCTCAAGATGCAGGATACCGACGGCAAGATTTGGGCCGACACCGCCGGCGGCGTCAACGGCGACAACAGCGACAACCATTGGACCGACAACGTCATTGGTAACGCCGACGATCGCTACATCAACACCGAAAAGCGCAGCGATATAGCCGCCGTGTTTGCCACGTTGCAGGGGCTGGTGGCCCAGGGCTACGCGAAGTCGGATGCCGCCTATGCCAGTCAGTGTCTGGAGGCGGGGTTGCGCGCCTGGAAGGCCTTCGGCCCGCCGGAGCCAACCCTGGATTGCGCGTGGTGGACGCTGGCCGCTTGCGAATTGTTCCGCGCCACCAAAGACCCCGAGCTGCGAGACCACGCGCTGCTCCTGGGCCGTGCCTTGCTGGCGCGCCAGAACACCGCGTTCCTCGCCCAGCAGCGTCAGGTGCGCGGCTTCTGGATGGAAGGTAACAAGCCTTATGTCGACGCGGTGTATTCATCCTTCCCGCCCCTGGCTCTCCTGGAACTTCAGGAGACTTTCCCGGAGGCCGAGGATCGCCAGAAATGGATCGACGCGGTCCAGTTGCACCTGGATGAGTATCTGCTGCCCATGGCGGAACGCAGCGCTTACCGCACCTTGCCCCTCGGATTGTTCGTGGGTTCGCCGACGCCCGAGACTTACCGGCCGCTGGCTGGCGACCTTACTTACCGTTACTTCATGCCGACGCGCAAGCAGTTCTGGTGGCTGGGGACAACGTCCCACCTGGAATCCAACGCTCTGCTGCTGGCGCGCTTTGCGCGGCTCGTGGCAGGCAAAGGAAAGCCGTATGTGGACCTCGCCTACCGGCAGCTCGAGTGGGTAATGGGCGCCAATCCTTTCGCCGCCTGCCTGATGACCGGCGAGGGCATGCGCAACCCGTATCCGCACTCGCGCTTCGTGGGGCTCATTCCCGGCGGCATCATGAACGGCATCGCCGGCAACATGGCCGATGAGCCCGTCCTCGACCTGCAATATACCCAGGACTGGCGCACCTGCGAGTACTGGAGCCCGCACGTGGCCTTCTATATCTGGGCGAATTCGGTGCTGGAAGGAATTGTGTAAAGAGCAGGGAATCTGCAATGGCGCAGCGTGGCAGGTCAGCGATGGCCCTTCATTGACCCAGCTTGATTCAA
>Ga0315289_10016727_pt1 | contig 10099 bp, 10 predicted proteins | sample YL17G11_40_MG_FD_203452 | JGI IMG/M metagenome (GOLD analysis project Ga0315289, IMG submission 203452) | Sediment microbial communities from Yellowstone Lake, YNP, Wyoming, USA - YL17G11_40 | ecosystem: Environmental > Aquatic > Freshwater > Lake > Sediment | place: USA: Wyoming | collected...
AAAAATATTGTGGTCTATGTCTTCACCGCTCCAGGAATTCAAATGGAGCACGTTTCAAATGGAATTCAGTTAGCCCTCGAGATCTTACAACAATTTGGTGGTGGAAAAGATCCGTGGCAAAAAGTATTTAACCCGTAAATAGGAAAGGGTTTAAGGGACCCAGCCTGCCTGCCGGTAGGCAGGGGTTCCAGGGGTCTTTGTAGCGCCCTCATTTACTGAGGGCGGGGAAAATCCGTCAGCAATAAATGCCGACGCTACATGCTTGAACCCTTGACCCCTCGAACCCTTGAATCCTATCGCTAGAAAGGAGATTGTGATGCCTATCGTTCAGATCAGTATGATTCAGGGAAGAACACCGGAGAAGAAGGAAGAATTGATTAGGAAGGTGACCGATGCCATCGTCGAGACCCTAAAAATTCCAAAAGATCGGGTTCGAATTATCCTCAACGAAGTTCCAAAAGAGAATCTTGGGTACGGAGGGGTGCCGCTTTCCAAATTAGATTCTTGATTGGAAGGATCGAATGTTGGGAATGATGGAATATTGGCTTTTAGGGTCCTCTGAGGGTTCCTTAGATATTCCCTCCGATACTTCTAAATCTTGCCGAAAATCTTGAGGCCGGTGGCCACATAGCTGGAGATGCCCCTCCCTTTGCTGTAGCTCAGCCCGCTATTTCCGCCATCTTGCCCAGGCATCGGAGCCAGGCCCTCATAGCCTTCCAGGCTTCATCAGGATCATCCAGCTTTGTTTCGACATGGGCTACACGCGTATTTCGAAAGGTATTTACCTCCTTTAAATCGGTATAGAGGTTTGCCATCTCAGAGACCGCAAAGACGGGTTTCACATCCTGCCATACTCCCCCAACTTTTGCCGATCCAGGCTCTTGGGCATAGGCAAGGCAAAATAAAAGCGTACCCATCTTTTGAATCGAGCGACCAAAGATCAGATTATGCTCTAGATAGCGAGCATTCTTTCCAAATAATCCCTTTTCCTTAACCGGAAGACCTCCGAGGAACGGATTAAAGTAATCATGGCGCTTAATCGCGTCCCTGGGTATTTTTGGGCTCAAATACTTAGAAAGAATCCGAATGGCATACTCGTCCAGAGCCAAGAGCGAGGTTAGTGTATGGTGGTACAAAGTACCGGAAGGAGTTGGGGGCACTGAAGAAATACTTTGGATATCTCACTGAACTTCGCCGCTTGAGACGGATTGCAGAGATCGATGATGCGACCGTCAATTCAAAGGAGGTGGAGGTTAGTGCAAAAGTGCAGAAACGTGATTTCTACGATGCTCATATCGTTGCGATTTTCATTGTGTCAGGATGTCGGGTCTTCTGCTCGAAAGACCAACGTTTGGACAAGTATCTGAGGATGAGTTGCCTCTATCCCAAAAAACAGAAGCGGCCGAACATATATCTATCGCGGAAGGGAACACATCCATCTTTTGTGTAATGACAATTTTGTGGAGTTACGAAATCTGATTGGATAGGCTATCGAGAACAGGCTAATGGAGCTAACCCATGATCCGCTGATGCTCCATAAATATGGCTCCTCCTGAATGTTTTGCACACTTTGAATGTGAAATTATCAGCACTTAAGTTAATCATCACCCTCCGTAGGTGAAACAGTCAGTCGAAAGTTAATTGGAAATGTCCGTAAGGTCAAATCCCAATCTTCACAGATATGCATGCCTGGAAAAATCCGTAGTTCAAGAATTATCTCGATCACTTCCTCAAAGACGTCAATAATTGTCTGATTTCGGTAGGTCTTGAAATCCCCGACTTTCAGATTACAGATTCCGGCTTCCTTTAATCAATTGGTGAGGAGAGCGGGGAGAACGGCGTAATCACGTCCGCCTTGGAGGGTTCTGCGATCTGGAGCCCTGAGAGCTTTTTAAAAAATATCTTGGGTTTGTCCTGAAACTTGAGGCGTTACTATATCCCTTCAGGTGCAAAGGAGAATTAGAAATTTACAACAATGTCATCGAGGGTAGGTTATTAAAAATACTTTTCTAAGAGGAAGGCAACCACCACTTTTCGACAGATAGGTCTTCAACCTCTCTGATCCGATCAAAATCACCATCTGAGGAGACGACAATCAACCCATGACGCTTTGCGATAGCGGCAATCCACAAATCGTTTTCTCCAATGCCAAGTCCTTTCTTTGCAAATTTTCTCCGTTTTGCCTTTTCCTTTGGTCCAAAACGGTTGAAGACCGCCGCCTTTATACTGCCATAGATGTTGGCTGTCTCCTGATCTATAGGGTAAACGTTTATGTCGTTTAAAAACTCTTTGATTCGATTAAGATTTATTTCCCTTTGTTTTGAAATTGATGCTCCAAAAACCAATTCCCCTTGAACAATTACACATGTCCCAACAATCACATCACCTAAATCAGATAATTTTTTTGTAACGGTCGGATTGTTTTCAAGTAATTGGCTGCAATGGTCGGTATCAAGAAGATACATTCTTAAACCTCTACTTCACCCCTGGCGCCATATACTTCCTTCATGCATTTTTCTAAATCATCTCCGACCCATTTCCCTGCGTGTTTTAGAAGTGAACGGGCAGAAGATCGAGGCGGAATGGCCTGTATCTCTCCTGGAATGGACTTTGCACGGGATGCCGAGACGTTTTCCATAATCCCGTCCTGAAGCAGACGAAGACCAACAAGCGATACTCCGAATCCTTCTTGTTTCACAGAAACGGAATTTGATTCAGTGTAATACGTCATGAAGATGATCCCTCCACCTTTTTAATCATTTTTTTAATTTCCTCAAGTCCCCCGTCAATTATCGTTTCAGCATTTTCGCTTGAAGTGCAGTAATCCTTATTTTCATTGAAGGCATAGCGATCATTAAAGTCTCCAGAAATTTCCATTCCTCGATCTGAGGCCTCATTTTGAGGGAGACGAATAATTCCTTGTCGTGGCCCTTCACGTTTCCATGATCGATAATTCTGTAGCGTCATATTACTGAAAAAGCGTTGCGACAGCACATTTGCGGTCTTGAGTTGAAAATCATATATGCTGTTCATTGAGTTCCTTAAGAATAATTTCTCCAGATGTTCTATAATTTCCTCATCTTCTGCTTTCGTTGATAGGTGAACTCGTGTGGACAAACCACAAAAGCAAGGCTTTTCCCCTTTAAGAATATCAAGAAGTTCAAAGAGGATTGGAGCCCTTTCAAAAAGATATTGCCGTCCTTTTGATATGTCTATCTGCCAGTCAGGAGAATAGGTTACATTCAGCACCAAGTTGACCTGGGTTGCGATAATTTGGCTAAAGCCGTGTTCGGAACCGAATAGCATCCTTGGAAATTCCGGATCCAGATCGTCTGGAACAGGGATAATCTGGGGTTGAAAGTAGCGACCTTTCAGTTTGTCCTCAAAATCGTTGGCCCTCCGACGAATGTCTGGTTGTCGAGAAAAGAAAACGTTGAAGCTGTTTTGTATATACTTAGCCTTGTCGAACATTGACCCTCTTTCCTGGGAGCTCCCTAAGTAATTTCAATCCTTATGATAACTTATAACCTATCAAATTTCTCGATAGCGGTCAATAAAAAACCAAGGGAAAATTTACGTGGATCAGCAAGAGAGCTCCAATCCACGCTGAAGAGGGAACCGGGGGTACATCTTCAGATGTCACGAATCCCTTTTTCAAGTTTTGTCTGATGGCCATCAGACAAAATTCTTCTCTTTTAATCGCCTTGAGACTTCTGCTGTGAGCTGACAAACCTTTTCAGCCAAAGAAATGGTAAGGGAGGCGGTACCGCAACTCGGCGTGATGATCGCTCTCTGAAGGAGGGCTGGATCGATTCCCTTCTTAGCCAGGATATCCACTCCTTTTTTAAACCGAGTGACCAGACTTTGGACATCTTCCTTCAGGATGGCCTCGCTCGTCGGGGTAATGCCCCAGGCCAAGATCCCCCCTCTTTCTAAAAAAGTTTTCAATTCCTTCGGATAGAGGGCGATCGTCTCCAGGTAACCGTAGGCATCGAAACTGAGGATATCGAGGTTGGTCGAAAGGAGCAAACCCCAATCCGTATTTCCGCAACAGTGAACCCCCTTTAGTCCTTTGACTGCACTGAAACATTCATTCAGAGAAAGAATCACTTCCTCCCGATTCAGGCTCGAGAAGGCAGAACCGAAGGAAGAGAGAGAGGGTTCGTCGAAAAAGAGAATCGTCTTCAGTCCAGGGAAGAGTTCGTTAAACCTCTTCTCCATCCATCGAGCCTTTGATGAAAGGTGTTTGATGAGGATCTCTTTCAAAGTAGGCTCATAAAAAATCGGTCTCCGCTCCTGATCCGTTAATGAAAGGCCAAAGGTAATGGGTCCTGTGATCTGGCCTTTGATATATTTCATATCCTTCCGATTTTTCCCAAGAACTAGGTCTTCTGTAATTTGGAGTCCTTTTGCAAAATCTTCTGTTATCTGAAAGGGTTCCAGTTCCCCGGTCTCGAGGCATTTGTAGAATCGATCGACCTCCTTGTCGAACCCCTGAGTGGTATCGACCCAAACCCTCTGTTCTCTTTCATTCCACTTCAAGCATGGAAATCCTTGAGAATACTGGACTACCATTCCTTCTAAGAAAGATCGCTTTGGCAATTGGGGCCAAAATGGGATTTCAGGAAAGTTCTGGAGGATGAGTCGGAAGACTTCTTTCTCGTCCTGATGGGGGAAAGATCCTATCCCTGTGGCTGCAAAGGGGGAATCGAAATGCATGGTTTTTCATAATGTTTTTCAACTAAAAAATCAAGTAGAGAGCTCTAAAACACCTCCACGCCCTCTCTCGATTACACAGATTTCAAAAATGATTACGCCGATTTCTATCGTTCCTCAATGTGTTTCGTATCTGTGTAATCCGTCCCTAATCGGTGGAATCAGAGATTTCGGGACTTTTCCAGAAATCTCAAGTAGATACCTCGACCCAATCGACGACGACAAGCCCCGGTCTCTTAGAATAATGAGATGGCGCCCCTAAGGGCTAACCCATGCCTGCGCCTGCCTGCGGTAGGCAGGGCACGGCAGGCTGAGTGAAATAAAGTTTTAGCTTTTATTGTCGAAGAGTTGACAACTCGGGCGTCGATGATTATACATTTTGGAAGAAAATTAGGAAAGGGAGGTATATTTTTATGAAGATCAGGCCACTTCATGATCGGCTCATTATCAAAAGGCTGGAGGAAGAGGAGAAGACAAAGGGAGGGATCATCATCCCGGATACGGCAAAGGAGAAACCGATCGAGGGGAAAGTGATCGCTGTGGGACAGGGAAGGATGAATAAGGACGGGAAAAAGGTTCCAATGGATGTAAAAAAGGGTGATCGGATCCTTTTTGCAAAGTATGCGGGCACGGAGGTGAAGATCGATGGGGAAGAACATCTAATGATGAGGGAGGATGATGTCCTTGCCATTATTGAATGATGGATGGAATAAAATGAAAGGAGGAATCTCATGGCAAAAGAAATAAAGTTCGACCAGGAAGCGAGGAATGCCATTTTGCAAGGGGTTAACATTTTAGCGGATGTTGTGAAGGTGACGTTGGGACCCAAAGGGAGGAATGTGGTTCTGGAGAAGTCTTTCGGTTATCCTACGGTCACAAAGGATGGGGTGACGGTCGCAAAGGAGATCGAGCTTGAAGACCATTTTCAGAATATGGGGGCGAAGATGGTGAAGGAAGTGGCGAGCAAGACCTCGGATACGGCCGGGGATGGAACCACCACAGCAACGGTCTTGGCCCAAGCCATCTACCGGGAGGGGTCTAAGGTCGTCGCCGCTGGAGCCAATCCTATGGATCTCAAGAGGGGAATTGACGCTGCAGTGGAGGAGGTCGTCAAGGAGTTGAAGAAACTCTCCAAACCCGTCAAGGAGCAGAAGGAGATTTCTCAGGTGGGGACGATCTCTGCCAATAACGATCCGACCATCGGTAATATCATTGCCGAGGCCATGAACAAGGTGGGGAAAGAAGGCGTGATCACGGTAGAAGAGGCCAAAGCCATGGAGACCACCCTTGAGGTCGTGGAAGGGATGCAGTTTGACCGAGGTTATCTCTCTCCGTACTTCGTGACCGATCCGGAAAAGATGGAGACTGTGCTGGAGGACCCCCTCCTTCTTCTTTTCGAGAAGAAAATTTCCAATATGAAAGAGCTTCTTCCCATCTTGGAACAGGTTGCCAAGACAGGAGCCACACTCCTCATCATTGCAGAGGATGTGGAGGGAGAGGCTTTGGCCACTTTGGTGGTCAATAAACTTCGGGGAACCTTGAAATGCGCTGCGGTCAAGGCCCCTGGTTTTGGAGACCGTAGAAAGGCCATGCTGGAGGACATCGCCGTCTTGACAGGAGGCAAAGCCATCTTTGAAGACGTTGGGATTAAACTCGAGAAGATGAAGCTGGATGATCTTGGCAGGGCGAAGAAGGTGGTCATCGATAAAGACGATACCACGATTGTCGAAGGCAAGGGCCAATCTTCTGCCATTGAGGGTCGGATTAAACAGATTCGTGTCCAGATCGAAGAGACGACCTCGGATTACGATAAGGAGAAACTACAAGAGCGATTGGCAAAATTGGCAGGAGGCGTTGCCGTGATCAAGGTGGGTGCCGCCACCGAGACCGAGATGAAAGAGAAGAAGGCACGGGTGGAAGACGCCCTTAATGCCACTCGAGCCGCTGTGGAGGAAGGCATTGTCCCGGGCGGTGGGGTGGCCTATCTAAGATGCTTGCCAGCCCTAAAGAAGATAAAAGTGGAAGGGGATCAGCAGACAGGAGTGGAGATTATCCAGAGGGCATTGGACGAACCCATTCGTCAGATCGCTGAGAACGCTGGCCAGGAAGGTTCAGTGGTGGCCGAGAAGGTGAAGCAGGGGAAGGGGGCTTTTGGATTTGATGCGGAGAAGGAAGAGTATACGGACATGATGGAGGCTGGGATCATCGACCCGACCAAGGTGGTAAGGCTTGCCCTTCGAAATGCAGCCAGTGTGGCGTCTCTTCTCATCACCACAGAGGCTGTCGTGGCTGAGAAACCCAAAAAGGAACAGGCTGGTCCACCCATGCCCCCGGCTTATTAATGAAGAAATGTGGGGGCCGGTTTGAAACCCGCCCCCACATAGGATGGCCCATCGCCATGAGACACTGGAAGGGCTCTCAAATGATTGGTCCCTTGGCGCCGATTTTAATTGAAGACCAGAGCAACGAAAACAAGCGACATCATCTTCTTGCCTTCAAAGATTTCTGTCTCGATCTATTTGAAGAGGAGTTTGGAAGAATCCCGCCAGAGGAGGAGATCGACCCCCGATTCGTCAAGGGCCTCCTCATCCGCAAATAACGAATCCTCTCTTTCCGGCTTGCATTAAAATCACGTTATGAAAATTCGCCATTCAAGAAATGCCTTGACAAAAACCCCAAGAAACTCTAAGCATTGAGAAAATGAAAATGAGATGCAAATTTCTCATGCATATTATCTTTACCATTGATTTCAATGTTATTGAAGAGGATACCTTCAAATAAAAGTTAAGGAGGATTGATGAATGAGTAATTTATCACCTTCTACTCCCGAGTGGAAGGATTTATACCGCGCGGCCATTGAATTCAAACAAATTGAATGCTGGAACTGGATGGAGGATTCGGATCTATTTGGAGTGCAAAATCCAGAAGATGGTGAAATTGGATACTGCTGCGTGTTGGGGGCATTGGGTGAGATGTTCGGATTAGCTGTCTATTTGGGAGCAGAGGGGTTAAATGAATATTTGAAGGTTCAATCGGGCGAGATTGCTCCGGAAGATTTTGACGCAGTGCATCAAAGATGTCTGCTTGCATCATTTGAAGATAGGCGTCTTTTGCAGAGGCCAGATTTAGAGGTGATAAAGAAACTTGGACTAAGGTTCAGAGGACCCAAATCATGGTCCTTATTCAGGAGTTATCAACCAGGCTACTATCCTTGGTATTTGAATAAGAAAGAAGCCATGTTCTTAACCATCGCGCTTCAGCAAGCGAGGGAAGTCGCTATACGTCTCAAGAAGACCAGGGATTGGTTTAATCCTCCCTCGAAGAATCATTGCCTTGTGAGAATGGCTGATCAAACGGGAATAGGCTGTAACTGGAAAGGAGAATGGGTGAAGCTGCCCACCTTTGAAAAACAGGAAATTGAGATTCCTCCAATCGATGAGGTTCGTCTGCAAAGGATTAAGAAGATGGTTTCCCACAAGCCCTTTATCTGGGAAGGCGATCTTTTTTATGCCCTTTTGACAATTCACAAAGGAGGGAGACCGTATTTCCCTTTTTTGTCATTCTGGGTAGATCATCAATCGGGCTATATTCTGAAAGGCGAGCTTCTGGAACATTTGGAATACAGAGCTAATTTTCAGGAGCAATTCCTTTGTCTCCTTGAGAGTGTCCGTTTTCTGCCTCAAGAGGTACGCGTGAAAAGAGAAGAGGTATTCAAATTACTCGAACCCATTACTACAAAACTTGAGGTTAAGCTGATGCTCGTCCAAAAACTATCGGCATTAGAGGAGGCTCAAAAGGCCACGGAGGATTTTTTTCTCAAAAAGAAGTGATAGGAGATGCAACGCTGATCGAAAACCTATGAGAGGATGCCATTTATGAAAATGGTGTCAGAAACATTGGTTGAGGAGACGGATAAAGGGGACAGGTGTATATTCGAATATTCCTGTTGAAATAAAATAGAACCCTTTTCTTATGCAATATTGTTTTGACACTGTCAGGAATTGAAGCCCTGCCTCACGCAACCCTAAAGGGTTGCCCTACAGAACTTTTATAGACTTACGGATTTTTTCCATAGAAAATACAGACACGCTTGCGCATCGAAGCGCTTCAGCGCGCAGGCACGGTCACGTTATTCACCTTAAATACTGATCCCCTTCATCTCTTCTAATTCTATGGCGAGGGATTCCCAGGACTGGGTCAGCGTTTTAACCAATTCCTGAGTCTCCTTATGGGTCTGAACGGTCTCGTAAGTCTCTTTTTGATTCAGGTAGAGATTGGGGTCGGAAAGTCTTTGGTTAAGGTATTCCAGTTTCTCAGTGGCCTCGTGTAAAGATTTTTCAATCTGCTGAAGTCTCTTTTCAAGATTGGAGAGTTGCCTCCGAAGTTGGTCCATCTGTTGAGCCTTTCTTTTCTTCTCTTCTTTTACCTTGTTTGGAGATCTTTTCTTTGAAGGTTCTCCCTTCTGCAAGGCTCTTTTTTGATCCTCTTCCAATTGAATCTGCTGCTTTTTATAGAGGTAATCGTCATAGTTGCCTAAGTAAATATTTGGGATTCCATGATCGATCTCGATCACTTTATTCGCAATCCGGTTGATGAGATGGCGGTCGTGCGTGATGAAACAGATTGTCCCTTGGAATTGCTTTAAGGCCATCTCCAAAACATTTCTTGAAGGAATGTCGAGATGGCTGGTCGGCTCGTCCAAAAGCAGGAAGTTAGAGGGTTTGAGGAGCATCTTGGCCAGGATGAGTCGACTCTTCTCGCCGCCGCTCAATACAGAGACCTTCTTCTCGACATCATCACCGCTGAAAAGAAATGTTCCCAGGAGGGTCCGAAGCTCTGTCTGGCTTTCATCCGTGGCGATGGAGAGGATCTCCTCAAAGACGGTATTTTCAAGGTTGAGGAGGTCGAACTGGTGCTGAGCAAAATAGGCCAGGGTGACATCCTTTCCTAATAGGAGCTCCCCTTTTTCAAATTCGAGAACTCCGGCCAAGACCTTTAGAAGGGTTGATTTGCCGGCTCCATTAGGGCCCACCAGGGCCACTTTATCTCCCCGGAACAGATGGAGATCGATTCCCTGGTAGACCACTGTTTCGCCATAATGCTTGTGGAGATGTTTCACCTCCACAACTCTATGACCGCTTCGTTTAGGAGCGGGGAATTGAAATCGAATCTCCTTTTTCTCTTGCGGCAGTTCAATTCGCTCCAATTTTTCAAGCATCTTGATGCGGCTCTGAACCTGGCTCGATTTGGTATTTTTAGCCCGGAATCGTTCAATAAACCTCTCCGTCTGCTCAATTTTCTTCTGTTGAGTTTTATAGGTGGCTTCAAGAATCTGCCTTCGGGCCTCTTTTTCCTCCAGGTAGTGGTCATAATCACCGTAATA
>Ga0315289_10016728_pt1 | contig 10099 bp, 6 predicted proteins | sample YL17G11_40_MG_FD_203452 | JGI IMG/M metagenome (GOLD analysis project Ga0315289, IMG submission 203452) | Sediment microbial communities from Yellowstone Lake, YNP, Wyoming, USA - YL17G11_40 | ecosystem: Environmental > Aquatic > Freshwater > Lake > Sediment | place: USA: Wyoming | collected...
TCTGCCGCGGTCGCGTCAGCGTCCGCTTTGGGCTCGAAGGCGATTCCTCGAAATTCTGTCTTCTGAGGCTGGTGGCCTTCCTTCGGGAACGACACGAATTCCAATACGGCGTTGCCGAACGAAAGGCCGCCGCTCGCAAACGTGCCGTGCGTATAGAATGGCCACACTTCGGGCAGTTGGAACTCATCTTTGAAATAGGCAAAGAGCGACTGCGCTTGATCAGAGACCACAAAGAAGTGCTCGACTTTCGTCGCTAGAGGCTGTTCCTCTACCCACGAAGCAAGAGCGAGAAAACACAGCGACAACGCTGCATAGAGCGACAAGACTCGTCTCATGCCGCCCTCCTTTCCATAAATATCGCGCACAACCGGCAAACAATCTGAGTCCGATTGATGCTTTTATTAAGCGTACGCGCCATGATACCCTTTATCTCTCTGCCAGGAAATAATGTTCATATCAGATTAAGCCCTTTCAGCGATCCCGCTCTCAATTTCCTGATCTTTGTATGTGAGCGCGAGTACGGTAAACCATATTGCATCTACGATGTTCGACCATCCATCGTACAGCGGCAAACCCAGCGGCGCTGGTACGTAGAGAAGCGCAAAATCCAGCCGGCCGGTGATGAGAAGCGGGCATAAGAGAATAGTCCAGCGGGGCACGCCGGCCTTTTTCCACAGCGTCAGGAAGATCCAGATCGCACCGCCGACATACCAGACGGGCGTCATGGCAGTCACCAACAGATGCTCCAGCTTCAGGATCTGAACGACGGCGTCACTACTGCCGCCACAAAACCGGATGGCAAAGCCCATCGGCCCACCGATTCCATGCGTCAGTACTAAAAGGAGTTGCATCGTATACATGCAGGCGAGCATCGCGGCGGCGAGGCGGGGCGCCGCCCGCCGGCAACAGAACCAGAGTCCCAGCACACCGAGTAATTCAAACCCGACGCCGACCGGCCCCGTGATAGATCCGAGGTCGTGTCGCCACGGGGCGACATGAGCCATCATGGAGAGGAAATAGTCGTGTGACCAGGAGCGGGCGGAGCCCCACTCGCCGTAAAACAGCATGTCCCCGGCAAACAGAATGGCTGCCCCCAGGCAGCCGCACCACAACAGCAACCGGATCTTACTTGTGTTCATTTCGTACCACCCCTGTTTGCTATTCTGGGCTTCCGCAGGTCGGCGCTCGGAGGTGCGATTTAACAAAGCTGAAAGCCTCAGCGTTACTTATTAGCAGGCATCCGCGCGCCTATTTCGCGCGCCGTTGCTCTCCACGGCGCTCCTCTACTCTCCAAAGCGAGAAGCCGTAGCGCTTTTCACCCTTGTTCTGAATGGGACTGACCACGACCAAGCCGCCCGCGCGCAAAAAGGAAACCGCAAGGTACTCTCCGGCGGGATCGGGGGTCTGGGGGTCTTCCGGCCATGCCTGGTTTTGGCGCCAACTGTCGGGTTTGAACGGCGGCGATTCGATCATGCGGGGCGGGGCTCCCCCCTCGCTGACATCGATGCGGGCCGCGTGCGCTTGCCACGTCCCGGTCCAACCTGAGAACCAGGTCGCCGCCAGTTCGCCCTGCCCGCGTGCAACCAGGTAAGGGTAGTACGCCACTTCAGGACACTCCTTGAGCTGCCAGGTCGTCCACGTCTCGCCGCGATCGACCGAGCGCGCCAGCCAGACTCCCTTGAGGTTGGTCCAGAGCGAATAGAGGGCGCCTCGGGCATCCCAGGCCAGCGGCTCCACCCATCGCGGGACGGGAAAGTAGTCCGGATTCCACTCACGATAGCCCGGCGCCGCCTGCTTCCGCCAGGTCGTGCCCCCGTCCACGCTCACGGCAATAAGGTCGACGCCCTCGTCATACTTCGGGCCTGCCGCCGATGTCGGCGTCACCCGCACCGCGAGTTCTCCGTTTGGTCCAACGGCCAGATGGCTCGAGCCGCCCTTGGGGTGAATCCTGGCCCGCTCCGTCCAGGTCAGGCCGCCGTTCTGGCTGACGGCGTGGCAGACGCCGCTGCCGTCATTCCAGATCACGTGGGCCGTGCCGTCCGGCGCCACCTTGACCCAGGGGCGATCGTCGAACCGGGTTTTCGAAAGCAACGTCCATTTCCAGGTCGCGCCCGAGTCCTTGCTGACGCCGACGCTGATCTGCTTGCCCTCATCCGCCTTATCGTCGAAGACCAACGTCGCGAAATAGAGGGTGCCGTCGCGAGCCGCGTCCAGATCCACATCGGAGTTGCCGACCGCTCCGCCCGCCACGGTTCCGACATTGACCCGTGCCCAGGTCGTTCCACCATCCCGGCTCTTCCAGAGGGTGGCCTCATCCGCCCGCTTCCCGCTCATGAAGGCCGCTCCGTACCCGCTTACGAATAACGTGCCGTCGGGGTGCTCCACGATCATCGGCTCGCGTGCAACCACGTCGAGATGCTCGATGGGAGCGGCCATGCTCAGCGTCCACGAAGGGGCCGTTTCAGGCGCCGCGCGCCCAACATCGCCGGAGCGTCGGCACGCGGCCATGACAACGAGACACAGCACCGTTACGCCCGAGCCCACAAGCAACCGCATTCTTCTTAAGTCCATACTGAACCTCCATTTCAGGCGCCTGCTTCGGAAGGGCGCCCAATTTCGGACCAGAACAGCCCGCAATCCCTATTTCCCCGCATTCGTCTTCTGTGCCGCGAAGCCATAAAGTCTCTCGGCGTTGCCGCAGAGCACCATTTCACCCATCTTCACCGCCTGGTCCATATCCAGAAGGCCATCGCGCACCAGGCCGGCCAGCGCGAGATACAAGGCTTCGCGCCCCTGCCGGCACAAGGCTAGATGCATCACATCAGGTCCCACAGGCATCCAGGGAAGATTCGCCGCGTCGGTCCCGAACAGGATCTTATCGGGGCACCAGATGAGCAACGTGCGCAGGAACCGAGCGTTGTCGGGAACGGGATAGAGGAAGGGCAACGCCGAAATATCCACCCACACGTTGGGCTTGAGGCCAAGATACCCTGTATCCTCGGCCTGTGGATTGCCGGCATGAATCAGAACGAACTGCGTCTGGAAAAAGCGAACGTCGGTAAGCACGTCCTCGAGGTTCCGGACGTCTGCATCGCGACTGCGCAGGAAGGGAGGCAGGCCTGTGCCGGTGTGGATGTGCACAGGGAGCTTGAGGCGGCCGGATTCGAGGAATATGTGCCGCGCCAGGAAGTCCTGCAGGGCGAAATATTCGTCCCTTGAGAGCAGGACTTGAAGCCCCTTGGCGTATAGGTCGCGGGCGCACTCCTCAGGCCCTTCAGAAAAAACCAGGGTTCGATAATAAGCATCAGTGAACTTCAAAGCCACTGCTCCCTGCCCTTGCCAGCGGGCAAGAGTAAGGTCCACGAAGCGCATATACTCACCCAAGTCTTGCGGCAGCACTTCCATCCCTCCATCCTTGAGGAGCCTGGGCAGGAGCGTAGCCTGGAGCTCCTCGATGTCCTTCTCATAGTTCCGGTTACTCGCCTCGGGGAAATGCATCGGAACGGGGAAGAGAAGGAAGGTCGCATACGGGACCCAACGCAAGCGGCTGCCGTCCGTGCCCTCTGAGGTCGGTTGGTTGACGAGGACAATGGATGTCCGCGCCCTGTCCAGATGGGTGAGCCAGTAGCCGTGGACCCCGAGCTTCTCGACCTGGCGTGTACGTTCCGCCTCTGCCAGCTTCGCGGCTTCGGCTATCCCTCCGGGGCCCACCGGCACTCCGAAAGCCTCCGTCAGCGCGCGCTCGTAGATAGGCGTCCGCATCCAAAAACGAGGGGCCTGCCAGGTTGAAGGATCGAATTTTCCCTGGCGCAACAGGTGGCTGTGGTTGTCGATGGCTTGAATGCTGTCCAGCCTGGCGGCGATAGCCTTGAAAAGCGGGTCTTCCAGCCACGGCGGAGGCCGCCGCGGCTCGACGATAATTAACCCTGAGCAGCCAATACACAAGAAACCCAAGATCACATGAAGAAATTTTTTCCGTACTCGCATCGCCTAACCTCCGTTTATTTTGTTCACTTCGTTTCTTTCATTTGGCAACATTGCCGGTTGTCGCCGGCGCGCCGAGCTTATCCGGATCAAAGAGCCGGCCGCCCTTGAGGACGCGCCAGATCGCCTCGGTGTTGTGGATATCTTGAAGCGGGTCGGCGCTTAGCAAAACGATGTCCGCGATCTTGCCCGGAGCCAGCGTCCCGAGGTCGTCGGCGCCGACCGCTGCTGCAGCCTCTTCGGTCGCAATACGCAAGACCTCAAGCGGAGTCAAGCCCGCTTGCACGAAGCGCGCCAGTTCCCAATGAAGCGATTGGCCGGCGAAACAATCCGGTTCCGGGGAGCCTGTGCCCGTATGGAGTTTCACGCCGCGGCGGTGAGCCTCGCCGACACGAGCCAGCAAGTCGGCCACGTATCCCCGCAGAGCAATATCATCCACTTTGCTATAGGAGCTCCCATAAAGCGTCTCTCCGAAAGCCTGCTCCGTAATGAGTGACCGGAGCTTCGGGTCCAGGAGCTTTTCCGGTTCATCACGCAGCAGCAAGGCGTCGGACCCGGAAAACGCCATCACCGGATCCCAGTGCGTGCCGGATAGCGAAAGCATCTGGACGACATCGTCGTAAACCTGCTCGGCGTCGCCGTACTCCAGGGAAAAGCAGCCTAATGTGACCCCCTTGGTGATCTCCTCAACGTCCACGACATTAGCCACGACAGGCAAACCCAGCCGGCGCGCCTCGCCCGCGACGGTACGCTGCAGCGGCCAAGACAATGAGGCAGCCGCCACGCCGTAGAGCTTGATGAAATCGGCGCCCCATTCCTTGTACCGGCGCACATAATCTCGCGCAACCTGTTCATCGTAAATTTGCAGGAAGCTGTCTCCCCATTCCGGATGCCCTCCCTCAAACATCCCTCCCGAAAAGAAATAGCGAGGAACCGGGCCAGCGGAAAACTCCCCCCGGTCCCTCAGGGCGTTCATCCAGAAGATGCTACCCTCCATATCGCGAAGCGAGGTGACGCCGTAGGCAATGAGGGGAACGGGCTTGTAGCCGGCGGTGTAGGTATGGAAGTCAAACAGGCCGGGGATAGCGAACCTGCCGGTGCAATCGATCAATTCGAAATTGGCAGAAATCTGATGCCCGCTCTCGGGACCGATCCAGGCGATTCTCCCCTGCTCGATGAGCATGCTCGTCGGCGGGCCGAAGCCGCCCGATTGGAAATCCAGCACACGCAGGCCGCGCAACAGGAGCGGCTTCGGCGTGAGCTGCGGCAACTCAAGTCGTACGGGGATTTGCTTGTTCTCTCCGCCCGCGAGCGGCTGGAGCCAGACCTTGTTTCCTACGGAATAGATCAAGGCCGAGCTATCGGAAGTGAAGGCAAAGGAATCTCCTCCTTCCGCGCTGAACCGACGCGCTTGATCATCCGTGACCGGCAGGTTACCGAAGGGCGCGATCCAGAGCTCCTTATTGCGACGGAAGGCCAGCCACTTTCCGTTCGGGGAGATCAGCCCGTCGCTGACGTGGCGCGACAGGCGCGTGAGCAAACCCTCCTTGCCTTTCTCCATGAGCGATGTACGATACAATTCACCCGTCCCGGACTTATCAGACGTGTAGTACAGCCACCGACCGTCGGCAGAAAGATGCGGGCATGGCGACCACTTGCCGAATTCAGTGAGTTGTTCCTTCTTGCCGTCGGCGAGGGATACGGACACGACGTGGGGTCCCGACCACGTGTACTCGGCCAAGATCAACTTCCGCCCGTCGCTGCTCCAACTGGGCTCCCAGTAGTATATTCCCGAAACGATAGTGCGCATCTGCCGTGTCTTGAGATCGTAAGCTACGACCGATGCCAGGTCTCCTTCGAACCGAAGAAAGGCCAGCCGGCTGCCGTCCGGGGAAAGCGAAGGGCAGTCTTCGTATCCGTCACCGGATGAGACGCGTTCCGCCTTGCCGCCGGCAAGCGGCTGCCGCCAGAGAAAGCCGGCGGCGCCGAAGATGAGCGTCTTGCCGTCGGGCGTGAGGCGTGGCGTCATGATCGAGCGGGGCGCCGCCGAGCGGCGGATTAGAGCAGCCGGAGACGGCGGCGAGGGTGTTCCAACTTCAAGCTTGACGTGGGCTTGCAGGGGTATGGCCAGACGCGCGCCTTCAGGGAGCTTAACTTTCCACAGGCGCCCGGCTTGCCCGAAGTAGAGTGTCTTATTGTCGGGCGTCACGGCGAAGCGAGAACGGCCGCCGGTGGCAGGCAGGACGGATCTTTCGACGCCGTCGGGCAGGGACAGGAAGACGATCTCGTCTATCTGCACAAAAAAAGACTCGTTCACCTGGCGGCGGAAGTAAAGACCGTCTCCGGCAGGACTGGCAAGGACGCGACGAGCAAGACCGTCAATTGTGGCGAGGATGGTTACTTCACTTTGCTGACCGACTGCTTCCACCCGGGTTTTCCACCGTGAGGTCTTCTCATTACGTTCGTCCACGCTCCAGGCCAGACGGCCGTCCGGCAGATAGAAGAGTGAGCCGAAGTCACGCGCCGGAGAGCTGATCGTTTCTGCTTCACCGCCCTTCAAGAAAATACGCCGAACAACTGCGCTTTCCGACCTTGGATTTCTGGGTTCGAAGCATAGATACACAATAGCCTGTCCGACGGGCGACCACGCCGGGCGGCCAGCCCGAGCCTCTGTCGTCAATGGTGATATTTGTTTCGAACCGAGATCCAAAACGAAGACATTGCCTTCGCTGCCGTCGCGGTCCGACACGAACGCGACATTGCTTCCGTCGGGCGAAATGGCAAGGTCTGTGTCGTAGAAAGGCCCGAAGGTGAGCTGCTCGGCGTTGCCTCCGGTGGTCGGCAGGCGGAACAGATGACCGAGCATAGTGAAGATCAGGGTCTGCCCGTCAGGCGCGATCGCTACGTCGGGCTGGGTGACTTGCTGGGTGTCGAATTCGATGGTTCGCATCTCGGGTACGCTGCCCAACGCACCTGCGCTAAAGAGCAATGCACACACCGCACATAAAAACTGTTTTTTCATCTTAACCTCCCTCCATTCCCATTCCCGGCGCCTGCGTTCATTGATTGCCGGGCTGGTCACATCTTGGTCCACCTGTCCTCGCTGATCAATGTCCAGGGTCCGCCGTCTTCCGACACTTCGATTTTCGACGTGGCAGTGGTGGGCGACTTCTCGACAATGATCCAGCGAGCTTTGTGCGATTTGCCACCCTCTTTTGAATCGCCCAGGAAAGTCCAGGTATTTCCCGTTGCTGGCCCAGTTAAGGTGGCCAGGTTACCTGTGCTTGTAAAAACATGGCAGGAATAGGTCTTAGTTTCTGAATCATAGCCGTAAACCAACAGTTCGCTGTAAGGATCTGTCGGTAGAAGCTCTTTGTAGCGGCCCACCACCCAGAAATTGCCCTCTAACCACTCGCCGGTTAGGGTGCAGGCTCGCTTCTCTTCTACCGGTTGATATTGGTTTTTCTTCATCGTCTTATCAATTTTCCAGGTTCCTACCAAGAAGCCGAGCTTCTTGTGCTCCGGGCCCGGCATCTGAGTCTTGGTGCTATCCTGAGCAACAGCTGGGTGGGCAATAACCAAGGCAAACATGCTGATGACTCCAGCGCAAACCAGTCGATAGAAAAAAGCGAATCTCGAATGTTTCATGATACCCTCCTTTCCGATGTCATTGATGACTCGGCCCAACCGTCTATTGAATTTTATAGCCCAGCACCGGCAGGAATTTGCGAATTTCGGAAAAGAACGTCTCCGGTTGTTCCATCCAGATAAAGTGCCCGGCTTCTTCAATCAACAACAACTTTGAACACGGGATACCCAGATGAAGGCGCTGTGCCTGTACGGATGAGCAGGTGAAATCGTCTGATCCAACGACGATTAGTGTCGGCGCCTTGATCTCATGGAGCCGTGGAAATAGCGAGACGGAGAAGAACCCGGAATCAACGCAGCCGCGATGAGCATGGGCGAGTAAAGTAATACCTGCAAAAACCGGAGCGTTTCTTTTAAGAATTTCCTGGTTGTGAAAAAAGAATGGCAACGTACGAAGAAATAAGGAGCGCATCTCCTCATCTTTGGTCTGCGCCGTATGGAAAAGGATGGACAAGGCTTGGTCGGCATCGGGGAACCATGATTCTTTGGCCCGCCGCGCTACTTGAGCCCGAAAATCCAAGCCGTATTCGTCATCATAGCCGGGAAAGCTGCTCAACACGACCAGGCCCTTGACTCGCTTCGGGTATCTCAGGGCATAGCCCATGATTTGCAGACCGCCGCAGGAATGGCCCATCAGCCAGACTTGGTCTTGCTTGAGATGCTTGCGCAGCGCCTCAAGGTCACCGGTAAAATGTCCCAATGTGTATTCTTTCGTTGTCTTAGGCCGCTCCGAACGTCCGGTTCCACGTGTTTCGAGGTAGACCATCGTAAACTGCTCTTCGAGCGGTTTCAGGCCGAATAAGTAATCAACCCCGACTCCCCATCCAGGCGAAGGGATGAGGCAGACCGGTCCTTTGCCCGATACCTTGTACCACAGCTCAAGCCCATTGAGCTTGGCCTTGAACTCCCCCTGTTCCAAGGTTAAGGCTGATGTGACCCCTGGAACGAGAAGAAAAATGATCACGAAGATTATTTTTTTCATGAACCCCTCCTTCGCTTTAAAGATAGTAACCTCTCTGTCCTTTTGTCATCAAAGGCAGAGTGCTGTTTTTCAGGTTAATCCTCATCGCTGGAACAGCTCCATCCATACTCCGTGTGTCAAGTCCGGCGGAATCATAATGCTCCGACCGTAATAACCCTTGTACGGCTCCAGTTTGTGCCCTGAGTGGCCTTCCACCCAGGAACGAGCTTTGTTCAGGTCGGAGACTTTGATGCTGACACCGATAATCGATCCATCGTCGTGATTTGAGAGGAACTTGCTCAATGCGCCATCCTTGCCGACGGATCGCAGCAGCAACAAGGTTCCCTGGCCGACCTTGACTTCTCGGCCCATTGCTCCCAAGAACCTCGCTTCGTGAGTCTCTCCCGGTTTGAGACCGGCCTGTTGAATGGTCCAAAGTTGGGCATCCAGGTCTTGCACAGCGAACCAGACCGAGTGAAGCCGTAAGGCGCTATTGGGATGAATCATCATGCGGTCCTCGCGTATGTCATCGAGGTATTGGGAGACATACTCGAGGGGGAAGATTGGTAAGGTGAAGGCTTGTGTGTTTTTTGAGGGTTCGTGGGAAATGATTATATAGTGGGCTAACGGAGGAAACGGCTTGGTTTCTCCTTCCTTCGTAACACTCTCCTCTCCAAACAGGTTAGCCTTGAAGTTATGAGCCTTCAGGTAATTGGCCGCGTTCTTTGCGGACGACGTCGCCAAACCCAGAAACATCGCCCCTTCGTGCTGCTCAGCGAAACCCGCATAATCCTTAGCTTGATCGGATAGTGCTGTTCCCGAAGGCGGCCCCGCAACGGAGATCAGCTCCAGATAGGTGTTGTTCTCGAAAAAAATGCAGCTGCTGACGACTCCGTCAGGATAAGGGGGAACTCTGAAGCACTTGAAACCAAGCGCCTGTTCGTAGTCGCTCAACGTTTTATCCAGGTTTCGAACCGCAATCCCGACATGATCGACACCAAGACCGTGCCCGGCGAGAGGATTGGCCAGCTCCTGCGCTTGAGTGCCGTCCACAAGCAGGATCGACAGCCCGCCAATGGCTGCGGGAGAAATTGTGATGTGACCGGCGCTATCCTTGGTCAGTATCCGGCGCTCCTTCAGATATTTCTCAGCCTGGTCTATGGATCGTACTTTCAAGACAATGCCCTGGATTCCGGGCGATTCGGCGCGAACAAGACGGATTCGCGGTCCGGCGTAAAAGACGAAGGCATTGTCGGAGATCCGGGGCGATGGCTCGAGCAGTGCGCTCCATCTCTTTCGCGCGTCCGCCAGATCCTGGACACCGACCGTAATTTCGGCCACGGCGACAATCCCCAAGGGCCCTCCCATTCTCAGGGCCAGCTCATGGCTTGCGTCCCTTCGTCCTTGTGCGACAGCCTGTCGATCTTTGTAATCGCAGAAGAAGAGGTCTGCGTTGATCGGCGTGAACTTTGACAGCATCACGCTCGACCATTCGGCCAGTACATT
>Ga0315289_10016729_pt1 | contig 10099 bp, 7 predicted proteins | sample YL17G11_40_MG_FD_203452 | JGI IMG/M metagenome (GOLD analysis project Ga0315289, IMG submission 203452) | Sediment microbial communities from Yellowstone Lake, YNP, Wyoming, USA - YL17G11_40 | ecosystem: Environmental > Aquatic > Freshwater > Lake > Sediment | place: USA: Wyoming | collected...
CAGAATGTCCTGTCTAGCCGCATCACAAAATCCATACAAGAATCTCTTCTAGAAATAGCCAAAAATACTAACCTGATAATTATTTCAAAAGGCGTTTCTTTTGATTTAATTAGAGGCCTGGATATTAATGGGCTTTCAATAGGAGCTAACCCCGAGAAACCTGTTTTTAAAGTAAGACAAGTTAAAATAAGGGTTAGCATCTTGCCGCTTTTTCTAAAAAAAATTGTAATTAAGAGCGTATATCTGGATGGAGCAAGGTTGGTAATACCGCAAGATGAAAAAGAACGTGTATCCTTTTGGGATTTGGTTAATCTAATTACCAAAGAGTTGCCCAAAGACCAATATAGGTCAGTGCAGATGTCCATATTTGGCGTGGATACCTTTATTAAAAATAGCGAAATTGTCTTTTATGATAGCACTAAATTTGGTCAACCCTGGTCGATAAATATAGATGCCAGAATTTCTTTAAACGAATCAGGGGCTCTTAAATCAAAAGGGGCTATTTTGCTAAAACATAAAATGGGAAACCTTGCCTTAATTTCTAAGCTGTTTCCCGCAAGTGAATTTATTCAGGCGATAGAATTTGATTTAGACGGCTACTTTAAGAAAAACGATATTTATTTGGATAATATTGCCTTATGGATAGGGTTTGAAAAAGTTTCTGGTAAAGGTTTTATTTTGGACTATAAGACAAGTTACCCTTCAATAAATTTAGGGATTGGTTCTAATAATTTCGCCTTGGAAACCATAACTTCGCTAAACAGAGATTTCAATCTTGGAGGGCCGGTCGCCTTTTCTTGCAGTTTATTTGGGAAGGCCCCGGATTTAAAATTTAATTTGCGCATAACCTTATTCGGATGCAGTTTATTAGATTCTAATGGGCCATTCAACATAAAAAATATTATTGGAAGGCTTGAATTTTCAAACGATAATTTCGATATAAAAAACCTGTTTTTGATCATAAATAATTACCCATTAGAAGTCAATTTGAATATCCGCGATTTCCAAAACCCAGACCTGCTTTTAACAGTCGTTCCTAAGGCAAGGCCATCTAAACAGAAATCCTTATCTTATTTTGAGGCCTTGCTTCAGAGCTCCGGAAATAACGAAGATAAGACTCCAAGCCGAAATTTATTACTGAAGGCATTAATCTCGGATGCGACAGGCATGGTCTGCGAGGAATCAACCCTAGATTTTAAGGATATTTATTTTTCGGCAACCGAACAGCCAAAATATAATCCACAGCCTAATAGCGGCTTTACCCCGTTAGAGACAGAAAATTTTAAGCAAAGGTCTCTAACGGGATTTAATGCTGAAGTCAAGGCCGGCCAGATCTTATACAATAGCGCTTCAAAGATCGACGGCCTTCAAAAGCTTAGAAAATTAGAATTTTATGATTTAAAAGGCCTCTTTTCATTAACGGACAATAAGTTAAGCTTTGAGAATTTAAATCTCAAAGGCTACACAGGCCAGATTGTCTTAGATGTTATGTTAAACCTTGTCCAGGCATCTCCAATATTTTATACCGTCTTAAGTGTCGAAGATATAGATACGGAAAAATTAATCCAGGATTTATCAATCCCAAAAAATATTTCGGGCCGCATCTATGCCAAGACAATTATAAATAATAACAGCCGCGATTATCTCAACGGATTGGTCGATATAAAAGAGGGCAATGTATCTGGTATAACAATTCTTGATGCGTTGGCGGATTTTATGAGGCTTCCTAAATTAAAATCAATCGATTTCGAAGACCTGCATGCAAATTTTAAGATTTATAAAGATGGCTTGAAGAAATATTATTTTAAATTATTTAATAAAGATATTAGTTTGGATGCATCTTTATTTATAGATAAAGATGATAATATGGAAGGCAGTCTAAACACTAGCATATCCGAGAACTTTTTAAGGGAATCCGGACAGTTTAGGCTTCTGCTTAATATGCTGGAAAATCAAGCTCCCTTTATTGATTTTGGTTTTAAGATAGGAGGGGTAACTGGCGCCCCGCGATTTTCTTGGTTAAAGAACGAATTTAAACAGGGCCTGGAGCGCATATTATCTAAGGGTAGGCAGAAGATTCTGGAGGATAGTATAAATAGTATGGTGGATGAACTTTTCCAACAGGGGAGTCAGTAATATGCAGACTTTTAGGATTAGCGGATTTAGCCCGTTAGAAATATCAAAGAAGCTATCAGCGAAAGCAAAATTTCTAATGGGCTTTACTTTAGTGGAAATTATAGTCGTTATCGCTATTATTGCTACTTTATCTACTTTATCGATAGCTGCGCTTTTACGTGCAAGGATGAATACTAATGAGGCATTAGCGATTTCTTCTTTAAGGACTATAAGCACTGCCTGCGAGGGTTATAGGGCGGTTTCATCGCCTGCGGGTTACCCTCCTGTCCTAGAAACCTTAGGCAATATTGCCCCGCCTTATTTAAATAGACCCTTGGCAACCGCAACAGCACCACCCGGTACAAGAGGCTATTATTATACTTATGTGCTGGTAAATAACGGTTATTATACTTGTACCGCTACGCCAACTGAACCCGGGATAACCGGCAACAGAATCTTTTTCATTGATGCCTCAGGAGTAATTAAGTTAAACGATGCTAATGGGCAGCCCGTAACTGTATATTAATTTCATTGTTACGTTCTTTTCTTGACAGTTAGTAACTATTAGGATATGCTATGATTAAGTAACACAGATGAGCACAAATAATTAATAGTAGCGAGTAGCAAGTAGAGAGTAGAGAGATTTTATTTTTTCTCGCTACTCGCTACCCTCTACTCGCTACTTAATTTCTTCTGCGTTCATCTTTGCATAGAATATTGATTATAGGACATTATGGAGACGTGGCTTACAGTTATTGAATTAGCAAAGTATCTAAAGATAAGTAAAGACACTATCTATAAATTTGCCCAGAAAAGAATTATACCCGCTTCTAAGATAGGCAGGCAGTGGCGGTTTAACCGGATTGATATCGATAATTGGGTGAGGCATAATCAGGGCAGTTTCCGATATTCTCTAAAGAATCTCTAAAGACAGTATAAAGGCCGACTTAATAGAAGGGCAAATAAATTGGTTTACAAAGAAAAGAAATCCTTTGGTAGCAGTTTAGTTGAGCAAGGCCTAATTGATGTCGAGCAGCTAAAACGGGCTGAGGCTGAGGCAGCCAAGACCAAGCAACCCTTAAGAAAGGTTCTGGTTAAACTCGGCTTAGTCAGCGAAGAAGATATAGTAACTTTCTTGAGCAGCCAGTTAGGCATACCTAGCATGGATTTGAACACCTACCTCATTGACCAAAAGATTATAGAACTCATACCTGAAGAACTAGCCAGAAAATACGAACTCATCCCTTTATTTAAGATTGGTAATAACATTACCTGTGCGATGGTGGACCCTTTAAATATTGTGGCCCAGGATGATATTAGATTAAAGACCGGTCTTATGGTTGAGCCGGTAGTGGCTACTGAAAAAGATATCAAAAAGGCAATTGAACAACATTACGGTGCCAAAGGCAACATGGATGATATAATCAAAAGTTTAGAGGATAAAAGATTGGGTTTGAAGGATACACAAGAACCAGAATTAAAACGGTTAAAAGGAATTGCGGAGGAACCCCCCATAATAAAATTGGTAAATCTCATGATTATACAGGCAATAAACAAAAGGGCCTCGGATATCCACATTGAACCTCTGGAAGACGGCCTTGATATACGTTATCGTGTTGATGGCATCTTGCACGATGTACAGCGGCCTCCTAAATATTTACAGTCGGCGATAATTTCCAGGATTAAGGTCTTGGCAAATCTGGACATATCTGAACATAGGATTCCACAGGACGGTAGGTTTAATATAAAGGTAGAAAATCGAGATATAGATATCCGCGTCTCCTGTGTGCCCACAATCTATGGTGAGAACGTGGTCTTAAGATTACTAGACCCAAATAGCGTGGCTCTGGGTCTGGAAAAATTGGGTTTCCTGGAATCCACGCTAAACAAATACGAAGACCTAATCCATAGGCCATACGGTATTATTCTGGTTACCGGGCCTACAGGAAGTGGAAAGACCACGACGCTGTATGCTTCTTTAAGCACCATAAATTCACCTGAGAAAAATATAATCACCATTGAGGATCCTGTAGAATACCATTTGGGAGGGATTCGCCAGATCCAGATAAATCCCAAGGTAGAGCTTACCTTTGCGTCGGGCCTTCGTTCAATTTTACGCCAGGACCCTGATATTATAATGGTGGGTGAGATAAGGGACTTGGAGACCGCTGAAATAGCCATCCATGCGGCTTTAACCGGGCATCTGGTATTTTCTACTCTGCATACCAATGATGCAGCGGGTGCCATAACCCGACTCATTGATATGGGGGTTGAGCCTTTTTTGGCTTCCTCTTCTATTATCGGGGTGGTGGCACAGAGACTGGTGAGAGTAATATGTCCTGATTGCAAAGAAGCATATGAGCCAGATAACTCGGTTTTAGAAAAGATAGGCATTCAAAAAGACCAGAATACCAAGTTCTATCGCGGCAAGGGCTGTGATAAATGTATGCATACAGGGTATCTCGGCAGAATTGCTATCTTTGAACTAATGATTCCCAATGACGATATTAGGGGCTTGACTGTAAACAAGAGTACGACCGAACAGCTTAAGAAAGCAGCAATTGAGTCAGGTATGACTACTCTTCAGCAAGATGGGATTCAGAAAGTTCTATCCGGCCTAACTTCCATAGAAGAAGTCCTGAGGGTAACTCAAGAATAATTAATTTAGAATTAAAGCATGACGAATTATATTTATAGGGCGAAAAGTGAAATAGGAAAATCCATCAAAGGGACATTAGAGGGAGACTCAAGACAAGATGTAGTTACCAAACTACAGAATATGGGCTACATTGTCACGCGCCTGGTAGAGGTCTCCCCAGGCATTAATCTGGAGGACCTCGGAGAAAGAATCCGTGCCATCAGCACAGAAGATATAATTATCTTTAATATCCAGTTAGCCAACATGATTAATGCCGGCCTGAATTTATTGACCAGTCTAAAAATCCTAGAAAACCAGATAGAAAATAGAAAATTAAAGGATATAATCGGGGATGTCTCAAGGAATATTGAGGCAGGCAGTTCCTTTTCCGAGGCACTGGCCAAACATCCGGCAGTATTCTCCAAATTATTCGCCAGTATGGTAAAGGCGGGTGAGGCCTCAGGAAACCTGGCGCTGGTATTAGAGAGACACGCCCAGTTTAGCGAACAACAAGAAGAATTAAGGCAAAAGATTAAAGGCGCACTTTTTTATCCGGAGATATTATTTAGCGCCGGGATACTGGTAATAATCTTTATCGTCACCTATGTGATGCCTAATTTTGTAGTCATCTTTCAAAAGGCAGGAGTTAGGTTACCTTTGCCCACACAAATCTTGTATGGCTTGGGCCTGATTCTAAAGCGATTCTGGTATATTATTATCTTAAGCATTATCTTAATTATTGTTGGTTTAAAGTCATATGAAAGGAAAGAATCAAATCGTCTAAAGATTGACCGGTTTAAATTAAATCTTTCTATTATTGGCCCCTTGTTCCGCAAGGTCTCTATCTCAAGATTTGCCCGCACTCTAGCAACCCTTGTGGCAAGTGGTGTACCAATATTAGAATCTTTAGATATTGCCAAGGAGGTGATGAATAATGAAGTGATTAGTCAGGTAATTGCTAAGGCGAGACAAGCGGTTGAGGAGGGCGAGAGTCTTTCCTCCAGTTTAAAGATTAGCGAGGAATTTCCTGCTGATTCTGTGCAGATGATTGCTGTGGCCGAAGAGACAGGGAACTTACCATTAATGTTAAATAAGATCGCTGATTTTTACGAACGTGCACTATCTTATCAGATTAAAAAACTAACTGCGTTATTAGAGCCAATCCTTTTAGCAATTATGGGCGCAATTGTGGCTTTTATTATGGCTTCGCTGATGCTGCCGATATTTGATATGGTCAAGGTGTTAAGAAGGTGAACCAAAGTAACCAGTAACCAGAAACCAGTAACCAGAAAAAAGTTAAAGGAGGAAGAGTTAAATGTTTAAAAGAGGTTTTACATTGATTGAGTTATTGATAGTTATCGCGGTAATAGCGATTTTAGTGGGAATTGCTGTACCAAGATTTTTGGGGATGAGAGATGAGGGAAATGCGGCTAAGGCAGCTGCTGAGTGCAGCACGTTAAAAGCTGCAGTCGAAGCTTACAGAATACATGATCCTCAAAATAGGCTTCCTGCAACAGGAGCTACTTGGGAAAACGTCTTATTGGCTACACGACCACAAATTATTGATGTTGCCCTTTTGGATCCTTTCTCCACAACTACACCTAGAGCCCAATATTCATATGCTAGATCGGCTAACGGAGAATTTTATGCTATATATTCTATTGGGCATGATAGGGAGACAGATATAGGCGGTATAGGTAACGATGGGGTTATTACTCTTGCAGGCAGCTGTACAGAATATACTGCAACTTGTACAGCAACTGAAGATGTGTTTGCAACTAATGGGACTGCCCCATAGTTTTTTTAAAATTTATTGATGAAAAAATCTGGCTTTAGCCTTCTTGAAGTCTTACTGGCAATTGTTTTATTCACTGTTGGTTTTGTGGCGATTGCCAGAGTATTTTCAACTGGCCTTTTTGCCGAATCTGACACGGAAAAGGTTTTAGTTTCCACAAATCTTGCACAGGAGAGGATAGAGCAGATTCGTAACCTCAGCTATAATAACATAGTTGATGAGCCTAAGGCAGCGGTTTCTGGTTTTCCTATTTTTGGGCGCCAGGTAATTATAACTTATCCGCAAACAAACTTAAAACAGATAGAGGTTAGGGTTTATTATCCCACAAAGCCAGGAGAGAATAGCATTGCTTTGTATACTTATGTTTCGGATATTTAAAAAAGTTCGATGGTAAATGACAAAATCTTTGTTTGATGGTCATATAGGGAGATAACAATTCAAAATCCACGTTTAAGGGATAGTAAGGTGTAGCAAGGGATAGAAGGGGTGAGAAAGGGGTAAAATTCTAAACCCCCCTACTACCCCGTTCTAACCCATACTAACCCTTCCTAACCCTTGAATCTTTTGCTTAAACATTGGAGTTGAAACGGATGTTTTCAAAACACGGCCTTACTTTAATAGAGCTCCTTATTGTGGTAGGAGTAACAGGTATTTTTCTGGTAGGTCTTACCCTTTGTTTCTTTACTATCTGGCGCTCGTGGAGGTATCAGCTGAATAGAGACGATGTCAGACAACAGGTCTCCTTTGCCATGCAAAGGATGGCTAAAGAATTAAGGGGATTACTTAATATAACTTCAGCCAATACCAAGACAATCACCTTCTACTTTGACTTAAATGATAATGGCGCACAAGAGGCGAATGAGTTTATTACTTATAACTGGTCTAGTCCTGGCACTGATTTGACAAGATCTGGGGCAGCTCCCCTAGCACATTCTGTAGAAAATTTTTCTTTGCAGTATTTTGATGTAAATAATGTTGAATTAACTACCAGACCAGTTTCTGATCCTGCTTCAATCAGACGCATAACCATTAATCTGACTACAAAGATTAAGGACGAATCCATAGTTTTAAGGACAGACATCCGTCCGCGTAATCTATAGTGAAAATGACTAATGACTAAATCCTAATGCCTAATAAATATCAAATGTTTCAATGCTCAAATGTCCAATTAGACATTTAGGAATTTAAGAATTCATTCGTCATTCGACATTAGGAATCAGACATTTATTTAAGCTATAAATGTATTCATTTAAAAAACAAGGGGGTTTTATTCTGCTGTTTGCTTTAGTCCTTATGGTTACCCTGTTGGCGATTGTGGCAGGATATCTATACTTGGTAAGTGTCCAAACCAGGGTAGCCGGTTCTCAATTAAACGATACAGAGGCATTTGATTTGGCAGAGGCAGGTATTGAACGGGGTATAAGAGAGATTAGGGATGATGTGTTGAGTACTACACAGATCGGTATCGCAGATTTAAGAGGTTATAATACACAGATTAGCGGGACAGTATCTAATCCAAATAATGTACGTTATTTTGATGAGAGTGCAACGGCGATTATGACTCCTCTGCGTATTACTCCTACTGTTGTAGGCTCAACCTTAGATCTCTGGAATTATGACCTAAATTATTTAGGCGCTCGGATAAGAAAAATTCAGATTGGTTGTAGGTACAGAAGGTCGGGAAACTCGGGGAATAACCCTTTTTTAGAGATTAGCTATACTACAAATGGAATATTCCCTCAAACCGGAAACAGTTCTTTTACTACTACCGTTTCTTCGACTAATTATAACAATTCCCCTTTTATTGTATTGGATGTTACTAATGATGCTGTATGGGATTGGGCACATGGACCGCAAGCAGTCTGGCAGCAGATTAATAATAGTAAGTTCCGAGTCCGCGCTTGCGCATATACGCTTGTTGCTACAAAAAGAATGGTTGAGATAGATTATCTTTTTGTCAAGGTAGATTACGAGATTGATACAAATATAGAAGCCTGGGCTAGAGGGAGTTATGTAACATTACCGGTAACCTTAGGTGACGGTACGATAGAAACAATCTTAATTATTTCCGAGCAGGGCAAAGTTCATTTAAATACTGCCTCTCAATCCCTACTAAGATATCTTATGGCAGAGCACGGAATACCAGGTGCAACCGCAAATACGCTGGCGACAAGAATTGTTAGTTATCGTACAATAAAACCATTTGATTCAGTCGAAGAATTACAACAAGTACTTGGTATGACAGCTTATCTTGGTATGACAACTTATTATGAGCTTATAAGAGACGATGTTACAGTCTACTCGTTTATAAATGCCTATGCCACCAGACCCACAGGAAATCGGGCACCAATAAATATAAATACAGCGTCTCGCGAAGTATTAGAAGCAATTTTTGACCCATTGGGTTTAGACGCGACTGATCCAACTACTCTTGCAAACGATATAATAACTACTAGAGCAACCAATCCATTCAGCTGTTTTTATTCATCCGATGCTACTATTACAAGTGATTTTTATGATTTTGTAAGAACCTCACCCAGGACAACATATTTAACTACTGCTCAACAGAATGGGGTTCTCGATAATGCTGATGCCTCACTTTTAGTTCCCGTTTCTGGTTATGGTGGTTATAATGCAGCAACCACGGAATTTTGTTACGATACCAATAGTTTCACGATAGAGGCGCTGGGCCAAAGAGGCGATAGCATCAGTCGGCTAAGGATGATCATCAAAGATAGCGGCAATAGATATCTCGATACTTACGTTGGCGATACAGTCTTAACCAAATACTGGCGCCAGATTGAATAATTAATCAATAAGTCAATGAGCCAATAAGCTGATGCACCAATTGGTTAATTGGCTAACAAAAGATGATAAAACTCGAATCTTTAATTAAGACAGGCAGTCAATTATTTGTGGGATTTTTTATAAAATCCAGACAACTTATTGAAAAAATAGGTAAAAAATTAGGTAAGAAACATTTCATCGTCGGAATAGATATCGGCTCATCCTCTATAAAGATTGCGCAATTTAAGAAAGTAGACTCGGATTTAATGCTTGTCTATTCTAATGTAGTAGAGTTTAGTCAAGAAGCCGGACCGGATACCAAACTCACTACCTTAAATAAAGCCTTAGGCGGTATCGATATTAAGAAATCGGAATTCATCTGTGTAATCAATTGTCCCGGCACATTTACCTTGGAATTAACAGTACCTTATATGTCGCATTCAGAGCTAACAGAGGCAGTAAAATGGCAGGCGAGAAAATTCATTCCTTTTATTGCTGAGGACACGGAGGTAGATTTCCAGATTCAAGGTGAAGTAAATGAAAAAGGGACAAAACATTTAAGGATCTTGGTGAGTCTTTCGCCGAAAAAAACTATAGCAGAAAATTTAAGCCTACTCAATCAGGCGGGAATAAAACCCACATCTTTAATTCCTGCGCCTTTGGCCCTTAAAAGTTTGATTGATAGGTTAGGCGCTGTAAAAGACGAGACGCTGGCAATATTGGAGATTGGAGCCAATATCACCGAGATAGTTATATTTAAATCT
>Ga0315289_10016730_pt1 | contig 10099 bp, 13 predicted proteins | sample YL17G11_40_MG_FD_203452 | JGI IMG/M metagenome (GOLD analysis project Ga0315289, IMG submission 203452) | Sediment microbial communities from Yellowstone Lake, YNP, Wyoming, USA - YL17G11_40 | ecosystem: Environmental > Aquatic > Freshwater > Lake > Sediment | place: USA: Wyoming | collected...
TTTAGTCATTGGTTTCTTCTTGTTACTTCCCATGCTCAACGCAATCACCACACTCAAGTAATCAGAATAGGAATTAAGTTTTTGCGATTAAAATTTAATTTTGGGTTTGGGATTAAAATTTAATCAATAAAAACTGGATAAAAAAAGAAGAGTTTGTTCACTTATTTCTTAAGTTCAACAACTAAAAGATGTAAGTCTGTTTTGCCTATGTTCTCCGCTTCATGGTTTTGGGCTTCAAGGAAAATTGCTTGACCAGTTTTCAAGTCTAAAACATCTGTTTTTCCTGAAGATGTTATTTTTGCCTTACTTCCTTTAAGAACATATATTACGTGGTCTGGATGGTAATGCACTACCGCCTTGTCGTTTGGCTTAAACAAAACCTCGAGCACACGCACGCGGTCGTTTTCCATTATGAATTTGTAGACGTTTTTGGCAACTATCAGGGGGTCTTTCTTCTTTTCCAAAATTCTTCACCTCTTCATTAACGGCTACAATGTTGGCTACGGCTGGTTTGGGCTTTTAACAGTTTGTGACTGTAAAGCGACAGTGACAACTCATTGACCTCTGTGTAGGTTTGGATTTTGGTCTCAAAGAGGCGTATACTCGATTCCGACTATACTATATCCTTACCCTATGTTGATATGATTTCTAGTACTTTACCCCCTTTTAATCTGAACTGAAATCATATATGTCCTGAACCGTGTATACTGCCCTGAGAAAGTGCCTTCTCTGAAGGCTAACCGCATCGTTGGTTGGATAAAAAATTAATCCCCCCACACCTTCGCAAGTTTATTTTTCGAGTTTAAGCACAACTGAAGTTTCAATTTGGCGTTCAGGAATGTTCCAGTATTTTCTGAGCAGCCTATCCTTTTCTTCTTTAGACACCAATTTGAACCCGTGCTTCTCGTAGAAACGAATAGCCCAATGGGCAGCTTCCCAAGTTCCCACTAAAACTTCGCAAGTTCGAGCTAAACTAACAAGATAGTCAAGCAGGTTTTCTCCGATTCCCCTTCTCTGATGGTCCCTAAGCACGTAAGCGTGTCTAATCAAAGTGACATCATTGACGAGCTGAATTCCCATCACTCCCACCAAAATGTTCTCCTCCAACCAACCATAGAATTCCACTCCACTTTCAATTTCTTTTCTAAGCTCTTTGGGTGACATGTAAGGCTCTTTCCGCCTGTCTTCTGGAATTACGCTTTTGTACGCTTGAGCGGCGTCATTAACAACGTTCAGTATGGAATCAAGGTTAGACGGCGACAACCTGCAAATCATTTCATTTCCTCTAATTCACGTTGGCATAAAATAAAAATTAATGCGGAAGGCGCTATTAGGAACGGAGCGGTTTGCATGTAAGCGGTTCGGCATGTTCAAGGAATGTTCTTTGGCTCATATTTTTTCGCCTTCTTTTTCGGTTTCTGCTTGAATAACCTTTTCGATTAGGTGCATGAAAAACGCTTGCGCTTGCACTTCGCCAAGTTTATCCAAATAAACGGAAACCAGCGCGATTTTCCCTTTTTTTGCGGCAACATATTCCGCGAACATGCGGGCTGAAACTGTGTTTCTATCGCCTAAAAGCACGGATGACGAGACTGGACCCAGCAAATCCTTGGGTTTGGGAACGGCAATCGCCAAGGTTCCAAGCTTATCATCTTTCTCGCTTAGCATGATGAGGCAAGAGTTTTTTGATTCGACGTATACGGCTAGAAAACGCGTGTCTTGCTCGATCAGTTCTTCTTTTATGATTTTGGCGCGCTCCATTTTTCCCCTCTCCACTGCCTATTTATAGCTTGATGAATTAGCTATTTATCATTTTCAAGAAAAACGAGGCAATAAGATGACTACAGAGCGAGCACGGGAAGTCTTGCAGATACTGCAGCGCACCTTTACCATGCCCAAGTGGACTGGGTCGAAACGCGATGCATTTCAGACGTTGATAGTGACGATTATTTCACAGAACACCGCGGACAGAAATACTGCAAGAGCCTTCGAAAACCTCTCGAAGCGGTTCGAAATAACTCCCGAAGTGCTTGCAAACGCTGAAACAAGCCAGATTGAAGACTGCCTCCGAGTTGGTGGTCTCTACAAGAGCAAAGCTAAAACAATACAGCAAGCTTCAAAAATAATATTTGAAAAGTTTCACGGAACGCTGAACCCGATACTGTCCATGCCTCTGGAAGACGCAAGAAAAGCACTCATTAAATTTCCCGGCGTGGGTCCGAAGACAGCGGATGTTGTCTTGCTCTTTTCCGCAGGGCAGCCCACGATTCCTGTGGATACGCATGTGAATCGCGTGGCAAAACGGCTGGGTTTTGCGCCTGCAAACGGAGATTACGAGGCTGTCCGTAATAGTCTTCAGTCACTTTACGATCCACGCGACTTTTTAGATGTGCACGTACTGCTGATCGCGCATGGAAGAAAATACTGCAAAGCTAGGCGCCCACTATGCGAGGCGTGCCCCGTGAACATGCACTGTCCGTCAAAGGGATTATGGGATTAAGAATGACCATGTTGCCCAAAGAAGTTGCAGCTTATTTTCCTTACCCCAGCGTAAGACCTTTCCAAGATCAATTCATAAAAACAGTGTTCGATGCTGTCGAGGAACGCCGTTCGGTTCTTATTGAAGGAAGCAACGGCTTAGGAAAGACCATTTCCGCATTGTCTGCGTGCCTTCCAGCCGCAGTTGAAAAAGATTTGAAGATATTATACGTGGCAAGAACACACAGGCAGCACGACCGCGTGATAGAAGAGCTAAAAGAAGTTTTCAAGAAACAGCCAGTTTCAGGCATTTCTCTTCGCGGACGCCACGAAATGTGCCTAAACGAATTCGCGTCTAGACACACTTTCGATGCGAAGTCACTCATGGAAGTTTGTGAACTGCTGAAAGCCAAAGACAAGTGCCCATTTTACAAGAATATGGAAGAGGAAACAGACGAGTTTCTGCAAGTTCAGCAGCAGATAACTTCTCGCCCTTACAAGGCTTCCGAAATCCAGAAAATCTGCCGAAAAAAGGGACTCTGCCCTTACGAGCTTGTGAAGGCTTCGTTGCCAGACGTAAACGTTATTGCGCTAAGCTACCTTTACGTTTTTGACCCAGTGATTCGGGCTTCGTTTTTCAAGAATCTTGATTCGCACATGCAAAAGGTCATTTTAATCGTGGATGAAGCGCACAACCTGCCCGACACAGCTGTTGAAATCTCAAGCAGTAGTCTATCGCTTTTTGTTTTGAAGCAAGCGGAACTTGAAGCGAAAAAATTTGACCACGCAGACATTGGCTCTTTCGCCAAGCTTATGCGAAACGAAATCGAAAACATGACCGCAGGCATCAGCAAAGAAGCATTAATCGCTCCAGAATCCATCATAGAAATCATCAAAAAACAAGGAAACATGAGTAACCCTCGAGACTTCTTCGAGCACACTCACGACGTTGGCAACCTCATTAAACGAAGCTTACTAGCTGAAGGAAAATCTCCCCGCTCTTACATTCACGGCATGAGCGAATTTCTACTCAAGTGGCTGGAAACACTGGGTGATGAATCCTTCATAAATGTTGCAAGCAAATACGTGAGTCGAGAAAACGTAGTAACCGCAAAACTGGAAATAGTTGCGTTAGACCCTTCAAAAGTCACAGCGCCCGTTTTCTCATCCGTCTACTCCAGCACCGTCATGTCTGGCACCCTTCAGCCGTTGGAGGCATACGCGAAAATAACAAAGCTCCCCGAAAATACAGTCAAAAGCATTGTGCCCTCGCCCTTTCCAAAGGAACACGTGCTTTCCCTAGTTTGCCTAGGCGTCACAAGCACCATGCAAAAAAGAACTCCAGCCATGTACCGAACAATCATAAAAAGAATAAATGAAGTCGTAAAAAACACTCCAGCAAACACTGGAGTTTTCGCCGCCTCGTTCGGCGTGCTAAACGCTTTGAAGGCTGAAGGATTAGAAAAAACCTTGAACAAACCACTGTTCAGCGAACGCAGAGGCATGAGTTCCAAAGCAAATGAAAAAATGGTTGCTGCGTTCAAAGCTTACGCTGAAAGCGACGGCGCAGTGCTCCTCGGCGTTCAAGGCGGACGTTCTTCCGAAGGCGTGGACTTTCCGGGCAATCAAATGAATTCCGTAATAGTCGTAGGCGTGCCCTATGCGGAGCCCACGCCAAGAGTAAACGCCCAGATTGAATATTACGAAAAATGTTTTCCCAAGCTTGGGCGCGAATATGGCTATGTTCTTCCTGCGATGAAAAAGGCTTCCCAAGCAGCTGGAAGATCCATACGGACTCTGGAAGACCGATGCGTCATAGTTTTCCTTGACTTCCGATTCGCCACAAGCTATTGTCGAAGTTTTCTTCCTTCATGGATAAACAATGGACTAAAGGTTTTGCCCGACCGAGATGGAGCGTTAACTGAAGAGGTCCGTGGTTTCTTTAAACCTCAGCCTGCCTCGCTGTAAAATTTTCTTCCAAGAGAATCGGAACTTCCTTCAGATTTTCGTCTAGCCGTGCTTTTCCGAGGACAATGTTTGAGGGTTTTGCTGTAACTGAAGTGAAAACTTTCAAGGTTTTTCTCCTGCAATCAAACTCGCGTAGAATGCCGATTCCCAGAAATTTTCTCTGATCATTATACAACCCCAACAACAGCCCTTCTTCTTTGCCTTGCCCAATCAACGCGGCGCTTTCTTCTTCCATTGTCAGCAGGTTTGAAGGCAGAGTTTTCACTTTTGCGCCTCTCAAATATTTAATGTAGCCGAGCTCCCGCAGGCTTTTACGCTTTTCTCTGCTCCGCTGCCTAACAGCCAGAGGCGAATCTATCATAATTTTTCTGAATCTTTCAAGGGCAACAAGTAGAGGCGCCAACTCGTCTTTTTGCTGGAAGCAGATTATCACGTCTGGGTTAAGCTCCGCCGCCAACCGTGATTTATACTCCACAGCTTCTTCTCCTTCAACCCAACCATCAGTATTTACGATAATGAAGTCAGGCGTTTTATCCAAAATCTCTGCTCTCATCAACGCCATGCCTCTAATGGTTTTATTCGCTGCTTCGCTCGGCGAGGTGACGCCCACAAAAAAAGCATTTTCCGCCTTCAGCCCATACAGGTCTGTAACGGGCTTAGCTGCGAAGGCATAAGCAACCGTGCACGGAGGACCTATGTCAGATTGCCCCAAATCGCCATCTAAAATCGCAACCTTCTGTTTTTCGCTGATCAACCTGTTTATCAGGTAAGTGCAAAAACTCGTTTTTCCAGAATCAACATTCCCCAAAATCACGGCGATAACTGGCTTTTTCTTAAGACCCTTCAGCATCTCGAGGGCTTCACTCCATGATTGCGGAATAGTGTTCCCGTCAAACTCTTCGGCACTTGCGTTTTCTCCTAACGAAATGTCAAGGTTCGCTGTCTCTTCCACGGTAAAAGGCAGACGTTTTCCTTCTCGAATTACGATTCTACTTGCGCTTTTCACTGAAAAGCCGAATACTTCAACCTTGCCCGAAACCACCGAGACAGAGGCTGGACCGTCTACCAAAAGAGTCTTGTCGCGTTCAACTGTTCGATTCATCAGTTTTCCTCCGCGGATAAACGTAGCCGACTCTACCAGCTATGCGGATGGCTGAAACTATGTCTCTAAGCCCTCGTCTATGCTTGTTCTCGCTGATATTGCGGTTTGTTCCAGCCTCACTTACTGCTTCCAGAACCACTGCGGGAGGCAAAGCGGAATCCAATGTCGCTAAGAGATTCTTGTACGCTGGGACTCCATTCCCGATTTTCACGGAAACCACAGTTGCGGAGACATCAACGTTTTTTATGATGTTTTTAATCTTGTTCAGTACTTCTTGAATGCTGAAGCAGTTTTCTGTTTCGTTAACTTTCCCGTCGGCTATGACTGCTAACCCAAACACTTCGCCTGGGTCTACGCCGATAACGATTTTTTCGTAGGATTCTTTTCCCTGAAGAATCTTCACTGCTTCATTTACCACGTTGTCTGGTTCCGTTTTGCTATCGTAAACTAACACTTTTTCATGGTTTATCAGGTGCTTTTCCTTCTCCGTGGTTATGACCACCTTAACCTCTGTGGGCACTGGTTCGCCGGGAATTAGGCTTAAAAAAGCCATGTTTCTTTCTCTCAACGTGTTGACTATTAAGAAGTAGGCTTTTCCCTGAACCGTCGCAACTGCAACCGTCGCTTTCATATAAGCTTCCTAGACGCGTAGTTGTTTGAGCACAAAACAAATTATTAGTTTCGCACTTTATATCCGTTGATGTGCATTAACGTGATAAAAAAAATCTTAACGGGTTGCGGCTGCATCGACAGCAACCTGAACGGTGGCATATCTTCCGAAAGCGTTACTCTGATTTATGGTGAGCCAGAAACTGGAAAATCAACACTGGCAATGCAGTGCGCCGTAAACTGTGCCATGCAGAACCACAAAACATTATTCGTGGACTGCGACTACATGTTCTCAGCTAAAAGGCTCTCTCAAGTTGCTTCTGGAAAATTTGATGAAATCGCCGAACTAATAATTCTCATCAAACCAAACGATTTCAAAGAGCAAACAGCCGTCATAGACCGTTTATCAGAGTATACGGCGAAAAACTTTGGTTTAGTAGTGATCGACACTGTCACTTCTTTGTATCGGCTAAGGGTTGCGGAATCTTCTGGAAAAGCGTTTGGACTAAACCGCGAGTTAAACAGGCAAATGGCTCTTTTGGCGCAAAATGCGAAAACCCTGAAAATCCCTGTTATCGCCACAAGCCAAGTAAGCAGCGTTTTCAATGAAGTTCACGTGAGCGTGGAGCCAGTGGCTACCAGAGTTTTAAAATTCTGGGCGGACACAGTAATTGCCATGAAACCCACTGAAAACCCGCAGATAATCAAAGCGGTGCTGGAAAAAACTCCGAGAAAAGCCCAAGAAGTAACTTGCCATTTAAAAATAGACGGAACTGGAATACATGATTACCCTCTCCGTTAATAAATGGTTGATCGTATGGAAATAGCCACACTAATCATTGAAGCCTTAAAATTTATATTCCCTGCCTACTGTGCAAACGCTGTGCCAGTGCTTGCTGGTGGAGGTCGCCCCTTGGACTGGGGGAAAAACTTTTTTGATGGAAAACCGATTTTTGGGAAAAACAAGACTTTCAGAGGTTTCTTTTTTGGGCTGGCTATCGGCGTGGCTGTAGGATTAGTGGAGAGTGTTCTCTTTGGTTATCCTTATTCCATCCCGTTCAGCGTGCTTTCGCCTTTAGGGGCTCTCATGGGGGATTTGGCTGGTGCTTTTCTGAAAAGGCGCTTAGGAATCGCTCCAGGCGGTTTGCTCCCCATTATTGATCAAATTGACTTTGTTGTCGGCGCGCTCTTGTTTTCGCTGCCCTTGATGATGATATACTGGGAACTAGCAATCGCAGTTATCATAATCACTCCTCCGATTCATTTACTCACCAATTTCTTGGCGTACAAGTTGAAGTTGAAGAGTACTCCTTGGTAGAGGGTTATCTGCCAAGCTTAATTTGAATGGAGTCTTCCAAGAATATGTACGCTAAGAACAAGAGTGCCACGCCTACAACAAGCATCATGTAAGCTTGTCTTGGCTTGTAAGCGTACTTTGTGCTTTGATAAATAGCCAGCAGGCCGATGAAACCCATCGCGTAAAGCATCGTGGCGATTACAGTGTCAGATATGAATTGTGCGCCGAGGTCCGGATAGAGGAAATAGAAGCGGCTGTTATAATAGGCTGACGGAAGAGGCCGAATTATAATGGTGTATAGACCTCCGCCGAAAAGAAACACGGCAGACGCGACTACAATTATGGACGTAATGAGCGCTGAAGGTTTCGCTGTTGAGATTCTGCTGAACCATCGGCTCAGCGAAAAAGACATTGATGAAGCTTGTTTCTTAACTTTCCGTGACATTTTTTGCTTCCTCTTTTTTAATTAGGTACTTCGCCACTTCTCTAGTCCATTCTCCTGTTAATGAATTCTTCTCAATCTCACTTAAATATTCTTTCCAAGAAATTTTTAAACCTTTTCTCCAATAATCATAGTTCTTAACTATGTTCTCGTAGGCTTTCAGGTGAAACGGGCAGAACTCTCTTTCGTCAGCTTCTCTATTGCATGCTTTGCAGTTCAACGGTTTTGCTTCCTTGGGTGTTGGTTGTTTGGAGGGTTGGGGTTGCGGGTCTGTTGTGTGATTTTTCTTCTATACCCCCCTTATTTAAAGGCTGAAATGTGGGTTCAACTTCGGTTTGACAGAGGTTTGCATTCATAGTTTTGCCTTACAGTGGACTGGGGAAGATTTGAACCCAGCTCCAAGTGGAGATATCACCCGCGCCATCCTCCTTTTTTTGGGGTCTACACTTCATACGTTCGTCGCCAAGTCTTTTTGCGCTTAAGCTTTGCTTCATGTTTGATTCTTGCTCTAATTATGCAGTTGATTTTAAAGTGTTTTTTTCGGGACAGGTTGTTTCAGTACTGTAGCAGAATTTGTGTAGGTAACCAGGGTCAACAATTCTTCGGGAGGCAAGGTCCTTTCCACAAAGTTCATTAGAAACAGACTGTCTCTATCACGGATTGCCTCCATAGCGTAGATGTGTTTCCCCTTTGTATAGGCAAAGCAAATTTCAACAGCGGTGTTAAAACCAACGTATCCTCCGGGATTGACGATGTATATTAAGTCAGATATTATTATTTTTTCAAGATGCGCATGCACACGCCTACCCTCTTCTCTGACTTTTTCTTTGTGTGGAATATGATTGTAGGCACTTATGTAGTGCCCAGGATCAGTGTTTTTCCTGTATTTCCCGGGAGTCGGAATCAAAATGGGCACACCTTGGTTCGCAAGAAGATTGGCTATTTCCAACATTTCATCATAAAACCTTAGGCTGCCTATTAAGCAAACTTTTTGTTTAATCCTCAAAAGATTCTCCCGCCAGCCCTATCAACTAAGCTTCTGCTGTCATTGGCAAGATTTCTTTTGCCCTTCCGCCGCGATCCACTATTTCTTGGGATAATTGCCTTACAAAACTCAATACTGCGTCTTTGGCATTCATTTCGGCTCTTATTAGCAGAGTACACCTATCATAAAGATAGTTCGGATCATTAGGTGCCCCTGCGCTATTGACTTCTGTTATATCCCATAGAGTTGGTATTCTGCACGGGAGTAACTTCTTTGAACCGGCAGCAAATTTCATCGAACCAAAATCTGCAATTGCCGCACATTTGCACATAGAAACCAAACTCAACACTGAGGTCTTAACCAACTCTCTTAACCCATGAAAATCATATCGACCTGGGAGAATGACCAAGCTGCACTCGAAGACTTCCTGAGTCATAACTTACCACATTGTACTCAGCGGCACCACCTTAAAATATGGTATGTTTTACGATTGACTTTTTATAGATGAGGAAAGGAATTAATGTAGAAAAAGATATTTAGCGTAACCGAGTAAATAAGCAACAGAGGATGATATATGATGCAAGGTAAATGTAGCCTGCCACACACAGCCATATCAACAAACGACATCGTCCAAATCATAACCGACCTCTTGGATGGAAGAATTTCTTTAGAGAAGGCATATAAAGAGGTTAAATCAATGGAGCAACGAATTAGCCTTGAACTCAACTTGTACGCTTCAACGTCGCTTGTTGTAGAAAAACCTGAGGATTGGTGCATACACAACTCTGCAAAGGCTGAGACACGGGGCGCTATCCTCGAATCCTTGTTGAATTACATAGAGAAAAGATTAGTGAGTCGCGGGGAAAAATAGGATTCTCGCAAGCATCGCGACATTTGCTGGAAACTTGGACAATTTCTGGAGTGGATAGATCACTTGCGAAAGGAACAGCGCCTGTTTTCGGTTCATCGTCTTGAGCGTGCTCTCAAATTCACCTAACAAACTAAACTGTCCCAGATAACTTTCGGAGCCGCTGCTGCCAGTCTGTGGCTTTATCCTATTTTGATAGTCTTTGAGAATATTTGCAATAACTTGCATATCCCCATCTATAATGTTGTTACTAATTGCGTTCATAAAAGGATTTTTGATCTCTTTAAACTGCGATTGAACTGTTCTCAGAATGTTAGTCAGCTTGGTCATGAATTCTCGGGTTTTCTCAT
>Ga0315289_10016731_pt1 | contig 10099 bp, 7 predicted proteins | sample YL17G11_40_MG_FD_203452 | JGI IMG/M metagenome (GOLD analysis project Ga0315289, IMG submission 203452) | Sediment microbial communities from Yellowstone Lake, YNP, Wyoming, USA - YL17G11_40 | ecosystem: Environmental > Aquatic > Freshwater > Lake > Sediment | place: USA: Wyoming | collected...
GGAGGTCGTCGCCGTTTCCCCACAGAATGCAGTTGACAATTTCGCCGGAAGACTCGACGAACTGGATGCCCCCGGCGCCGCCTCCCTGGGCGGAATTGTTGGCTAAAGTGTTGCCCACAACCTTTAGCACCGACGAGTGGCACCAGACTGCACCAGCCGCGGAGTTAGTGACGTTGGAAACAATCAGATTGTCTGAGATTTCAGCTCTCGACGCCAGGCAGCAAATGCCTGCGCCGTTGCCCTGGGAAGTGTTGGCGATTATCCGGTTGCGAGCGATAGTCGGCGAGCAGTCCACACAGAAGATTCCCCCGCCCTCCATGTCAGTTACGTTCGCGATGATGAGGTTATTTATGATGACCGGTTCTCCACCTTCGCAGGCAATACCCCCTCCGGCGGGAGCAATGTTGGAGGCGATGATGTTGTTCTCGATGAGCGGAGACGAGTAATAGCACGAAATGCCGGCCCCGGGTTCAAAGGGGGCGGTGTTCGCCACGATGACATTGTTCCGTATGACAGGCGACGACCAGACGCACGATATGCCGAGTTGACCGGAGGTTATTGTGAAGCCTGCAACGACCGAGCCTCGTCCTTCGGATGCCCGAAACCTCACTACCTCCAGAGACGTAGGCTCGATGACCGTCATGGCGACGGTCCCCGGGTCTGCCGGATTTGTTGACCGGACGGTGATTGATTTGCCGAGAAAGTCAATGGTCTCGATATAGGTCCCGACGGCAACTATAACCTCGTCGCCGTTTAGGGCGGCGTTGATTCCTTCCCGGATAGTTTTGAGGGCCGTTGCCCAGGAACTGCCGTCGCCGGAAGAAGGAACGGACTGGTCCACATACAACGAGGCGCCCTGCGCGGCAACGGCACCGAGCGCAAAGGCCGCGATTGCGGCAAAGGCTGTTCGTCTCGGAAACATGGTGCCTCCCACGGGGAACAGTTCGGGCCCGACGAGCCGGCAGACTCGGTGTTGTCTCGAAGGAAACCCTATTTGCGAGAGTTGATTATACAGCTTGCTCTGGGTTTTGTCGTGGCGCACGTGTCGGGCCCGGTCCGGCTGCCTTTCAGGGGCGGCCGAGCATATTTCGCCCCTTCAGGGCTGCGGGCTTTTTTGTGATGGCCTCCCACCAGGGCTTCGCCCTGGGCTACACTATGTCGCCTTTACAGGGCTTTCGGATACCGCGTCAGCGAGTTCGCCGTCAGCCCCAAAGGGGCGCAATAACATAGCCCAGGGCACCGCCCTGGGGATCGCACGCCATAGCAATCCGAGCCCTGAAGGGGCGGCATAATCCGCTCCCCCACGTCGTGAGGGTCGCGGACAACGCGTATCACCACGGAAATACAGCCGCACCCTGTTGGGGCAGAGTGGCCGTCTCTCAGGAGCACCGATGCCTTGGGCGAGCGGTGTGTTGCCCGGACAATCATTCGTGGCAGAGCGTGCAGGCTTTCTCGGGGGTCATCTTGAGGATGTGGTCGGCAGTCGCCCCGTGCGGGTCGTGGCACATTTGACAAAAGGCAAGAGGCTCGAGTCTGTGCCTGTGAGTAAGGCTGAACTCGTTCGGGTCGTGGCAGTCGAAGCAACGCTCCGGCTTTTCCAGCGAGAAGGCGCTGGTCATGTTGGTGAATCGCCCGTCTTCGGCCAACCCGTGGCAGGCCGCACACGTGAGCGTCTTCAGGTCGGCGGGCGGATGTGGGATATAGCGCTGCCAGTCCTTCGGAGGAACCTTCTTGCCCTCGTCATCGCATACGAAAAACTGCGCTTTGGCCTCCCCAAAGCGCACTTCATGCAGACCCGGCGAAAGGGGGCGAACGAGAACCAAGGCGGGAGGATGATAAAGCCCGTCGGCTAATCTGGGGGGCTTTTCGGTGTTTTTCGCCGGCGAGTCAGGCCCCTTGGGAAAAGGGAGCTTTTCTCCGTCGAGAAGGATAGTCTCCTGGCCGGCCCCGAGCGGAACGACCAGGGCTATCTCGACTGGGCCCGGTCCGACGACCGATTTGTCAAGCGGGCGCAGAATTCGCACCGGCTGACTCTGCGCGCTCAGGAAGTGAAGCAAAAGGGAACAGGTCGAAACGACGCAAAGGGTCCCTACGGCTTTCGGTTTCATGGTGCGGTTCAAGGAGAGCCTCAAGCTGGTCTGGCGTATTTTCTGGCGAACTCGGCGTCGTCCTTCACCTCGTCGAAGAAGACGGGATACATCCCGACGATGACGCCGTCGCCCGGCTTGATGTTCGCGTAGGCGAAGGAAAACGCCCGCTCAATGGAGAACCTGTCCCAGCAGACGCGACCCGCCGCGAGAATCTTGAAACCGAGGCACGGCTTTTTGGCCTGGCGGACTCGCTCAGTCATCTTTTTAGGATCGGACTCCAGGTACAGCTCGCCGATAACTCCGTCACCCACCATCTTCTTGATCTCGTCGGGCGTGCGGCTGATGTTGTAGAAACAGGTCATGAAGAAGTCGTTCTCCCAGCCCGCCTCCTCGATTTTTGCCAGATGGTCGGGATTGTGAGTCGAGATGCCCGCAATGACACCAGCGTCGTGCACCTTCTTGACGAAGTCATGAACCTGGTCTTGCTTGCCAGTCTGGAACATGCTGTCGGTGACTCCGCCGTGATGCACGATGGCGATGGGCTTGAGGTCCAGAGCATCTTTCAAGGCTTGCTTATCTGACATGAGACAAAGCCACTGGATTTTGGAGCCGCGTTCCCAGGCGCCGTGTAAAGCATCGCGCACCTTTGGTGTGGGATCGGCTTGCCAGGTGGTGATTCCCTCTTCCTCGCAATGGAGGAGGAACTCCGTCGTCCGCTCGACGGTGAAGTACTGAAGCATGTGCTCGGTGAGTCTCTTGGTCGAGTGAGAGAACCCGCCGATGGGGTTGTAGCCCGCAACCAGCCGGGTTATTTTTTTATCGCGGAGCTGGATGGTCGGGAGGGCTTTCTCTGGCGGCGCGCTAACGGCCCCTCGCGAACTTCGCAACACCGACGAGCCAGCAAGGGCCATTCCTCCCGCCACAAGCTGCTTCAAGAACGCCCGTCGAGGAACTCCACAACTGGAAGAGTGATTGACCTCAATACTATGGTTGCAACGGGACATGGTATTTACCTCCTGTTTTTCAAAAGTCGGTCGTCACGCCGACCACGATGGTCGGACGAAATTCCCTTCAACGAGGTTAATTCTACCCGATGTCGCACGGGTTGGGCAATCCCCTTCCCGAGCTTTTCCAGATTGTGTCTGCTCGATTGGCAAAGGTGCTCGAGGATGCATCTCGATTCAGCCTTATACCTCTCGGCCAGAAGAAGTCATTCGAGGACGGCTCGGATTCTGCGGATGCCCGCGCTGCAAGCCTCCTCTTTGACAATCTTGAATCTTCCAAGCTCGGACGTGTTGCGGACGTGGGGGCCGCCGCAGACCTCGCTGGAAAAATCTCCGATGGAATAGACCTTGACTTTCTCGCCGTACTTGTCGCCGAAAAGGGCGATTGCGCCGCGGTTCTTCGCCTCGTCAAGCGTCGTGACGGCAAACTCGACGGGAAGAGCCTGCTGGATTCTTTCGTTGACGATGCGCTCAACCTCCGCGATTTCCTCCTTGGTCATTTTCGTCGGGTGCGAAAAATCGAAGCGAAGCCTCTCTGGAGTGATGTTGCTTCCCTTCTGCTCGACGTGAAGCCCGAGGACTTCGCGAAGCGCCTGGTGTAGCAGATGCGTTACCGTGTGAAGACGCGTCGTCTGCTCGGAAGCATCGGCCAACCCTCCCTTGAACTTCTGCTCTGCCCCGAGCCTTGACATCTCGCGGTGCTTTTCGTAGGCGGACTCGAATTGCTCACGGTCAATGGCGGCTTGAGGAAATCGCTCCTTCAACATCTCCTCGGTAAGCTCGATGGGGAAACCAAAGGTCTCGTAAAAGTAGAAGGCTCGCTTGCCGGAGAAAACGAGCGGCCCGTGGGCTCCCGAGAACCGCGCCAGTTCTCTCTCAAACTCGCGCATCCCTTTCTGGAGGGTCTCCTGAAATCGGTGCTCCTCCTTCTGGGCTTCGGTCAGAATGAACTCTTTCATCGTGTCGAGGCGCCGATAGCTGTCTTTGTATTCGTCAATGATGACCGAGGCGATCCCGGCGACGAAATCCTTTTCAATGCCGATTGACCGCCCGTGCCGGATAGAGCGACGTATCAATCGCCGCAGCACATAGCCTCTCTCGATGTTCGATGGAGGCAAATTCTCGGCGAGGAGAAACGTGGATGCCCGAAGGTGGTCTGCGATGATTCGAACGCTCCGTTCCGTCGGGTTCGGGGACAGTTCCTTAATCGCGGAAACGATGGGAGCAAAAAGCTCCGTCTCAAATACGCTGGGCTTACCTTGTAACACTGCGGCGACACGCTCCACTCCCAGACCGGTGTCAACGTTCTTCTGGTCCAGCGGCAGATAGCGGCCGTCCGCCGTCTTGTTGTACTGCATGAAAACGTCGTTCCATATCTCGACGAACTTTTGACAGGGGCAGCCGGGACGGCAGTCGGAGCTGCATGGGGCCTTGCCCACGTCGTAAAACATCTCCGTATCCGGGCCGCAGGGCCCGGTCTGCCCGGCAGGACCCCACCAGTTTTCTTCCTTACTGAGATAGTAAATCCGCTCGTCGGGGATGCCGAGAGATTTCCATATCCGAGCCGCTTCGTCATCTCTCGGCGCGTCCTGGTCTCCCGTGAAGACCGTTATCCAGAGCCGTTCTGGCTCGATGCCGAGGTGGTCGGTGAGAAACTCGTAGCTCAACTGAATCGCCTCTTCCTTAAAGTAATCGCCGAGGCTCCAGTTGCCGAGCATCTCGAAAAACGTCAGGTGAGCTTCATCTCCGACTTCATCTATGTCGTCAGTCCGTAAGCAGCGCTGGACATTGACCAGGCGCTTGCTGAGGGGATGCGGCTCGCCGAGCAGATAGGGAACCAGCGGATGCATCCCCGCCGTCGTGAAAAGCACCGACGGGTCATGCTCCGGAATGAGCGAAGCCTGCCCTATTTCCTTGTGATTCTTTCTGACGAAGAACTCTATATATTTGGCCTTCAACTCCCGGCCAGTCACCCGCACTTTCATCTTTCTCCTCTTCCTTCACCGAATCGCGCTATGCCCGCTTCCGCGACCGAAGACCGCAGTAAATCCTTTCGGCGGCGAACCCGAATCATTACCAGATTCCCGACGGAAAAGCAAGACGCGTGAGGATGCCGCCGTTGGGGCGCAGCTGAGAGGGCGCCCCTCTTCGTATTACCTTTGTCGTTGTGAAAATAGCAGAAGGGCACGACCTCACGTGAACCAGGAGACGGTGCGGCGGAGGCCTTCGGCGAAAGAGACCTTTGGGTCGAAGCCGAGGGATTTCTTTGCGCGCGAGATGTCGGCTAAGGAATGTTTGACGTCGCCGGGGCGAGAAGGTTCGAGGATGGGGGCCGGCTTTTTGTTCAGAATACGCCCAACCTCGTCGAGGAGTTCGAGAAGAGTGAACCGTTCGCCGCAGGCGACGTTATGGACTTGCCCGGTCGCTTGTTTCGGGGCTCGGCACGCCAGAAGGTTGGCTTCAACGACGTTTTCCACGAAGGTGAAGTCTCGTGACTGAAGGCCGTCACCATAGACGACGGGGCGGCGACCCGAGGCTACCGCGGTGATGAAAATCGGAATGACCGCGGCATATTGAGACGTGGGGTCCTGCCTCGGACCGAAGACGTTGAAGTATCGCAGGCAAATCGTCTCCAGCCCGAAGAGGTTCTGAAAAATCTTGCAGTAATATTCGCCGATGAGTTTGCTGGCGGCGTAAGGAGATAAGGGGCTGGGCGGCATATCTTCCATCTTCGGCAGCGTCGGCGAATCGCCGTAGATTGAAGACGACGACGCGAAAACGACCCTCTTGACCTTCGCGTCCCGCGAGGCGATAAGAAGGCTGAGCGTCCCGGTCACGTTTGCCCGGTTGGTGGTCAGGGGGTCCTCGACTGACCGAGCGACCGAAGGAATCGCTGCTTGATGAAGAACGTAGTCCACGCCCGAAGCCGCCCGCTGAATGGTTTCCGGGTCGCAGATGTCTCCTTCGATGAAATCTATCTTATCCAGAATCCATTCGAGGTTTTTCCTTCTTCCCGTGGCGAGGTTGTCAATGATACGAACGGTCTCGCCTCTGCGGACGAGTTCGTGGGCGATGTTCGACCCGATGAAACCGGCTCCTCCGGTAACAAGATAACAGGCCATTCGTGTCCTCCATTCGGTGTAAAGACCAGAGTTGGGCTCGCTGGCGCCGCGAGCCAGCGCAACATCTGGCGCGCGGCGCGCCCTACATGTCACCGCCGCTTCCTGGCTGCCCGCGCGAAAATGCTCGTCAAGGAGATGGCAGCGGCCCGGATGTTCTTTGCCTTCAACATTGCGGAGATTACTGCTGCGCCGTCTGCGCCTTTGTCGAATACGTCGCGGGCGTTCTTCTCGGCGATTCCTCCGATCGCAATGATTGGTTTATCGGTCATCGCCCTTACTCTGGCGATAAGCTCGACGCCGACGGCTCGTGCTCCCGGCTTAGTTGGCGTAGAGAATATCGGCCCGACGGCCAAATAGTCAATATCCTCTCTCGTTGCCCGCCGTGCCTGTGCCAGGGAATGCGTTGACTTGCCGATGATTTTCCGCGAGCCGAGAAGCCAACGAGCCAGCGAGACGGGAATGTCGTCCTGTCCGAGGTGAACGCCATCCGCACTTGTCGCTTGGGCAATGTCAATTCTATCGTTGACGATAAAGATGACGCCTTTCTTTGACGTGATTTTCCGCAAATCGGCGCAGATGCGGCATATCTCCGCGGCGGAAGAAACCTTATCCCGATACTGGATAACCCGGACGCCAGGGACGAGAATCCGCCGGGCTGCTTTGACCGGATCGAGGTCGCCGAGAGCCTCGCGGTCGAGGATTGGATAAAGTCCGATGCCTTTCAGGGAGAGCGCGTTCGCGGCTCGATTGGCAGCGCTGACGTATTCCTTCTCGAGTGTGTAAACGTCGAATCGTAGCGCTTTCAGCCTCGGCGGAAGGTTGCGATAAAGTAACTTCGTGAATTCCTCGAGGGCTCGAACGGATTCCTGAACTCGGGCGAAGTTCGATTGGACGAGGTCAAGGAGCCTGGCTCTTCTCGCCTCGCTCCTCGTGAGAAAATCCTTTCCGACGTCGCTCACGGAGTCGCGTCCGAGGTCAATCAACAGCGCACGGTCAACTTGTTCCTTCGTCGGCGTAATTGCGGGGGTGTTCCGTCGGCCACCCGCGACTGCGAGGAAAAGAGAAGCGAGCTTGTGACGAAGTAATTTCGTCTTGTTCTGCAAAACTTGGTCAGCGAAGACAAACCGAGCCAGTTCCTCGACGACCCTCAACCCCTCTCGTGCGCGATTGAGGTTCGCGTCAAGGATGCGGTAAATTTCTCTCTCAGAGATGTCCATTGGTAAAGCCCGGGGGCTATCCACACGCGCGAGGCACCCGCCGGAAGTTCCACAGAGGAAGCGACGACGAAAGCCCTCAAGGGGGTCACGTCGCCATTTGCTTCAACTGCCGTTTAAGAATTTTTCCCGTCGGGGCTCGCGGAAACTCTTTCACGAAAACGATTTCTCGTGGGACTTTGTACGGGGCGACCTTCGGCTTGAGATAATCCATGAACTCGGCTTTTGAGGCTTCGGCTCCTTGCTTGAGGCTGATGAACGCGACGGGGATTTCGCCGTGAACCTCGTGCGGCTTACCGACCACTGCGGCATCCAGGACTTTCGGATGAGCGTATAAGAGCTCCTCGATCTGTCGCGGATAGATTTTCATTCCCTTGGAGATAATCAAATCTTTTTTTCGGTCGAGAATGTAGAAGTACCCGTCCTCATCCACCTTGCCTATGTCGCCCGTGTGAAACCACCCTCCGCGCATGACTTCAGCGGTTTCGTCTGGTCTTTTGAAGTACCCCTTCATGACGTTTGGGCCGCGGATGACCAGCTCTCCGACCTCCCCGACAGGCAGTTCGTTATTGTTCCCATCGAAAATCTTGATTTCCACGTCGGGAATGGGAATACCTATAGAGCCGATTTTCCTGACGCCATCGAGCGGATTGATGGTGGCGACCGGGGCAGTTTCGGAGAGACCGTAGCCTTCGAGAAGCGGCACGCCGAACCTTTCTTCAAAAGCCTTCAGGACAGCTTCAGGCAGCGCGGCGGAACCTGAGACGCACGCCCGGATGCGGAAGCTCCTGCGCACTTCCTCCGGCAGCACGGCCGACGCCAGGATGTTGTAAAGCTGCGGCATCGCAGCCAGAACCGTCGGCTTGTGGACGGCGATGGCCTGAAGCATCTTCTCAAACGACCGAATTGACTCGAGTATCACGATGCTCGCGCCGAGATACACCGGAAGAAAACAATTGACCGTCAGGCAGAACGAATGAAACATCGGCAGGACGAGAAGGAAGCGGTCTTCCGGCACAAAAGATATGTGTCTTCGGCAGCTCTCGACGTTGGCGATGAAGTTGCGGTGAGAAAGCACCGCCGCTTTTGGAATCCCCGTCGTGCCGGAGGTGTAAACGAAGACGGCGTCGTCCTCCGGGTCAATCGAAACGTCCGGGTTTGTCGAGGGATGGGCCCGGGTGATTTCCCCGTAGGAACGACAAAGCTCGTCGGGGGGCTCGCCGTCAATCAGGACAACCGAGCGAAGAGTCTGGAGCCGGTCGCGGATGGGTTGGAGGCAAGGGACAAATTGTGATTCGGTGATGAGGGACTTGACCTCGCAGTCGTTCAGGACGAAGCATATCTCGTCAGGAACAAGGAAAGTGTTTATGGGAACGACAACCGCCCCGCACTTCAAAATCGCATAAAGAGCTGTCAGGAATTCCGGGCGATTCCTCAAGAGAATCCCGACTCTGTCCCCTTTCTCGACGGAGAGCGCGCCTCTCAAAGCGTGGGCGAGGCGGTTCACCTCGGAATTGAAATCGGAGTAAGTCGCGGAGCGGTTCTCAAAAAAGAACAGTTCCTTATGAAGGCACTTTTCAGTGGATGATTCAAGCATCGTTTTCAGGTTCATCGTTCGTGCCTCTAGCGAGATTCATCCTCCGGCCTCATCCTTGAACGTCCGTCGCCGCCAACCGCCTTCCTTTCCCGTAGCTCCCTGTGCGGCGGCGAGAGCGCCTTGCCAAAAATCACGCACCCCGCGCGCTGCGAGTCCCTTCTCCGCGAAAGAGCGGCCACAGGAAGGCCTCCTTTGTCGCGACGGGTTTTCCATCGGTGACGATAGTGACTCGCCAGTATTCGATTCGTCCCCTGCGGCGGTAACTGTCTCCGGTGTTCTCCACCTGAAGGCGGTACGTCCCCTTCTTGAGATTTGAATACTCTTTGGTGATAGTCTCGAGGTGCTCCTCGTCGGACAGCTTGAAGTCGAACCTGAGCTCAGTCTTGCCGGGGTCTTTTTTTCCGGAGTACTTCCAGGTGAGGATGAAATGCTCACCCCTCTGCTGTGGGTCAAGCCTTTTCGGGAGCTCGACATACTTCCCGACCTTATTGGTTTTGCCGAATTGCCCTGCGATGCCTAGCGCGTTGAGAGACCGCTCCATCCTCACGGCTTTGGAGATTTTGAACCCCTCGCTGTTGAAGTCGGTGCTCGGAGGGCCGACCGAGACCTTGCCGGCATTGGGACTTTCGGCGGGCGCGGGTTGAGTCTCGGCAGATTCCGCGCCCTTTGTCGAACGTGGGGTTGCCACGCAGAACCCGACGGCAAGACCGATGAACAAGACAAACCACACGCCTGAAGAAAAACCAGCAGTCGAATAGCTCTTATCGCGCATAGTCGTTGCTCCTCTTGACCTGACCTTTTTCGAGGATACCTGTTCTCGGGGAGAAGCTCGCTCGATTTCTCGGCGTAACGTGTGAAGCAAGCGGTGCTCACTATAACCGGTATCACCACGCGATTCAAGTTCTTCCAAAGCGGAGTCTGCGGCAACTTCTGCGCCAGGTAATCGCGTAACGCCTCACTCTCGGGCGGAAGGGGGATACTAATTGGCCCCGAGGTCCGTGTCCCCAACCACGCCTTCGGCGTGGCCCATGGGCAGAAGCCCCCACGGCCCCTTAGTGCCTTGGTGTCTTTC
>Ga0315289_10016734_pt1 | contig 10098 bp, 12 predicted proteins | sample YL17G11_40_MG_FD_203452 | JGI IMG/M metagenome (GOLD analysis project Ga0315289, IMG submission 203452) | Sediment microbial communities from Yellowstone Lake, YNP, Wyoming, USA - YL17G11_40 | ecosystem: Environmental > Aquatic > Freshwater > Lake > Sediment | place: USA: Wyoming | collected...
AAATATGTTAAAGGTAATTACGCAGATGTAGGTGGTGGGATAATAAAGAAAGTAGCAACCCTATTAGGATTAGATACAAATAGAAAGGTAATAAACGAAACAAAAGATTTCAGTTTGTATTGGTGGTTTCAAGACATTCCAGTATATGATACATCAGAAGCATATCTATTTTTAGAATGGTTAGAAACAAGACCTAACGTAAAAGAAATACTAAACGAATACTATTGTTTTGATTTCCTAATGTACTCACTTTATATGATTGCTTATAGAGATTGGGAAGTCCATCCATACGATTTCCATTTAGATATCGGAGCAGTAGAACAATTCCGATTAGATGAGGATAAGAGATTAAAGATTATAGAAGCATTCCAACCACATTGGTCAATCGATAGAACAAACCACAATCAATTTCCTTTTGTAAAGCTTATAGTTCATTCGGATAAGGCTGTTTAAATCGATTCCTGAGTACCAAGGTTGAACGATAAATACAAAGGTGGATATAGTTGTTATATATGTATATATCATTTAAATAATGGAAAATAATGGGTAAATTTGAACCGGGTCATAAGTTGGCTAAAGGTAGACCAAAGGGAGCAGTAAATCGTAGTACGGAGATGATGAAACTATCTATCGCTCGTGCTACCAATAGAGTATTGGATGATTTACCAAAGATTATGGAGGAGATGATGAAGAAAGACCCAAAGAGTGCAGTTGATTTGGCATTGAAGATGTTAGAGTTCCACATGCCAAAATTGAGTAGAGTGGAAATGAAAGCTGAAGTAGAACAAAAGATTCAGCAGATATCAGTAAACATAACCCAAAAGAACATAGATGAATCTGGAAATTAATAGTACAATCACTTATACTAATCAGGACAATTCACCAACACGCACTACAATACATTATGGTGGAACGAGAAGTGGAAAGTCTTATGCATTATTACAATGGATAATAGTAAAGTGTTTAGAAGGTAAAGAGGATGTAGTGATAGTAAGAAAGACAATCCCATCCCTAAAGAGAACAATTGTAAAAGATTTCGAAGATATAATGACTGGTTTGGAAATATGGAACTCAACCGATTTCAATCAGACAGATAGAATATATCAATTTTATACAGGCTCTACAATATCATTCATCAGTACAGATAATCCAGAAAAATTACGTGGTCTCAAATCATCAATTTTATGGTTTGAGGAAGCTAATGAGATTGATGAAGAATCTTACTTTCAGTTAAGAATTCGTTGTACAGGTCCTATTATATTAAGTTTGAACCCTACTATTAGCCCACACCATTGGATTAGGAGTATAGAAGATGCTACACAATACTTCACTACATTTAAGAATAATCCTTATTTAGAAAAGGAAGTAGTGAATGCTATTAAAGCATTGGAAAGAACAAATCCAAAAGCATGGAGAACATACGGGTTAGGTGAGTTCGTTCAGAATGATAAAGCTGTATTCCAATTTAATGTAATAGATTGGGTGCCGGATGATGCTGAGTTTGTTTGCATAGGAATGGATTTTGGCTACAGTAATGACGCTACGGCAATAGTAAGTTTATTTAGAAAGGATAGAGAAATCTATTTGGTAGAGAATTGCTATGAAAGAGGATTAGTAACAAATGATATTGCTGGTAAATTGAAAAACCTAATTGGTGATAACCGATGGGAGATATGGGCTGATAGTGCAGAACCAAGATTGATAGAAGAACTATACCGATTAGGATTTAATATAAGACCGGTAGTAAAAGGAAAGGATAGTATTAACTTTGGTATTCAAGTACTTCAGAACTATTCAATCAATATACCACGTACATGTCAGAACTTAGTAAATGAGTTCTATGGATACGAATGGGAAACGGATAGATTTGGTAAACAATTAGATAGGCCTATTGATTTCAACAATCACGCCATCGATGCTGCCAGGTATGCAGCTATGATGAGGTTATCACAGGTAGCAACTGCTAAAGGAAAATATGTAATTAGAGTACGATAAAATAAAATATATGGAAGATAAACAATACCTTAAGATAGGTGAAGCCTTAATTGGTGAAGAACAAATAATGGAAATGGCAGCATACATTAATCACTTAGAAACTGAGAATGGAAAGATAATGGAAGAACTAAAAGCTTCTAAAGCTTATTTATCTGCTACAATACAACAAAGAAACTCTGCTACAAATAAGTTGAGGACAGTATTGGAAAATAGGATTAACACAATTGATATCACAAACATACCAATACAATCAGCTGAATTTGAAATGGTAGGAGAACTAATCAATCCTGAACAATGGGCAGTGCCTGAAGGGAGAGTAATAACAACACCTAAATCAGATAAAAAATAATATGAAACAAGAGATAAAATTAAAAGTACCTACAAGTTGGGAAGCAGTAACACTTAAAGATTACTTAGCATTAAGAAAGGATATGGAAACATATAAGGATGAACCTGAAGCACTAACAGCTTGTCTATTTCATCACCTATGTAAGTTCCCAGTACAATATCTAAACCAAATGGATATAGATACCTATATAGCAATTAAAAAGGATTTAGAAGGTTTCTTTAACAAAGCTGACCATCCTTTAAGAAGATTCATCACAATAGATGGAGTGGAATATGGATTCGAACCTAATCTATCTAATATGGCGTATGGTGCTTATGTTGATATATCTAAGTACGAAACAGTAGGTGTAGATGAGAAGTGGGCAGAGATAATGAGTATCCTTTATAGACCTGTTGTAAAGAAGCAAGGAGCTCTATATGATATAAAGGTATATGATGGTGAACTATATGCAGATAAGTTTATGGATGTATCAATGGATGTACATTTTGGAGCACTTTTTTTTTTCAAGAGTTTACTAGAGGACTTGCAGAAAGATACCCTGAACTCTTTGATGGAATCGACGGAACTTCCTCGGAGCATCAAATCAATTTTGGAAAAAAGTGGCGTTCTTACTCATCAATTATCCAACTGGCACAAAACGATATCCTAATGATGGATGCTGTGGTAGAAGAACCATTAGAGAAATGTTTACTATGGTTAGCATACCAAGCTGATAAATTTCAATTAGAAGATATAATGCACAGACAAGCGATGAAGAAGATACAAGCATCTTAATGTATTATTTTTTAGTTTCAGATTGTTAAAACATAAAGTAATCCTATGAAGCTCAAAACGTATCCCGTACCTAAACCTAAAAACGAACCAACTATATCGTTAAGTTCGCCTAGGAAAGGCAACAGAATGGGTTGTTTATGTAGAAATAAAAACACTTATTCAATTAAATGTTGTGATAAGACGATGGGAGCACAGGGTATCGGTCTAATTTATAAAACTCCATAACATGCCAACACCAGCTAGGAATCAAAACCAAAGAAAGAATTCAGGTATTTATTTCGGTCCAACGAGAGGTAGAGCAATACCGAAGAATAGACGTAGAGGTTGTTTGTGTGTGGACTCTGATATATACTCAAGTGAATGTTGTGAGGGAGCCTTAGTTAATCAAACAATAGGCCAAACCCAATCAGCAGTAGTAACGAGAGGAGCATTCAGTAGTGGATTTAGTAATGGATTTGATATAGGTAATATATAAAAATATATAAATATATAAAGAGATGTCTCAATTAAATAAAACACAGTTAGCAGCTGAAAACCAAAGTAGTTTCCCAAATAATAATGTAGGGGCTATCACACCAACGTTACTTAGAGAATTCAATACTGACATGATTGATTCTTTGGTGGACGAGAGTTCATATAATATTGATTCAGCTTCACTATCAGGTAGTGTTGCATCAGTACAAAACCAAGTAAACGCATTAGTGTTATCCGGTAGTGGTATAATAGTAAGTGATGAAGGAATAGTACAAGGTAGTATAACTCAAATGAATTTTATAGGACCAACATTAGCAATTAATGTAACTGGTTCAATGGCTAATGTTTACGCTAACACATCTGGATTAGCAACAACTGGTTCAAATATATTTGTAGGTAATCAAACAATAAACGGAAACATATCAGCAAGTGGAGCTTTTACAGCTTCATTAAGAGAAGGATATGCGTGGATAGGTGGCGTAGGTAATGTTTCTAATTTAGTAGCAACATCTTCGTTCATAGCAATAGGTACTTCAGGTACTGCTGGTACATCGGGTACTTCTGGTATAAATGGAACTGCAGGTAGTGGAGGAAGTAGTGGTAGCAGCGGTGTTAGTGGAACTTCAGGAACTAGTGGATTAAGTGGTAGTTCAGGTTCTTCTGGAACTTCAGGAACATCTGGTGTAAGTGGTAGCAGTGGTTCAAGCGGAACGAGTGGCACTTCAGGAACATCGGGTGTTAGCGGAAGTGATGGAACTTCTGGAACAAGCGGCACATCCGGAATCTCTGGTACATCAGGTTCTTCAGGAAGTAGTGGTACAAGCGGTTCAAGTGGTACAAGTGGTATAAATGGTACGGCTGGTAGTGGAGGTTCTTCAGGCACATCAGGAACATCAGGTGTGAGTGGTAGTTCAGGAAGTAGTGGAACATCAGGAACGTCTGGTGTTAGTGGAAGCGATGGTTCATCAGGAACAAGCGGCACTTCTGGAACAAGCGGAGTTAGTGGCTCATCAGGTAGTAGTGGTACATCTGGTAGTAGTGGTACATCTGGTAGTAGTGGAACTTCGGGTGTATCGGGAAGTGATGGCACAAGCGGAACATCGGGTACATCAGGTACAAGTGGTGTTAGTGGAAGTTCAGGCTCATCGGGTACATCAGGAACTAGTGGTACTAGCGGAGTAAGTGGTAGTTCAGGTTCTTCTGGAACAAGCGGAACATCGGGTGTTAGTGGTAGTAGTGGAACATCTGGTACATCAGGGACTTCAGGTACATCTGGTTCAAGTGGAGTAGATGGACAATCAAATTCTTTCTTTAATTATCAAGCAAAGACTGGTGTAACAACTGGTGATCCTGGTAATGGACATATTATATGGAATAATGCAACACAGGTATCAGCATCAGTAATAAGTGTAAGTGATGTTGACAAAAATACTAATAACAATGATATATTCTTAGGTAATATACCATCTGGTTCAATAATAGTAATTCAAGACCAATCTTCTCATACTGATTATCAAAGATGGCAAGTTGGAACAGGAGCAGATAATACAACATATTGGGAATTTCCAGTAACACATATTACAGGCTCTTATTCATTTACAAATAACGAAAATGTTTTATTCATAATAGCACAATTACCGGTAGGTACATCAGGTACTTCTGGTACTAATGGTACAACGGGTACTGCTGGAAGCAGTGGAAGTTCAGGAACTTCTGGTACAAGCGGTACATCAGGAGTATCTGGAAGTAGTGGTACTTCAGGCGTTAGTGGTAGTAGCGGAAGCAGTGGAACATCTGGTACAAGTGGTGTAAGTGGAAGTGATGGCACAAGCGGAACGAGTGGAGTAAGTGGAAGTAGTGGAACAAGCGGCACTTCGGGAACATCAGGAACATCTGGTGTTAGTGGAAGTAGTGGAACAAGCGGCACTTCTGGTATAAATGGTACAAATGGCACTGGAGGTACTTCAGGTATAAATGGTACTAATGGTACTGCTGGTACATCTGGATTAACATCAATTAACACAATAGCATCGGCAAGTGTAACATTAGGAACTGCACAATATTTAGATTTTAGTGGAAGTGCAGTACAATCAATAACCGTATCTGCTAATACAGCATCAATTGTATTAGTAGCTGGAAGTGGTGGAGGTAGTGGAGTAGGATTTCCTTTCTCTGGCTCTGCACAAATAACTGGTTCATTAGGAGTGACTGGTTCAATAAATCAATCAATAGGTGTATTTAGTGGAAGTGTAATATCAAACATATATGATACATTCACAACTGTACCACCTGTAACGAATGTAATAACCCTTCCATCGGCTTCTTATGGAGCATTACTTGCATCTGGTTCAACTGACCCTAATACAATGTATATCATTAGTGGTAGTAATTTAACTGCAGGTTCTTCGGGAACTTCTGGTATAAGTGGAACTTCAGGTCTTAGTGGGACATCGGGAGTAAATGGAACTTCAGGTCTTAGTGGAACTTCAGGAGTAAATGGTACATCCGGTCTTAGTGGAACATCAGGAGTTAGTGGGACAAGTGGTGTGAATGGTACTTCTGGTATTACACCATCAATAGGATTTGCATCTGGTTCAACTGATATTGGAACAGCAACTTATCTATTATTTAGTGGAAGTGCTGTACAAGCTCTTACAATTACAAACAATACTGCATCTATCACATTAGCTGGTGGAAGTGGAACAGGTGTAGGATTTCCTTTTAGTGGTAGTGCATTAATTACAGGTTCATTAGGTGTGACTGGAAGTATGAGTGTGAGTGGAAGTTATCTAATTACATCACAATCATTCACAGGTTCATTAGTAGATAACGTATCACCTACCACTACAAACTTACCTGCTGTTAGACACGTAATATCAATTACATCAGCATCATACGCATCATTAGTAACTAAAGACCCTAACACATTATATATTATAACGGGTTCTGCTATAACTGGTTCAACAGGAGCAGCTGGAACATCTGGAACAAGTGGAATAAACGGAACATCAGGCGTAAACGGAACATCTGGTACATCAGTTGCAGGCGGAGCATCATTTCCATTCACTGGTTCAGCAATTATCTCTGGTTCATTAGTAATTACTGGTTCATTCTCAGGAAATGTGGTATCAGCAAGTATAGCATCACAAACTGCATCAATTGATTTTAATTCTGGTAGTTACTATACATCGTTGGTATCAGGTTCAACATTCTTTAATATTACTGGAGTAAATCCTGGTGAGACATGTAATTTATTATTAACAACTTTTGCTAAAGCAACAGCATCATTCTCATCTAACGTTAAGCAAGTGAGTGGAAGCCGTTACTTACCAACATCTGGTAGTAGTAAAATTGATATATTAACCTTTGTATCGTTTGATTCTTCAAATGTTTACTTAGCTAAACTACAAAATTTCGTATAATATGTTTGGAGCATTTGCAAATCAATCAGCACCTATATTAGAAGATGGTATTAACACTTATGTTGATGCCGGTAATCGTTCTTCATATCCAAATGCTGGAGCTGTATGGGGTGATTTAAGTGGATTAGCTAGAAACGCTACCCTTATTAATACACCAACCTATAATGGTTCATTTAATGGTGTGTTAGATTTTAATGGTACTAACCAATACGCAACTATTGGAGCATTACCTGCTACATTCTTTCAGGGAAGTTGGACATTTCAATGTTGGCACAAATTTGATAATATAGTTGAAAGATGTTTATTATCAGGTGGTACAGCAGCAAACAATAATGGATTACACCTTATTGTAAGAAGTAATACTTGGATATTTGGAATGTTTAATAATGATATGACAATTACATCACCTGTTCCAGCAACTGGAAGGTGGTATTTTACAACTTGGACATTCAATAACATATCTCCATTTACAAAACAATTTTATATTGATGATGGATTTATTCAAGCAGGTAATGGTAATGCTTATGGCGGTAGTGGAAATAATGAATTAGCAAGAATTGGGTGGGGTGGTAGTAATATTTATTATTTTGATGGAATGATGGGATTAGCACTAATATACAATAGAGTACTTACACCATCTGAAATAAATCAAAATTATCAAGCAACAAAAAATAGATATGATTTTTACTAAAATATAAATTATGGCAGAAGTATCAAATAGAATATTCTTAGGAAGTACTGAAGTAATCGGATTCTACGATGATAAAGTGGTTGGAATTAATTCGTATGAATTAATACAAGACCTACCATCGCAAGGATTACAATTTTGGTTAGATAGTACAACTTTTACAACTGGAAGTTCTACATGGGTTTCAAATGGAGGATTACAATTTAGTGGTAGTTTTACAGGAGCAACTCCAGTTCAAAAGAGAACTGATAATGATGGTATTGTAAATTTTACAACATCATCTGCTATGAAGATAGGTGGTAATACTTCTTTAAATTATACTGCATCAAATTATACACTATTTGTAGTAAATAGATATACAGGCTCATCAGCCGATTACCATGGTAGATTATTAGATGGTGTTACGAACAACTGGTTAGCTCCAACTTATGGTGGAGGTGCTGGAGCTGGTGCTACGGAATATCATTCTGCATATTTCAATGGTTCTTCATTTATTATTCAATCAGGTTCAATATACGATACTCAATGGAGAATATCTACTGTAGTAAGAGATATACCAAACCTATCATCATCATTCTATGTGAATGGTGTATTAGCTGCAAGTGGTGCTAATAATGCTACTACAAACGGATTTAATGGATTATCAATTAATAATGGACAATCCGGTAATGGAACTGTAAATCCCGGTACTGGTGAAGTGACACAAGCTGATGTAGGAGATATCGTTCTTTACAACACTGTACTTAATCAATCACAAATTGATATTGTGTATAATATATTAAAAAATAGATACGGATTATAAATAATAACTTATGCAAACAGTTTATATAGGAAGTACATTAGTAAACGATGTAATGTTAGGTTCACAAAGAATGGATGATGTGTTTACACCTCCAGCTGCATACACTATTGAATATTTGATAGTAGCAGGTGGTGCCGGTGCTGCAAGTGCACAAAGTGGAGGTGGTGGCGCCGGCGGTTTATTAAGTGGAAGTTTATTACTACGTTCACAAACAATTCATAATGGATTTGTTGGAGATGGTGGTGCTGGATATAATGGTATTACTTATCAACAAAATGGACAAAACTCTTTTTTCAGTGCTTCTTATATTTCGTTAGTATCCACTGGAGGAGGCTCTCCTGGCGCTGCTGTACTTAATCCCAATGTAGCTACAGGTAGTATTGGTGGCTCTGGAGGCGGAGGTGGTATAAGTGGAAATGGTGGAACTAATAATGGAGGTGCTGGTATTTCCGGACAAGGTTTTGCTGGCGGTAATGCTACATTTTCTACATTTGGTGGTGGAGGAGGCGGTGGAGGTGCTTCACAAGCTGGAACTAATAGTAGTAGTAGAAATGGTGGAAACGGAGGAAATGGATTACAATCTGCTATTAGAGGAACATTAGTTTACTACGCAGGTGGTGGTGGTGGTAATAGAGGTATTGGTTCACCAACAGGTACACCTGGTTCAGGAGGATTAGGTGGTGGTGGTGCAGAAGGTACACCTCCAGTAGCAAATACAGGCGGAGGAGCCGGAGGTGGTAGTAACAATAACGGAGCAAGTGGTATTATTGTTATTAGATATGCTGGACCTCAGAAAGGAATAGGTGGAGATGTAACTACTGATGGTAATTTTACTATACACTCATTTACTTCATCGGGAGCATTTACATACTATTCCTAGTTAATCAATAAAAAAAGGTTTACAATTGTTAAATAATAAAATAAACAAATAATATGAAATTAGAAACTCAAAATTCGTATATCACTAACCCACAATTCGTAGGTGGAGTAGCAGTAACAGCAATTTCAGGTTCAGCATTCGCATCTGCATCTGCAAACAATCCTCAATTTGGATTTGTGGCAGGTGGATTATATGTTGGACAGCTTGGTAACTTAGTACTTAAAACTTATGACCAATCAGTAATTACTTTAGTATCTGCTTCAGGATTTATACCTGGTATAGTATGTGCAGTATCTGCATCTTCAACAGCTGCATCTATTGTAGCATTTAAGTAAAACAAAACGAATGTTAAATCTAAACTATAACATAAACAAAGCTATAGGCGGAGTTGGTGGGCTGAAAGATGGATTTCAACCATATCCAAGACCAGATGCATTTTCATCATCTTTAGTATTGGCTATACCTGGTGCTGTTTTTGAAAAAAATTATCAACCTTCAATGGGTGTTTCTACAAATTGGCAAGATATAAGTGGATTTATACGTGGTAATAATGCATTAAATATATCAGGTTCATTAACTGGTAGTGGATTAATAAGTAGTTCAAATCAAATTAATCTATTTGCATCTCAAGGATATCCAACATCTTTATATGTATCAGGTTCAATTGCAGCATTATTTCCAAATGGTGGTGTAGCTAAGCAAGGATTTAATCTT
>Ga0315289_10016736_pt1 | contig 10097 bp, 5 predicted proteins | sample YL17G11_40_MG_FD_203452 | JGI IMG/M metagenome (GOLD analysis project Ga0315289, IMG submission 203452) | Sediment microbial communities from Yellowstone Lake, YNP, Wyoming, USA - YL17G11_40 | ecosystem: Environmental > Aquatic > Freshwater > Lake > Sediment | place: USA: Wyoming | collected...
TCGGGTTGCTGTAGGCTGAGCGGCCTGGCCCAGGTGCCGTACTCGTTGTCGCCGAGGAATCGCCGGCGGTCGCACTCGAACGACGAGGCCGGCCGATTCGAGGTCAGGTAATTGACCCGGACGTCCCGGTACATGAAGGGATACTGCACCAGGATGGTGAGGCCATCCTCCTCGCGTCCAACCTTGCTGACCATGGTCTGGGGCACCCAGTCTGCATTGGTGAGTTGCTTGAGCGCATCAGGGTGCGTGTATTCGACCACGGGCACGAGATCCAGTTCTATCGGTGCGTCCGATACATTGGTTACCCGGATGTCGCGGATCTCGCAGCGTTGCCCCAAGGGGACAAAGATGGCCGCGTCTGTGCGAACGCCACACACCTCGGAGATAATGCGCATGTAGCCCAGGCCCACGTGACACTCATAGCGCTCGAAGGAATCGAGCGTCGGCACGAAGAACGGGGACAGCACGCCATAGCCATTGTGCCGCCGCATGCGAAGGTAGAGGGTTTCGCCCTTAAAGTCAGAGCTGGGCATCTGCGCGATGTACCTGGTGATGCGGTTGAGCGCCGGGTCCTGGCAGCAGATCAGAGCCCCCGCGGTGTGGTCCACGAAACCGCCGAACGCCAGAGTGCCAATGTAGTTGATCCACTTGACCGGCGTGCGGGGGTTCGTGATGACGTACTCTCGCTTGTCGTCGTCAAAGTCGCCATACCGCATGATACGCGATCATCCTTTCAGTTTCTGGATGCGTTCCATGACTTCCATGCAGGCCCGACCGTTGTGGTATGCGGCCTTCCAGGGACCGGCCTTCTCGCGGTCGAGTGGGCGGCCCGCCTCGTCAACAGCCCAGAACCACTCGCCGTGTTCCCTGTCCACAATGTGCTCCTGGATGAAACGCCAACTGGCCAGCGATGCATCGAGGAAACGCGGGTCACCGTTCAACTGATAGGCGTTCAGGAACCCGACCATCGCCTCTGCCTGGGGCCACCACACTTTGGTACGCTCGGTCACGCCGGATGGATCGCCTTCGGAGAACAAACCGCCGTCGGCGTCCACGCCCCGCTCCAGTGTGGCGTAGGCCATCTGGAGCGCCGCCTCCCGCACCTGAGCGAGCAGAACAGCGTCCCCCAGAACCTCGGCCGCTTCTACCAGCAGCCAGCTCCCCTCGATGTCGTGTCCGTAGGAAACGCAATCCGAGAGGGCACGCCACTCCCGGTCAAAGAATAAGGAAAACTGATGGATAACAGGGTTGAGAATGCGGCTTAGCATGATGTGAACCAACGCTTGCAGGCTGGCCCTCAGATCGCCGTCGTTCCAGGCGCGCAGCAGACCGGTGTACGCTTCCAGGAGGTGCAGATGGGAGTTCATGCCCTTGACAACGGGGAGAGAGGTCTCATCCACACACTGGCCCGGCGCCGGCGTCCAGTCCCGGTGGCAGGCCTCCCAGTAGCCCCCATATTCCGGGTCACGGCAGTGTGCTTCGAGCAGGCGGTACAGGTCAATCGCACGCTCAAGACACTGCGCATTGCCGCTGGCCAGATGCTCCTCCGCGAGAGCATAGATGGCAAAAGCCTGCCCATAGGTGAGCTTGTCGGTCTGGAGGGGCTGCCCCCGGTAGTCCACCATCCAGAAAAACCCACCATGCTCAGCGTCCCAGAACCAGTCCATCAAGGCTTTTCGGGCGTGGGAAGCAATAGGTGGATATTGGGGATCGCCCACAATGCGGCGGGCGTGAGCAAAGGTCCACAACATCCGACTGTGCTGTATCAGCGCTTTGGGGGCCTCCTTGCGGAGCGTGCGGTCGTTGGCCACATAGCCATAAAAGCCACCGTGCTCTCGATCCACGACGAAGCGCATGGAAAAAGGCAGGATGTTCTCGGTGAGTTCTCGAAACGCTTCGGCTCGAAGCTGCTCCAATCTGTCCATCCCGTCTCCTCTTGATGCCTCAGAGAGAGTTCTCCTTGATAAAGTCCATTAGCTCATCGAATTTCGCATATGCAAGACAGGTGACCGTGTCTGCCCCGCCGTAGTAAATCGCCATACGCCCTGTCGGTGGGTCACAGAGGGCAGCACAGGGGAAGGTGACATTCGGGGTGTCACCAACACATTCGTAGTACTCTCTGGGGTTGAGCAGGTAGGGACGCGTTCTGTGGATGACCTTCCAGGGTTTCTCAGCATCCAATAGAGCCGCGCCGAAGCTATAGACAAACCCGTTGCACGAGGTAAGCACACCGTGGTAAATCAGAAGCCACCCTTCTGACGTTTCTATCGGTGTAGGCCCCCCACCAACTTTGGTGGCTTGCCAGCCCCCAGCGGGAGACATCACGTGTCGATGATGGCCCCAGTGGATTAAATCCGGACTCTCACTGTAGAATATGTCACCGAAAGGCGTGTGTCCTGTGTCACTGGGTCGGCTGAGCATCGCGAATTTCCCGCTGATCTTGCGAGGGAAGAGCACACCGTTCCTGTTGTACGGCAAGAAAGCATTCTCCATTTGGTAGAAAGCCTTGAAATCGTGGGTGTAACCCACGCCTATTGTAGGTCCGTGGTAGCCGTTGCACCACGTGATATAGTATCTGTCCTCAAGCCAGCACACGCGTGGATCATAGCCGTAGACGAAGTTGCCGATCTCATCGTCTTCACACCTGAACTGAATGCGCTTCGGTTCTATCTTCCAACGGACGCCGTCTTTGCTGCGTCCAGCATGCAGTTGCATGACTCTGGCCGTGTCATCGCAGCGAAATACGCCAGCAAAACCGTCTTCAAAAGGCACTACGGCGCTGTTGAAGATACTGTTCCCATCCGGCACCGCATCGCGCGTGATGATAGGGTTCTGCTTTGAACGCCAGACGACTTCATGGCAGTCATGGGGGCGTTCCTCCCAGGGAATGTTGGGCAACTCCGGACCTCTCAACTGTATGTGTGAAACCATTTGTACATGCTCCAGGCGCGACGATCCACAGATTACACAGATAGTCTCATGATCTTTTCGTTCTCTTCGCGTGCTTCGCCTCTTGGCGGTTCATCATTGGCTTCCACTCAGGCGGCATGCCACCAGGTGATCCGGTTCTGTCTCCAGCAGCGCCGGCCGGCTGCGGGCGCAGTCTCCGTCTTTGCCCGCCAGAGAACACCTTTCGTAGAGGTATTCCTCTATCGTTTTCAACACCTCGCGCACCATTGTTTCGGCAGCTTGCGCGGCGCTGGTGATGTTCATCAAGAAAAGGATGGGCGACTTTGCTCATGATTGTCTTCCTTGTATTCGGCCCTGGTATTGTTCGTCGCTAACCTTTTCCATCCAGTCGGCGGCTTTGCCGTCGAGTTGTTCCGCAATAGCGATGTGCGTCATGGCCGTGGTTGCCGTAGCTCCGTGCCAATGCTTCTCACCTTTTGATGTCCATTTTCTGAACTCCTTTAGTTGGCGGTAGCAGTTGTTTATCTCGCGTTTGTAGACTGCTGCGGAGACCGAAATGCAACCAAAGAACACATCTTTTCGCTCAGCGACCAGTCATCTGCTTCAGGTTTTCGGGATACCGATCCCCTTGTACCGTGATTTTTGAGAGGGCATTTTCGATCTCCCGCAGATCGTCGGGCCTGAGTTCGACAGCCACTGCGCCGATGTTCTCCTCCAGGCGCGCGAGCTTCCGGCTGCCCGGGATTGGAACAATCCACGGCTTCTGAGCGAGCAGCCAGGCGAGCGCGATCTGAGCCGGTGTCGCTCCCTTCTGTTCTCCGATCCTGGCAAGCAGATCAATTACGACCCGGTTTGCTTTCCGCGCCTCTGGCGTAAAGCGAGGGCTGGTGCTGCGGACATCTGAGCTGTCGAAGGTCGTGTCTTCGTCGATCTTGCCCGTGAGGAAGCCCCTGCCCAGAGGGCTGAATGGCACGAAGCCGATTCCGAGTTCCTCGCATGTAGGCAGCACTTGCTCTTCAGGGGTTCTCCACCACAGCGAGTATTCGCTCTGGACTGCCGTGACTGGCTGGACTGCGTGGGCGCGACGGATGGTTTCTGCTCCTGCTTCAGAAAGCCCAAAGTGCTTGACCTTGCCTTCCTGAATCAGTTCCTTGACTGCTCCTGCCACGTCTTCGATGGGCACGTCCGGGTCAACCCGGTGTTGATAGAACAGATCGATGGCATCAACCCTGAGTCGCTTGAGCGATTGCTCGGCGACCTGCTTGATGCGCTCTGGACGGCTATTCAGACCTGTCCAGCCGGGACTTCCATCAGGACTGAGTTGGAACCCAAACTTGGTGGCGATCACCACTTGTCCGCGGAAAGGAGAAAGCGCTTCACCAAGGAGTTCTTCGTTGGTGAATGGACCATAGACTTCAGCCGTATCGAAGAAGGTGATGCCACGGTCAACCGCCGAGTGAAGAAAGGAGATCATGTCCTGCTTGTCTCCAACCGGGCGATCGCCAAAGCTCATCCTCATGCAACCGAGCCCGAGAGCCGAGACTCTCAGTTTGCCGTTTCCGAGTTCGCGTTTTTTCATTTTCTGAACTCCTTTCTTTGAGTTAAAGGGCGGAGCGATTTTACTCCGCGTTTGCGCCGCCGTTTAACGTTATTTGGCCTGGCCGTGAACCTGCGTCAGCAGCCCGTCCACAAGATCCTCGGGGTGCATGGGCAGCGTGCTTTGCTGCCACATCAGCACGCTCACCAGCGGCATATCGCCCAGCGAATTCATGATGTCCATACCGATGGCGCTTTCGCCGCCTTCGCCGCCACCGAACACCTTGCGGCTCTGTTCTTCCATCTGGGCGTAGAAAGGCCCGAAAGCGGCTTTGCCCCGCGGGTCAGCCATCCACTCGCGGATGGTGGATTCCCTGTCGAGAATGCAGGGCAGGTTCAGGGGCGATTCGAGCGTCACCGCCAGGGTGTGGCGAATATCGGCGGCGGAGGACGCGATCAGGATGTCGAAATCGCCATCCTCGGTGATCCATTGCTTGTATTTGGGATGATAGTAGGCAAAGGCTCGGAAGTCCAGCTTGATGGCGACCGATTTGGTCTCGCCCGGCCCGAGTGCCACCTTCGCGAAACCCTTCAGCTCTTTTTCGGGCCGCACCAGACCCGATGCGCGGTCGTGGACGTACACCTGGACGATCTCCTTGCCCGCCATGTGGCCCGTGTTGGTGACATCCACGGTCACGGTCAGCCCGTCTACATCCCGGAAGGTCTTCGCTGACCCTTTGGCATTGCTGTAGGCGAAGGTGGTGTAGCTCAAGCCATGGCCAAAGGGGAAGAGCACCGGCAGCTCCTTGGCGTCGTAATAGCGGTAGCCGATGAACAGCCCTTCGCCGTACTGCACCTTGCCCGCGCCACCCGGCCAGTTGAGATGCGCCGGGGTGTCGGAGAGCTTGAGCGGGAAGGTCTCGGCCAGCTTGCCGCAGGGGTTGACCTGGCCAAAGAGGACGTCGGCCAGCGCCGCGCCGCCCGCCTGGCCCATCATCCAGCCTTCGAGGACTGCCGGGACCGCGTCGATCCAGGCGCTCATTGCCACCGGCGCGCCGTTATTGAGCACGACAACTGTCTTGGGCTGGGCTTTAGCCACCGCCTGGATCAACGCCACCTGCTGCACGGTCAAATCGAGGTCGGTGCGATCGTAGCCTTCGGATTCTTTGTAAGCGGGCAGCGCGATGTAGAGCAGCGCAACGTCCGCTGATAGCGCCAGTCCCACGGCCTGGTCGATCAAATCCTGGCGGAAGGAGCCGTCCGCGGGATAGCCTTCGGCGTAGGTCAGTTCGGCGTTATTGGCGCGAGACTGAAGCTCCTGGAATGGCACGTCCACTCTGGTCGGATTGATGTGCGAACTGCCGCCGCCCTGGAAGTGAGCGGCTTTGGCGGAACGACCGATGACGGCGATCTGCTGGTGGCCTTTCAGGGGCAGCAGGCCGTCATTCTTGAGCAAAACCATGCCCTCCGCGGCGATCTTGCGCGCAAGTCTGTGATGCGCGTCCACGTCGAAGGCGCCGCCCTTGGGGGTCTCCTGGGCCTTGAACACAATCCGCAAAATACGGCGGACCGATTCATCCAGGGTCGCCTCAGCCAATTCGCCGGAGCGTACCGCTTCGACGACGGCCTTGACGCGCCGGTCCTGCGGGCCGGGCATTTCCCAATCCAGCCCACCTCGGAGCGCGGCCACGCGGTCGCGCACGGCGCCCCAGTCGGAGACCACCAACCCCTCGAAGCCCCATTCATCCTTGAGGATCTTGGTCAGCAGTGTGTGATGCTCGGAAGCGAAGACGCCGTTCACCTTGTTATAAGAGCACATCACCGTCCAGGGTTGGGCCTCCTTGACGGCCTTCTCGAAGGCGGGCAGGTAGATTTCGCGCAGGGTGCGTTCGTCCACCTCGGCGCTGATGCTCAAGCGCTGAAATTCCTGGTTGTTGGCGGCGTAGTGCTTGACTGAGGTGCCCACCCCTTTCGATTGAACGCCGTTGATGAAGTTGACTGCCAACTCTCCGGCCAGGTAGGGATCCTCGGAGAAATATTCGAAGTTGCGGCCCCCCAGCGGCGAGCGCTTCATGTTGACGCCGGGGCCAAGCAGGACATCCACATGCAGGGCGATGGCTTCTTCCGCCAGCGCCGCGCCCAGTTGGCCCAGCAACTCCACGTCCCAGGTGGACGCGCTGCAGGAGGCCGTTGGGAAACAGGTGGCGGGCAAGCTATGCAGGGCCATCGAGTGGATATCGGGTACGCGTCGGATGCCGTGCGGGCCATCCGAAACGATCATCTCGGGCACGCCCAGGCGTTCCACCGGGGTGGTCGACCACGCGCTGGCGCCGGTACACAAGGCGGCTTTTTCTTCGAGCGTCATGCTGGCAATCATGGACTGAATATCGGTGTTCATGTCATTCCTTCCGTTGAGTCATTTCACTTGGAATATGTGTTGTAGACAGAGCGTACCTTGAGCGCTGCCTGGGCCGTGGCTAAATCCCATCCGGCCGGCAGGGGAGCCGTGACACTGATGACTTTCTGGGCCGGCAGATCGAAATAGTTGTCACTGAAGATCACATCGGCGCCGGTCAGGCTGCATTCCACCAGGCGGGCCAGTGAACGCGCCGACAGCTCGATGGCAAGCAGGCCCTCCTTCAGCGTCACATCGGCATTGATCTGCGGATCGACCAGTGACAGGTATTTGGTGGGGACAAAGACAGCGGTTTGCCCGGCCAGGCGCCGGTCTGCCTGCCATGACTCGGCCACAAACACCAGTTCCCGGCGGGTATCATCATTCAGGAATCCGGAAAAATCGAGCTTTTCGACAGCCGTCACGCCCAATGGTTCCACGTGCGCGGCTTTCTCACCTGAGGCCAACATCTTGCCATCCAGAGTCGCCAGGGCCCAATGCACTGAACCCTGCCATTCTTCGAGCAAGTCGCTGCTGAGGAAGATCGACTGACACGGAGGGGCGTCTTCAATCGAGAGCAGCAAAGGCGCATAGAAACGGCGGGCGGTGTAATGCAAGGCTTTCCAGCGGCCAAAATAGTCCAGGCTGGACCACGACGCGACCGGCCAGCAGTCGTTCAACTGCCAGTACAGCGTGCCCGATACGCGCCGGGTATGCCTGCGCCAGTGCTCCACCCCATAGCGAATCCCTTCGGCCTGCAAGACCATGCTGAGATACACCAGCGATTCGAAATCCTTGGGCAGGCGGAAGGTGTCCAGCATCTGGCCCACCATCACCGAGTTGCCGCTGGCGCTTTTCTGGTGCTGCTCCATGATGTAGGAGGTCATGTTCCAGTCGGGTTCCGCCGCGTAGGTGCGGATGGTCTCCAAAGGCGGCAGGGCTTGGAAGCCAAACTCGCTCATGAAGCGCGGGTACTGGCTGCGGTACGCCGTGAACGGCTTGCGCCCATGCCAGACATCCCAATAATGCGCATCGCCCTGAATCTGGCCGTTGGGAGTCTCGAATGGCGTATCTGAGGAAGGTGAGCTGGGCCAATAGGCATGGTCGGGGTCTTCAGCCGCGCACCACTCCGCCAGCGTGTGGTGGAAGAAGCGGTCATAAGCGGCCTTCAAATCCTGTAACTCAGGCTTGTCCCAGTTCCACTCGGCCCACCCTTGCTCCATTTCGTTGTTACCGCACCACAAGGCCAGGCTGGCGCGATGCCGCAGGCGTCGGATGTTTTCGACCACTTCGACGCGGACATTCTCAACGAAGTCAGGCTCATCGAGCGGGTAAATGCTGCACGAGAAGACAAACTCCTGCCAGACCAGGATGCCATAGCGGTCGCAAAGATCGTAGAAGCGCTCATCTTCGTAAAAGCCGCCGCCCCACACGCGCAGCATGTTCTGGTGCGTCTGGGCTGCAGAACGGATCAGGCCCTCCAGGGCAGCCTCGGTCAGCCGCGTGGGGAAGGAATCGGCCGGAATCCAGTTGGAACCTTTAGCAAAGAGCGGCTGGCCGTTGACCACAAAAGTGAACGAGCGCCCCCATTCGTCCGGCTCCTGCCGCAGCTCAATCGTGCGCAGACCCAGTTGATAGGTCTCTTCATCCAGGATCGCCCCAGACCGGTTCAGTTGCACCTGAACATGATAGAGCGGTTGATCCCCCAAACCGTTCGGCCACCAAAGCTGCGGATTTTCGATTTCTAGCGCGAGGCCGTTGTCGGTCGCGGACGCCAAGGCAGCGCTGATCGTGCGTGCCGCGCCGTCAGGCGCGGTCACCTGCAGAAGGGCCGAAAGCCCGGAGGTCCAGTTCTCCACCGCCAGGCGCGCCTCCACCCTGACGACGCCATTGACGTGAAACTGGCGCAGGTGGACTTCCGAAAGGCGGGCGGAATCAAAAGCCTCCAGGCGGATGTCTTTCCAGATGCCGACCGGCGGGAGCTGCGGCCCCCAATCCCAGCCGAATTGGCAGGGCGCCTTGCGAACATGCGGGCCGCCCGCGATGGCCTGTGAAACACCGGGCAGGCCGCGGACAGCCTGTTTCTGAGCCACATGCCTCACGACGGACTCCAGATCGATCCGCAGCTCATTCCCTTCCGCCTTAAGCAGGGGCTTCACATCCCAGCGATATTGGCGGAACATGTTCGCCGCGTGGCCCAGTTCGCGGCCATTCAGGCTGACGGTCGCCAGGGTATCCAGCCCGTCGCAAATCAGCCAGATGCGCGGCTGGCGCAGAAGTTCGGGTGTGACGGCAAACTGATAGCGATATTCCCAATCTGCTTCGGCCACCCACTGCACGCGACGCTCATTATCGCCCACAAATGGGTCGGGGATGCGGCCCAGGGCCAGCAAGTCGGTATGCGCGCCGCCGGGGACGGTGGCGGGCAGCCACTCTTCTGTGCCCGCCTGGCGAAACTGCCAGGCGCCTGTCAAAGATTGCATGCGCATCATTCGCTCGAATCCAAAGTCAAGAGGAATGGACTACACAGTTGAGAGATCCCATACTTCATGGATCTTTGGAACATCACTGATCAAGCGTCTGGTGTACGTCGCTTTCGGATGGAGAATCACATCATCGGCACATCCGCTTTCAACGAATTTTCCATGCTCCATAATATATACAACGTCAGAAACATAATACGCCAGGCCAATATCATGAGTGATAAAGATAACCATCATCCCGATTTCGTTACGCAATTGCATCAGCATATCCAGGATGGTCGCGCGTGAACAGGCATCGATCATCGAGGTGGGCTCATCAGCCAGCAGGATCTTGGGCTTCAGCAGGAAGATACGGGCAATCATTAAACGCTGCATCTGTCCGCCGGAAAGCTCAAAAGGATACTTGTTGGTCAATTCCTCGAACTTCAAGTTGACAAAGCTGCACGCCTCGGCCATCATCTCTGTCTTTTTCGCACGCGGAAGCTTTCGACCGCCACGCATGTGAATACAATCCAAAAGCACGGCATCAATCTTGTTAAACATGTTGTATGAACAGTACGGATCCTGAAAGATCGCCTGAATATTCCTCCAGTATTCCTGTTTCTTCTTTTGAGTCCTGATATCACGCTTCTTCCCCTGGAAGTAAATATCGCCCTCAGTAGGATTGATTAATCCCAAAAGCATCTTCGCCAAAGTGGTCTTTCCGCTGCCTGATTCGCCCACGATCGAGACGACTCCGCCCTCACAGAGCTCCATATCCACATGATCAACGG
>Ga0315289_10016737_pt1 | contig 10097 bp, 13 predicted proteins | sample YL17G11_40_MG_FD_203452 | JGI IMG/M metagenome (GOLD analysis project Ga0315289, IMG submission 203452) | Sediment microbial communities from Yellowstone Lake, YNP, Wyoming, USA - YL17G11_40 | ecosystem: Environmental > Aquatic > Freshwater > Lake > Sediment | place: USA: Wyoming | collected...
GAGCTTATGGAAGGCGCTGACCGGCGTGAGGGCATCGCTGAGCAGCCGCCGGTAGACAGGCATCAGGTCGGCGTGCTGTGCTAGCTTTTGGAACGTGTCGAAGTCGGGATAATGGGGTGTGGTCACGTGCATACCCAGAAAGTCCCACTTGCGGCGGGAAGGCTCACCCCGTCAGGCGAAAGATGTCTGCGTCGTGGCGCCTTGGGGGCGCTCCGCATTGCTCTCCGCGATACCCCAGGCACGTTGGGAGTTGATCCGACCGACAAGTGCCCTTGCCGCCGCCGCGATGTAGTGACAGCTTATCAGGCGTTCTTGGCGACGGCAACCGGGCGGAGCAAAAGGTGCCTGTCACCTTTTCCCTCCTGGAGCGCGGGCATCTTGCCCGCTTGATGCGGCCGAGACGGCCGCGCTCCGCGGATGATTCTTGGAACAAGCACTTAAGCCATCGTTGCTGGCACCTTCTACTCTGGGGACCGCCCTCCCGACGTAGAGCCGACTTGCCTTGACAGCGGGGGGCAGGGTGCTACAATCCCATGTGGAGGCGGGTAATTCGTGCGAGCAAGGCCGGGCACCACGCTCTGCGTGGTCGGGGTACACTTCGTAGGATGGCCTTGTGGGGAAAGTGTATACGTTGAGTCCGGCATCTTCGAAGGCGGCAAGCGGCCGGTCGAGTTGCGGGGTTAAAGTGCGATGAAGTGTCAACAGTGTGATAAGCCTGCGACGTTCCACATCACCGAGTTGAGCGGCGGCAAACCGCAGGAGTTGCACCTGTGCGAGGAGCACGCGCGGCAATACCTTACTCAGTCGAGCGGCGAGCCGGCGGGCGTCAGCAGCATGGCGGCGGCGTTGGCTCAGCAAATGGTGCAGAAGATGCAAATCGGCCAGACGGCCGAAGAGCTGGCTGAGCTGGACCAGCAATCCTGCCCGGTCTGTGGCATCACTTTTTACGAATTCCGTAACCAGGGGCGACTGGGGTGCCCGCACGATTACGTCTGCTTTCAGGCCCAGTTGGACCCGCTCATCTTGAACATTCATGGCGAATCGGAGCACGTCGGCAAGACGCCCGGCCGCAGCTCCCAAGGGAGCGAAAGGCGCACCCAGTTGATCCGGCTTCGCCGCGAATTGAAGGAGGCGGTCGGGGAAGAGAATTACGAGCGGGCTTCCCAACTCCGCGACGACATCCAACGGATCGAGCGCGAGAAGACCTAGACTTTGGCAGGATTGACGCCGTGGATCTGAGCGAACTGACCAGCGGTAGTGGAGAATGGCTGCGGGGCTGCGGCCCCGAGGCCGATATCGTCATCAGCAGCCGCATCCGGCTGGCCCGCAACCTCGCCGATTTTCCCTTCATCAGCCGCGCGAGCAACCAGGATCGCGGCCAGATCGAGAAGACGATGCGGCAGTGCATCTTCGGCATCAAGGAATCGGGCGAGTTGCTCTACGTCGATGTCGAGCAGCTTGAAGGGGTCGACCGGCAGTTGCTCGTGGAACGCCATTTGATCAGCCGCGAGCACGCCGAAAGCCAAGGCGCCCGGGCCGTGGCCATCGACCGGCACGAGACCTTCAGCCTGATGATCAACGAAGAAGATCATCTGCGGATGCAGGTGATGCAGAGCGGCCTGGACCTGCAAGGCGTGTGGAAGAGGATCAACCGCATCGACGACCTGATCGAGGAAAAGGTCACCTACGCCTTCCAGGAGCGGCTCGGCTACCTGACGGCTTGCCCTACCAACGTGGGCACCGGCATGCGCGTGAGCGTGATGCTCCATCTGCCGGCCTTGGTGCTGACGCGGCAGATCGACAAGGTCTTTCGCAGCCTGCAGAAGATCAGTCTGGCGGTTCGCGGCCTGTACGGCGAAGGCTCGCAGGCCACGGGAGATTTCTACCAGATCAGCAACCAGATCACCCTGGGCCGCAGCGAAGAGGAACTCATCCAGCAGGTGGGCGACATCGTGCCCGTGATCATCGACTATGAGCGTCAGGCCCGCGACTTCCTGGTCAAGGAAAGCCACGAGAACCTGCACGACCGCGTCAGCCGGGCCTACGGCATCCTCCGCACGGCGCAAACCATCAGCTCCGAGGAAACCATGCACCTGCTTTCCAGCGTGCGGATGGGAGTGAACCTGGGGCTGATCCGCGACTTGGGAATCCCGGCCATCAACGAGTTGTTCATTCACACCCAGCCGGCCCATCTGCAGAAGCTTACCGGCGAGCAACTCGACACCGCCGACCGCAACATCGAGCGCGCCCGCTATCTCCGACGCTATCTGAACAAGGAAAACGGCGACTCCCGCGCCGACAAGAATTGAAACTGCGTCCGAGTATTCACGTGCAAGGAGCCGATCTGTGGCGACGACCTTTGATACAGCGGCTTTTGACCGGGGAACTGATGCAATCCTCAGGTTTTTTACCACCCAGCAGGCGGAGGCGATGGTGGCTTATCGCGGCGATGAGGCGATTCAGGCCAGGATCGAGGATTTGGCCCACAAGAACACGGAGGGCGAATTGACGGAACAAGAGCGGGCCGAATACGAAGGTTATGTCCAGGCCAATAAGTTCATTGCCGTGCTTCAGGCCAAGGCCCGCAGACTGCTCGCTCCGTGACTGCTCGCATGGATGCGGCCACCCGAAATCTCGTGCGCGTGCGAGCCAGTAACCGCTGCGAGTATTGTGGGCTGCGACAGGAACAGTCGCCCCTGGCATCGCTCCACGTGGAACACGTCGTGCCTAAAAAGCATGGCGGCAGTGATGACCCAGATAATCTCGCGCTGGCCTGCATCGACTGCAACCTGCACAAAGGCAGCAACATTGCGGGCTACGATCCCGACACGGGGCTACTCACGGAATTATTCCATCCACGTCGACACCAGTGGGCTGAACATTTCCGGTGGAACGGCGTATTCATCGTCGGCGTGACCCCTATCGGGCGCACGACCGTGGCGGTGTTACGGCTGAACTCTGACGAGCAACTCCAACTGCGAACTGTCTCCGGCGGGTGAGTTCCGGAAAGACACTCGCAAAGCCAGTGGCGCGCCACGCTGCACGATCTCCGCCTGACAGCAGAACGTTGCGAGTGTCAGGCACGGGCTGGTACACGTGGCTCTGCTGCCTCCCGCTCCAACTCATCCCGGCTGTTTTCCTTTCACCTTCGCTCGCAGCGCATGTACCACGTGGCTGGGCAAGAAGCGGGCCAGCTCTTCGTCGTCGGCTACATTGGCGATTTGCTTGATCAGCGAGCTGGAGACGTGTGCGAGCTCCCCGTCGGCGATCATGAACAGCGTCTCCACTTCGGGTGCCAGCCGCCGATTGGCCATCATCATGGTCAGCTCGGCGGCAATGTCGGTGATCGGGCGCACGCCCCGGACCATAATCTGTGCCCCGCACTGCTTGACAAACGCCACGGCCAGGCCCGAAAACGTGCGAATCTCGATGTTCTGCAGGTGGGCGGTTGCCTGCCGGATCAACTCCTTCCGTTCGGCGGCCTCAAACAACGCCGACTTCTCGATGTTGATGCCGACACCCACGATCAGCCGGTCGAACAACCGGCTCGCCCGCTCCATCACGTTCAAGTGCCCCAAGGTGATCGGGTCGAACGAGCCCGGGTAAACCGCGATGCGCAGACTAGGTGCTGCCATGACGGGTAGTCCTCCTACTAACGATTCCCTATGCCGAGGTTACGTTCTGTCAGTTGTCAGTTGTCAGTGGCGAAATCCATGCTTCGCCGCATTCTACCTCCGCGCGATGAGTCTGCAATACACGATCCTACCTCGTAACCGACGCATCGAGGCCACTGACCACTGACCACTGACAACTGACAACCGATGACGTTAGTTCCTACGCCAGGGCTTCGACCAGCCGGTCGATGTCGGCGGCATTATTATACGCGTGCGGACTGATCCGCAACCGGCCGCTGCGGCAACTCAACACGACGTGCCGCTCCAGGCAGCGGCGGCGCAGGGCTTCCGCGTCGCGGCCGGGCAGCTCGAAGGCGACAATCCCGCTCTGGTGGGCCTCGCGGCGGTCGCTGTGGATCACCGCGCCGATTTGCTCAAGCCGCTGGCAGCAGAGATCGGTCAACTCGAGCACACGCCGGGAAATCGCCGCCATGCCGAAGTGATTGAGCAACTCCAGGCTGGCGCCCAGGGCGATCAGTCCGGCCGAATTCTGCGAGCCGCCCTCGTAGCGGACGGCCGTATCCTTCAGGATCAGTTCGATGCGGCTGAAGTCGTGCTCGTGCACCACGCTGTTCCAACCGATGCCGACCGGCCGCAGCAACTGCAGGTGCTCCCGGCGAGCAAAGAAGATGCCCGATCGGCGTCTGCGAAACGTTCAAGGGAAACACGCCCAGCCCCTGAATGGCATCGAGGAAAAGCAGGGCTCCGCAACCATGCGCAATCTCGGCCACCCGCTCCAAGTCGTGCCGCCAGCCAGTGGCATAGGTAACCCAACTGATGGTAACGATGCGGGTGCGGCGGTCGCAGGCGTCGGCCAGGCGATTTAGATCCAGCCGGCCCGCGCCATCAGCGGGCAGCCGGCGAGTTTCTACGCCGCGGTCGGCCAGGTGCAGCCAGGGATACTGGTTCGAGGGGAATTCGTCGGCCCGGGTGACCACATTGTCGCCCGGCCGCCACGGAAACCCCTCGGCAACCAGATTGATGCCTGCGGTGGTGTTGCCGACCAGGGCGATTTCCTCGGGCTGGGTAGCGATCATCTCAGCGGCTCGTCGGCGGAGGGATTCGATCTGCCGGCCCCACTCCCGGCAGCCGACATCCCCATTTAGGGTGGCATCCTCCGCCCACTTCACCAGCGCCTGCTGGGCCGGCCCGGTCAGCGGTGCCACTGCCGCATGGTCGAAGTAGGCCCAACGCCGGGCGACGGGCATCTGGCCGCGAAAATCCTCCCAGTCGACAGCCGTGCTCGCCGACCGGTTGCCTGCGGTATTCAACTTTGGCCCTCCTGAGTGGTGAGTGCGCGGTAAATAATCTATAATAGGGAGTTTAAGGAGTTCCGTCGACTCTTGACTGTTGGCGCAGGAACGGCTCGATGCCCAAAGGTCTGTGTATCTTCGGGACGGTGGTGGCCGCTTTAGTGCTCTTGGTTTTCGGACTTGATCTGGCCATTAAATTCCCCTTCGGCAGGGCAAACACTTTCATGGATGTCGCTTTTGTGATCTGCGCCGGGCTGCTCGGTTTCCTCAGTTGGACGACACTGAAGGAACAGCTCTAGCAACCTCCTTGGCGGCTGTGTCGGGGTCTCTCTCCCCCTTCAGGTCCAACCACAAGAGGAAACCATCCAGTCGTGGCGCAGCCGTGGGGGGCGTTGTGTTAGCCGGCCGACCTGATAAAATAATTGTTTCGGGCTGGGTATTGGGCGATGATGGCGAACGTAGGACCGGCACCACAGTCTGGCGAACCGAAGAAGCCGCGGCGGGGCCCCTCCTCGCTGGCTGCGCGCAAACGCTTGCAGCAGTGTTTCGAGCATGCCAGCAAACAGATCACGCAGGGGGATTACGACTACGCTACTGAGCTTCTGACCGAGTGCGTGCAGGGCGATCCAGGCAATCGTGTCTACCTGCAAACGTTCATCGAGAACCTCCAGAAGAAGTATAAGAACAACCGCAAAGGGGCCTTCGGAGCGAAACTGAGGAAGTTCGGAGCCCGTGCAGCCCTCAGGAGGGCCTTGGGGCGCAGCAATTGGGACGGCGTTATTGCCAATGGCCTGACGGTACTGAAGGTCAACCCATGGAACGTGAAGGCGCTCACCTCCATGGCCACCGCCGCAAAGAGCATGGGCGAGGAGGAACTCGAAGAGCAGTATCGGCAGAAGTTCTATGAATGCGAGTTGTATTATCTGAAATGTGCGCAAAACGCCAGTCCCAAAGATCCCGAAGTCAATAAGCAATGTGCTCAGGCATTGGCCGAGCGAGGGATGTTCGACCAGGCCATCGCCTGCTGGCACCGTGTCGAGCAAGCCCGGAAGGGGGGCGATGAAGAGGCGCAGCGGGAAATCGCCGATCTGGCGGTGAGGAAGACGATCCAGCAGGGCGGGTATGAGGAAACCGACCCGAATAAGAAATTCAAAGGCGCCAAGGCGCCGCCCGTGGCGACGAAGGAAGAGCAACTCTCCGAGGAGGAGGCGCTGCGGCGGAGGATCGCTCACTCGCCCGACGATCTGCCCAACTACTTGCAACTGGCCCAACTGCTGTTGAACGAGGAGGATTTCCAGGGAGCCGAGAAGGTGTACCAGCAGGCCTACGAGATTTCGGACAATGACGGCGAGGTGCTGGAGAAACTGCTGGACGCCCAAGTCCGCCATTTGCGCAGCGACGTGGTCCGTGCCAAACAACGCCGCCAGGAAGGCCCGCAGGCCGAACAGGAATACCAGCGGCTGCGCAAGCAACGTTATACGAAGGAGGTGGAGCGCTGCAAGTTTCTTTGCCAGCGCTATCCGAATAACCTCAGGTTCAAGTACGACTTGGGCGAGTATTATCTCATCTCCAAACAGTACAATGATGCCATCAAGGAGTTCCAGCAAGCCAAGAACGATCCACGCTGTAAAGGGCTTTGCCTGTTGGGGTTGGGGCAGTGCTTCCAGGCAATCAAGCAGTACCGCCTGGCGATGAACCACTACCAAATGGCTGTCCAGGAGATTCCCGACCGGGACGGCCCGAACAAGAAGGAATCGCTTTACCTGGCCGCCAAGTTGGCGTTGGAAGAATTGAGGGAATTGGACGCGGCCGAAAAGCATCTGGCCGCACTGGCCGGCCTCGACTTTGCTTACAAGGACGTCTCGGAATTACTCGACAAAGTCACGCGGCTGCGCGAACCGGGGAACCAAACGGGCGACGAGGATCGGTAACTGTCACCCGAACGTGTGGAATGTTTGTGTTTTGGAAAATGATCTAAGACTGTTTGAGAAACCACCATCATGCCCAATATCAAAAGTGCAAAAAAACGGCTCCGGCAGAACCTTGCCAACCGCGAGCGAAACCGTTCGGGCAAGCGGGCGATCCGCACCCAGTGCCGCAAAGTCCTCGACGCGGTCCAGGCGGGCGACCTCGACCAGGCCCAAAGCGAGTTCCGGCTGGCTGCCAAGAAGCTCGACCAGGCGGGCGCCAAGCGGGTCATCCATCGCAATGCCGCCGCCCGGACCAAGTCGCGGCTGTCGGCCCGCGTCAAAGCGCTGAAGCAGCGAGCCCCGGCCGCGACTTAGAACTCCACGTCTTCGGCGCTGAACACCGGCCCTTCGACGCAGGTCCGGCGGTAGTCCCATCCGCCTGCGACATCGCGGATCTTCGCCACGCAACTGAAGCAGATCCCCAGTCCGCAGGCCATCGGCGTTTCCAGCGAAACCTGGCAGTCCACGCCCAGTTGTCGTGCGATCCTGGCGGTGGCCGCCATCATCGGCTCCGGACCGCAGCAGACGATCCGGCAGGCGTGCGGAGACGCGTCGATCACCGGGCGGATCAGCTCGGTCACCAGGCCGCGATGCCCCACCGAGCCGTCGTCGGTGCTCAGCCGCACTTCGACGCCCAACTGCGTAAAGTCGCCGACGCCCGCTAGATACTCGCCTCGGCGAACGCCGTAGCAGAGTATCACCTTGCGGGCAGGCGCCACACGACGGGGCGGATCGCCATAGGCTTGCAGGCCCAGGTACTCGCGGGCCAGCGCCCGAAACGGCGTCTGCCCAATGCCGCCGGCGACCATCACCAGGTGCTCGGTTTCGGTGGGAGGAAAGCCGTTGCCCAGCGGGCCCCACACTTCCAGCCGCGCCGGCGGCCGCAGTTCCGTCAGCAGCCGTGTCATCTTGCCGACGGCCAGATAGACGATGTCCATGCTCGCCGGCACGCCGTGCCCGTCGCAGACCACGTCGTATAGCGCCAACGGCCGGCCCAACAGCGGATCGTTCACCCCTGCCAGACGCATCATGATGAACTGGCCGGGCACGATCCGCCCCGCGATCTCAGGGCACGCAAAGCGGATGCGATAAGTGTCTTTGGCCAGCGGGACGTTCTCCTCCACCGTGACGGTCCCGTGCCACGCCCGGTCGGCGTATGAGGCCTTACAGTGACAGCCGGCCATCGATCACCTTATTGAACGCGGTACAGCACGGCATCCTCGATATAGATTCCGTCCACCACGTTGCGAGAAAAGCGGATATTGGAAATGCCCGAGTCGGTTTTGATAGCTCTTCTCAACACTTGGATGAGCGAATCTGAGGGGCTGACCACGCCAATACGCCGCAAATCAAGGTTCAGTCCAGTCTTCCTGAGGACCCTCTGGACCATCCTGTATGTGGCTCTAGGGCCCTCCTTATCCACAAGCGGTGTGGCAATGATCAGCCGCCAGTCCTCGTGCTCCGAGGAATAGAGCCAAAGTGCCGAACTCACCTCGAATCCAGACGCGTCGAGGGCACTAATCAACTTCGCCCCCTCCGCAACATCGTCTTTTACCAGTGTTCCTTGATCCATCCCAATACACCATGCTTTCTGCTCGCTACGGCCGAATAAAGTTCGTGCGCTTCTACGTGCGACCTTTGCTGGTAGCGGCTTTCCTCAGACCAGTCCTTCACTAGCGCCCAGTTGACCTCGAATTTCGGGTCACCCTGGATCCTTTGCTCTAGATCGCGTTCGAGCCCGCCGACCTTTACGAGGTCGGGCAGTTTGTGGGTATAACTGTCCTTCACCGTTTTCAGATCCGGGAAATCGTGCCTTCGTGTGCGTTTTGCAATGCACGCCTTCAAAGCGCACTCGACCGCGTAACCGCACAGATAGTAAGCGCCTTCACAGTTCCCACTCGTAAGCAAGACCTTTGCATCTCTCAAACGTAAACGAGACAGCTTAATAAAATCGGACCGGTTCATGCGACGAGATTGCCCAGTAAATCGTGAGGTTCAATTGTCGGGGCTAGTCCAGCATCAATTGTAGATCGGAGAGAAAGCACGCGCCAACCCTCGAGCCAGGTTATGACCAAGCGGTCCCGCCGCCGGCGGCGCGGCGCAGGGCGTCGACCTCTTGGCGGCTGAGCCGGCGGTACGCGCCCGAGGGTAAGTTCCCCAATCGCACCGGGCCTACGGCGATTCGCACCAGTCGCAGCACTTTGTGGCCTACCCGGGCCAACAAGCGGCGGATCTCGCGGTTGCGACCCTCGCGCAGTACCATCTCCAGGAGGGTGCCTTCTTTGTGGTGCGACTTCATTTCAATCTGTTCGGCCCGGGCGAGCCCTTCGGCCAGGTGGACGCCGCGGCGGAGTTGGGCCAGCACCTCGCCGCTTGGCCGGCCCGCCACCAGCACCCGATAAGTCTTGCGGACCCCGTAGCGCGGGTGAGTCAACAGATTGGCCAACTCACCGTCGTTGGTCACCAGGATCAATCCTTCGCTGTACAGATCCAGGCGTCCGATACCGAACAACCGCGCATCGCCTTGCGGCACCAGGTCGATCACGCGGGGCCTTCCCGAAGGATCGCGATTGGTCGAAACCACGCCGGGCGGCTTGTTGACCGCATAATAGACAAGCGTGGGCTGCGGCAGGGGTGTGCCGTCCACCCGGATTTCCTGCCGCAGCGGATCCACTTTGGTGCCCAGCGCGGTGACCACCCGGCGATCGACTTCCACGCGGCCCGCCGCAATCAACTCTTCACATCGTCGCCGGCTCCCGACGCCGGCAGCGGCCAAGACCTTCTGCAGCCGCTCCCCCTGCGAACTGGGAGCAGTATCAGCGGCAGATTGCGCCGCATCGTGGCTCCTATTTCGAGGCAAACGAGCGGACATTGCAGCAGTCCGTTGGTCGGCATAGATCAGTGATAGCCTGACCAAGCAATCATACTGCATGCGCGGGGCATTCGACAGTCCGGCAGCAGTCTGCCGTTTCTTCCTGCTGGTCTGCCAACCGCGCGGAGCCGGAGAGAAGGGCTAGTGGTCCGCCAAGTCTAAGTTGACAGGTGGGGCAGACATTCTTGTCTGCCCCGGGCAGGCAAGAATGCCTGCCCCACCGGGGTTATATTCATTTCCCCCCTGCCCTGCCCCGCCGCGCCGCACTTCGATGGCGAAAACCGTGCGGATGCTGCTGTGGCGCTCGGCCCCGCGGGTCAGGGCAGGG
>Ga0315289_10016738_pt1 | contig 10097 bp, 4 predicted proteins | sample YL17G11_40_MG_FD_203452 | JGI IMG/M metagenome (GOLD analysis project Ga0315289, IMG submission 203452) | Sediment microbial communities from Yellowstone Lake, YNP, Wyoming, USA - YL17G11_40 | ecosystem: Environmental > Aquatic > Freshwater > Lake > Sediment | place: USA: Wyoming | collected...
GTCCCGGTCAAGATGTGGTCAGGATTGCCGGTCAGCTCCTGCCCCGGCCCCTCGTGGACGATAGTGATATTGTCAATCCAGCCGTCCTTGTTGGCGTCGAACTGGGAGAAGTCAAAACGGTCCTCCTCGAGCAGACGCAGGGTTTCTTCGATCATCCTCTCGGGATGGCGGGCATAGTACGACTTCTGGTATTTCAAGATATAGATTGGGGTGACGAGAGACTCAATCCGGAATTGCCCGTAGTGGAAGTCGGGGGCGCATGAGGGGGCGAACGGCGGGCGAGACATGTCCGCGAAGTAGGTCTTGACGCTCTCGGTTCCCCTCCCAGTGGGTGTGACGGGGGTTGGAGGGTCCGTCAGCGCCGCGGCGCCGGGGTTGCCGCCCAACATCCATTCCTGGGCGTTGGTCAAGCCATCGCTGTCAGGGTCGCCGTCGGGCCCGCAGTTGGGATGAACTTCGCCGTTGACGTCGGGAGTGCGACCGTCGTCGAGGGGGTTGACGCCGCCGTACGGATTGCTCCTGTTGTAATAGTAGATTTCCCAACCGTCGGGCAATCCGTCATCGTCCGTATCCGGGTCCAGCGGATTGCTTGGCCGCAGCGTGCCGCTCGGAGTCCGGAAGTACAGGTTAGTGTCATCCGGGCATTCTGTGGCCAGGGACCCTGGGTACGGCTGAGGTGGAGGCGGATCCGGGATGAACACGTCGTTGTCCAGGTCGCTATATCCGTCCTGGTCCAGGTTTCCGAAGAAGAAGAACTCCAGCACGTTGGAAACCGGAGCAGGAGGGTTTTGACCGTCCTGAACGGCATCGGTGTTCTCGTTGGGGTCGGTCCCGGCGATGAACTCTTCCAAGTTGGTGCCGCCGGCTTGGTCAGGGTCACCATTGGCGCCATTCATGTTGATGCCGGGGCCGATTCCGGGGAAGAGGATGGGGTCGGCTTCCGGAGTCGGCTTGCTCCCGTCGTCGTTGGGGTCGAGTCCGTACTGGATTTCGTACCCATCGGACATCCCGTCGCCATCGGTATCCCAGTTCCGTGGGTTGGATCCGTAGTTGTACTCCTCGACGTTCTGGCCATTGTGGTCTCGCGGGCCGTTGAAGAGGGGCCATCTGTCATCTCCGTCTGGGTCGTGTCCGCCGCCGTTGGGGTCTGCCGCGTCGGTCTCAATGAGTCTTGGCTGCTGGATTCGCTCCCAGGCATCGTTCAGGCCGTCGGCGTCACGGTCATATCCTCCCCAGCCTTCCTGCCCGGTCAGGCCGCGGCGGTCGCCGGCTGTCTCGAATACCCAGATGAGGTTGGCTCGGGGGTAAGTCATGCCGGACATGTCTTGGAAAACAACAGGGTCGTCGTCGGCGAGAACGGGGACGACTAAGTTCTTGACCTTCCCCTTGTTAGGCATGAGGGGATGCTGGTCGTAAGGTGGTCGCCCGCGATAGGGACCTGCGTAAACGGGAGTCGAGAGGGAGGATCCCGTACCAGAGGAGTCGCTGGCGCCGAGGAGGCTGGCGCTTTGAGACATGACCAGAGGGCCCGCCTGCCCGGGGACCCACGTCCGGCTTACGGGGTCGAAGCTCAAGACAAGCCCGTCCTCTGTGACGGCCCAAAACCCGCGCTCGTCGCCCCGCATGTAGGCTTTGACTTTCGTGCCGTCGCTCTGAACCAACTCCACTTGTTTGGGAAACGGTGGAAGCGCAGCGGCTACGTTGAGTAGAAACAGGGCTATTCCCCCCGCTGCGATGACCCAGCACCTGACGCCTCTCCTTCCGCTCATCGTTTCTTTTCCTCCAAATGGCAAAACGCCTTAGCGTTATCCTATGTGAACGTTCCGTTTGGGTAACTATAAGGACGCCGAAATGTCGTTGTCAATACAAAGCTAAGCCGACGAGTAACCCCTCACTCATGGGGAAGAAACTGGTGATGGACCCACCCTGCGCGTACCATCCGCGTCCATCTGCGTTCATCTGCGGTTCATTCCTTGCACGCCGAGGCGTGCCGGTCTGCGGTCCATAAGTGAGCGCTTAGGGCGACGGCCTGCCGGAGCCGTGTCGCCACCGAACGGGGCAGGAAGCTCTGCGCCTGTCCACGACGCACACGGGCAAACTGGCTGATGGGCGATGGGCCGAGTGAGCCTCCCGCCGGGGAGCGGTGTTCAATTCCCTCTATCCGGGTGACAGGCTCGTCCGGACCATTCCGGTCCATGGAACCGCCACGCCACTCATCGCCTTCAGTGCTCTGTCAAATAAATGATGGAGAATTGCTGGTCCGAGAACCTGAACGGGGGCTCGATACTCACCGAGGGCGATGGAAGACCCGACGGGACGCGAGGAGAGGCCACGGAAAGAGAAGAGGAAAGGGTGGAATTGGACGGGCATTCTTGCCCGGGTAGGACAGAGACAACAACGGCATTTCCACATCGTCATAAATGCACCGGGCATCTCAGAAAGACCTTTCGGCAGCGATAACCCCAGCGGCCGTGCAGCTATGATTCCTTTTGCTAAGAAGCGAGAATCAGGAGGGGCCTTCCCGGCAAAAGGCGAACCGGCTCTGCGGCAAAGGAACTCCACAACCCATTTCCCGCAGGACCCTCAAAACCGACTGAACCTCGTATTGATGGTTACCACAAAGCTTGAAAGTGTGCCAGCACTTTTTTCAATTTCGCGCAAAAATCGGATTCTATTCGCCAGCTTGCCCGGTTTCGGGACCGGATACATCATCGCCTACACGGACGGCCATGAACTTGTCGGCGATGGCGGCTGCCTGCTTCATTTCCCTCACGTCGTGGACGCGGAGAATGTGCGCGCCGTTGGCGATGCACCACGCGACGGCCGCCGCGGTGGCAAAGACCCTCTCTCGCGGTGTTCCCTTTACGACCTTTGCCAGGAAAGATTTTCGCGACGGCCCCGCCACGATGGGGCGCCCCAGGCAGCGCAGTTCCTCGAGGCAGTTGATGATGCAGTAGTTGTCGTCGGGCGTTTTGCCGAACCCGATTCCGGGGTCAACGAGGATTCTGTCTTCGGGGACGCCGTGACTGGTTGCGAAAGCAATCCGGTCGTCCAGGAACTCGATAATCTCGGTCATCAGGTCGTCGTATTGGGGGTCAAGCTGCATGGTTCGGGGCGTTCCCTTCATGTGCATGACAATTACCGCGGCTCGATGCTCGGCGACAACCGAGACCATCTCTTCGTTGCGTAACCCGGATATGTCGTTGACAATGCTCGCGCCCGCTGAGAGGGCTTGTCTGGCGACGAGGGGCTTCGTGGTATCTATGGACACGGGAACGGCGATTTTGCCCGAGATTCTCTCGAGGACGGGGATGACACGTCGCAATTCCTGGTCTGCCGTTACTTCCTCGGCTCCCGGACGGCTCGATTCGCCCCCCACGTCAAGGAGGTCTGCGCCGTCCTCCACGAGTTGCAGGCATCTTTCGGCAGCCCTGTCTGGCTCGAGGCACTCGCCACCGTCGGAAAAAGAGTCGGGGGTGACGTTGACAACCCCCATGATTAAGGTTCGCCCGCCGACCTCCAGGACTCCGTCTCGCAGCGGGACGCGAAAGCGGGTTTTGGCGGAAAGAGAGAGGGCTTGCTCGATGTAGCCGGAGACTTCACCGAGGTTGAGGGGCTGGGCTTTGAGGTTTTCGACGAGGCGCCGGTAATGAGTCTCGGTCCCGATTATCAGGGCGTCGGTTGTGGTTTCGCGCATCGTGAGGCTGTTGTACGAGACGCCGACATCCCCGCCGATGGACAGCATTGTTTGCTTGAGAATATGGGCGGCGGGAGCAGAAAGACCCTTGACCTTGATGAAACGAACGACCCCCTTGGGCATCAGCTTTTCTATCCCCCTGGGGTCAGCGCCTATCTTCGCCAGTTCACGGGCGATTTCGTTGGGGTTTTTCAGGGACAATACCCGTAGCCGGTACATCGGCGGCTCTGTCCTCAGGTCTTCTTCCGGGGGTCTTTAGCCCGGCGGGCTTTTTGGATTTCTCGGAAGCCGGCTGTTCTGCCTGCTGTGGTGTAGCCTGTGCAGTTGTTCGGGCGTGCGGTTGCCAGGTTCCCTCGATGATCTCGGTGATTTCTTTTCCCTCCAGGACTTCGTGCTCGAGGAGTGCCTCTGCGATGACAATGAGCTTGTCCTTGTACTGAAGGAGGATGGACCTCGCCTTTTCGCGGCACTGGTCAATGATGGAGCGGACTTCCCTATCTATTTCGATGGCAGTGGCTTCGCTGTACTCGTAGTGGCGGGCGATTTCCTTTCCTAAGAAAATCATCTCTTCTCGTTCGCCGAAGGTCATGGTTCCGAGCTTCTCGCTCATGCCAAGTTCGCAAACCATGGCACGAGCGATTCTGGTGGCATCTCTGAAATCGGAGCTTGCGCCGGTCGTGATGTCCTCGAACGTCATTTCCTCTGCGACGCGTCCCGCCAGCAACCCGGTAATCTGGCCTAAAAGTTCTTTCTTGGCGTGGAGGTACTTGTCCTGTTCAGGGAGCTGCATCGTCGCCCCTAAGAAAGCCACGCCCCGGGGGACAATGGTTACTTTGTGTAAAGGCTCGGTTTCCTCGATCCGGTCGAGGACGAGGGCGTGGCCAGCTTCGTGATAAGCCGTGATTTTTCTCTCCTCCTCGCTCATGGTGCGGCTTCGGCGTTCCCTTCCCCAGCGGACCTTGTCGCGCGATTCTTCGAGTTCCGCCATACAGACGGTCTGCTTGTTGAGCTTCGCGCCGAGGAGCGCGGCTTCGTTGAGGAGATTCGCAAGGTCTGCGCCTGAAAAACCGGGCGTGCCGCGAGCTATGACCTTGAGGTCTGCGGACGCGTCAAGCTTAATCTTTCGGGCGTGAAGTTTCAGGATTTGCTCTCGTCCGACGAGGTCCGGGAGGTCAATGACAATCTGACGGTCGAACCGCCCCGACCGCAAAAGAGCAGGGTCGAGGACGTCCGGTCTGTTGGTCGCAGCCACCAGGATGACGCCTTCCTGGGTGTCGAAGCCGTCCATCTCGACGAGGAGCTGATTGAGGGTCTGTTCGCGCTCGTCGTGCCCGCCGCCTATTCCCGCGCCGCGATACCTCCCGACAGCGTCAATTTCGTCCATGAAGATGATGCACGGGGCGTGTTTTTTGCCCTGTTCAAACATGTCCCGAACGCGGGATGCCCCGACCCCGACGAACATCTCCACAAAGTCAGACCCGCTGATCGTGAAGAACGGGACGTTGGCCTCTCCGGCGACGGACTTCGCTAAGAGGGTTTTTCCTGTGCCCGGCGGGCCAACAAGTAAGACTCCTTTGGGAATTCTTCCGCCGAGCCTCTGAAACTTCTTGGGGTCTTTCAGAAAGGCGATAATTTCCTGAAGTTCCTCCTTAGCTTCCTCGACGCCCGCGACGTCCTCGAAAGTGACCTTATGGCTGTCTTTTGCTAAAAGCTTGGCTTTGCTCTTCCCAAAACTCATTGCTCCGCCGCCCGCGCTTTTTACCTGCCGGGAAATCAAGAGCCACATCAGGCCGATGAACACCACCAGAGGAAGGAGTCCTGTGATAACCTGGCTGAAAAAAGTGCTCGATTGCGAGTACCTGAACCCGGGAATCGAGGTGATGAGGTCGTTAAGCTCCTTGGCGCTGGGGTCTATCTGGATAACGAATTTCTTTCCGCCCTTTCTCGCCTCGCCTTCCCTGTCGCGGAGCCTCTTTTTGGGGTCAGTCTCGGACCAACTGAATATCGTGTCGTTATACTCCCCCCTGAGCGTCTGTTCCTTTTTGGTCGCTTTTACGATGTTGCCAAGCTGGATGTCTTCTTTAAGCTCGGGAACCGTCGGCTTGTAAATGGCGCGCATGTTGGAGATGTGCAACTGGATAACCACCAGCGCCGTCACTATCAGAAACACCCAGACGATAATAGGCTTTCGCGGAATTCGTGCCCCCTGGAGGCCCCTGTCTTTTCTAAACCTGTTCATTTGCCCTGAATCACCATTGAGGTTCCCGATTGCGGGCGTAAAGTCGAATGGGCGACTTTTCCGCCAGAAAACCGGGCGGTAAATCAACGCCTGACGCTGCCGAGGCTGACCAGCTCAGCCATTTCCGCGCAAAGCCAGACAATAGACATTATAGTGCCAACGACTATTCCGGGCAATACCAAACTTTCACGAGCAGCCGGAGGACTTTGCGGGTCGAGTTCCGCAAGGCGAACTTCGCGGCTGGCCTGTGCCCGACAATCCAGAGAATCTCGTCTCCTGCACAAAAAATCGGGATTCTGTTTCTCAGCGTCGCAGGCGCCCTTTCATCTATAAACAGTTCCTTGACCCTTCGCGTTCCTCTCATTCCCAGGGGCTGAAAGGCGTCGCCTTCCCTGCGGGTTCTCACGAGGATGCTGTTGCCGCGAATCGCCGAAGCATCAAAGAATTCCTCGAAAGTCTCCTCTTCCCCCTGCTTGACTCGCCGCCAGATTTCTCCAAGCAACAGCGGGGAACCGCGTTTGCCAGGTTTTCTTCCCACTCCGCGGGAAAGGCGGCCTGAAAGTTCGCGCACGGGCATCGGGGGCTTTGGGAGCCACGTCGCCTCGACCCGTATTCCGAGTTCCGGGACAAAAATGTCACACGGCACTCGCAACGTCTTTTTGAACGGGGGAGGCTTCAAGGCAGTTTCCGGGATAAAAAGAAGCTCGTCGTACTCGCGGCACGCGACAAGTCCTTTTCCGAGGCCAACGCTTTCAGTGCGAGTTCCTGAGACCAGCTCGCAGAGTTGGTCCAGCGTTCGCCTATCGAGTGAGATGCCAAGCCGCTCGTGTGCCATTCTCCGAAGAAATTCCCGCCAGAGGGGCGCAGGGTGGAGCGCGAGCCGCTTCGCATCCAGTGCGGCGCCGATGCCCACGGGGCCCCGGCAGTGAGACCCTCGTCTTCCCGGAACTCTCGTGAAATCCTCACTGCGCCACCCCACCGCTTTTTCAAGTTCCGCCAATGCCGCCTCCACGCACTCCTCCGCGTCGCGCAGGTTCCGGGCCGTCTCGGCAAGGACTTTCTGGACCTGAGGGTTATACTCCGCCGCCAGAAAAGGAAGCAGCCGGCGACGCACTCGATTGCGCGTCAAGGAGATGTCCAGGTTAGAAACGTCCTCCCTGTACGCAAGCTTCTGTCGTTTCAGAAACGAAAGAATCTCTTTCCGCGTTATCAATAGAAGAGGGCGGATAAGAACGACGTTCCCCTCGGCTCGGGAGATCGGGATTCCGGACAGTCCCCTGAGTCCCGAGCCGCGAAGCAGATTCATCAAAAACGTTTCTGCGTTATCGTCGAGATTGTGACCAAGAGCAATTTTGTTAGCCCCGCACTTCCTCGCGGCCCGCCTCAAGAAGGCGTAGCGAAGTTTCCTCGCCACCTCCTCTAGCGATCCCCCTCGCTTTTTCCGTATCCTCCGGACATCCCGGGATTCGACAATCAAAGCCACTCCGCGCCGCTGCGCCATTCTTCGGACAAAGCGCTCATCCTCCTCGCTTTCCGCACCCCGAAGCTTGTGATTGAGATGGGCCGCGCAGACCGAGAACGACAGCCGTTTCCTGAGGCGGAGTAATCCCTCAAAAAGCGCAACCGAGTCTGGTCCGCCGGATAGCGCCACCAAAACCACGTCCCCCGGCGCGACCAAACTGAACTCTTTTATTGTTCCCAGCATCTTGTCGAGCATGCCTCAACAATGATTCCTTTCAGGAAACTTGTCAAGCCATGCGTCTTGGCGCCCCCGAAACACAACCGCACCTATCTGGCCTGGGCCTGCCTGGCTGAAGGCTGCTGGGGGTCCCCGCGCGGGACGAGGGTTGACTTATGATGCCCTCATAGGGCTTTCTGCCAGGACAGGTCAAAGCCGTGTCAGGAAGACCGGGGGGATAGAGGCTGGGCAACTCTAAGAACCGACGTCCTGGGCGGTTGGAGCTGACCGCTGCTTGTTAGGCGGGTGCCGCTTCCGCCGTGCGCCAAGCGGGCTTTCCCCCCCCGCCGCCCAGGAGGGCCCCGTCTGGCCAGCGCGGAGGCGTCCCCCCTTGCTGCGGGGGTTCAGCTGGGCTCTCGCCGGCGTGGTAGTCGAGGTCCGTGAGGGCCTCCCGTTCCGGTTTATCAACCGACAGCGCCGGCGCGCGATCTCCGCAAATCATCCGCCCCAATCCTCTTCATGTCCTCACGGAGGTCGCAGCACACATCCGGCCACCGGAACCGGACCTCCGTTCCTTCGAGTTCGGCCCACTGGGCGTCCAGGTAACCGCAGAAAATCTCCGCGCGCGAGAGTCTGTCGCGTATGCTGTGGACATCGCGGATGGCTCGGCGCGCATCATCGTCGAGGACCGGTGTGTCCACGATGACAGCGTCCACGTATGTGAATTGTCTGACCAGCTTAGCAATATGGTAGACCCCAACGGTGGTGGCGCGCGCCAGTCGCGGAATATCCTGAGGGCCCTGTGGGGGATACCCGCCCTCCGCCTCCACTAGGTTCTTTTGCAGGGCCCTCAACAGCGCCGACTGGATCTGGTCGGGCGTGAACCCGGCCCCCTGGGCATACTCGCAGACCGCGCCTGTGTCTACGAAGCCCTCCGCGCCAGCGGAGGACGCTGCGCGATTGATGTACTCGATGAGGATCGGCACCAGGAAGTGTTCGCGGCCGTCCGGTGTGGCGATGTCGAAGATATTCGCAAGCGAGGACGTCTGGACATGGTAGTATACATTATCCCCATATATTACAGCCCTAAGAAATTCGTGCAGGGGGACAACGTAGGATGGCCTGCGCCTGGCTTGCGCTTCTATCCCCAGAATTTTTTTGGTGTCCACATGGCCGCTCGCGATAAACGTTGTCACATAGTCAAGCGCGAGGCGGATGTTGCCCCGGCACAGGTTATCGATAAACTCCATAAGCTCGTGGTTTCTTTCGAAAGAATTGATGAGCACCAGCAGGTACGCCTCCAGCGTCTTGAGGTTGAGTGAGATGGTGGAGGGGAGCGGCTTTGGGGTGATCTCCCCCCGAGCGATCTTCAGGGCGAACGTGAGTCTCTTATTTATGACCTCGTCGACGCGAGGCGGGGAGATCGTAAACACCCTGGGGCTGTACCCGCTGAGCGCACCCGATCTCCTCGACCGGTGGAACGTTTGGGGACGGATGGAGAGGAAGACGGCGACGGGCCAGGAGGCAGCGATCTCCTGGGCGGCGAGGAACGCGTTCTCCTGGATCGACTCGCCGCGTTGGTCTGCGTTGTCGAGGAACATGACTATCTGTTTCCTGCGGCCCGCCGACAAGTGGTGGAGGCTGGTCCTCAGGTGCTGCTCTGCGTCGCCCATTTTGTTCGCGAGGAAGTCAATCTCCCTGGCCCTATACGCCGCCGGGTCGGCCTGTCTCAGAGGTCCGTGGATGCCTCTGCTGAACCTCGACAATTCCGAGTCGTAGACCCCATGCACCAAGTTGCTCTCCCTGATGTCAATGTCGTAGACTTCTAGGAGCTGGCGCTCCACGTCCTTGAGAAGAAACGAGCGGAGGTCGTGCGAGAGGGCCCCCGCGGAGCCCAGGTCGATGTAGAGGGCGATCGCCTTCTTCATCTGGTGGCTGCCGGCAACATGCATCAGGTAGAGAATGAACATCGTCTTCCCCACCCCGACGTCTCCCACCAACAGTATGGGTCGTTTCCCCAGCGCGTCCGCCAAGATGTCCCTGGCCGGGCCCTTCTTCGTCATCGCGGGAACCGCCGTCGGCGCGCCAGCACCGCCGCCGAAGAGCGCCGCGTAGCGGTGCTGTAGGATCGACTTACTCACCAAGGCGTACTGGGAGAGCGCCCCGCTCGGGCAAAAGCACTCTCTGATGAACTGCGGCTCGATGTCCCGAACCCTCGCCACGTCCTCGATGACAAGATCCCCCACGATTTTGAGGTCAGTCTGGATCGTGTTCCGCCCTTTGACCCCAGGGTAGGATGGGATCGACGCCGAAAGCTTGACCGGAAGGCGCAGGACATCCGCGCCATGCAGGCGCCTCTCGAGGTGCTTCTCCTGCAGGCCGGGCTTCGATACGTACTTCCACAGCGTGGGGAACTCCTCCGCCATCCTGCGCAGGGAGGTGAATACGAGCGCCCTCCCTTCCTCCGGGGGAGTACCGTCTGC
>Ga0315289_10016741_pt1 | contig 10096 bp, 7 predicted proteins | sample YL17G11_40_MG_FD_203452 | JGI IMG/M metagenome (GOLD analysis project Ga0315289, IMG submission 203452) | Sediment microbial communities from Yellowstone Lake, YNP, Wyoming, USA - YL17G11_40 | ecosystem: Environmental > Aquatic > Freshwater > Lake > Sediment | place: USA: Wyoming | collected...
GGTTGGTGTGGGGAACCGCGCGACAGAAGCCACAGAAAAAGTGATGTCCTTCCCCCGGAATCACCGATAGACTCGGCGGGAGAAGGATAAGCGCGGCTCTGGTTGAATCTCAGAGGTGACCGATGCGCCTTGTGACCAAGGCGATCCTGCTGCTTTCCCTCGTAGCCGTTGGCGTCGTCGTCCTTTGCCTCGCCAGCCGACGGGACGGTCTGCGAAGCGACCGCCAGACACGCCCGCGCGTCGAGCCCTCGGACAGTGGCGCGCGCGTCCTTCAGGATCCCCTGGCGGCCTATGAGCGATGGCGCGACCGCCTGGCCCAGGAAAATCGCAATTCGGCGAACGGGCATCCTGAATCCGTCGGCCAAGACGCGACCGGCCGGCCGCCGGCCCATGATCTCGAGTCCAGTGCTCAGGACGAAGGCACAATCATCGCCCTCCAGACGCAGCATCCGGTTGTCGGCGCCGACCCGCCGGGACCGACTCTGAAACCCGAGGGCGCGGAAGGCATCCTTGTCCAGGGACGCTGGCTGCCTCAAGACGAGGACGCCGGCCGGGTTCACGTCATTCGCCCGGGAGATACGCTTTTTGAGATCGCGCGGGAGCACTATGGCGACGCGTCCTTCGTGCGCCTGATCGAGGCGGCCAATCCGGGCGTCAACGCCGTGGCCCTGAAGATCGGCGATCACCTCGTCCTCCCAGAGAAACCGAAACCGCAAGATGCCGGGGTCGCCCCGACGCCGTCGCAAACCAAGGTTTATGTCGTGCAGAAGAACGACACGCTGATCGGCATCGCCCGCCGCTTTTACGGCGACGCGGCAATGTACCGGAAGATCTACGAGGCCAACCGGGACGTCCTTCCCTCTCTCAACGCCACCCTCTACGTCGGACAAACGCTGCGCCTTCCGGAACCGCACTAACGTCCGCCGCCGTTCGAGCCGCGATCCTAAGGCGCCGCCCTGAGCGCAGCCGAAGGGTCGCGGTCACGTTCCCAATCGCCGGCGTTCGACTTACGCCAACCGGCGATTGTGGATAACTTTTTGGAGGAGGTTTTAGGGGAGATTTTTGGGCGGTTTTTTGGAACCCGTAGGCCCTGGCGCTGGCGTCCGGGGCAATTTTCGACGGACGCCCAGCCGAAGCCAGACACGACTTCGGGTGCGGGCCACCCGCCTTCGCCGAGGCTACGGCAGGCAGGCCGCACCTTTCGGGCACCCCAACCCGCACCCTTTTCCTACGCCTCTGTTCACCCTCCGTAGTCGCGCCTGCGGCGAAGCTTGCCCGCCTGTGGCGGGGAGGGCCGCTCCCTGCTACCTCATCACCTCACTTCCCGCGCCGACGGGAAAGGAGCATCCCTACGCCGCCCAACGCCACGAGCGCCATCGTCGCCGGCTCCGGGACCATTATGGCGAAAGGCTGAGACCCATCTGTTGCCTGTAATGCAAACACGGGTTTGAGGTTAGCAGGGGGGTTCAGTTTCGCAGCGGCCAGTTGGGCGAACCAGCCGGTTGTAATAGCGCTGAAATCCATGTAGGGGCGATAATCATCCGCTCTTTGCCCAGAAACCCCGTCGTCCCGAATCATCGGTACAGCCCGCTGTGTGCCATCGTTCAAAACATACGGATTGGCGCTGGATTCATAAATGATCTCGTAAAGACCAGCCGCAAAGGTAGGGCCGTAAACATCGTAATTCAGTTTCCAGGGGCACCGGTTCGGATTAGTCGCGTCAAACGGAGCGCCTTTTGCTGTTACTGTAGGCTCGAAGAGGTTGAACCAAAGAGTTATGTCATCGGCCTTAGCCTGAGTAAGCGTGTAGGAAGGTTTCACCAGATTGGGAGTGGTGAGTGTCATGAGATAATATGTATGGGAACTATTTTCAGAAACACTCTTTTCGTGGCTTATACAGAAAAATTGGAAGACAGCATCCAGATTTTGGACAAGGGGGCCTGTGCCAACGCTGTTCTTGATGAATGGCGCCCTTCCCAGGGCTTCATAGGCGCCACCGTTATAATAAACACGGCCGCCCATGCAACCATTGGCTAAGTTTGCGAGTGAGGTATACTTCGCGTTAACCCAGTCATTCGCTCCCGGTGTCGGCGCCCCCATGACAGCACTGGACACGGCCAGCATCACCGCCACCACACTCACTACGGCCATCATTGACCTTTTCATTTTGAGGGTCCTTTTCTTTGTCCCCCGCGAGTCATTTGCGTCGCGCCAGGCCGGAAGGCCCCTGCCTTCCACACGTTGCCCGCCCGCGACTGCCCCCTTGTTCGTTTCATCATCCAACTCCCTGCCTTCCACCAACGCCCTATAGTCAACGTCTATCACCACCCGCATGAGCCTGTCGGCGTCGAACGGCCCCCGCCGACCGGCGGAGTCTCCAACACTTCCCTACCCCTCTCGCCCATCACCGCCTTCCGTTCCAAGTGGGCTCAGGCGCAGCACTCGCACCTTTCGGGCACCCCTGCCGGGCGCGGCAGCCGTGAGGGGCGTGCGGCCGCCGTGTGAGCCTGCAGCACTCGCTGCATGAACAACGCGCCGGGAGATTCTTGCACCACACGCCAGCCGTTCTTCCGGTAGAAGGTGATGGCCCTGGGGTTGTCGGTGTGCACTGTCAGGCCGAGCGTGCCATAGCCTGCCGCCGATGCGCCTTCTTCGAAGGCCCGGACCAGAACGGAGGCGCATCCGCTACCCCGATAGTCTCGAAGGACGGCAATAACCTGCAGTAGCCCGAACGGGCCGATCACCGGCGCCGGCCAACCGGTGCCCGCTTCGGCCATTCGACCGGGGCGGCCGTCCAGCCGGCGCATCACCTCGTCCATCATCGTCGCGCGAAGGACACGGTCCGTAAGCATCCGCAGCAGGAGCGTCCCCGCAAACCGCCGGCGCGCCCGAGCCAGGAACGCGGGCCGGATACCTGGATCCCCCCCCACAACAAATCCGACGATGCCGTCGGCCTCATTGCGGCAGACGAAGGAAAGGCCCGCCCGGGAGCGGATGTAGGCCCGGTAGAACGCCGTGGTGTACGCTCGACCCATGTGCGCCATAAACTGGTCGGGGAAACACCGGAGGTGGCAAGCGGCCATGCTCTCGGCGTCGCTCGGCGTCGCCGCGACTACCCGTAGGGGCGCAGTCATATCCATTATTCCCGACTCCGGTACCGCCCCACACTCGCCGATGTCGGCGGTTACAGTTTCGGCCCCCGACGCCGCAGGCCTACCGAAGTCTGACTTCGCCCGGCAACGGCGCACCAAAGCCGCCGCGCCCGCCACCGTCATTTCTGTTACTTCGCCGTTCATTTCGCATTCCTTCCTTTGCACCCTTTGGGTTCCCCAAAACCGGGCAAATGAAAAAAGGGCGACCTTCGGAAGGAACTCCCTCCGAAAGTCGCCCACGCACGGTCCCTCAAGACCGTTGTCGGCCTGCTGGTTCCGGGCCCGCCTTGGCGAGCCTTTGGTTCGGGCCGCTCTACGCTCCCGCAACGCGGCCCTTCTTTAACCTCCCATGTCGGCCGGACGCCTCCTCAGGGACCCGGCCGAGTGTTCTCATTTCTGGCAAAAGAGCCGACCTGTTCCGTTGCCCCCGGACAGAGCGGCCCTCTTCACACAGTAGTATAACACACATCCGGCAAAAGTCAAATGGTTTTTTCGCCGGAATCTCCTGTGTTCCGTACGGCCAAAGGATGTCTCCGCCGGAAAAGAAGGGCCGTCCGGCCCTTTCGGATCGGATGATCGGCCGAGGTAGGCCTCCGTCACGAGGCCGGCCACCGCTGGGCAGAGGTAAGTCGGCTGTTGGCGTGGGCCACCCCCGGCCGATGAATAAAAGGGCCGGCCGGGCTTGATGGGAAGGCCGGAATGTGCTATACTTAGAAAGGACTTAGTGGGGGCGACTGGTATCGACGGGGCCTTAGAGGGTCTGAGGTTGCGCGAAGAGGTTGTCGGCCACCTCTCTAAACTGCCGGCAAAACGCAAAATGCCACAACTGGCATGCAAATGGCTGCCTAAATAGGGCAGTCACGTCCCTGCGGGCTTGTCCGTGGGCCTGCAACGGACGTCACCACACGGGCTGGCCGGCTAGTCCGCCGGGTGCGACGTCGGCGAGAAACAGTCCCGGATGGGTTGCGGTGGATCCTGTCGGGCGGAGCCGCGGCGACCGAGATGCAATAGACCGACTACTCGCGTAGACGCCTCAGGTCACGGGCATCCGGACGTGGGTTCGATTCCCACCGCCTCCAGTCTTCGTTCGCCGCGAGTTTTGCTGGCGGCGAACGAAGACTGTCACGGCGAAGCGGCGCTGTTTCGCGAAGCCGGACTTTTTCCGCAAGACGCTCGCGGCGAACTGCGCCTTGGCAAGCCACCTCGGAAGGATGCATGGACGGCAAATTCTGGTATGTGTACATGCTCCAAAGCGTCGCCTACCCGGAGCACTACTATGTCGGTTTAACTGAGAACCTCGCCGACCGGCTCAAGACCCATAACGATGGAAAGATTCCGCACTCTTCCAAGTTCTTGCCGTGGCGGATCGAGACAGTCGTGGCTTTTCGCTCCAAGGATAAGGCCGTTGCCTTCGAGAGGTATTTGAAATCCCACTCCGGCCGAGCATTCGCGAAGAAGCGTTTCTGAACGGAGACGGTTTCGACCCCAGGAATATTTGCTCCATGTCGAAGGCCCGCAACGCGGACCTTTTCAACTAGAGCAGGTGAGCAGGAGATAGGAGAACAGGAGAAGTGCGAAAAAGGCCGCACCCACAGCAGCGGCCAGCGTCCCGCCCAGCCTTCGTCCCGGCGCGCCGGGACTACGGCAGGTCTCCGCTGCGCTTCGACAAGCGGGGCGGCGAACCCACCGCGCAAAAGTTCAAGTGGCGTTGTAGTAGTAGGCACCCCCTTGCACCGGCAGGCCGTGCGGCTAGAATGCCCTGATGGATCAGGCATTCATTCGCAACTTCAGCATCATCGCCCACATCGACCACGGCAAGAGCACGCTGGCCGACCGGCTCCTCGTGCGAACCGGGGCCATCCATCCGCGCGAGTTCCGCGAGCAGATGCTCGACGCCATGGACCTGGAGCGTGAGCGAGGCATCACGATCAAGGCCTCCGCGGTGACGCTGGATTACGAGCACGCCGGCCAGTGGTACATGCTTAACCTCATCGACACGCCGGGCCACGTGGACTTCCACTACGAGGTCAGCCGCGCGCTGACGGCCTGCGAAGGTGCGCTCCTGGTGGTGGACGCGAGCCAGGGCGTGGAGGCCCAGACGGTGGCCAACGCCCATCTCGCCCAGAGGCTGGGCCTGAGGCTGGTGCCCGTCGTCAACAAGATTGACCTGCCTGTCGCGCGGCCGGAGGACACGGCCATGGAGGTCGAGCACCTTCTGGGAACGCGGGCGGAGGATTGTCTCTTCACGTCGGCCCGGACGGGCCAAGGCATCGAGGAGATGCTGGAGGCGATCATCGAGCAACTTCCGCCCCCCGCGGGGGATCCGGACTCGCCCCTGCGGGCGCTTATTTTCGACTCGGCGTACGACAGTCACCGCGGCGTGATCGTTTACGTGCGGGTTGTGGACGGGCGCCTTCGCAGAGGCGAGAAGATCCGGATGATGGGCGCGGGCGAGGTGTACCAAGTAGCGGAACTCGGCAAGTTCCGGCCGCGGCCGACGGCGGTGGAATCGCTGGCGGCGGGGGAGGTCGGCTACGTGATCGCCAACATTCGCACGGTGGCGAGCGTCCACGTCGGCGACACGATCACCCTGGCCGCCCAGCCGGCCGAGAAGGCCCTCGCGGGTTACTGCGCGCCGCAGCAGATGGTTTTCTCGGACTTCTACCCGGGCCCTTCGACCGAGTTCCACGAGATGCGCAAGGCGTTCGAACGGCTCCAATTGAACGACGCCGCCCTGATGTTCCACCCCATCAACTCCGAGGCCCTCGGTTTCGGTTTTCGCTGCGGGTTCCTGGGCCTGCTGCACATGGACATTGTGCAGGAGCGTCTGGAGCGTGAGTACGACGTCGAGGTCGTCCAGACCGCCCCCACGGTGCCGTACCAAGTGCTCCTGGCGAGCGGCAAGTTGCAGGAGGTGGACTCCGTCGGCGACCTGCCCGGCCCGAGCGTTATCGCGGAAATCCGCGAGCCGATCGCACGGGTTGACCTCATCGTGCCGGCCGACGCCATCGGCACGATCATGGCCTTGGCGGAGGACCGCCGCGGGACGTACCGCCGGACGGAGTACCTCTCGGCCGACCGGGCGATCCTGACCTACGACTTGCCGCTCGCCGAGATCCTGTACGACTTCTACGACAAACTCAAGAGCGCGACGCGCGGCTACGGGACGATGGACTACGAGGTCTCGGGGTTCGTGGCGAACGACCTCGTGAAACTCGACATCTTGCTCAACGGCCAGGTGGTGGAGGCCCTGTCGCGGATCGTCCACCGGTCGAAGGCGGAGGCCCGGGGGCGGGCGATCCTGAAACGCCTCCGGAAGGAGATCGCGCGGCACCAGTTCGAGATTGCCCTGCAGGCGGCCATCGGGTCGCGTATCATCGCCCGCGAGACGATCAAGGCCTTCCGCAAGGACGTGATAGCCAGGTTGTCCGGCGGGGATGTCACCCGCAAGCAGAAACTCCTGAAAAAGCAGAAGGCCGGCAAGAAGCGGATGAAGATGATCGGGACCGTCGCGGTTCCCCAGAAGGCCTTCATGGCGGTTCTCGAAGCCGAGTGATTGACCCTCGCGGGTCTGGCCCCGGGCAGCCTGCGAGAAGGGGGCGCTGCGGCAATGAACAGGATGATGTTGACGCTGGGGGTCCTCCTGCTGGCGCCGACTGTCCTGGCCGAGGGACCCGTTTACCCCGTCAAGGTGAGCCCGAACGGGAGATACTTCGTGGACCAGAAGGGCGAGCCCGTCTTCTGGCTCGGCACGACCCAGTGGCAACTCTTCCGGGACAACACCCTGGAGGAAGCCAAGACGATTGTCGCCAACGCGAAGAGCAAAGGGTTCGCCTTCGTCCAAGCCATGCTCGTAGGGGTTGGTGACGGCACACGGCCGAACGTGAACGGGGAAAAGCCGTGGGTGAACGACAATCCGCTCACGCCGAACGAAGCCTACTTCAAGAACGTGGATTCCGTCATCGAGAGCGCCCGCGCCAACAACGTGGTCATCTCGCTGACCCTGTACCATCAGCGGTGGCGGAACCTGATTACGGAGAAGAATGGTCGGGCTTGGGCAAAATGGCTGGCGCGGCGGTACAAGGATGTCCCCACGATCGTCTGGTCGATGACGCCCGAGGCCCGAGAGGAGTTCGTCTCCGTTCTTCGGGAATTGGCTGCCGGTCTCCGGGAAGGGGACGGCGGCGCCCATCTCATCACGTTCAAGCCGGACCCCGCGCCCTATTCCTCCGGTTTCGTTCACGAGGAAGGCTGGCTGGATTTCAATTCTATGCAGACATGGAACAGTGTGCACCTGATTTATCCCATGGTGACCAAAGACTATGACCTGAAGCCGGTGAAGCCCGTCCTGATGGCCGAAGGAGCCTATGAGGCGGGCTCGGAATACGGATTCGACGTGACTCCGCTCCGGGTGCGCCGGCAGGCCTACTATTCCTACCTGTGCGGCGGCCATTTCACGTACGGGCACAATGACAGTTGGCGCATGCTTCCGACGTGGAAGAAGGCGCTGGACGCCCCCGGCGCGGTCCAGATGGGGATCCTCAAGAAGGTCTTCCTGGGGCGGAAGGAATGGTGGTTCCTGGTGCCGGACCAGAGCATTTTCGCAAGCGGCGGCAACAGCACGGGGGATGTGCTGAACCTGGCGGCGCGGCATAAGGACGGCCAATGGATCATGGTCTACCTCGGCGCCAAGGTCTCGTTTTCGATCCACATGGATAAGTTCACGGCGGGAAACCGAGCCGAGGCTTTATGGATCGACCCGAGGACGGGCGACTCGGCCTCGGCGGGAATCTTTCCAAACAGCGGCGTGCAGGCGTTCGCGACGCCCGAAGGCTGGGAAGACGCTCTGCTGGTCCTGGAACCGGCGAACGGCGACGGGACCAGGCGGTAGGGCGACGATTCGGCATCCCGGTCGGTGCAGGCTGGGCGGAGGCGCGCGGTTTCAAGTCTTCTTCTCCGCGGCCTTGGTGCGGCGCGGCATCGCGGAACAAGTTCTCCGTTCATGCGTCTATAATGGCGAACGAACAAGGAAGCGTCCCATGATCAGGCGACCAGGAATCACGTCGATATGGAAAGTCGCAATTCTGTCCATGCTCTTGGTCGTGCCTGCCTTGACCGCGGCAATGTCCAACCAGGCACGGGGTGAGGACGGCCGCCCGACGACCGCTCCTGACGAACTCGTCGCCAAACTTGTGAAAGAAGACCTGTCGCAAAGTTTTCAGATGCACGTCATCTCCCGCACCAGCGCCGTCCAAGCGGCCGAAGCGCTGCTCAAGATGGGTGACGACGCCGTGCCTGCCCTGGCGAGCGGACTTGAATCCAAGGACGAACTCCAGCGGCTGAACATCGTTTACTTGCTCAACTGCGTCGGCACGGCGGCCACGGTTCCCCCAAGGCTGAAGGCCGCCGGGGATGAGTCGGCCCGGGTGCGGGCGGCGGCCGTTCGCCGGCTGCCAGTGTGGAGCGATGATGTTTCGGGCAAAGCCGTCATCAAGGCATTGAAGGACCAGGACGCGGGGGTGCGCAACGCCGCGGCCGCAGCGTTCGCGATCCGCCGGGATGGCCCTCAAGCAACCAAGATCGCGAAAAACGCGTCAAAGTACTCCGTGGCGAGCCTGATCGTGCTGCTGCTCAGTGACCCTGAAACGCGCGATCAAGCGGCTGAGACATTGGGTAGCATCGGCATGAACGTGGCCGTTCGGCCCCTTGTCAAAGTCTTGGATGACGAGCGTTGGACGGTAAGAGAGACGATTCTTGAGGCGCTTGGGAACTTGAACGATAAGCAGGCGACGATGGGCGTTGTTGCATCGCTCCGGGATGACAATGCGAGTGTCCGTTCTTGCGCCGCGGCCACCCTCGGCCAACTCGGCGATATCCGCGCCGTGCCGGCGCTGATGCACTCGCTAACCGATCCGGAGTCCTTCGTCCGACGTGACGCAGCCGCGGCCCTCGGGCGGATTGGTGATCGGCGGGCGGTGCCGCCACTGATTCAGTCGCTGAGTGATTCCAGTGACCAGGTGGTCGCGGCGGCGGGCGAGGCCCTCGGCAAGATTGGCGACCCGGCAGCGATCAAGCCGCTGATCGGCGTCCTGCGACCTGGCGGACCGGCGGGCGAACCGATTGCAGCGGCGCTGGGTCAGTTTCACGACCCCGTGGCCGTCGAGCCCCTGCGGCTTTACTTGGTTGGCCAGCCGGAATCGAGGCGAGCGGCTGAGGCCCTGGCCGGCATCCCGCACCCGGACGCAGTCGCGGCCCTAATTCAGGTGTCGATTGAATGCAACTCGCACCAGAGCAAGATCGCGCTGGAACTGCTGATCGGCCACTCGTTCGCGTTTGAGTCCCCTCAGAACATCGCCATGTGGTGGCGGGATCATCGGGCGGAGTACCTACCTGCCGCCACGCAGCCGGCTGGCGCCCGTCGTGATGAGTGATGTCCTCGCCTATGCCTACCCAGGCAAAGCGCCAGTCATCCATCGTATTGAGCAGACCGATCCAAACGGAGGCCGCGTGTCCACGACCTGGTAATCACAGCCGCGCCGGGGTCAGTGCCGTCTGCCGGATTCTCGCCGTGCCTTGACAAAGCGCGCAATCCAGACCGATGCCCACAGGAGAATAATGGCCGCGACGATCAGGAACTCGTACTTGTGAGCCTTCCCCAAAACGGTCACGGCCAATTCGCCCAAGAGGTAGCCAAGGCCGGCAAAGATCACGGCCCAGACTATCGCAGCAACCACATTCAGGGGCACAAACAGCCGAGGCTTCGTGCCGGAGATGCCTAACGCAAACGGCGTGATATTCCGGAGTCCGTAGAGAAAGCGGAAGGTGAGAATGATCAGCAGTTCATGATGCTGGATTAACTGTTGCGCTCGCTGGAACTTCTTTTTCCATCGCGGCCTTCGGTCCAGAAAGGTCATGCCGTGCTTGCGGCCGATGAAGTAGAAGAA
>Ga0315289_10016748_pt1 | contig 10094 bp, 11 predicted proteins | sample YL17G11_40_MG_FD_203452 | JGI IMG/M metagenome (GOLD analysis project Ga0315289, IMG submission 203452) | Sediment microbial communities from Yellowstone Lake, YNP, Wyoming, USA - YL17G11_40 | ecosystem: Environmental > Aquatic > Freshwater > Lake > Sediment | place: USA: Wyoming | collected...
ACCAGCGCGCAGTCCGTGGGGAAAGCTTACAACGTTCTGGCGAAGATCGAGTGGTGGGCTCGAATGATTACCGGCTGGATTTTCATACTCGTGGGCATTTACTTCTCGTTGAAGTATGTGTTTCAGGTGATTTGACTGCCCGGCCTACGACCGCGCTGCGGGAGGTAAGACCATGATTCGCGCCAGTATGCCGAGTTTGCTCGCGGCCCTTTTGCTGGCCGTCCCGTGCGCGGCCCAGGAATGGGCCGACAAGATGTTCACGGCGAGAAGCTACGACTTCGGAAGCATCGCCCGAGGGGCCAAGGCCGAGTTTGCCTTCGAGTTGACGAACCTCTACCTCGAAGATGTGCATATCGCCAGTGTGCGCGCCACCTGCGGCTGCACCACGCCTCGGATCGAGAAGGACACGCTCAAGACCTACGAGAAGGGGGCGGTCATCGCGCACATCAACAGCGACCGATTCTTGGGCAACCAGGGGTCAACGATCACCGTCACCATCGACAAGCCACAATATGCCCAGGTCCAGTTGCACGTGAAGGTTCATATCTTCAGCGACGTGCTGCTTGAGCCATCTAGGAGGGTCGCCCAGGACTCGTTGTTGGACTGTTTTGTTGATGGTTGTGGCAATGGCGCTTCTTGCCGTGCCAGTGGTTGTGGCAGCCGACTTGAAGGTCGGCGACGACGCGCCGACGTGGAAGGGAATTGTCGGCATCGACGACAAGGAACACGGCTTGGCGGACTACAAGGATGCCAAGGTGATCGTGCTGGCCTTCATCACCAACCACTGCCCCGTCGCCAAGGCATACGAAGACCGTCTGATTGCCGTGCAGAACGACTACCAGGGAAAGGGCGTCCGGGTCATCGCGGTCAACGTGAACAATCTTCCGGCAGACAAGCTCGACAAGATGAAGGAACGCGCGGCAGAGAAGAAGTTCAGTTTTCCCTACCTCTACGACCCCACCCAAGCCATCGGCCTGGCCTACGGAGCGAAGGTCACTCCGCATGTCTTCGTCTTGGATCAGCAGCGGAAGATCGCCTATGTCGGTGCGATTGATGACAACATGAAGGCCACCGAAGCGAAGACCCATTACCTGCGCGATGCGTTGGATGCACTGCTGGCGGGCAAGCAGCCACCGAAAGCGGAGACCAAGCCGGTGGGCTGCGTAATTCAATACGAGAAGAAGTAGCGGGCAGTTCGCGGCACGGAACCGACGTGCGAGTGTCCGCCCCCCTGCTGGTGGCGCAATCCGTTCCGTCGCGAGGGCCAAACGCGGCTCAAGATGCCATATACGCGCATCCGCATATACGGTAGAATGCCAGGGGCAGACGTGGCATGGCGAACTGCCAAGCCCCGTCGCCGTGCGCATTTGGTGGGCGATCTACGCCGCCGGTGCTCGACTGGAGAGAGGCGCAGAACCGCAGAGTCCCTGCGGCGGAGGATGGTGCCATGCGTTCGATCAGGAAGTCACTCTTCGGAGCCCTGGTCAGACTCACGATGATCCCGCTATCCTTGCCGTGTCTCTTTGCGACTTGTTGCTGTTGCTCCGTGGCCTTCGGATCGGGCGAGGCACATTGCCAGAGCCCAGGGGAGGGTCTGGTTCTGAGCCTTGGCGGACCCCAAAATGTACTTGCGAACGGCGGCGTCCACGCCGTTGACCGCAACGGGTTGGTTGCGGGGACTACCGAAGTTCCCAACCGCTGTTGCTGTTGCCCGGTCAACTCGGATGCGAAACGGCCGTTGGTGGTTCGCCGCTCGACGCAGCATCGCGCAAAGGTAGCGCGTGAGCTTCGCTCTGTTTTTCATACGGGAAGCACCTTGAGTAGCTCAAGTGCCGTTGGCTCCCGCTCGTCAGTCTCGGCACGGGCTGCAAGTTGTCCCACCTCTGCCGAAAATTGCATCCTGCTTTGCAGGCTCCTTCTTTGATTCTCTCTAACGTTCGCGGCTGCCGATCTCGGTTGGGCCTGGCTGTTGTGTTGGCCATAACGGGGCCTGCGGCTGCCCATTCGGACGGCAAGACAAGCGGAGGGCGTTTGGCAAGAGAGAATCGAATTCGATCAGGAGGAGCGAAATGCTGGTCATCACTCGGAAGAATGGAGAACGGTTGATTATCGGCCACGACATCGAAGTGACCGTGCTCAAGATTCGGGGCAACCGCGTGAAGCTGGGAATCCGCGGGCCGGCAGACGTGCCGATTCATCGCATGGAACTGCAAGCGAGGATTCTTCACCCCTCGCCGGATACAGGCTGCGGGCGAACCCTCTCGGCCGGGCTGACCGCCGAGGGGGAAGAGAAGCGGGCTTTGCCAAGCCTCGTAAGTCGCTCCCAGCAGTCCTCGGGAATCGCCACGATGCCACGTAGACGATTGGTCCATGATGGAGAAACCGCAGACCGCGAGTTGGAGCGTCGGATCAAGAACTTCCTCGAAGGGCTCAATCTGCCTGCGCTGCGCGACCTGGAGGTAGAAGTCCGCAGCGGGGCGGCGGTAATCACAGGCCGGGTATGCACGTTCTATCAGAAGCAACTGGCAACATCCTGTTGTCAGCGCGTTGCGGGTGTCCTGAGCGTGCTCAACGAGGTCCGGGTAACAGACACGCCCAGGATGCCCGCAACGTGCGAAGACGGCTCCTGAGAACACCCACCCATCGGCCGGGCAGGAACCGCCGCTGTCGCCCAAGTTGCTCTATGAAAACAGTCGAATACGTGTTATATTCGTCTATACGGATATATTCTCACCAAACTCCGCCAATCGGGGCGTCCGATGTCCCGTAAGGAATGATGACATGCTCAGTGCATCGAGGGTTTCCGTTTGCGGTCTCTGGACGTGTGGAATCCTGGCAGTGCTCGTCGCCTGCGCAGTCCTCGCCGGGATCACCTGCCCGGTGCCTGAAACTCCGGTCCAGGGCGCTACGGCGGCCGAGGGTGCGCCGGAGGACCAGTTCGACAGCCCCGAGGCCATCATCAGTCGTTTCAGTGCCGAACTGGGACGGCTGGCGAGCAGCCCGGGGATTCCCTCGCCCAACGAACTCGCCCAGCAGGCCGCGGTGAACAAAACCTGCGCGGTAGCCGCACTGCCCGACACCGGCAAGAAGCTCGACGCCCAGACGATCTACGCTCGGGCGCGTGCGGGGGTCGTGATTGTCGGGGCCATCCCAAGGGCCAAGAAGCGGCATCAGTCACAACCGGTTTTCGCCACGGGCTTCGTGATCCACAAGGATGGGGTGATCGTCTCGAACGGGCATGTGCTCGAAGCGTTTCGAGACATGAAGGCCGTTGGCGTGATGACCAGCGATGGCCGAGTCTTCGCGATCAAGGCTGTGCTCGCGGCTGACCGACTTAACGACGCCGCTGTGCTGAAGGTCGAGGCGACAGACCTGACACCACTGCCGCTGGCAGGGAGCGTTCCGGTGGGTGCGACCGTGTATTGCCTCTCTCACCCGCTGTTGAACTACATGGGAACGGAGAACGGCTTCTTCGCATTCACTCAGGGCATCGTTAGCGGGCGATACCGGACTCGGCTCATGGGCGAGACGCCGATAAACGTCCTGACGATTACCGCCGACTACGCGCAAGGCTCCAGTGGTGGGCCAATCCTGAACGAGCATGGAGCGGTTGTGGGCATGGTTTGCCAGACGTTGGCGATCTCGGACGACAGCGGCGAAAGCCAAATGACCTGGAAATTCACCCGCCCGTCAAGCAGTATTCTGGCCCTTCTCCAAGGCACACGGCCAGGCACATAGGCGGCAGTGTGACGGCGGACGGTCGAATCGTCGCACAGGCTCGGAGGACATTCAGTGGACAGACCGAAGGCGGATCAATCTGCACCGATTAACGGCTTGCCGAGGTAGCGTCCCGGCCGCCATCCAGTCCGGGCGGAGTGTAGCCTTCAATCAGGAAGGGCGACAACCACCAGCGATTTTCGGCCATGTCGTAGTATGGCTCGGTGATTGCCTGCTTGATGGCGTCCTCGTCGGCACACGCTGGATCATAGCTAATGCAGACGACCGCGACAACGGGACCGGGCCAGGCTTCGACCTTGTAGTAGCCAGGGGTCTTGGGGTCTGTTCCCGAGATATGATACATATCGTCCCGTTCGAGAAACCCTACCAACAGATTGGCCCGGCCTCGGCACGTAAGCTCGTGGATTCTCAACTGAACGGTGGCAACTCGATTAGGTGCCACGCCGCGACTTTTCACGAACGATGGCAGAGGGGCGAGGTACGTGACGGAAACGGCCGCGCCGCTGCACACCAATAGCACCGCGACGAGCACGGCTTGGGGCCATGCGCGCCCCAGTCGGTCTGGCGGTCCCCATGACAGTGCCCGCCGCTTCCCGCCCGGGCAGGCTTCCATACAGTTCATGCAGGATAGGCAACGAGAAACGGTGGTTTGGCCTAATTGGTCCACTGGAATCGCCATTGGGCAGGATGCGGCGCACTGGCCACAGTCGCAGCAAAGTGCAGTATCGCGTTTTATCCGCGCCAGGCCGAATCGGGAGAGCGGATTGATCGCAGCCGCCAGCGGGCAGAACCAGCGGCAAAACGGCATCACGATCACCAGCGAGGCGGCGGCAATCGCTCCCGAAACCACATAGGCCCAGAAGGTAATATCGGCCCCGTGTCGGCTCAAGAGCGCGTAGCACGGATCGTAACCACGGAAGACCAGTTCCCCCGCTCGCCAAGTCGCCAAGAGAATCGCAGCCAGCACCAGGTATTTGGCCAACGACAGCGCGCGGTCTGCTCTGGCAGAAACTCGAATAGTCCGCAGGCCAAGTCGAGCAGCCACGGCCCCGATCCATTCGGAAATCGCACCGATAGGACACATGTAACCGCAGAACGCGCGGCGCAACAACAGGACCGTGAGGAGTACTGCCCCGAGAGCGTAGAAGTTGGATACGCCCAGTGAGCAGAGCAAGTTGCCTTCCCGGGCGTAGGTATAGAGCGCCTCTACCCCGCCGAACGGGCACCACAACTCGACATTGGTGCCGAGTAGAAACACGCTTATCAGCGTTAGTGCGAGGAATCCGAACTGAATAGCACGTCGGGTCTTCTTCATGGAGTTTGGGCGTAGTCCGCTATTCCACCTTTCCGGGCACGGACGAGATCAGGAGCACGATCAACACGACCGCGGAGATCGAGGCGAACGCACGGTCTCGCTGGAGGGCAAAACCGACGAGCCGAGAAACCCCGCCACCACGCAGATTCCGAAAAGCGACAGCACGAATTCCAGGGGCGACATATTGGTGCCCTGCCTTGCGGGTCAACATCAACGCTTCTTCCTCAAGTCACCACGAGCCACTATTGTTTTCCCTGACTCGGGCATTTTCCACTCATCGGACAGCCAGCGCAACTGCTCCCGCCGCTGCATTTCGACTCCGGCATCTTCGATTGGGTTTCCATGACACGAGCGAACGCAGGATTCGACACAAGGGCGGCGAATTCAGGACAGTCCTTGGCATGAGATTTGAAACCCTCCAACTGACTCGGCAAAGTTGCCTCGAAACACGCCTTCAACAGTCCCATCGCCTTGGCCGACTCCCCGCTCGCTGCATGGAGCCGTGCGGCAGCGTACATGATGCTAGAACCTGAGCCGTTCGGCAAGTTGAGCTTCTCGGCAATCTGTTTGGCCTGATCGGTCTTGCCGCTCCGCACCAATGCGATTCCCAGTAGCGCCTGTGTCATTTCGGTCGCCTTGCTCGGCTGCAATGCGGCTAGGGTTCTTGCGGCATCGGAATTTCGGTCCATTGCCAATTGGGTCTCTGCCAGCATGACCGCTGATTCCGCCGAGGTAAGCCGCGAGTGGATCTCCTGATCCACTTTGAGCAACTCCGAATAAACCCGTTCGCTCACGTAGAACGCCCTCAGCGCCCTGGCCGTGTACTCCCAGCGTTGCGGATTCTGTTCAGTCTCAAGGCGACTGCGCAGATCGACGATCCGTCGCACCATTGCGTAGTGTTGCATGTACTCCTGGTTGCCGCGATCTGCGCGGGCGGCAGCAGCGTAGGATTGCAGGGCCGCCCCGACCTCACCTTTCGTCAGCAACGTCTCGCCTTTGGCAAACGACTCCACGGCCGTTTCAGCCCGGGCAAGAACCGCGGTGAAGAGCAGAGTTGCCGAAATAAGACCAATGACAGTTCGTTTCGTTCGCATGATCCGTCCTTTCTGTTGGGTTTCCGGCCGTCGATGGACGCCCGACTTTACTCTCTCTTCTGGGTCGAGTCAAGCCCGCGATCTAATCTGTCCGCCTGCCGTTCTGCCTCGATCGCGCGGAGTTTGTAGATCAGCGCGCGGCGACTGATCCCGAGCTTCTTTGCCGCCTGAGTGCGGTTGCCACCACATTCTTCAAGCGTGGCAAGTATCGCAGCCCGCTCCACTTGCGAGAGTCGGCCGGCGGTGTCTGCTCCGGCACCGCTGGAGGCCAGGGCAGCGACTTTGGGCGGCAAGTGTTCAGGTAGAATCACGTCGCCCCGGCACAGCAGGCATGACCGCTGAATTGCGTTGCGCAACTCGCGGACATTGCCCGGCCAGCGGTAAGCCAACAGACATTGGACCGCCTGCGGGGAGAGGCGCACGGGAGTGCCGGCGAATTCGACCGCGAACCGCCGCGCAAGCGGAAGGATGTCGTCTTGTCGCTCGGAGAGAGGCGGCACAATCAGTTCGACGACGTTGATGCGGTAGTAGAGATCATCGCGGAAGCGGCCTTCAAGAACCTCCTTGCTCAGGTCGCGGTTGGTGGCCGCCACCAGGCGGGTATCGACCTGGATAGGCTTGTCGCTGCCGACCGGCGTGATCTGGCCCGATTCGAGCGCCCGGAGCAACTTCGGCTGCAAATGGAGGGGCAACTCACCGATTTCATCAAGAAAGAGCGTGCCGCAATCCGCCGCGCGAAAGAATCCTTGCCGAGTTTCACTGGCCCCGGTGAAGGCCCCCTTGGTGTGACCGAACAACTCGCTTTCAATAAGCGACTCCGGCAAGCCAGCGCAGTTCGCGGCAACCAGCGGCCCCTGGGCACGAGGACTCCATTGGTGGATCATCTGCGCAACTACCTCCTTGCCGGTCCCGCTCTCTCCCAAGATCAACACCGGCGCATTGGAAGGCGCAACGATAGCTGCGGTTTCGAGGACGCGGCGCATGGTCCGGCTCTCGCAGACGAGCCACGACGGCAGTTCGGGAAGCGGCCTGTCGCCCGGTGCCGTCTCAACTGGGCCGATGGCGTCCGAAATGGCCGTCTCCAACTCGTCCAGATCAACAGGCTTGGCCAGGTAATCGTCCGCGCCGCCTTTCACTGCGGCCACCGCTTGGCGAAGGTCGGCATAGGCCGTGATTAGGAGTACGGGCAGCTTGTCGGCCATCTTGCGGATTTCGGCCAGGGCCTCGATGCCGCTCATGCCGGGCAGCCGCACGTCGAGCAGAACCATGTCCGGCGCGTGGCCACGGATCATCTCCAGGGCCTCTTCCGCTGAGGAAGCCTCTTGGGCACGAAACCCAAGCGATTCAACGAACCCGCACAGCAGGCGGCGCTGTGCCGCCTCGTCGTCTGCCACTAGAATCGTGCGCGGTCGCTCAGCCATGTAATCCATCCAACCAGAAAATGGCACCGCCACCGGCGCGAGGCGTGTGGCCAACCTCCCAACCATGAGCGGCAGCGATACGGCGGACGATGGCCAGCCCCAGGCCCGTGCCGCCCGCCCGCGTGGTGAAATATGGCATGAACAACTTTTCCGCGACCTCTTTGGATACGCCGGGGCCACGATCCGCCACTTCGATCCTCAGTCGCCCGTCCCGTCCGCGTCCCATCGACGTTTCCACGGTTCCATTCTCCGGCGCAGCTTGGATGGCGTTTTGCAGCAGATTGAAAAGGGCTTGGCGGAGCATCTCCCGGTCGGCAAGAATCGTATTCCCACGGGCCATGCGGCCGAGCCTCAAGTGCTTGGCACTTAGATCAGGCTCCAGGAGCACCGCCAATTCCCCGACCAATTCGGCGGGGTCAAACCGCTCGGCCTTCGGCTCGCTCGGGCGGACAAACGCGAGGAACTGATTGATTCGCGCCGTAACCCGATCACACTCCTCGATGACGGCCTGCGCCTGTTGCTGGCCGTCACGAGAGTCCGCGCCGGTCTCGGCTAATCGCTGAGTCCATCCGCGAATTAGGCCCAGTGGATTGCGCGTTTCGTGGGCAAGCCCCGCGGCAGCCTGGCTGAGGTCACGGAAATGGCGGGCCTCGACTTCCAGTGTCCGCGCTCGCCCGCGTGCTTCTGCCAGCCGCACGGTGGCCCGCCACGCCAAGGCCACGCAAAGCACGACCAACCAACCGGCGACGACAATCGAGCCGCGGGTCCACGCAGCGCGGCGGTAAGCCCTGTCGGCGCGGTCGCGGTCCACGAGGAGGATTGCGGCGATCGTCTTGCCGGGACCGAAGGAAGACTGCGTGTCTTCCTCTTCAATTTCCCAGCGGCGGCCCCATCCTCGCCCGCCGCCAAAACCGCCGCCGCGCCCGCCGCCCGGGCCGCCGCTCTCCGCGGGCAAGCGGAACTGGTTCACCTGTCGAAAGCCAGCTTCATCCCAGTATTCGCCTGTGGTAAACAGCGGCGCGAGGTCGAGCAGTTCGCGTTCCCCTGCCGACAGGATGGTCCGGCCGTCCTCGGAAACTAAGGCGACCGCCCGCACGTCCTTCGACAAGACAAGTCCATCCAATACCCCCTGGACCTGTTCTGAAAAGAACTGCCCTAGCCGGCGGTGAGAACGGATACCGCCGACCAGGGCATTCATCACGGAATCGGCTGAACTGGAGACCGTCTCGCGGGCCAACTCGCACTCGTGGCCGTATTCATCCCACTGCCACGCCGCTAGTACGGCGAAGGCGAGAGACAGTGCGGCCAAGGTTGTCAAGCGATGCCATTGCATGACACAATTGTCGCACGGGGACGTGCGGACTCCAAGAGGCCGCTATTTGTGCATCCCGTGCCGCAGTTCGTAGTAGTCGCAGATGCCGTCGTTGTCTTTATCGACGAACGCGCCTCCGCCGGCCCCGAGCCCCAGACCACCACCGGGTCCGAAGCCTCGACCGCCACCCGGCCCACGTCCCATACCGGGGCCAGCACCCAGCGCACGCCCAGCGCCCGGGCCGAAACCGGCACCGCGTCCCACGCCCTGACCTTGGCCTGGTCCGCCCCAAGCCGCGCCGCGGCCGAATCCCATGCCAGGGCCGCCCCACGGGCAGGCCCAGCCCGCGGGCTGATTACCCGCAGCGGCCGGTGCTTGTGCTTGGAGCTTCCCGCGAAGCTGTTGGAGCTTCTTGGTCAGCTTGTCGATCGTCGCCTGATCGGGCTCCTCTGCGGACTGGGCCTCGATCAAGGCTGCCATTGTGCGGTGGATTTTTGCCCGCACGTCGGCATTAGCCGATGTGTCGGCCTTGATTTCCACCTTCTTGTCGTCCGGCGACTTGCTCGCCTTCTTGTCCTCGGCCAAGCCGAGGGAGACGAGGCTGCACCAGAATGCGGCCATCGTCACGAAAGTCAGTACACGTCTCATGGTCAATTCCTTTCGCGCTTTCACATAGCGTTCGGCACCCTGCAAGTTTTGCACACCGCTTCGGGCCTAACCGACACATTCCTGCAACGGATGGTGGGCTGTCTGCGGCTTCCGTAACCGCAAGATCGGCCCGCAGACCCGAGAACCACCTGATCCAACGCCGCAGGACGCCTTTCTTGCGTAGATCACAGCAGTTGCCCGGCCGTGGCCTTTGGCTGGACTGCACAACCGCAACGCAACTTCGATGCCGATACCGCGGCGCAACGCCGGCATGTTCAAAATGACCTAGAACTGGAGTTTTGCAAATTGCGGATTCAACGTCCGGGCTAGGGTGAGGGCGGTTGGCCGAGAAACGTTTTGCCTTGCTTGTGTGCTTTCTCCATGCCCTCACCCCCTGCCCCTCCCAAAGGGAGAGGGGACCAATTTGCAAAACTCCAGTTATACTGCGCGCGATTGGGTTTGTCCGAAATGAGCGTTTTCGGGTATGATTCCGCCGGCTTCAAAAGAGACGGAGGAATCAAGGATGATTCGGATCAGCTTCACGGCAGAGGAACAACAATCGCTGC
>Ga0315289_10016751_pt1 | contig 10093 bp, 14 predicted proteins | sample YL17G11_40_MG_FD_203452 | JGI IMG/M metagenome (GOLD analysis project Ga0315289, IMG submission 203452) | Sediment microbial communities from Yellowstone Lake, YNP, Wyoming, USA - YL17G11_40 | ecosystem: Environmental > Aquatic > Freshwater > Lake > Sediment | place: USA: Wyoming | collected...
TAATAGGCGTGATGTAGAAATGTTGGAAGAAGTCTATATGAAAATTAGACCTTGGATACATTCTCATCCAAATTTGGGACTTTATACAGAATCTACAGAGCCAATTTGCTCTAACTGTGGAAGTAAGAGCATTACAAAAACAAATAAATTCTACTACACTATGGTTGGAAAGTATGAACTGTTCAAATGTGAGTGTGGGGCCTACATAAGAGTTAGAACAACTTCACTATCAAAAGAGAAAGGAAGAAGTCTTTTGGTCAGTATTGCTAAATAAATAAAAAGAAGTATTGGAGATATATTATGAGTAGGACAGTTGAAATTGAAAAAGTAATAATAAGAGTAGGAATAAAAGAAATACCGCTTAGTTTACAAGAAGCAAAAGAATTGCAGGAGATCCTTAACAAGACATTTGGTTCTGGAGATAGGACTATTTATGTTGATAGACCCTGGATTATTGAGCGTCCCTACTTTCCTCCCTATCATTACTGGGGAATCACATACTCTGCAAATTGTCTAAATCTTTGCAGTTCTTCGTTTGATGTTAATAGTGTGGGCAGCGACACAAATATTATATCTAATAGCTAAGTAAAGGAGATAAAATGATAGATGAAAATAAGGAAAAGTTTGTACCAACTAATATAGAATATCCGGCAGATAAGACTCCGGTAGCAAGGTACAATGTAGCCATAGATGCGGCCAAAAGAGCGAAGGATGGCCTTTGGGAAGTTACGAGAACAGTAAAACAAATAACTACCTTTGATGAGATTCTTTGGTTTATTCGAGAAAAGTCCATTAAGGCCATTGATAAGAGTTTTGCTAAAGCAAATAGAACTACTCACAAGGCTATAGGATCTATTCTTTCCGAATATAATGATGATTTCTTTAGCAAGTCAGAGTGGGATGGGAATCAATATGTAATGACCTCTGAGAGCAAAGATGATGTTTTGATAGAGGAGCATCATGGCACGGTTAAGAATATCTAGGATACCAAAACTCAATACTATAGTAATACGGCAGGATCAGGAGAGGGCTTTCTTTATAGCCTCTCCATCCTCTATCGTTCTTGGTATTGATACTTTCTCTTTCATACTAAAATTCCTCGTGGAAAATGGGTATGTAAGTCATAAAGTGTTGGAGGGAGTTCTGGAGGAGTATTATTCAGAGAAACTAGGAATAAAAAATGACACCACTACTATATAAAACTGTATGTGTACTTGTAGCCGGTCCCATAGGAAGTGGAAAGACCACATTTTGTGATATGCTACTCACCGAAATGTATAATCTTGGGTGGAGAAGTATAAAAAGTAGCTTTTCTTCCAGAATTAAAGAGATTGCTCACATGATGGGTTGGGACGGAACAAAGGATGAAAAAGGAAGAAAACTACTTCAATTCATAGGAACCGAGTGTGGAAGAGTATACGATCCAGATGTATGGGTATCTTACTTAATAGATCAGAATCTTCCAAATCGTACTATGTATCCATTCGATATTGTGATAGTAGACGACTGGAGATTTCCCAATGAAAGAGAGTATATAGAGAGGAATGGTCTTTACGATGTATATCCGATGAGAATAGTGCGGGATGTTGAGAGTAATGACCACATCTCAGAAAAGGCTCTTCCAGATTTTTTGTATCATTCCGATTACTATCATACTATAATTTACAATACCGGAGATCTATATTCACTTCAGAGATCTGCGAGAGCCACCTCTGAATACATAAAAACTAAATATAACAAAGGAGTAAAATAAATGTTTGAAACAATTATAACCGCAGGAGGGGCCTCATCCCTAATTCTACAGGGAGTTAAGTGGCTCTGGAGAAAGTTTATAGCTAAGGATATGCAGTATGAATTCCCAGCCTGGTTTTATGTATTATCAATTCCAGTTCTAAATATTCTAGTAGTACCTCTACTAGCCCTTGTGGGCTTTGTTGGATTTACTATGCCTACCGATTGGACCGGATGGATACGAAATATTCTCCAGGTACTTATTGGTACTGCAATCTCATTCTTTACCTATAATACTGCCATCAAACCTCTTAATGAGTATGGCAGATATATGACCAAGAAGAACAAGAAGAGCAAGAAGTAATATATCCTTGACAAAATCGGGATTTAGTGTATAATAGGGGCATGGAAAGTGAATAAATTGGTGGAAATTGCCCCTTGACAAGAAAGACAAAGTAGTGTAAAATAGTAGTAAGATAAGATAAGAAAACTTTTTTCCCAACAACCAATTGTTTACGAACCCGCTCTTATCTTATCTAAATGGGAGGGCAAGTGGGACTAGGATACTCATAACGAGTTGAGGGCCCACCCCGAACCCCCCAGGGAAAGAGATCATAAGAGGGACCTAGGGATGCCTAGTAGATGCACCTGTCTCTTTCCCAATATAAAACTAGGAGAGGATAAAGTCTTATCCTCTCCAGATGCAATCTGTAGTATAATATTATCTTATGAGAAATAGAGAGAGGGCCAATTTCTATAGCCATAGATGGCATAAAGCCCATCACGACAAAGTTCTTGATTATTGTCATAAATATCATGCTGATCATAAACAAGAAGAACGTGAGAAGAGTAAAATTCGCCGTGATGCAACTCGTGCAAAATGTCTTATTCATTACGGAGGAAATCCGCCCAAATGTGCTTGTTGTGAAGAATTTCATGCTGAGTTTCTTTGCATAGATCACATTAATGGAGGTGGAGAACAACATAGAAAACAAGTAGGACAAGGAGCTAAGATATACTTGTGGCTTATTAAGAATAATTTTCCGACCGGTTTTAGAGTATTGTGCTACAATTGCAATGCTTCCTTTGGACACTATGGATATTGTCCACATAAAATAAATCAGGGATTAGCTTAGTCCGGTAAAGCGCACGGCCTGGGCCCGTGAGATCGAATGTTCAAATCATTCATTCCTGACTCTAAATTGCTCCTTGACAAAATAGATAAGTAGTAGTAATATCAAGATGTAGCTACATACAGCAACCCATAAACATGGATACTCAGGTTCAATTCCTGAAATATTGTAGCTAGTGTTATTGTAAGGCCACACACAGCAACTCATACAAAATCTGTTGGAGTTTTGAGAGTTCGCTCCTACGAGGTGGCCTGTCTTATTCAGTAGGAGCGAATCTTGTACCTTAATACGTTGCGGGAGGAAGGCTCGGTGTCTTAAGAGTTTCATAAACTCTCTCAGTCGGAATCATTCTCCGATCCCGCTACCTATGCCGGATAAATAACTCCTGGAGAGCAGGTAATCCGTAGGATTGTCCACAGCAAAACATAAAACTAAAAGGTTCAAATCCTTTATCCGGCTCTAGGCTTCTTACAGCAACCCATAAAAACATACAACTGTTAACTGTAAAAGTTTGATGAAGCCTGTCATATTGAAAAAAGAAGAACCTTAAAAATTTGGTTCCGCACAGCAACTCATAAAATGGTTATCGGAGAAATCCGACAAAAAACCGGAACCCGTATTGCAGGGATAGCTCAATGGTTAGAGCAACTGTTATAGAGAAGTAATACCAGCATGGACTTCTCCGTGACAATTTCTGCAAAGAATAATACACTTATCTAATTCTTTTACCATCTTACTCCATGACCTATTACAATTTTGTGATATGGAGAATTCCTTTGTAGTTGGGTTTTTATGGTGAAAATCGAGAGATTGGTTACATTTATTGTAACCGCAAAGAGTACATTTTCCACCTAAGTATTCCACTGCTCTGTTTTTTTGGTTTTTCCTAAATCTTTTGGTATGAGAGTAACTAGCCGCTGCCGTTCTTTCTGTACTAAGCACTTTTCTTCTTTTTCTACATTCATCAGAGCAAATTCTGTGCTGAGCATTTACAGGTTTTCCACATATAGTACAGGAGTGTTCTGGCCTTCTTTTTGGATTTTCTTTATTATGAAATCCATTAGAACAACTTTTGGAACAGAACTTTGGATTACTGGTTTCTTTATTACAATTTGTACACTTATTCATTATAATCTCCTTATGGTAACGTAGCTCAATGGTGGAGCAGTTGTCTGATATGCAAAAGGTTTGCTGGTTCAAGTCCAGCCGTTACCACAGAATTAATTATAGCACAATCGTTTATTTTATATCATATATTGATGAAAAGTAGGTTATAGGTCCAAGTCCTATTCCCTGTACTGGTCTGCATTCAGCAACTCATATAAAACTTCTGACATAAGAAAATTAACGCAGACCGATCATGTTATATGCACCTTAAATTATGTCCGGTAAATGATTTTATGTTCATATCCTAATTGATTTCTTACAGCAACCCAATTGTGGCTACAAGCCAATACAGGAGGAGAGATCCCCCACCGTGCTAAGAGGTGAAGACCTCTCTAAATTACTAGAAATCAGATTAGAGAAAGGAGTAATACATGTCACCAAGGACAACGGTTTATTCAAGTCAGTTTATAGTAAGTTCAGTAGATAAGATAACCGGAAGGTTTTCTATTTCGGCAACTCCAGCAGTTCATACAGAGTATGCAAAAGCTCTCTATGAAGCTCAGCGATTGGCTTCTCTGTACCCAGACAAAAAGTTTATTGTTTGGGCAGCAGTAGCAGTAGCACAGGTTGATTCTTATTCTGTAACTACAACCTATTCACTCTAATTTGTTAGCTTCTCACAGCAAATTTGAAATGTAGATGAAGCTAGAAAGGATGGCAACATGAGACAGTCAAATAGTTTTCTAAACGCACTTCAGACCAGAGATGCGCTTACCGAGAACGCAATGGTAACTCATTCAACCTCTGGTAGTAAGGTGATGGATCTGTTCTTTAGTATGGGCGGATCTCGCCAGATGGACGAGATAGCAATACTTCGTCTACTTTCTGGAGCTTTTGTAGAGGATGCTCTTCTAACTGCCAAGGCCATGTTCTATAACAGGGATATTCGTGGTGGACAGGGAGAGAGACGTTCTTTCAGATTAATGTTCAGGTGGTTGTGTGACAACCAGCCTGAGATCGCTATTAAGAACCTTAACAACGTACCTTTCTATGGAAGATGGGATGACCTATTTGCAGCGGTCAACACTCCCGTAATGGCGGATGCTCTGGACTGTATAGCAGGAGCTCTAAAGGCCGGCGACAAGCTATGTGCCAAGTGGATGCCTCGTGAGGGCAAGAGTAGGGGTAAGGATGCAAGAGTCCTTCGTGAGTATCTTGGTCTAACTCCTAAGCAGTACCGTAAACTGCTTGCTGGTAACACGCAAGTTGTTGAGAATTTCATGTGCCAGCGGGAGTGGGGACAGATTGACTATAACCACATTCCCTCTGTAGCTTCCAATAAGTACAGACACGCTTTTGGTAGGCATGACTTTGATAGATATTCAGCATGGCTTGAGAGTTTGAGCAAGCCAGAGTCTGGAAACAAGATTCATGCCGATGCCATTTTCCCACACACCATTGTAAAGGGTTACATATCTGATTCCTATAGGTCAGATATCAGAGGGGTAGATGCAACCCTAGAAGCTCAATGGAAGGCACTTCCTGACTATGTACCAGATGGAGCATCTTTCATTCCTGTTTGTGACCTATCAGGGTCTATGCAGGGAGAGCCAATGTGTGTAAGTGCAAGTCTTGGCATCTATCTATCTGAGAGAAACAAGGGACCATTCAAGGATGCGTTCATTACGTTCTCAAGAATTCCCAAGCTACAGACATTAAGTGGTAGTTTGAGAAACAGACTTGAGCAGATGGACTTGACTGCAATTGCCGAGAATACCGATCTTGAGCGTGTATTCAAGTTGATACTATCAAAGGCCACTGAAAGCTCTGTCCTACCAGAGGATATGCCACAAACCATTCTTATCATTTCCGATATGCAGTTCGACCAGTGCATGGATAGGCCAAGCAATACCGCTATGGATATGATCAAGAGAATGTACGAAGAGCATTTCTATATTGTTCCAAATGTAGTATTCTGGAATGTTAGAACCTCAAGCGGATTCCCCGTAAAGATTACCGAGAATGGTACTGCTCTAGTAAGTGGGTTCTCACCAAGTATTATGAAGAACCTATTGACCGGAGAGATGAGACCAGACAAGGTAATGCTAAAGACCTTACTAGATCCAAGGTATGAAAGAGTTGTAATATAACCACAGGGAGACAAAAGGTAGTGGTAACTTCCAGATACCACTACCCTCTCCCATAAGCGGGTATGGTATAACGGTAGAGATTTAGAGGGATTGGTGAAATTGGTATCATGAGCGGCTTCCACCCACTGGTTGAGAGTTCGAGACTCTCATCCCTCTCCTTGCATCCTTAGCATAATGGATAGTGCAAATGGCCACGAACCATTGTTTGTGTCGGTTCGACTCCGGCAGGGTGCTCTCGAAATTGATACTTGACAAAAGAATAGATATATGTTATGCTAGGGCTTGTAGTAGCTAATGGGAAAACAGTTCCTTTGCAAGAAACAGTTGAGAGTTCGAATCTCTCCGAGTCCACAAAAAGAAAATAATTGTCCTTCGACAATTATGGAAAGGAAAACATGGAATTTGTTTGCACAATAATACTAGGTCTTATAGCCACTATATATGTCTTAGGCATAATAGTCAAATTCATACGAGGCTATAAAGATAAGTAATATGTCGCTGTGGTGAAATTAGCAGACACGCTGGGCCTAGGACTCAGTGTTCGAGAGGACGTGCAGGTGCAACTCCAGCCAGCGACACTGAATGTTCTTGTAGTTCAAAGGTAGAATATCTCTATCGTAAAGAGAAGATGGTGGATCGTTTACCACTCAGGAACTCTCCTTGATACACAAGGATAATACGAGAAAGGAGTTAATTATGACAGAATATAATAGTATAGGATTTACGCAAGTTGGAGAACCAATGAAAGCTAGGAGTGTAATAACCTGGAGTGGTATTGGTATTATGCCGTCATTTCCGTCATTTCCACAGGTAGAAAAGATCATCTTCAACCCTCCTTGTACTATTGTACTTTGGAGTGATAAGACAAAGACGGTTGTAAGATGTACTAAGGACAACCAGTTTGATGAGGATGCTGGTTTTGCTACGGCCTTTATCAAGAGATTCTACGGAAGTCGTAGGGCCTATCAGAAACTTATTGCAAAGGCAGACCGCCAACCAAAGGACCTTAACAAGTAAATAATCGTTCTCAGGTAGCTTAATGGAAAAGCACATGACCGTTAATCATGGGGATATTGGTTCAAATCCAGTTCTGAGAGCCTTGCTCTGCTCGTCTAACGGAAAAGGACCTTACCCTCTCAAGGTAGAAACTATGGGTTCGAATCCCATGCAGAGCACTTTCGGGCGTAAGCCGAATATCGGTTGAGTCGGAGCGGTCTGTAAAATCGTATGACCTGAAAGAAGGTATGTTGGTTCAACTCCAACTGCGCCCACCTAGAAGGTATATGGCGTAAGCAGGAATGAATACTGCCTAGGATCAGCGAACTACTTTTTAGTAGTAGATGAGAGTTAAAATCTCTCTGTACCTTCTATACTATATCACTCGTGACAAACATCGGATAATAGAACGGCCGCTCTTGGACGTAAAGAGGCGATGGTACACACGAACAGCAGTCGCAACCATCGGATACTACTACTCCTAAAGCAAGTCGGATGGATAGGATGCGATCTGGCTTCAGGACACTTGACGATGGTATGGTATATGTTCTCATAGTTCAAAGGACAGAACATTGGGTTCCTAACCCAACAGTGCGAGTTCAACTCTCGCTGAGAACTCTTGGAGAAGTCTAGGAAGGTTCGACTCCTTCCCTGTTAAAGATGGTGTAATGGAAACACATCTCTGTTTTTTCTTGGATTATTGTGCGGATGGAACGAATTCTCTCAGGAACAGAGAGAGGAGGAAGTAAGAGGCTTCCCACTTTAATTACTTTTGTGGAGTCCGTAGCCTAACGGTAGGGCGACTAGCTGTGACCTAGTATGCGTGGGATCAACACCCACCGGACACCCCTTGTACTACTAAGCCCTAGTCGTTGCAGATGATAAGAGACATTGGGATCCCTGTAATGAAGAGCGAATATCTGCTAGAAGCGATGTCCACGGGTGAAGCAGTAGTACATTAAGGAATAGCAAATCTATGTGGTGAAGAAAGCCGTCTTGAAAACGGATTCCCCGTGAATTCGGGATTAGAGGTTCGACTCCTCTCTATTCCTCCTAAGTTAGAAAGGAGACTAAAATGACACAAGGAATTACACGAGAAGAAGCTAAACGAATGGTAGGACCTGGATGGTCTGGTATTCTTGACCGCCTATATGACAAACTTCCAAAAAAGTTATATGTTATGCAGGTGAAAGAGAAGTATGGTTCTTTGAGGTTTTATGTAGGAAGTGCAAGTAACCGTACATTTGACCTAATAAGTAAAGCAGAAAAAGAAAGTGAAACAACCTGCGAGATGTGTGAAAAGCCAGGAGAGATAAAGCAGATCAGAGGCTGGTATTCTTGCAGATGTCCTGAATGCGAAGAAAAGTAATTAAATGCTACCTTGCGGCAAATGGCAGAACCATAATATAAAGAGAAATAAATGTCGGAGGACAACTATGAATAATGGAAATAAATATAAATATAACCTTTTAGGAGAACCAATCGGTACGGCTACTGCCAAGTTAAGAAAATCAATTCTTTTCAAATTAATACAAATGTTAGATCTAGATATTTGTTTTCAATGCGGAAAGAAAATAGAGACGGTGGATGATTTCTCAATAGAACACAAAGTTCCTTGGCAATCCGCAAATAATCCCAGAGATACTTTTTACGATTTGAATAATATTGCATTCTCTCATCTACATTGCAACATAACTAACGCAAATAAGGGCGTTCCTCGTCCTGGTGGAAGAGGAGAGTTACATAGTCAAGCAAGACTTAAAAATAAGGATGTACTTGAAGTAAAAAAACGACTCTTCTCCGGTGAAAAAAGTTGTGTATTAGCAAGAGAATTTGGAGTGGCAGATGAAACAATTTGTAACATAAAAAAGGGAAGAGCCTGGAGAAATATTAAGTAAAGAAATATTTTCCCATCGTAGCCCAACTTGGCAGAAGCGTTCGCCTCAAGAGCGAAAATGTGGAGGTTCGAATCCTCTCGGTGGGACCTGCCCGTAGCATCGAGGGCTGTTCGTCAGAATGAACGTAGTGTAGGGTTTGGGCTAGTAACCCGATTACTCACTGAACTGGTATAAATCGTGAGGACAAACATTACACAACAGAGCGACCTGGACTACTGGCTCATTGGATCGTTAAGTTAACGGTAAACTACCTGCCTGTCGAGTAGGTTTCGAGGGATCATCCCCCTCACGATCCGCCTTATTTAGAAAGGAGTTAGTTATGTCAATAAAAATAGAGAATAAAATATCTGGAAATAAAAACTGGAAGAAGGTGATTGGTTCTATGAGTGAATTGCGTAGGGTATCAGAGATAACCAAGCAGCCAATTAAACCAGCATCTGGAAATCAATCTCCGCACATTGACATTCCTATAAAGAAGTAGTAGTATCCAGCTCCTAAAGCATCTGTGGTGATGCACCCGCTCGGTATGTGGGAGAATAAGATTCAAACTCTTATAGGAGCTCTTATGCTTCTGTAGCCAACAGGAAGGCAACTCTCTTATATGGAGCAATACGCTAGTTCGAATCTAGTCAGAAGCACATGGGAATGTAACCAGCTCTGCCTTCTAAGCAGTTACCTGTAATTGGAGTTGAAAATGCGGGTTCGAACCCCGTCATTCCCTCCTTGTTCTTGGCTAAAACATGTGGACGAGGATGCTAGCTGAGTAAGCCAACACTTAGCCAAGAACAACTATTGAGGATTGGTGAACTGGTATTCACGGGTGGCTCTGGACCATCAGAAGTCTGTCCGATTCAGACATCCTCAGCCTAACGGAAACGTGACGGAATTGGTAAACGTACCCGTTTGCTAAACGGTGTGGCATAACAGCCCTGCAAGTCCGAGTCTTGTCGTTTCCGCCTTGACAGAAATAGCATTATATGTTATAAGTAGTAAGTACAATGACGGGACGGTGAGGACATTCCTACGAGAAACGGCGTTCTTGTCCTGAAACCAGATGACTTCTAATAAACTTAGTTGA
>Ga0315289_10016752_pt1 | contig 10093 bp, 8 predicted proteins | sample YL17G11_40_MG_FD_203452 | JGI IMG/M metagenome (GOLD analysis project Ga0315289, IMG submission 203452) | Sediment microbial communities from Yellowstone Lake, YNP, Wyoming, USA - YL17G11_40 | ecosystem: Environmental > Aquatic > Freshwater > Lake > Sediment | place: USA: Wyoming | collected...
GAAAAGCAAAAAGGCGTTGACTGGCAATTCACCACCGACGATGCCCGCATAAAACTCAAGAACCTGTACCCACAGGTTCAAACGTGAAGGAGCACTAGGTCTGTCTGGTGGAATCGGAAAAAGACGATTTGCCCTTCGCGAATCATTCGAACACTTCCTTGAGATCGTCCTCCGAGTAGGGACTATCCTCGGACTCCATGCCCCGCATCGCCTGGGAAAGGGAGAATTGCAACCACACTTCTTCATCCGAAGACAACTCTTGTCCGGCGCTCTTCGACTCAAGGAATTCGACGAAATCCAGGACCTGAGCCTGAAGCCGCTCAGGCAATTTCTTCACGTGCTGAAGTATCTTCTGCGCGACGGTCATATTCCTCATCTCCTCACCGGGCCTGAACTGCCGGCGCCGGGAGCGCCAAGCCTGTCAGCGATTAGCATAACCTATCCGCGCCTGGACGGCAAGTATGGGCTCAAATGGGTTGTGGCTGTATTTAAGGCGTAAAGCTCGTACAGGAACGCCGCCCCGCCAGGGCGGGGCAGTCCCGAGGGCGTCCCTGGCCGAGCCCAGCGGGCGAGCAAGGCGTTTTGACCGTCGCCTCGTAGCGTTTTGCCCCCGGCAGGTTTCGGGCTGGCTTCTCGATCCTGGGATTCATCCGCAGCACCCTTCACACGCATCCACACCCGGGCACCACCGTCGGGCTTTAGTCGGCTCGTTCAATTTGATAAACTGTTATAGGTTCACGTCATGGGAAGATGAGGCACGTCCACTCAAACCAATTCTGAAAGGGGGCGAACATGAAGATTCCAAAGCATCTCACTCGTCTTCTTGTCTTCGCAGCACTTGTCACCGTGGTATGCGGCCCGGCCGCTAGCCAGAACGCCGTTCCCCTCCTCGTTAACTACCAGGGGGAGCTCAGGTCGCCGAGCACGGGACAGCCGCTCGGAGACGGGTCTTACGAAATGCGGTTCAGAATGTACGACGCAGAATCCGCTGGCAACCTTCTCTGGACTGGCAACTACTCAAGTCTCTACGGAGACCCCGTCGAGGTCAAAAACGGGCTGTTTCACGTCATTCTCGGCTCGGGGGAGGGAAACGAGCTTGACACGTCAATCTTCAGTGGGGCAGAGAGGTGGTTGGACATCAGAGTCGGGATGGAAACCTTGTCCCCGAGGCAGAGGATAACGTCTGCGGCCTACTCAATTATCTCCGAGAACACCCGCCTCTTGAGCGGCAAACAATCCTCCGAATTCGCTGGAACGACCCACTCTCACCTCGGCAGCGACATCGCATCCGGGACTGTCGCAGAAGCGCGTATTGACCCGCTGATAACCAGGGATACCGAGAAAGACGCCGCTGTAACGGCTCATGCTGCCATCTCAAACGCTCATCACGCGCGATATACCGACGCGGAGGCTGTCGCCGCTATGGGAGCGAAGTCTCCGAACAATCCCTTGAACCACGACAAGACCACGAAGTTCACCGAGCTAACAGACGTTGCAGCTGATGCGCAGATACCGGCTTCCATCGCCCGGGATTCCGAGATAATGCCGACCGTCCTTGCCAATGACGGTCCCGGAAGCGGACTGAGCGCGGACACCGTTGACGGGATGGATGGAGCGGCACTCGAGGAGTCGGCGGAAATTGATTCGGACATCGCTGCGCACGCGGCCGTTGCGAATGCACATCATACCAGATACACCGATGGCGAGGCGGTCGCGGCCATGGGCGCGAAAGCAAACACAAATCCCCTTAATCACGACAAGACGACGAGTTTTTCCGAGCTAACCGACACCGCCAGCGATTCCCAGATTCCCGCAGCGGTTGCTCGCGACACCGAAGTAACCACGAAGATTTCCGACCATGCAGCCATCGCCAGTGCTCACCACACCAAGACCACAAGTTTCGCCGACCTGACTGATGTGGCGAGCGACACTCAAATACCGGGCGTCATTGCGAGAGATTCCGAGATTATGCCGACGGTCCTGGCGAACGATGGCGCCGGAAGCGGCTTGAGCGCCGACTATCTCGACGGGCAGGATTCGGCAGCGTTTGTCACCCTGTTAGGCGACTACGGCAGATCGGGAGTCTCTTCCGACCTTTACGAGGGAACGACAGCCCTGACCGATAAGTACGTCAATGTCTCCGGCGATGCAATGACCGGCAATCTCACGGTCAGCGGGACTGTCGGTATCGGGACAACGAGTCCTGCCACTAAACTCCAGGTCTCTGGCGGAGCCGTCAGCGTGTACAAGGACGACGGTGTTACCAACGGCGACCACGAGCTTGCGCGATTTGAACGGAACGAGCTGACGGGGTATCCGGGAATTCGTTTGGGCTATCGCGCCAATGGCACCAGCGTCACCGGTGCATTTCTTCGGGAAGGAGGAGTCGGAGGTGACCTCGAGTTCGGCACAGGAGGATTCCCCCAGGCCATGATAATAAAGAATAGCGGCAACGTGGGTGTCGGCACGACAAGCCCAAACGCGAAGCTGGAGGTTGTCTCGACCCCGGGTCAGGATAGCGTTCAGATTAATCAAGGAGAGGTTCGCACGAATAACGCAGCCGCCTCCACGTCAAGGTACGTCGCCGCCGTCGGAGGCGTCGGGTACTGGGGACTGGGAAAGACAAATACGGGAAACAATGATTTCCACATCATCAATTACCCCAACAGTAGATGGGACTTGACGATACGGGGCGACACAGGAAACGTTGGCGTCGGCACGACGAGTCCCCAGGAGAAATTAGACGTCAACGGGAATGCCAGGGTGGCGGGTGACCTCACCGTCGTCGGAACGGCTACCCTCGGCGGGGTGACCATGGGGAAGATTTACCTGGCGACCAGCGGGACGATCTTGTCAACCGACGGCGGAACCAGGGTACTGTCCTGGGACGCCACAAATAGTGAAATCGAGCTTACAAACACGTCCGGGGATTGGTGCGATTATTGGTGGCAAGCCCAAAAGGGAGCGACCACCTCCGGCAACTCGGGGGCCACGGCTACCGGGACGTCCAACGTGGCAATCATCTCCGGCACGAACAGCAACGACTACGGCTTCGAAATTCATTTCGGGCAAGCAGATAGCACGGAGGGCTGGTGCTCGGTGTGGCTCCAGTACGCCAATGGCGCGCTTGTCGGCCATTACATCAAGTATTGAGAAACCCCTCTTATGTGAAAGGACGAAAGATGAGAAGAGCGCACATAATCCTCAGTTCCCTCGTGGCGATTGTGCTCGGCGTGGCCGTTTGCGGCACTGCTCCGTCTCAGACAGCGGTTGGGATCGGACGGCGCGTGTCTGACATTCCTGTTGCCCTGTGATTGGCATGCAGTATAATCAGGTGACCGCAGGAAGCAGGATTAGATGCAACCTAAACAAAATCAGAAGGGGGGTTAAAAATGAAGACCCTTACCACGCCTGCATTCGTTCTTCTGTCGTTCGCTATCGTCCTTATCCTTCCACTCGCGGCAATTCCCCAAACCGCCGTGCCGATGCTAATCAACTATCAGGGGGACCTGACGTCGCCAAGCACAGGCGAGCCGGTGGCGGATGGCTCGTACAACATGCTTTTCAGAATCTACGACATCGAGTCCGACGGCGCTCCTCTCTGGGAAGGCACACACACCAACACGAACGGCAATCCTGTCCAGGTTACGCGGGGCATATTGAGCGTCATCCTTGGCTCCGGGGCCGGCAACGAACTGAGCAGTTCAATCTTCAATGGAGCAGACAGGTGGCTTGAGATCCAGGTTGGGGCTGAGACGCTCTCGCCGAGGCAGCGGATAACGTCTGTGTCGTACTCCTTGATCTCCGAGAACAGCCGCCTTCTGGCAGGAAGAGAAGCCGCGCAGTTCGCGAATAGTACACACGCTCATTTGGGAGACGAGATCACATCCGGGACGGTATCCGAGGCCCGCATTGACCCTTTGATAGCGAGGGATAGCGAGACGAATGCCGCGATCGCGGCCCATCAAGCCATTACGGAGGCCCATCACACTAAGACGAGGAGCTTCACGGAGCTTACCGATGTCGCCGCTGACGCCCAGATTCCAGCCTCGATCGCCCGGGATTCGGAGGTCATGCCAACGGTTCTCGCCGGGGACGGCGCCGGCTCAACCCTCGATGCGGATTATCTGGATGGGAACGACTCCAGCGCGTTTGCACTCTCCGGGCACGCCCACGACTCGCGCTACTGGGGCCTCACGGGGAACACCGGGACAGATCCTGCGACGCACTTCCTCGGCACCGCTGACAACCAGGCCGTGGAGTTCCGCGTGAACAACGCCCAGGCCCTTCGCCTGGAGCCCGGCGCAAGCCCGAACATCATCGGCGGCTATGGGGGCAATAGGGTCACCGCGGGCGCCGAGGGGGCGACGATTGCCGGCGGGGGGGCCGTGTTGATAACTAATCGGGTGACCGACCGTTACGGCACAATCGGAGGCGGGGCGAACAACCAGGCCGGGGACAGCGCGGGGACGACGGATGATGCACCCTACGCCACTGTTGGCGGCGGCTACTGGAACACCGCGAGCAACGCGGCTGCTACTGTCGCCGGGGGCCGGGACAACGACGCCAGCGGGGGCTTCGCGGCCGTCGGGGGCGGAGAGCAGAACGCCGCCAGCGGGGCCTACGCGGCCGTCGGGGGCGGAGGGCAGAACGCCGCCAGCGGCGACGGCGCAACCGTCGGAGGCGGAGCGCAGAACGCCGCCAGCGGCGACCTCGCCACGGTCGGCGGGGGCTCGAAAAACAGCGCCAGCGGCTTAGGGGCCATGGTGGGCGGGGGTGCCTCGAACGAAGCCAATGCCGGTTTTGCCACAATCGCCGGAGGCGGACCCTCGGACCCAGACAATCCCTCCACGACCAGAAACCTCGTCACAGACAATTACGGCACCATCGGGGGAGGCGGACATAACCAGGCGGGGGATAACGCGGGGACGACGACGGATGCACGCTACGCCACGGTTGGCGGTGGTCGGGATAACGCCGCCAGCGAGCACGGCGCGACCGTCGGAGGCGGAGTGGAGAACACCGCCAGCGGCAACTACGCGGCCATCGGCGGGGGCTATTCCAACGAAGCCAGGGCCAGCTATGCCACAATCGCCGGAGGCGGAAGATCAGATGAACAGGACCCCAATACCGGCAACCTGGTGACCGACGATTACGGCACAGTTGGAGGCGGAGGAGACAACCAGGCGGGGGACAACGCGGGCACGACGACGGATGCACCCTACGCCACGGCCAGCGGTGGCCGCTCGAACATCGCCAGCAGCGACTACGCGACCGTCGGCGGGGGCTATTCCAACGAGGCCAGCGCCAACTATGCGGCCGTAGCCGGGGGTTATAACAACACCGCCAGCGGCAACTACGCGACCGTCGCAGGGGGCTATTCCAACGAAGCCAGCGCCAGATCCGCGGCCGTGGCCGGGGGCTACAACAACACCGCCGCGGGGGACTACAGCTTCGCCGCGGGGCGGAGGGCCCAGGCCATCCACGCCGGAGCCTTCGTGTGGGGGGACAGCCAGGACGCAGATGTCCCCTCCACAGCGAACAATCAAGTTACGTTCCGTTGCGGGGGCGGAGTCCGGTTCCGGAGCGGGAGCCTCGGGGCAAACCAGGACCTTTCCTGGACCCCAGGAAACGCGTCCTGGACATTCTCGAGCGACCGGACTTTGAAGGAGAATTTCGTCGAAATAGACCCGAAAGAAGTGCTTGAGAGAGTCAGGCGTCTGCCAGTCACAGAATGGAATTTCAAGGGCTACGCCCTAAGGCACATTGGCCCCGTCGCTCAGGACTTCCACGCCCTCTTTCCTCTCGGCGGAAGCGACACGATGATTGATTCCGGCGACCTCCAGGGCGTCTCCCTCGCGGCCATCCAGGGGCTTCATGAGATGCTGCGCGAAAAGGATGAGAAGATATCAGCCCTGCAGGCGCGAGTCGGAGCGCTGGAATCTCTTGTAGGGAAGCTGGTACAATCCCAGAACGGAGGTGGGCAATGAAACCGATAGCAAGAAATGTCTTTGTTCCTGTGACCGTTGCCGTATGTCTGGCCGCGGCGGGCAAGGTTTTCGCCCAGAGTTCCGCGAGCTATGACATTACGAAGTCCGTCATGTCCGGCGGAGGGACAACGTCAACCTCGGCGAGCTATGAGCTGACGGGGACTCTCGGGCAGCCGTCGCCCGTGGAGGTTTCGGATAGCACGACGTACAACTTGGGTTCGGGCTTCTGGGGGGCGACGGTCCGATTGTTCACGGTCGCCGTGGAGAGCATCTCTTACAGCATCGCCGAGGGTGCGCGCATCACCTGGCAGAGCTTCTCGGGCGCGAGCTACACAATCCAGTTCACCGAGAACCTCACGGCAGCCTGGCAAAGTCTCTCCCAACTCGTCGGAACTGGCGGTCTGATGGAGTGGACTGACGACGGAACCGAGACCGGTTCTCACCCCGGCCTCGCCAGCGTCCTGAGGCGCTTCTATCGCCTCCTCGGCCAGCCGTGAGCCCGGCCGCGCCGCCGGGGAGGCGTCTTCCGGCTCGTTCCGGTTGACGAGCGCCCGCGCAGCCTATACTATGGACTATCGGAGATCAGCCCTAACCAGACTCCGCAATCGTTCGAGAATGTTAACTTATGAGGAGCCGGAGAAGCTGCTCTCCTGAGCGTTCTGCTCGCAGTGTGCCCTGAAAATCCGCGCCACACAGGGAGGATTCTCGTGAACCACCAAGGCACGAAGACACAAAGATGGGTCCACCCGGAGGGCGTTGCTGCTCTCGTGGCTTGGTGTCTTAGTGGTGCTCCTCCGTAACCCCGCCAGGGCGGGGCGAGGATTCTCATGGTCTCCGGGTGAACGAAGCTCATGATAGACTGCGGTTATTCTGTCATCGGCCATATTGATCATGGAAAAGATAAGCGTTCCGCTCGGTCAAAGAAGCTACGAGATTCGGATTGAAGCCGGAAGCCTCGGACGCGTCGGGTCGGCGGTCGAGGGGCTCCGCTTCGGGCGGAGGGGCATCATCATCTCCGATCCACAGGTCAAGCGGTTGTACGGGGCGGCCGTCTCGAAGAGCCTCAGGGACTCCGGGTTCACCATCGAGACTCTCACCATCCCCGCGGGCGAAGAAAACAAGACCCTGGAAACTGTCGCCCGCCTCTACCACGAAATGCTGTCATCTGGTCTCGATAGAAAGTCCTTCGTAGTGGCGCTCGGCGGAGGACTCGTCGGAGATGTTGCAGGTTTCGCCGCAGCAACGTACATGCGGGGAATTCCCTTCGTGCAGGTTCCGACGACGCTCCTCGCTCAGGTGGACGCCAGCGTCGGCGGAAAAGTCGGCGTCAACCTCCCCGAAGGAAAGAACCTCGTTGGGGCATTTCACCAGCCCTCCCTCGTGTTCATAGACCCTGACGTTCTGAAGACCCTCCCCGCAAGGGAACAGCGCTCCGGTTTCGCGGAAGTGGTCAAATATGGCGTCATCCGCGACGCCGATTTCTTCTCGTACCTCGAGGAGCACTACGAGGATGTTCTCCTGCTCAAGCCATCGGCCATCGAGAAAGCGATAGCCACCTGCTGCCGGATAAAAGCCGAGGTCGTCGCCGCCGACGAGAGAGAGGAGTCAGGGCTGCGAGCGACCCTCAATTTCGGCCACACTATCGCCCACAGCCTCGAAGCCCTCAGCGCCTACGAGACCTATCTCCACGGCGAGGCGGTTTCCATCGGGATGGACTGTGCCGCGGAGATTTCCTCAAGGCTGGGTCTCTTATCCAGGAGCGATGCCGACAGAGTTGTCTCCCTCCTCAAGAACTCGGGTTTACCCGTAGCCTTCTCAGGTCTCGATGTCGAGCAGCTCCTCGCCAGAACGCGGTTCGACAAAAAAGTCCTCGGCGACAAAATCCGATTCGTCCTCGCAAAAAAAATCGGCGAAGTCTTCCTCTCTGACACCGTTCCCCTCGACCTCGTCCGCGATGTTCTGCAAGAAAGGTGCGAGGCTGAGTGATGAGAGTCGGCGGTGATTCGGCCCGCCCGCACAAGGCTCGCTCAGGAAGACCGCATCGCACATGCGCCCGAGAAGTCAACACCTGTTCCGGGTATCTCCTCAGTTACGGGCGGCAGAAGTGGCAAAGAAGAAGCCAAAAGTTGGACAAGATAACAGGATGGACCGGATAATCCTGAAAATCCTGTTAATTCTGTCCCACATTCCTCTGCGGTCTCTGCGGTGAGTCCCTCCCAAGACTGAGGCCTTACGCTTTCGCGGCTTTTGGCCTTGACAAGGGTGTGGCTGTATTTTGGTGGTGTCATTTTGCTGAAGAGGCGCCGCGGGCGCTATGAGAAGCCCTGCTAAAGCGGGCTGGGTTCTGGAAAAAAAGGGAGCTTGTGTGCCCCCGGCTAAAGCAGGGGGCTAAGGACGGCGCCGGCTAAAGGCCGGCACAGGGGCTATTGGAGTGTCCATCTCGTCACCACTTCATTCATCGTGCGCGACCGTTTGCCCGCACCAGAAGTACCACTGAAATGCAGCCGCACCCCTTGACAACCTGCGGCAATTCGCTATGCTGATAGCGCGATAGGGTTGGGAGAGGGCGGTTCGATACGTGTTATGCGGATTGGCGCGCGTTCAGGAGCAGAGCGTAAAGGTGAGAGCATGTTGACGTACAAGGCTATGTACAAGTATCTGGACGAGGGTGTCCATGCGGAAGTCCTGGATTTCCCCGGAGTGATTTCCTTTGGAAAGAACTTGGAGGAGGCCCGCCGAATGCTGGCAAGCGCCCTGGTGGACATGGCGGAGACCAATTTGGTTCGCGGCGAACCGTTGCCTCATCCCGATCCGACCAGTAGCGACCCTGACGCCGATATAGAAGAGCCGATCCACTTGTTGCTGACGGCTGCGTCCCGCATCGCCGTTGTGCCACAAGGCGCGGTCCCATGAAACGTCGCGACCTCTTACGGCACTTGCGCCGGCATGGGTGCAGGCTCGTGCGCGTCGGCCAGCGTGCTCCGCGAGACCAGCGCGCGGAATCCGATGTGGTAAAGCTTCGGCTGCATCGCCCGCAGGCAGACCTCGGTGTCTCGCAGGCTCTCCCGATAGGTGAGCTGAGCAAAAGCCATGCAGAGAAACTTATCCATGCAGAAAAACTTGCGTGCCTTGTAGTGACCACGGTAGCGAGCCACGCACCTGTGGAAGTCCCGCAGAGGCAGGAAATCCATGAGTTGAGAAAAAACAGTCCGTCCCGTATTCATTGGCCTTTCCTCCCATAGAAAGGAAATAGCCAAAGCGTACGGGCAAAATGAAATCGATTCCACTCAGTTTTTCGTGTAACATCTTAATCTAAAGTATGTTGCGAGAAGAACGAAATCTGACAACCGGACAGTACTGGTGGGGAATCAAGATGGAGGGCCGCCAAGATGAAAGCGAACGATGTTTTCCTCGCAGAGCTCATGAAGACGGTGGATCTGAACCTCTTCACGCCTTCGCTCTACGCCTATTTCAGAGACTATTTTGAGATCGAAAGAGTCCGGCGGTTCGGGGATCAATTTGTTATCAACTCCTTCATTCCCCCCTTTCCTTCGGCCGCGTTCGACCGATTTCTGTTGGCTTTCTTCGGGAAAGGAGAGAAACCCCCAATTCAGTCGGTGGACCTGGCGGTGACAAACGCGTGCGTTTTTCACTGCTGGCATTGCTACAACGCAGGGCGTCCTGTCGCTGATTTGCCGACGGAAACCCTCAAGCGCAGCGCAGTTGAGCTTCAAGAGCTGGGGACGATGGTCATCAATTTCACCGGCGGGGAGCCGTGCTTGCGTCACGATCTTCGTGAGATATGCTCTGCGCTGAGAGAGGACTCCTGCGGGCTTGTTTCGACGACCGGTTACGGATTCACGGACGAGATGGCAAGAGGTCTTCGGGATAGCGGAGTCTATGCCATCGCTGTCAGCCTGGATAGCCCTGACGAAAAGGAGCACGACAAGAAACGCGGTGTGAAAGGAGCCTTCCGCATTGCCTTGAAAGGCATCGAGATGGCGAAAAAATGGGGGTTTTATACCTACGTCTGCACAGTGCCCTCGAAAGAGCTTCTGGAGGAAAAGAACTTTCGAAAGCTCATCGAGCTCGTGGGAAGTCTC
>Ga0315289_10016754_pt1 | contig 10091 bp, 7 predicted proteins | sample YL17G11_40_MG_FD_203452 | JGI IMG/M metagenome (GOLD analysis project Ga0315289, IMG submission 203452) | Sediment microbial communities from Yellowstone Lake, YNP, Wyoming, USA - YL17G11_40 | ecosystem: Environmental > Aquatic > Freshwater > Lake > Sediment | place: USA: Wyoming | collected...
CGACATCGTCGGTGTAGTCCTCAAAATCATCCACAATGAGGTAGTCGGCTATCGTAAAGCTCCAGACTTTGCCTGTGCTGACAGTCCCGTCGGTATTGTACTCGTCGATGCGCCAGTAGTAAGGTCCGCCGCCCCACTGTAGGGCTTCTGCGGGAGTATAGCTGGCGGCAACTTGCCGGCCTCGATATATGCTTGTTGAAGCTGTAGTAGCATTTGTCGTCGCGGTCTGGTCGGTGCCAAAGTACACATCGTGCTGGGCCGCCTTATCTCCAGGCGTCCAGCCAAGAGGCGTAGCCTTTTCTACGTCCGGTGTTGACTTATCGGCGGGCTTAGGGCGCCAGGCAAGGAGCGGGTCGCCTCTAATAAGTTCGGCAATCTGCGCCTGCCTCAGCGGCACCTTGTAGATGCGGACATCGTCCACCATGCCTCTATAAAAGTCGCTCGGCGTACCGTCGTCCCACTCCTGTCCTATTGACCACCGTGTTACCGTAGCCAAATCGAAGGCGGCTGAATACGTGCCTTGTTGAACTCCATCGACGTATACAGACCCTGTTGACCCGTTCCTGACATACGTCAACATGTGCCACTGCCCGTCATTGACGGCAGGAGGGAACTGTATGGCGCTGCCATCATACACATAGGGATTCCCACCAGCAACGCCAAACATGAGGGGGTGAGCGCTGGCACTATCATTAGCTGCAAGCACGTTCCCTTCCGAGCCCTGCGTCATTTTGATCCATACACTGAGCGTAATGTTGGTGCCTGTTATGTCATCAGCTACGCTGTCAATTACAACATAATCGGAACCGTCCAAATCCAGCGCGCCGTCTATGACACCGGCTACCCACTTCGGGTTGCCACCGAGTATGCCATTATTGCCGTGACCGGACCAGTCATAGACGGTGCTGCCGTAACCTTCGTCAAGCTTCCACCAGCCGACAAGATTAGGGTCGGAAATAGTTATATCGGGCAGGGTTTTGAAACTCCAGACGTCGCCTGTATGTTTGGTAGTCTTGTCGGCCTCAACCTCATTAATCCGCCAGTAGTAAGCAGTGTCCTTCAGAAGCGTTCCAGGACTGAAGGTTCTGCCCGGCTGGTTGACTTTGAACGTACCTCCGGTGCCGTCAGTCACCACGGCCTTATCAGTGCCGAAGTAGACATCGTGCGTAATCGCGGTGGCGCCGGGAGACCAGGCGAGGGTAACGTCGGCAGTCACACATTTGACACCATCAGGCGGGTCAGGGTCATAGGCCTTAAGGGGCGCAGCCGTAAAGCTCCAGACACTGCCTGTGTGTGTGGTGGTGCCGTCGGCATCGACCTCATCGATCCGCCAGTAGTAAGTGGTCCTGGGAATGAGACCATCAGCATGAAAATACTTCGCGTATGTCCGACGATCTTTGAACTCAGCGGGACCCGGGGTCGGATTAGTCCCGAAATAGACGTCATGGAACTTGGCGGTGTCCCCCGGCGTCCACTCGAACACCGGCGTGGTCACATTTGGAGCACCATCAGGCGGGTCGGGTTGCGTAGCAACCAGGTTGACGATTTCTAAATGCAGTAGCGGCGCGGCCGGAGCCTCGCCCTCGAAAGCCTCGGCCTCCCGGAGGCCTTTGGAGGGATTGCTCTTGTCGTCTCTGAAAATCAGTATCAGGGCATTACCGCCAGCCCAACCGTTCTGGTTGACTATCTCCTGGATGATAGGGGAGATGTCAGGTGTGCGCCATTTGACGTTCGTGGCAGTCCAGGCGGGTATGGACCACTTGACCTTTGCGGTTGTCCATAAGGGCCTATTTGTAATATTATTAGTGGCATCCAGAAACGGTGTCGCATTCGGAGTCAGCTCACCCTCGATGATAAGATTAACCGGGTATGAGCTGCCTTCCTTGTCGACGGCATCCACCTCGAACTCCACATACGCGCCGGTGACCTGAGTGCCTTGGGGAATAAGGATGTTCACAAAGCGCAGGCCTACTATTTGCTCATCCGTGGCAGGATTGCCAGCGTCTTCATAGGCCAGCTCCAGGTCGGTGCTGCCTATATCCATGCTGCCATTACGGAGCTGCTGTTCGATATCGTCCATCTCGGCAGCAATTCTGATGTCGAAAGTGAGGCCAAAGGTCACATTTGTAGCGAGCAGGCCCAACACTAAAACAAAAGAAATTAAACCGCCATACGTCTGGCGGGTAAAATAGACCAAGCTTCTACACATAATTCCTCCTTCGGTAAAAGTCAAAATCACCGTACTCTGGCTGTATGCCGGTACACTCATTGTCCTCAATAAAAGCCACGGACCGTTCCTGCCAGTTATCCCTGTCTGAGACAACTTCCGACACAACAGCCAATAGAAACCTCTCCCCTTCGTAAAAACCTGCAGTTGCGCAGAAATTTTTGGGTGGGTTCACCTCCTTCCTTCAAAAGCTCGATGATGGGCGATTTGGGTAAATCTATAGACCCTCTCCGCATCCGCCGGCCACAAACTTGGTGCTATAACTCCTTGCCTTACAGCCTGTCTAATCACTGCTTTGAAGGGGTGCAAATCCAGCGAAATCGCAGATCCGACCATCCCTTCTTATATCATATTGCCTACGCTCAGAGCAAGAAGAATTCGCGTTTTTTTACCGCCGGGTGCGATTGTCGTTCGCCGGCAGATGCGAAGGCGCCTGCCAAGTTGGCGTAACAGCCGGCTTACTATGCCAAAACTGGCACTTTTTTTGGGATGTAGTGCACAAAACGACGGCCTCGCTATCAATTTTTGTCTTGCCTAATTGCTTTATATGACAAAAGTTAGGATTAATAGGGGCATAGTGGCTCTTCATCTTCGGTAAGGCTGGTATATCTTTTGCTCGTTAGTCTGTAATTGCAGGTAAAAGTAACGAGCCGACCTTTTTTGTTAGGAGAGAAGCAATCATGGCAGTTAAACAATTGGCATTTGAAGCGGATGCACGGGCTGCGCTGCTGGCCGGTGTAGAGAAACTGGCAGCAGCAGTCAAACCAACCCTCGGCCCAAGAGGCCGAAACGCCGTCCTGGATAAGAGCTGGGGCGCGCCGACCGTAACTAAGGACGGCGTAACAGTCGCCGAAGAAATCGAGCTTCGCGACAAGAACGAAAACTTGGGGGCGAAATTGGTCAGGGAAGCCGCAAGCAAAACCTCAAAGGTTGCCGGCGACGGTACTACCACGGCCACCGTCCTGGCAGAGGCAATCTTCAAGGAAGCGTACAAAAACATCGCTGCCGGGGCGGATGCTATGGCTCTTGCACGAGGTCTGCACAAGGCCTGCAAAGCCGTAACCGACAAGCTGGTTTTACTTGCAAGACCCGTCGATATAGCTAAGGCTAACGATATAATCAACGTCGCTGCGGTCTCGGCTCACAACGAGATCGAAATCGGAAGAATTATGGCTGACGCCTTCCAGCGGGTCGGCAAAGACGGCGTGATTACCGTGGAGGAAGGCAAGAGCTTCCAGACCACTGTTGAGTTTGTCGAGGGTATGCAGTTTGATCGCGGCTATCTCTCGCCGCATTTTGTAACCGACCCGGAGAATATGGTCTGCGTGCTGGAAAGGCCCTACATACTCGTTCACGAGGAAAAAATAAGCAGCGTTACCAAGCTCCTGCCCCTGCTTGAAAAGATTGCCAGGAGCAAAAGGCCCCTGCTGATTATTGCCGAGGAGCTTGAGAGTGAAGCGCTGGCAATGCTGGTGGTGAACAAGTTAAAGGGCGTGCTGCAAGTCGCAGCCGTCAAAGCGCCCGGCTACGGCGACCGCAGAAAGGCAATGCTGCAGGATATAGCGGCTCTAACCGGCGCAGAGCCGATCTTCAAAGACCTCGGAATAGACCTGGAGCATATTGGCGTCAAACAGCTCGGCCAGGCGAAAAAAGTCACTATCGACAACGACAATACAATTATCGTTGAGGGCGCCGGCAGCCGAGAAGCCATCAGCGGAAGGATAAAGCAGATCAAGAGCGAAATAGAGGCCACCACCAGCGATTACGACCGCGAAAAGCTGCAAGAGCGGCTTGCCAAGCTGACCGGCGGCGTTGCCCAGATAAGTGTAGGAGCCGCCAGCGAGGTAGAAATGAAAGAAAGAAAAGCGCGAATCGAAGACGCCCTGCACGCGACCAGAGCAGCCATTGAGGAGGGCATTGTGCCGGGCGGCGGCGTGGCGCTGATCCGTTGTATCGACGCAGTTAAGGAGCTAAAGCTGGAAGGCGACGAGCAGACAGGCGCTGACATACTGGCAAAGGCCCTTACCATGCCCTGCTATTACATCGCTGCTAATGCCGGAGCCACGCCCAACATCGTGGTCAACAACGTCAGGCAAGGCAAAGGCAGCTTTGGTTATAACGCGGACACCGACAAATACCAGGACCTGGTCGAAGCGGGAGTCATCGACCCTGCAAAGGTAACAAGAATCGCGCTGCAGAACGCTGTCAGCATAGCGAGCCTGCTGTTGACAACCGATTGTCTTGTTACCGAAAAGCCTAAAGAAAAAGAAGCAAGACCTCCCATGCCGGGCGGCGGCGGCGGGTACGACGAAGATATGGATATGATGTAAACCGGCCAAATCGACCGATATTTCGGACGAGCAACGGGCGCTGGGAGGAACTAAATGCATAAAGTTATCGCTCAACTCGGTACTCACGCACAAACGCGTCGGGTCCCAAGGGATATGAGCTTTATTGTAATCGCATTATCTGCTTTGGCACTGTCAGGCTGTCAGCAAATTGCCAGATTACCAGTCGTAGGGCATTTGCTTGGCCAAAAGCGGGAACTTACGAAAGATGAAAGAATGGAATGGTGGCGCCAGGCGCGCTTCGGGCTGTTCATTCACTGGGGCGTCTACTCAGTGCCCGCGGGCGAGTGGAAAGGCCGGAAGATTCCAGGCGGCGGCGAATGGATTATGGAGCAGGCCAAGATACCCGTCTCGGAATATGAACAGCTTGCCGAACAGTTTAATCCTGTCAAATTTAATGCCGACGAGTGGGTGCGAATTGCCAAAGATGCCGGCACGAAGTATATCGTCATCACTTCTAAGCACCATGATGGTTTCTGTATGTGGGATTCGAAAGTCACCGACTACGACATCGCCGATGCCACACCGTTCAAAAAAGATGTGCTCAAAGAGCTCGCACGGGCGTGCAAGAAGCAGGGCCTAAAGCTGTGCTTTTATCACTCGATAATGGACTGGCATCACCCTGACGCCCAGGCACCTTTTTATCCGAACTATAATGACACCAGCCGGTCGAATCCAAACTTTGCCCGATATGTCGAAAACTACTTGAAGCCGCAGGTCAAAGAGGTGATCACCAGCTACGGGCCTCTTGGAGTGCTGTGGTTCGATGGCGAGTGGATAAAAGACTGGACGGAGCCGCAGGGCAAGGACATGTACAATTATGTTCGAAGTCTTCAGGCGGATATAATCGTTAATAACCGCGTCGGCAAAGGCCGAAAAGGAATGGAAGGTCTCAGCAAGAGTGAAGAATATGCTGGAGACTTTGGCACACCCGAACAACAGATCCCCCCTACCGGACTTCCCGGCGTCGACTGGGAAACTTGTATGACTATGAACGACACGTGGGGATACAAATCTCATGATAACAACTGGAAGTCCGCCCAAGACCTGATTCGCAAATTGGCGGACGTCACAAGCAAGGGCGGCAACTTCCTGCTGAACGTTGGGCCTACCTCCGAAGGACTCATCCCCCAGCCCAGTGTGGAACGCCTGGCAGTTATGGGTCAATGGATGAAAGTGAACAGCGAGAGCATCTACGGAACGACCGCCAGTCCACTGGGCAGTTTTCCCTGGGGGCGGTGCACCGCGAAACCGGGCAGATTATATCTGCACGTCTTCGATTGGCCCAAAGATGGCCGACTCGAAGTACCGTGGCTGAGAAGCGAAGTGAAAAAAGCCTATCTATTGGCAGACAAAAAACGCCGCACGTTGCCGGTCGATCGGCTTAGTGTGGACCAGCTTGTCATCGGTGTGCCAGAGAAGGCCCCCGATGCTATCAACACGGTTGTAGTACTCGAAGTAGAGAAATAGCAGTTCAAATAAGGTAAGGAGTGAGATATATGAAACTCAGACCGTTGGATGACAGAGTTGTGATAAAGCAATCAGAGGCTCAGGAAAAAACCTCAGGCGGAATCTTTTTGCCTGACACCGCAAAAGAAAAACCGCAAATCGGCAAGATTGTAGCTGCCGGGCCAGGTAAACTGCTCGATGACGGCAAACGAGGTGAGATGTCAGTAAAGAAGGACGACAAAGTTATTTATGCAAAGTACGGAGGAAACGAAGTCGAAATCGAGGGAGAGAAATATGTAATTCTGCGAGAAAGCGATCTGCTGGGAATTGTTGAGAAGTGAGCCAGAAATGACATCACTGTGCAGCGTTAGTCCCAGATCGAAAGGTAAGAGTCTTTAAGAGGGAATAGAAAATGGCAAAGCAATTGATGTTTGATGAGACAGCACGAACGGCGCTCAGGGACGGCTTGAGGGAGCTGGCTGACGCAGTCAAGGTTACTCTCGGACCAACCGGCAGGAACGTCATTCTGCAAAAAAGCTGGGGCTCTCCCAGGATTACAAAAGACGGAGTCACGGTCAGCAAAGAGATAGAGCTGCCCGAACCGTTCAAGAATATGGGCGCTAAAATGGTCAACGAAGTCGCAAGCAAGACTTCTGATATTGTTGGCGATGGCACCACCACCTCGATCGTCCTGGCAGAAGCAATCTACCTTGAGGGCCTGAAACACGTGGCCGCAGGTGCAAATCCTATGGCGGTGCAACGCGGAATCAGCAAAGCCGCCGAAGCTGCTATTGACTTCATCAACAAGGCCAGCGCCCCAATAAAAGGCCACGATGACATCGCAAAGGTGGCAACTATCAGCGCAAACAACGACTCAAAGGTCGGGCAAATCCTGGCTGATGCTTTTGACAAGGTAGGCAAGGAGGGCGTCATAGAAATCGAAGAAGGCAAAGCAATGGAGAACGAGCTGGAAGTGGTCGAAGGCATGCAGTTTGACCGAGGTTATATTTCTCCGTACTTTATGACCAATCCCGAGACCCAGGAAACCATCCTTGAAGACGTTTACATCCTGCTGCACGAGAAGAAGGTCTCGAACGTCCGCGAGATTATCCCGCTGCTGGAAAAGATCGCCCAAGTTGGCAGGCCGGTCCTTGTCGTAGCCGAAGACGTCGAAGGCGAAGCGCTGGCGGCACTGGTTATCAACCGCCTCCAGGGCGTCCTGAAAGTCTGTGCCGTAAAAGCCCCTGGCTTTGGCGACCGCAGAAAAGCGATGCTGGCTGATATAGGCATCGCCACCGGCGGACAGGTAATCACCGAAGACCTGGGCATAAAGCTGGAAAACCTGGAGCTGTCGCAACTGGGCCAAGCCAAGAAGATTGTTGTGGACAAGGATACCACCACGATAATCGAAGGGGCGGGTAAGAAGAAAGAAATTACCGCCCGTTGCGACCAAATCCGCAGCCAGATCGAAAAGACGACCAGCGATTACGATCGTGAAAAACTGCATGAAAGGCTGGCAAAACTGACCGGCGGAGTTGCCGTGATCAAAGCCGGCGCCGCCACCGAAACGGAGATGAAGGAACGCAAAGACCTGCTGGATGATGCTCTGCACGCTACAAGAGCCGCCGTTGAAGAAGGCATAGTGCCCGGCGGCGGAGTGATATTCCTGCGTGCTATCAGCGAAGTGGATAAAGCAAGAGCAAGGGCCAAAGGCGACGAAAAAATTGGTTTCGACATCGTCGCAAAGGCCCTGAAGACGCCCACCGCCCAGATTGCGTACAACTCCGGCGAACAGGGTGACGTGGTAGTAGCTCTACTTCTGGAAAGGCTGGAAAAGGAAAAGAACTTGGGTTACGATGCCAACACAGGGAAGTTCGTAGACATGATCAAGACCGGGATCATCGATCCGGCAAAAGTCGCCCGAACAGCCTTGCAGATGGCTGCATCCGTGGCAGGACTTATGTTAACCACCCACGTATTGGTCACCGAGTATAAAGACAAACAAGAGGAGAAACAGCCAATACCAGGAGCAGTAAGATAAATTCGTCGTGCGGGGTGCGTAATGCGTCGTTCGTACTACGCAATACGCATTACGCAATACGCAATACGATACAATGGCAAAACGAGATTACTATGAAACGCTGGGAGTCAGCAGGAACGCCTCCGAGGAAGAGATAAAGCGCGCCTACCGCCGAATGGCGATGAAGTATCATCCCGACAAGAACCCGGGCAATAAAGAGGCAGAAGCCAAGTTCAAGGAGTGCGCCGAAGCTTACGAAGTTCTGAGTGATGCGGAAAAACATACACGCTATGACCAGTTCGGGCATGAAGGTCTGCGAGGGGCCGGCATGCACGACTTCTCAAGGATGAACGTTGAAGATATCTTCAGCATGTTCGGCTTCGATGATTTCTTCGGCGATATCTTCGGAACCCGAAGCCGACGAGGGACCAGGCGGGCAGGACCTGCTCGCGGCTACGACCTGGAAACCGGCGTCGAGCTTACGTTAAATGACGTTGCCAAAGGGACGGAGAAAACGATCGAATTTACCAGGCAGGATCGGTGCCCGGATTGCAACGGCAGCGGCTCTGCCAAGGGAGCAAAACCAGGTCGATGTACTACCTGCGGCGGCAGCGGCCAGATCGCCAGAGGCGGCGGTTTCTTCCAGATGGTTTCGACCTGTCCACAGTGCAGAGGCACCGGCGAAATTATTACCAATCCCTGTCAAAAGTGCAGAGGTTCCGGCAGGGTTCCGAAAAGACGCAGCGTGAGCATTAAAATCCCGCCCGGCGTCCATGAAGGACAGCCGGTAAGAGTGCCCGGCGAAGGTGAACCCGGCAAAGACGGCGGGCCGAGCGGCGATCTCTACTGCTACGTTAGACTGAAGCCCCACGAGTTCCTACAGCGAGATGGAAATAACGTTATCGCAGTAGTGCCGATTACTTTCACGCAGGCTGCTCTGGGGGCGAGTATTGATGTGCCCAGCTTGAACGGCACCCAAAAGTTGAAAATCCACGCCGGCACCCAGTACGGAAGCATCTTCAGGATAAAGGGTCAGGGACTGCCCAGTGCTCGAAGTCATAGGACCGGCGACCAGCTGGTGCAGGTTATGATCGAAACTCCAACCAGGCTGAACACAAAACAGGAAGAGCTGCTCAGAGAGTTTGCCAAGACGGAAAACGCGAGCGTTTCACCGCACTCGGCGAGTTTTTTGGACAGACTGAAAAGGTATTTTGGTAACAGCCTATGAGACCTAAAGAATCAAAAGAGCCGAAACCAGAAAAGGCTGAGCAAAAGCAAGAGTCCGTAGAAGAAAAGCCTCAGCAGAGCAACGATCTGGAAGAACTCCGCCGGCAGGTACCTATCCTGGAAAAGGAAAAAGATGACCTTTTTGCAAGGTTGCAGCGCCTTAGCGCCGACTATGCCAACTTCCAGAAACGGACTCCCAAACAAGTGGCCGATACCATCGCATACGAGAAGGAAAAGATAATGAGGACACTGCTGCCCGCTCTGGACAATTTTGACCACACCTTCCAGAACACGCATGCGGCGGAGAATGTCGATGCCTTTGTCAAGGGCGTCCGAATCATTTACGACCAGATAATTGATATCCTGAAATCACACGGCGTGGAGCAAATAAACGCGCTGGGCAAAAAGTTCGACCCATCGCAGCACGAAGCCGTGCGGCAGGAGGCGCAGCCGCAGCAGCCGGATGGCGTCGTCACGGAAGAACTTCAGAAGGGGTACAAACTCAACGGTCGGATTATCCGGGCAAGCAGAGTGGTCGTCAATATACTGCCGAAAGAAGAACCGCCTGAGCGGCAAGAGCCGGTGAAACAACAGCCACAGGATCATGGAGCAGATACGGAGTAGCCGCTATGCCGACTTACGATTACGTATGTGAGAATTGTGGACACAAGTTTGAGCAATGTCAGACGATAACAGCCGGACCTCTGCGTAAGTGTCCCAACTGTGGCAAGGCAGCTCTAAAGCGGCTAATTGGTGTCGGTGGGGGCATAATCTTCAGAGGTTCGGGCTTCTATGAAACCGACTATAGAAGCGAAAGCTA
>Ga0315289_10016755_pt1 | contig 10091 bp, 5 predicted proteins | sample YL17G11_40_MG_FD_203452 | JGI IMG/M metagenome (GOLD analysis project Ga0315289, IMG submission 203452) | Sediment microbial communities from Yellowstone Lake, YNP, Wyoming, USA - YL17G11_40 | ecosystem: Environmental > Aquatic > Freshwater > Lake > Sediment | place: USA: Wyoming | collected...
TAGATCAAATCCGAGCAAGAATCGAGCAATTTTAACGCTAATTTAGAGCAAGGTTATTGCGTCGTTGATGTGGTAAAAAATGGGCAAGAATCGAGCAGTTTAAGAGCCATTTTTAGGCAAGGAACAGGCGGTAAATTGACAGGCAAACAAAAGCATTTTGCGCGCCGCTGGAAGGCGGTCGCGAGCTGACGAATTCGTTTTAGACGCCGACTACGGTCCTCGAGCTTTCCCCTTACTCTCAGCATGGCTTCATCTTTTTAGGCCTTGATCCCCGCTTTCTTCAACTTTCTTCTCGCGCGCCTCAACTTTCCTCTTGTGCGCTTCAGGACTACCTCTTTTCTTCCGGCATCTACCCTTGCATTACTTAGTGCAATGGATTTTGCCGAAAGTTTTTCTTTCTGCGCTTTCTTGGTCTTTTCCAGCTCCGATATCTTTTGGGTGGATTTTTCAAGGGAGGATCTTGTATAAAGTCCAGCTCCGAGCAGTATTGCTCCAATGATTGCACCGCCCAGCGAAACCCTGTAAGTGGTAATCCACGAAAGAACCCAAGATTGGTTGGGAAGGCTACCAAAATACACCGCCAAGGAAAAGACGGCGCCTAGGAATATTAGAAAGCCCCCAACGCCGATAAGTGTTTGTCCTATCTTTTCTTTTCTATACGTTGCCATCCCTACAATTTGTTCAGCTTTCATCTTTTTATAAGTATATGCCCGAACTTCTCACCATATCGGGTTTTTGTCCCGCTCGCTTCAACCACTCGAATTTGAGCGCGGCAAATCCAAATCCCGAGTTCGGCAATCCAAGAGTCGATAAAGCAGGAAGTTCTCTCGGAAATTGAAACAAGCGAATCCTCAAAAATTCAGCTCTGGAGAGAGGGGGTCGCCGAGATTCAAGGAATATCTCATTTGACTCTTATGATTCCCATTAGCACCAAGACTATAATGGCTAGCACTACCGCGCCAAGAAGACCGAATAACCACCAGCCTATTAAGAACGCTATTACTGAAGTTATTGAAATGTGAGACCATTGGATTGTTATTTTGCCTGCCATTTTTAATCACCTTATCCTACAGGTTGCTTCTTATCCCTTCCACAGTCCAATCACGAGCCCAACTACGAACGCCGCCGACGCATAGGGCAGGAGGTTGATCCACGCGCTCCCTGTCGCGGAGAGCTTCGGCAGGAATTGCATTGCCTGAGCGTAGAGGTCGCTGAAACTTAGGCTCAAGGCCCCAGTCACGACCAAGACGATGACGATCGCTGCGATCACCAGAATCAGCGTTAGCACGTTTTTGATCAGGAAGCCGACGAGCAAGCCGATGATTAATGGCACGATGATTGGAACGAGCCAGGCGATCTCGGGTGGAATTGACATGGTTCACCTAACACATCATTTTTAACAAATGCATATATAAATGATTTTCGCAAGAATTTTGTTGCCTAACGGAATAAATTGCCGAAAATGACGATTAGATAATGAAACACAACAAAGCGGATTTATCAAGGTTTTGGGGGGTTAAAATTTAACCTCTAGCCAGCTTGCCGATCCTCGCTTTTGTTCTTAAAACCAAAAAATAGAGGGGTAGTTTAACGGCATCAGAATGGTGCGGGGGAAGGGATTTCAGCCCCTTTTTACTGGTAAAACTGGCATGAAATCCTGTTAGCTGGGAGTACGTATTGCACGTATTCTTTAATCTAGGTCTGGGCCTTGGTGCAAGAAGTTCGGGTAAACATCAAAGACCTTGACCACAAGTCGTGGGCTCTCTCCCGAACATACTTCCTGCGATCCGTTCCACTTGAGTCACTAAGCAAAAGTCTAAGACTTTCCCTGCAACCTGGAGAAAATTCTTTTACTGTCAATACGACGAATTCGGGATCGTGTCTGGGATCTTTTTTTAAAAGTTTTTACCATCTCGATTATTTTATCTCTTGCATGATACTCATCCACTGCTTGAATAATCATCAAGGCAACCGAACATTGCCCAGCGTTTTTTCCACGAAGGCAGCGCCGATTTTAGTATATTTTTGTATAACTGCAGGTAATAAGTTTAAATATAGCAAAGTTCAACGTTTAATAGCCGAGGGGGATGTAAATAAACTTTCACACGTTTGCGTTCAGGCGCTTCGTGGCGTTTGTATTAGTAGGGGTCATGCTCGCCAGCGTGTTTGCGGCTGGCGTCACGGTGGGCGGTTCCAAGGAGGTCGCGCAGCCCAGCGGCGAGTCCTCGACGGATCATGTGAAGTATACGATAACCGAGGAGTCCAAGGATGGCGGCAGCACACTCCGGACGATCCCAGAGAATGAGCCAAGTAATGCGCTTGGAAACTCGGGCACCTCTATTTCCCCGGCTTCTGATAGGCGTTCACGAAACATCTCCTTCTCCGTAAGCTTCGAGGAACCGCAGCTCAAGGTGGATAACGGTTACGACCTGATCGAGATGGCCGGATGTGGTTCTTTCGCCTCCTCACCCGGGGCGCCAACTGTGCCTAAAAAAACTGTCACTATCCTCCTCCCGCCTGAAGGAGACGTCTCATCCATAATGGTGACGCCTGGAGGCTCGAGACAAATCAAGAGAGATGTTTATCTTTACCCGGGTCAGCGTCCCGTCCCGATATCAGATGAATCAGAGCCTGAATTCACACCTCCCGACCCAGAGTTCTACGAGTCTTCAGATCCATACCCCAGTGAGCTGCTTGAATCCCAATCTCCCAGCATACAATCCACGTCCATGCGTCCAAAGTTGTATCAGCTCGACTTCGTCACGAGCTATCGGGGGTATCAGATCGCCGTCCTGACGCTCTACCCGGTAACCTACACGCCTGCCTCGCGGAGAGCGATGTTCTATCCACAGCTCAATGTTGAGGTCGAACTTGGTGAGGCGGCAGACACCTTGGCATTCCGCCCGACCACTGATGTCACGGAGTGGGTGGAGAGCAACGTCGTGAACCCAGAACTCATGAGTTTATACGAGTTCTCGAGCGAGAGCACCACAAACTTGACGCGGACGATGAGCCTCAGCGGGGCAGGGGGCGACGATGCGGAATACCTCATAATCACCCGCCCCATGTTTGTGGATGACCTGCAACCACTTGTCGACCTAAAGAGCGAGCGGATGTCAGTAAAGGTTGTGACTATTGAAAATGATGGGGGAACTATCAAATTCAAGGTTGGTGATGATTGGAAGACCTATCCTGGTAGAGACGTTCCAGAGAAAATCCGAAACTGCATCATTGATTACTACACAAACGAACACACCCAGTGGGTCCTGTTGGTCGGTGATGCGGATAGTGACGATACGGTCTTTGACCTAGACGAGGTGCCTAGTTACGAGCTTGACAAGCCCTGGGAGGTTCCCATAAGATATGTTGTTGGTTATGAACAGCGTGCATGCTGGGTACCGACGGACTATTACTATGCTGGATTGGCTGGGACTTGGGATGGCAATGGGGATAACTTATTTGGTGAGTATGGAGAAGCCGACTTGTTTGCAGATGTCTACGTTGGTCGAATCCCAGCTAGGGACCAAGAAAGATTATCTAATATCGTTAGCAAAACCGTGGCTTATGAGAGCAATCTACCGATGACATTTTCTGAAAATGTCCTCTTATTTGGTGCGAAGGGTCTCAACAGTACTAATATTTTAAAGGTGTACATCAAGAAATACCTCCCGGATCAGGTAGGGGTACATGAATATTATGAGGCGGACGGCAACCTTAGCTTTGGAGCCTTCATAGATGCGGTCAACGAATACGATCCAGTATTAATTAATGCTTGTTCACATGGTACCGTGTTCGAGCTCCAATGTACAGAAGGTGGAGGCGCATATGTAGACTGTAGCACTCCAGACGGGCTATGGAATAAAGGGTTTTTGATGTATTCAGTTGCATGTTACACCATTGGTTTTGATTATGTAGAAGATTTGGGAGAAGAATTGACTGTTGGAGAAGCGTTATTGTACAAGTTGAACCATTCTGGCGCCGTCGGCTGTATAGGCGGCACGAGACTCCTTTATGAGAGCGGAATCGCTGGCTTGGACTACAAATTTTTTGAAAATTTCTTCTTAGGAGTAGAACACCACCAAGGGGCCGCTCTTTATAAGTCGAAGATTAGCTTCATCCAAAGCGGGGATATGGGAAATGACTGCAACCGCCAGAACCTTTATACCATCTTGCTCCTTGGTGATCCAGAGCTTAAGATTATAGATCCACCCTACGGGGCCACGATTTCTATTTCTCCCGATCATCCACCGCTTGATTATTCTGTCACTGTTCGGAACATTGGCGGACTTCAAGACAATTACATCTTGACAGCAAGCGACACCGCTGGCTGGGACTTGACGTTTGACAACCCTGTTTTAAATCTCTCTTCGGGCGAGGAGTGCACGACGACGCTTAGAGCCGCGATTTCAGAGAGCGACGAGTCCCGTACTAATGTGATAACTGTCACCGTGATTTCTCAAGCCGACCCGAGCGTCAGCGACAGTGCAAGCTGTACCGTAACAAGAAGTGTCTATATCAATGGCAACGAGAACTTCACCAAGGCTAACGGTGTAAATGGGGGCGGAAGCGGAACGGTGGACGACCCTTACATCATCGAGAATTGGGTTATTAGCGCTTCGACGGATACCGGCATTAGGATCATGAACACGACTGCTCACTTCATCATCCGTAACTGCTTGGTGGAAAACGGGCGGAATGCCCTTAAGGATGGTATCCGTTTGGAAAATGTGGTGAATGGGAAAGTTGATAATATTGTTGTAAAAACTAACCGCATTGGCATCTACGCCAAGAACTTGGCTAATACCATCCTTATCCATAACATCTGTGAGAACAACGAGTGGGAAGGTATCGAACTCTGGGACTTCTCCAACAATATATTCGACAACAACATCTGCAAGAACAACGAGTATGTTGGCACCGTACTATATTACTCGGACAATAACACCCTGACTAACAACACCTTCTCGAACAATATGGAAGGCATCAACCTATGTGACTCCGACAACAACATCATCCACCACAACAGCCTATCTAACAACCCGCGGGGCAATGCCTATGATTCTGGCACAAACTGTTGGGACAATGGCAGCGAGGGGAACGGGTGGAGCGATTGGCAGCCCCCTGAGCACCCCGATGCAGATGAGGACGGAATAGTGGACGAACCCCGCCCGATATGGGGGGGCAACCAAGATCGGTACCCTCTCGTCATGTTCAGAATTATCACGACCGTAGAAGAACTGCAGGCAATGAACGCCAACTTGGGTGCTTACTATGCGCTAGGCAACGACATAGACGCCTCCGCCACGCAATGGTGGAATTGGGAAGGTTATTACTACGCCGGGTTCGAGCCGATCGGAGAATATTGGCAAAATCCATTCACTGGAAGTTTTGATGGGCGAGGCCATGTAATTTCAAATCTTTATATGAGAACAGAAACCGATAGTGGGGCAGGTCTGTTCGGGTGCACAAGTGGCGCGGTGGTGAAGAATCTTGGTTTGGAAGATGTTAGTATGAGTATTCCACCATATACTCAACCTCAGTCTAGCAAGTATTGGGGTGCAATTGTAGGGATTAATAACAATGGCCGCATAGACAAATGTTATTCAACTGGTTCTGTATGTGGATGGAGTGGTAGTGCGCAATATGTAGGAGGGCTTGTTGGTCGGAACGCTAGTGAGGGTATAATATCCAACTGTTATTCAACTGTAAGTGTATATGGTGCAAGTTATTATCCAAGTTATGTTGGTGGTTTGGTAGGATTTTTTGATTGGGACGAAGGTCCAGCCTCAGGGAGGATTATAAATTGTTATTCTACAGGCCCTGTTGTAAATGGGAGCTATGTAGGAGGTCTCATTGGGGGCAATCCTGGTGGAGTCGTATCCAACTGCTTCTGGGACATCGAAACGTCTGGGAGGGTAACAAGTGATGGGGGAACAGGGAAGAGCACTAGTGAAATGAAGGATGTTGCTACTTTTACCTATGAATGGAATGAAGAAACAGAAGAAGGTAGTGTAGGGTTAGATAAGGCGTGGGATTTTGTCGGCAATCCTTACAACGACACGGGAAACGAGGACATCTGGAACATCAATCCTGCGATCAATGATGGCTACCCGTTCCTGACAGCGTTCCCCGAAAAAATGAGCGTCTCCCTCACCCCGACGGAGGACGGATTTGTTTTTTATGATGATGAACCACCTGCGGGTTATGGTAGGTATAATACCACCGATGAAATCACTTTCGGCAAAGATCCTGGCTCAAGAACATATCGCGGCTACGTGGAGTGGAACATCTCCGCCATCCCTAACAACGCAACCATCACCAAAGTCGTCCTCAAGTATCACGGTGCGCTCAATCAGGGGACGGATGCGAGGATTGCAGATTTGCTGGGCGTTAGACCATCCGAAAGTTCGAATGAGCTTCTTTTTTCTGCGATAGCTCAAGATGATTATATTTTCGTTGAGGGCGGGTTTCCAGAAATCGGTGCTAACGAGGAGGTGGACTTGGGTTCGCTTGGAGTTGAAATTCTTCAGATATATCTTGATGATCAATGCGGCTGGTTCGCCGTTGGGCTGATGGCGGTGAGCGAGTCATATCCCCCTGACACACGGTCAGAAATCTATTCGTCTGATTATGGCGGGGCAACACCAAAACCCACTCTCTACGTGGAATATCTCCCACACGATCGGATTTACATCGTCGGCAACGAGGACTTCACGGCCGTGAATGGGGTCACGGGTGGCTCGGGAACGGAGAGCGACCCATACATCATAGAGAACCGAGTCATCAGTGCGTCGAGCGCTAATGGGATAGATATACGTGACACGACCGCCTACTTCGTGGTCCGCAACTGCGTGGTCGCGAACGGCGGGGATACTTACAACGGCATCTGCTTGAACAACGTGGTGAACGGGAGGGTCGAAAACTGCACATGCAAGAACAACGCCACGGGCATCTATCTTAGTTCGTCCAGCTACAATATTGTACGCAACAACATCTGTGAGAGCAACGGCGGAGCCGGATTGCCAGTATCGTCCTACCCAATTATTGCCGTAGGCAACGCCGCGGTGGTAATAAATGGCACCTATGCTGCTGATTATTGGAAAGGTTGTTATGCCGCTGTCAATGGACAAGTGCGAAGAATAACTATGAGTTACGACACTGGTGGCGGGGGCACCTATCTCGCGGTCGATGCCTGGTGGAATCCCAAACCGACCCCAGGTGCTAACGTGTCGCTATGGGGCAAGGCGCAGATAATGCAATTAGGGAACAACGCCGAAGGCATCTGGCTTGAAGGTTCGTCCTATAATAATCTGGACAACAACACTTGCGAAGGCAACTGGGACTGCGGCATATACTTGGACTCCTCCGACAACAACACCATCACCAACAACACCTGCTCGAACAACAACTACAACATCGCGCTGGTTTCCTCGTCCGGTTGCAATATAGGCAACAACACCTGCGGATACAACGACCGGTATGTAGACGCCCAGTATGGTATCTATCTGGGCTCCTCCGACAACAACACACTGACGGGCAACACCGTCGAGGCCCGTTACGTCGAGATGGTTGCTTGTATCTGCCTCGAAGAATCGGATTACAACATTCTTGGAAATAACATCCACTTGCTAGGTGAGTCGAAATACGGCGTTCGCTTGAAGTCTTCGGGATATAACCTCCTTGAAAACAACACTGTGGAGGGTGGCTGGTATGCTTGCATCTATCTGGACTCCTCGTCCAACAACACCCTGAATAACAACACCGCATACACTGGTGCCGGCGAATGCTGTCCAATCTTTCTGTTGAATTCGGATTACAACAACTTGACCAACAATATAGCAAGGGGCTCTGATAGCGGGGGAATCCAATTGCGTTATTCTGATTACAACGTTTTAGACGGTAACATCACTGATGGCGCTGAGAGCATCACACTGCTGGGGTCAAACTATAATACAGTGAGAAATAACAGCGTCACGAACGTTTGGATCAGTATTAAGTTGGTGGCTTCCAACAACAATACAATAGACAACAACACATGCTCGAACAGCGATACGGGCATCCAGTTATCGAATTCAAGCAACAACAACCTCATCTTCCACAACAACATCATAAACAACACAACCCAAGCACGCGACGACGGCTCCAACTACTGGGACGACGGCTATCCCTCGGGCGGGAACTACTGGAGCGATTACACGGGCGCGGACGACTACCAGGGCGAGAGTCAGGATATTCCAGGGAGCGACGGGATAGGCGACACGCCCTATTATATTTCTGGAAGCAGCAACAAAGACCTCTACCCGCTCGTGAACTGGTCGCCCCCCGACTAGGTTCAGCGGCCAAATAATAAATGGTTGTTCTTTTCATCTGGGCCATCGCTGAAGGGGCGAAGCTTTGCACAAGTCCTTTGGAATCATCTCTTGATGCCCCGACGTTCTCGTATCCAAATATGTACTAGGGCCGAAATTAATTTTACTAGTAAAATGGTGCGGGGGAAGGGATTTGAACCCTCGGACCCCTAAGGGACCGGACCCTGAATCCGGCGCTTTTGGCCGTGCTCAGCCACCCCCGCAATTAAAAATTGACATAGTAAGCTTTAATTTTACTAAAAAGCCTTATGAAAGGGATAATCAACAGGAATTGGGATACCTATGGCCTTCGACATAAGCATCGAAAGTATCGTCGTCTGGATAGTGATGCTCTTAGTCATCAGCCTCGTCTTCAGCTATTTCACCCCACAGATGCTCACGCTACAATCGCGCATGGTGATCGGGCAGGTCCGAAAGTCCGTCAACGAACTCGAAGCCTGGGCGAAAGAGGGCAGGAACGTCGCGCTTGGGGCGATAACGAAACACGGCCGACCGAAGCGAGATGTGGCGAACGAACTCGACAATTTTCTGGAGTTCTTCATGATCGAGCCGGTCCATGAAGACCCAGTTGGCGTCATAAACAGGCTCGACCACGTGCTCGATGTGCGCAATAAACGTTTTGAGGGAGTGGTCGCAAAAATGGCCCCGAAGGCCGACTCGGAGTCCGCGGCGAACATCGAAATGGCCATAGAGGGAGCAATGGCAAATAACTACATATTTCGCGTGGTGCGGCACCTGATGTTGCTCGCTGAGAAGACCAAGAGCTACCAAATCACCATGATTCTCCAGATGCAGATGCCAATCCTGAAGGAGTACGCGAAGGCCTTTTTAGAGGCCACAAAAACTTTCGTGACCGGGAAGCCCATCGGAGACGGGCTGGGGGCCATGGTCGCGACGAAACTCATCGGGAACTCCCCGTGCAAAGAGCCCATCAAGGACACCGTCTACGCCGAAACTAAATTTGAGGGGCGGAAGTTGCTCATCGTGAAAGCCAAGGGCCCAGGAGGGAGGGTCGGAAAACCCGGCGAATTAATCGAGTACCTCGTCAAACGTCAAAAAGTCAAACGTATCATAATGATCGACGCTGCCCTGAAGCTGGAGGGAGAGCCGAGCGGCCAAGTGATAGAAGGCGTTGGCGCAGCGATAGGAGGTCCGCCCACCGAGAAATACAAGATAGAGGAAGCTACTGTCAAGGGCAAGATACCTGTGGATGCTATTGTCGTCAAGGAGTCATTTAGAGAGGCCATCACCTTGCTCAACCGACGCTTGGCTAAAGCTGCGGATGCTACCGTCGAACGCGTGAAGCAAGCTATTCGCGAGCGCACCAAACCCGGCGATGTGGTGATCGTGGCAGGCATAGGCAACACCATAGGCATTGGCCAGAAGGAGAAGGAGCTGCCAAAAAAATTTCCAGTGCCGAAAGCGGAAAAGGGAGAGATAGCGTCGGACAGGCTGCTCTTCCGTTAACTGCGGTTGCTTTTTATCGATGAAATTCAATTAACTTTAAAAGAGGAAATGTCATGCGTCGTTACAAACACATCGACGAAATTCAGAAAGCAATGTGGAATCCAGAGCTGGTCCGAAACATAGGCATTGTCGCCCACGTCGACCACGGCAAGACCACGCTCACGGACAGCTTGGTCGCTGCATCTGGCATCATAAGCTTCGAGCTCGCCGGTGAGCAACTCTTCACCGACTTCTTGGAGATCGAACAGCAGCGCG
>Ga0315289_10016756_pt1 | contig 10091 bp, 10 predicted proteins | sample YL17G11_40_MG_FD_203452 | JGI IMG/M metagenome (GOLD analysis project Ga0315289, IMG submission 203452) | Sediment microbial communities from Yellowstone Lake, YNP, Wyoming, USA - YL17G11_40 | ecosystem: Environmental > Aquatic > Freshwater > Lake > Sediment | place: USA: Wyoming | collected...
TAGCCGATCAGCAGACCGACGAGGGCGAGAACCCCGCCGTACAGGGGCCCGAACGTCACGCCGACGATCGTCGCCAGGGCGACGAACATGAGGGTGGCGAAAAGCGCAAGCAAGACCTCGCGCCACGAGCGCAAGGTGCGACGGGAGCTCATGCGGATTGCGGCGATGAGGCCGACCACCGCGACCGCCACGAGCACCGCCAGTCTGATCCAGTAGTAGATGGTGATGAAGTCGTCCATAGCGGCGCCCCTCAGACGAAGACGAAGAAGCCGAAGATGAGGAACGTGAGGGCCACGACGGCGATCGTCGCCGACCACTTGTCCTGTTCGGGGATCGGCGGCATCTTCTCCGCCGGGGACAGTGTCGTGGACTCCGCGACCTGCTCGACCGTCGCCGGCGGGTCGGGCGGCTGCAGCTCGCCGCCGCTCTCTTTGATCTTGGGTACGGGCCCGGAGTCCGGCGGCCCGCTGAAGATCGCCGAGACCACGTCCGAGAGCTGGTCGCCCACGCCCGGCACCACGACGCCGGTCGCGGTCCTGATCGCGGCGACCTCCCCGCTGCCCTCGTAGCTGAACAGCTTGCCCGATCCGGAACCGGTCAGGATCCAGTTGTCCCCGTCGGGCTCGAGTGTGACCGTCCCGCTCACGTCGGCGCCCGGCATCGACACATCGATCGGCACGGTCACCGTGTCGCCGTCCAACTGCTCCGCGCCGCTCGTGCTCAGCGTGACCCCGAGCCGGGCGACGCGCACCGTGATGCGGACCTCCTCGCCCTGGTCCTCGACCCAGAAGGTCACGTTGGAGCTCGCGGACTTGCCGTTCTCGTCGGTGCCCTTGCCGTAGCCTTCGTAGGTCCCGCCGTACGAGTCCTCGGCGGCCCCCGCGAATGCCGGCACCAGCAGCGGCACCAGCAGGACGAGCGCAACGATGACCCCCGCGCCTTTGCGCGAACGTCGCATCCCTCCCCCTCTCCTTGCGGACGATGGTGTGCGTACTGTGTACAACGCCGGTGCGCCGCTTCCTGCGAGACGGCGGGCCGCGAGCGGTGCGGCGCCCGACCACCGGGCTGAGTAGAATCCATCGACGGAAGAGGGCGCGGGCGAGACGACAGGTGATGGAGCGCCTCGAGCGCCGCGATCGAGCAAGGAGGGACCATGGGCGATGAGCAGGCCGCGGGCGAGGTCATGCGCGCCGCGGCGACGATCGTGAGGGGCTACGGGGCCCACGACACCGAGGCCTACTTCGCCGGGTTCCATCCCGAGGCCACCTTCGTGTTCCACACCTCCCCGGAGCGACTCGGTTCCACGGGGGAGTTCAGGACGGAGTGGGAGCGCTGGGAAAGGGAGGATGGCTTCAGGGTCCTCAGCTGCCGCTCCTCCGACCAGCACGTGCAGGTGTGGGGTGAGGTCGCGGTGTTCACCCACACGATCGACAGCGTCGTGCGAACGGCCGACGGGGACGAGTCGTCCACCGAGCGCGAGACGATCGTGTTCGCTCGCCAAGGGGACGGCCGCTGGCTCGCGGTCCACGAGCATCTCTCACCCCTGCCCGGCGACGGCGACTGAGGGCGACCCGGAGACTCCGACACTCGAGAGGAGCGGACGCCATCAGTCGCAAGGGCTGGGCACTCTTCATCGCGCTGTGCGTGATCTGGGGCATCCCGTATCTGCTCATCCGCGTCGCCGTCGAGGAGCTGTCGGCGCCGGCGCTGGTGTTCTTCCGCACGGCGCCGGCGGCCCTGCTCATGGCGCCGTTCGCCTTCCGTCGCGGCGCCCTCGCGATCGTGTTCGCCCACTGGCGCTGGGTGACGGCCTACACACTCGTCGAGATCTCCGTTCCGTGGCTCCTGCTCTTCCACGCCGAGCAGAGGATCTCCAGCTCCCTCGCCGGGCTGCTGGTGGCCGCCGTCCCGCTCATCGGCGCCGTGGTGTACCGGCTCTTCGGCCACCACGAACGCCTCGACCTGCGCCGTCGCGCCGGCCTCGTCGTCGGCTTCGTCGGCGTCGCCGCCCTGGTGGGCATCGACATCGGCGACAGCGACCCGCTGGCCATCGCCGAGATGATCGGCGTCGCCTTCTGCTACGCGATCGGGCCCCTCATCATCAGCCGGCGGCTGCACGGGCTCCCCAGCCTCGCCGTGGTCGCCGCCTCTCTGACGATCACCGCGGTGATCTACACGCCACCGGCGATGCTGGACCTCCCGGTCTCGGTGTCCGCGGACACGGTCGCCGCCGTCGCCACGCTGGCGCTGGTCTGTACGGTGCTCGCCTTCATCCTCTTCTTCGCCCTGATCCGCGAGGTCGGCCCCTCGCGCGCCACGGTCATCACGTACATCAACCCGCTGGTGGCGGTGCTCCTGGGAGTCGCGCTGCTGGGCGAACCCTTCACGACCGGCATCGCGGTGGGACTGCCGCTGATCCTCCTTGGTTCGGTGCTGGGGACGGCGCCGTCGCTGAAGGTGGCGCCGGGGGGCGGGGCGGCGCCGGCGGAGCCGGGCGCCGCCCCGCCCGCGGCGCCCTGACCATAGCCCGGCGTGGGCGCCCGGCCCCCGCAGACGGCGACCCGCGCGGGCGTCGGCTTCCGCGGACGACAGACTCGCAGCAGACTGGACTGGAATCGGCCTCGTCCATCCAGCGGCATCCGGGAGCGACCATGTGGCCATCAGGACGTACGGCCGGCGCCGTCCTCTCGTTCGACTTCGACGCCGAAGAGGTCTGGCTCGCCGACGACCCGGACAACGCGCGTCGTCCGGGGGTCCTCTCGCAGGGCCGCTACGGCGCGAAGGTCGGGGTACCCCTCATCCTCGAGCTGTCGCGCGAATCAGAGCTGCGCGCCACCTTCTTTGTGCCCGGGGCGGTCGCGGCACGCTACCCGGACCGGGTGAGGGAGATCCTCGCCGGCGGGCACGAGGTGGCTCTCCACGGCTACACGCACCGCTCGCCGGCGGCGCTGCCGCCGGACGAAGAGGAGGACGAGCTGCACCGCTCGCTCGAAGCGCTGCGCGCCTTGGACGCCGACCCTGTCGGCTACCGCTCGCCTTCCTGGGACTTCAGCGAGCGCACGCTCGGTCTGCTGGACCGCGAAGGCATCCTCTACTCGTCCAACATGATGGACGACCTGCGCCCGTACCGGCACGAGGGGTCACGCCTCATCGAGCTCCCCGTGCACTGGATGCTCGACGATGCGGCGCATTTCTGGATCGACGGAAGGGAGAGCTGGACGAAGAAGATCTCGACGCCGGGTGGGGTGCTCGAGATCTGGCAGGACGAGTTCGAGGGCATCCGGCGCCTCGGCAGCGTCACGGTGCTCACGATGCACCCGCAGTTCATCGGACGCCCCAGCCGGCTCGCCATGCTGCGCGAGCTCGTCGACGTCATGCAGTCGCACCCCGACCTGTGGATCGCGACCGCCCGCGAGGTCGCCGAGCGGGCGGACGTCGCCCTGGAACGGAGCTGAGATGGCCGATCGCCACGTGAGCGGAGGGGCACACGTAGCCGAAGGCTACCCGCGCGTCGTCGCCTGCGGCGCGCCGCGCGAGCCCGGCCTCCAGTACGGACGCGGAGCGCGCGAACGGATCGCGCGCTCGATCGCGGCCTACGCCGACGTCTTCGAGTACTGGGCTCACATGAGCTGGGCCGAGGCGCGCGAGAAGGCCCGTGCCTACTTGCCGGCGATCCGCGCGTACGACGAGGGCTGCCTGCTGCAGCTCGAGGGCATGGCGGAGGGCGCCGGCCTCGAGTTCGAGGACCTGCTCGCCCTCAACCTGCGCAGCGAGGTCATGTTCGGTGGGACGCTGCAGGGTGCAGGGGCCGCTCACCGCCCGGCGGGCGAATGCACGGCCGTCGTCGCCCTTTCCGAGGCGACCACCGACGGTCACACGCTGCTCGCCCAGAACTGGGACTGGCTGATCCACACGCGCGACACGACGGTCGTGCTCGAGGCCCGCCCGGACGACGGGCCCGACTACGTGACCGTCGTCGAGGCGGGCCTCCTCGCCAAGACCGATATGAACGCCAACGGCGTCGGCGTCGTGACGAACACCGTCATCAGCGACCTCGACGCCGGCGAGCCCGGCGTGCCGTACCACGTCCTCCTGCGCTCGTTGCTGGCGTCAGAGAACGTCACGGACGCCTTCTTCCGGCTGTACAGGGCGACGAGGTGTTCCTCGGCGAACTACCTCGTCGCCTCAGGCGACGGCCTGGCGATGGACGCGGAGTGCCTGCCCGGCGGCCCGCTCAACGTGCTCGCCGACCCGCCCAGGGACGGCCTGCTCGTGCACGCCAACCACTTCGTCTCGCCCAGGTTCAGGACCGGGGACGCGGGCTTGCCTACCATGCCGGACAGCCTGTTCCGTCACGCCCGTCTCTCGTCGCTCCTCGCGTCGAGCGACGGGCCGCTGGACAGGGAGCGACTGCAGCGGGCGTTCGCCGACCACGCCGGCCACCCGTTCGGCGTCTGCACGCACGAGGCCACGCGCGCTGTGGTGGTCGACCAGTACGCGACCATCGCATCGCTCGTCATGGACCTGACCGAGCGGCGAATGTGGCTCGCGTCGGGAGCCCCGTGCACGGCGCCGTACCTCGAGCTCGAGGTCTCATGGGAGGCTGGGCCAACCGCCTGACCGACCGTCGTCAGCCTTCGCCGGCCGTCGCCGATGCGAAGCGTCCCGGCGGCTCTCCGGACTACGCGGCGACGTCGCGCGCGGCTTTCCGGGCACCCAGTCGCGCGTCGCGCCGCCTGATTGAACGTGAACAGGTGCACCAGGCGATGTCGAGACCCGGCTCGTCGTGGTGGCCCGCGACGGCGCGAGCCAGAGGCGTCGGGTCGTAGCACCACGAGCGTGACATCGTGAGAACCTCGCGGCCGTGCTTGCGGAGGTAGCACAGCGAGGCACCGATGCACGTTCGCAACGAGAGCTCGGCCAGCTTGCGCCGTTCGACTGCGCCCGGCAGCCCGACGGTGACGGGGACCTCGATGCTTGCTTCACGCAGGGAGTGGACCCATCGGGCGAGGGTGCCCGCGTCGAAGCACAGCTGGGTCACGATGTGGTCGGCGTGACGGCGAGCCGAGGTAGCGAGAGACCGGCGCTGCCTGGCCGATAGATGCGGATGGGACGGGGCCGGCGCAAGCCGGCCCCGTCCCATCCCCCGCGTCGCGCGCGAGACGCGAGTCCGCCGGGTCGCGCCCGAGCGCGACCCGGCGCCATACCCGTGCGTCACGGAGCAGCCAGGAACATGCTGCCCGTGCCGGTGATTACGCCCGTCGGCGGCGGGAACTCCGTCGTGACGCCCATCTCGTGGTACTTGTAGCCGACGAGATGCGCCCAGGCCCCGGTGGCCGACGTGACCCAGCCCTGAGCGCGGAACTTGAAGGTCGAGAAGTTCCACACGCCGACGTCGTAACCGCTGATGACGTCTCCGCTGATCGTGGTGATCGTGAAGATCTCATAGAAATGCTTGACACTGCCGACCACGTAGCTATAGGCTGGCTGCGGCTGGAACTTGACGCTGCCGTTGATGTCGCCGCTCACCGTGCCAAGCCACATCGGCGGCTTCAAGTTGTTCGAAATGTGCACCTCTGCCCGGTAGATGTCCTCGGAGTCGGCCTGCGCGACCGCCGGCAACGCCAGCATGCAGCCGGCCACGACGGCCGCCAACGCGAGGGTCACTAGCCTCGATCTCATCCCATTCCCCTTCCTGTCGACTTCGCCCGCGCGGACTGGCGGGCGCGGCCGCACGCACTCGCAGGGCGCGAACGCGCGCCCTCGCGCCCACGCGTGCGGCCGATGTCAGCGTAGAGGCGACGGCATCCCGTGGCGTCATCAAGAATTGGTGATTCTCAGGCTGAAGTGACGAGCAGACCCAGGTCGCGCGCCTTCGTGACGGCCTCGGCCCGCGAGGCGACCCCGAGCTTGCGGTGAATGCTGCGCACGTGCGTGCGCACGGTGTTGGCCGAGACGAAGAGCCGCTCGGCCATCTGCTCCGCCGTGAGGTGCGTAGGCAGAAGCTCGAGCACCCGCTTCTCGGCCCGGGTGAGCGGCTCCTCGAGCCGCCGCTCCTCGATCGCCTTCGCCAGACGCTGGGCTCGCGGACCGAGCATGCCGGCGTCCGGATAGCGTCGGAGGATCGCCCGTGCCTTGTCGCGCCAGAGGCTCGCTTGGACGAGGTCACCCTGCTCGAGCCAGATCTCGCCGAGAATCAAGGCCGCCAGGAGGAGCATCCAGTCGGCCTGGGGGGTCATCCGCTTCAGGTACCTCGCCACCTCCTCGAGGAAGCCCTTGACCTCCGGAGCGCCGCGCCGGGAGAGGATGCGGGCGTGCGAGAGTAGTGGCGGGAGCAGGGCTGGATAGCCCTCGTCGTTCCTGAAGCCCAAGTCTGACTCGAACTCGATCTCGACAGCCTGACGATCGGCTTCGGCAGCTTCCTGCCACCGACCCGCGTCGCCGAGCGCGAGCGACAGCATCGCCCACGCCCAACCGCGGTCGCCTCGATCCCAGGCTCCTTCCGCGGCGGCCTGAAGTGGTCCAGCTGCACTATCACGTCCGGAGAGATAGCGCGCCATGCCGAGCGCGCTGGCAGACTCCAGATCCCAACCACGGCCGCTCCCGAGGTTCGACTCAAGGCGGAATGCCAGTTCGGCGTCCTCGAGCATTCGCGAGACCCCATCCGGAGCACTGTAGACGCGCAGGATGGCCTGGAAGGACTTCCACGAGGCGGCGCCCGCTGGGCAGGGCCCATCGTCTACCTGCACCCGGCAGGCGGCCGGTCCCCATCGACGCTGTTCCGCACGGTCGCCGAAGACGAGGCCGAGAGTCCAACCCGCCATGAGGGTGAGCGAAGGATCGCTCATGATGTCCCTGTCGTCGAGGAGCCGCAGCAGACGTGCACTGAGCGCCATGTCGGCGTCGGGCCGTTGCTGGTGCAGCTTGGCGCACGTGATCTCCGCCTCATGCAGGGCCCCTGCGACGTCACCCGCCGACAGCGAGTGCGCCACGGCCGCTTCGGGGTCGTCGTGCTGCGCGTACCAGGCCGCCGCCGCGCGGTGCAGGCGTGGCAGGTCGTCGGGCTCGCGGCGCTCGAGGTCGGCGCGCAGCAGCTCGGCGAAGAGGTGGTGGTAGCGGTAGCACTCGCCGTGGTCGTCGAGGGCAGACACGAAGAGGTTGCGCTGCGCGATGCGGGCGAGGAGGGCGCCGGCGTCAGCGCGGCCGGTCACGGCCGCGCAGACGCCGGCGCACAGCCGGTCGAGGATCGATGTCTGCGTGAGGAACCTGCGAGTGGCGGCGGGCAGGCGGCGGAGGACCTCGTCGGTGAGGTAGCGGGCGATCTCGGTCTGGTCGCCATGGACATGAGCCGTCCACTCCCCGGGTGGGAGCGTCGAGGCGACCAGCGTCGCCAGATAGACCCCTGCGGCCCAGCCCTCGGTGGCGCTCAGCGTCGTCTGCACCTCACCGTTGCTCATCTCCACACCCTGGAGGCCGAGGAGCGCGCCGACCTCGTCGGCGTCCAGGGCCAGCTGGTCCATCCGCACCTCGGCGAGGCGGCCGGCCACACGCAGCCGCCCCAGCGGCAGCGGCGGGTCTTCGCGGGTGCCGATGGCGAGCTGCGCGCCGTCGGGCAGCTGCTCAAGCAGCAGGGCGATCGCCTTCCAGCACTCCTTCTTGTGCACCAGATGGGTGTCGTCGAGAACGAGGAGAAACGGTCCAGCCTCGGCGATCGCGGCGGCGACGCTGGGAAGTACGCGCTGGGCGATTGGCGCCCGGGGGCGACTCAGAATCTCGAAGACGAGCGCGTCGACCGCTGCCACCTCGCCGAGGGCCATAGCGAGATAGCGGACGAAGGTGACGAGGTCGTTGTCGGAGGAGTCGAGGGAGAGCCATGCCGTGGGGCGCGGATCGGCATCCGCCCACTGCATCAGGGTCGTCGACTTGCCGGCGCCGGCCGGAGCCGAGACGAGGACGAGCGGCGCCTTCGTCTCGTGCAGGGTCACAACGAGCATCTCGCGGGTGACGAGCGCGAGCTGCGGCCGCGCCGGGCGCAGCTTCGAGGCGAGCGGCTCGAACCCGAGCCGTTCGACCTCGCGCCGACTCCACGTCGCGCCGTGACTCGGCCTCTTGTCCGAGGCTTTCTGGGTCCTGCCCCCGCCCCCGCCATCGCGAGCCATGACGCCCCCCCGCGTGCCCACGTTTCGCTACAGGGTACCGCCGCTCGAACGGACGTCCAACGTTGTCGAACGTCGTCGTGGGCGGGCGCGAGACGACGACCGGCGGACCAGCGTCTGCCGCCCGCACCGCGCCGGAGGCGTCAGTCCTTCGCCGCCCCGGCCGCGACGCAGGTCTCGAGCTCGGCAATCTGAGCGGCGTCGAGCAGGGGCTCGCGCCCTTCGGCGGCGGCGAGGATCGCCAGGACCCGCTCTGTGGCGACCGCCAGCTCGTCCTTGCCGGCCGCCGCCCAGTGCTCGTACGACTGGCGGTCGGCGACCGTCGGCGCGTAGATCTCGCCGGCCCGGAGCCGGCAGCGCGTGTCCTTCTCGAGCAGGTAGCTTCCCGAGAAGCCAAGACGCTCCATCATCTCGACCAGCAATGTCCCCTCGGAGATCTCGGGGCCGTCGAGGATGCGCAGCATCATCTGCGCCATCTCGTCGTCGATGACGATCTGCGGCAGCGAGGGCAGGTTAGCCGCGTGCAGCATGCCGATGCCCGTCATCAGGTCCGGGCGGGTCGCGGCGACCGTGAGCCCCTTGAGCGCCTTCTCGTAGGCGGCCTGGATGCCGGGGTGTTTGGCGTCGGTCGACTGGCTCGGCGCCATGCAGGCGAGGCCGAGGTGGTGGCCGATTTCCACGCAGACCGCCGCGGCGAGGCCCGACTCGATGGCGCCGAAACTGAAGGTGGTCTGCTTCATGTCGAGGAGGCCCGGAGCGGCCCCCATGATCAGCGGCGCGCCGGGGGCGCGCAGCTGCATGGCGGTCGCCGCGCCGAGGAACTCGGCGACGTTCATCGTCGCCGTGGCGGCGACGGTGAGCGGCGCGGTGCCGCCGGTGATCGGCATCGGCAGCACGAGCACCGGGACGCCCAGCGCCGCGAGGTCGGTGGAGGCGTCGAGCAGCTCGCTGTGCGCCGAGAGTGGCGAGGCCGTGCAGCACACGACGCTTACCCGCGGGCGCTCGCGCAGGTGGCCGCCGGCGACTTCGGCCATGTGCGCAAGGAGCTCCACCTGCGAACGGTCGTCCACCTCGTGCTGGACGTGCTTCGTCGTCAGCTGAAGCATGATGGCGAGCCCCTCGAGAGTCCGCCGTTCGGACGTCAGGTCGCCGCACGAGACCAGCGCCCACACGATGCTCGCCGAGGGCGTCGCGTCGAGCACGATCGTGGCCTCGCGCAAGTCGGCGGCGACGCTCGTGCGCCGCTCGCCGGTGCGGAAGTCGAGGATCGTCGTCGGAGTGCCGGAGTTGAGGAAGTGCGGCACGCCCTCGGTCAAGAGACAGTCGTCCGCCGGCGTGGCGCCGCCGAGCACGATCTCGCGCGGGATGGCCGCGACAGCGCGTTCTACCATGTCCCGCGGGATGCGCGCCACTCCCGTCCCACGCTCCACCCTGGCGCCGGCTTCGCCCAGCGCCTCGAGCGCGTCACCGGCGCCGAAGCGCATGCCGACGACCTCCAGGAGCTCCATCGCCCCGTCGACGATGCGCTCGCGTTCCTCGAGAGATGTCAGCTCGACACGTGTCTTCACGACGGCCCTCCCTGTCCCGCGCCGCGGCTCAAAGGCGCGCGAGCACCTGCATGACGATGAAGAGAACGAACAAACCCACGACAGGGCTCAGGTCGATGCCGGCGCCGCCGGCACGCCCCAGCGGGATGAACCGGCGGAAGAGCCCCACGTACGGCTCGGTCACGCGCACGAGCAGCTCGTAGACAGGATAGACCGCCGTGCCCGGACGCAGCCGGAACCACGAGAGCAGAGCCCGGATGACGATCAGCCAGGCGTAGGTCGAGACGACAAGATAGAGGACGCTGACGATAGGGCTCATTGCGCTCCCGCGCGGCCGCGCCGCGCGGTCACTCCTTCAGGTATCGGTCGAACCAATCGAGCACAATGT
>Ga0315289_10016757_pt1 | contig 10091 bp, 8 predicted proteins | sample YL17G11_40_MG_FD_203452 | JGI IMG/M metagenome (GOLD analysis project Ga0315289, IMG submission 203452) | Sediment microbial communities from Yellowstone Lake, YNP, Wyoming, USA - YL17G11_40 | ecosystem: Environmental > Aquatic > Freshwater > Lake > Sediment | place: USA: Wyoming | collected...
GTGGTAGTGGGTGCGACATCGAGAATGTCGGAATGCAGGGACGCAAGATAGCTACCAGAGCAGTACTGCATGGCGACAAATGGGTTCTGAATGGACAGAAAATCTGGGCTACCAACTCAGGCATTGCTGATGCATATCTTATGGTCTGCACTACCGACCCTAAACTGGGCGATGACGGAATAGCCCTAATATATGTTCCAGGAGATGCCGAAGGGTTATCCTTCGGTAAGTTCGAGAGAAAGGCTGGTATGGCCGCTGACAGAAATACGACAACATATATGCAAGATGTGCAAGTCCCCAAAGAATTTCGTTTGTCCGGACCAGGAGAGGATGCGAAATATTTCCACGCTAACCTTACTGTAGGTAGGCTTGCCAGTGCAGCTATGTCTGTAGGCAACGCGCAGGGCGCTTTCGAGACCGTCCTTGATTTTACCAGTGATAGAGTGGTAGGCAAGCCTGGCAAACCGATTCGTGACCATTCATTATGTGCTGGCATGCTGGCAGACATGGCCATAGGTATAGAAACAGCACGCATAACCTATCTAACAGGTGCCTATCGGTTTGACCACCCCGAACAATACGGAGCAATTCACTCCCTAGATCAGTTTTCCTGCGCTAGCATCGCTAAGGTTTACGCTGCTGACATGTCTGTAATGGTCACCAATCGTGCGATGGAACTCATGGGTAGTTATGGATACGTAAGGGAGTGCAACATAGAGAAGTACTGGCGAGACTGCAAGATCATCCAGCTATGGGAGGGTGGTGCTCAACTGGGACGATTCGATGTCTGCAGGGCTTACTACGACTTGCCGCTATAAATTAGGCTTACTTTGCCGTCTCTCCAGTCGGTTCGTAGAAATGGCGAGCAGGAGGTACAATCCGTGGGCAAGAAAGAAGTGATGGATATCTTTCGCAGAGTGATTGAGAAGCCCAGAAACGCTTATCTAGATGAATGGGTTGCCGCCGGCAAAAAAGTGGTTGGTTACTATTGCTCCTACATACCCGAGGAGATTTTCACAGCCGCTGGCTTATTGCCCTACAGGTTACGAGGGGCAGGCAGTGTGGACAGTTCGGACGGCGATGCTTACATGAGCGCCCGTGTATGTACCTTTGTCCGCCACACAATAAGCCTAGCGTTACGCGGGGAAATGGATTTTCTGGATGGCGTGGTACTTGCTCAGAACTGCGACCATATCCGTCGTGCTGGCGACCTCTTCAAGAAGAAGGTCAATCTTCCTTTCTACAGCTTTCTTTCCATACCCAGAGTTCCCAAGGAGCGGCTATTTGACTGGTACTTAGAGGAATTGAAACGGCTGAAGGCGGAGATAGAAGCTCATTTCAAGGTGACCATTTCCAAGCAGCAGTTGGAGGAGGCCATTGCGTTACACAACGCTACGAGACAACGAATCCTCAGTCTATATGAGATGCGCAAGAAACAAGCCCCACCTGTTACTGGAGAGGAAGCACTCACCATCACCATAGCAGCGCATCTTATGCCCCGTGAAATATACAATGCTCTAATGGATGAACTTCTCGCCGATCTAAAAAAGGCCAAAGGTTTGACCAATTATCGTGCCAGGGTCATTATTACCGGTGGGGAGATGGACAACCCTCAGTATGTAGCAGGCATTGAACAGCAAGGGGCTCTGTCGGTAGCCGAAATAGTTTGCTTCGGTCAGCGCTCATTCGGTGAGTTAATTCAAGATACCAAAGGTGACCCTTTACAGCGAATAGCTCGGCATAAATTCTTCCAGGTACCTTGTGCGCGCATGGTCGAATGTTTCGACGAACAGATAACTATGCTGAAGAACACTATGAGAGAATTTCAGGCCGATGGTATTATCTTCCAGAGAATGAAGTTCTGTGACCCCTGGGCCGGCGATGGGCATAACCTTTATTGGCGGATGAGGAAAGAGGGCATCCCATTCTTGGGGCTGGAGAGAGAATATGGCGTCCCAGCGTCAGGGCAGGTGAAGACCCGTGTCCAGGCGTTCCTGGAAAAGCTCGGCAAATGACTTTTCTGTGCTGCGATGAAGGATAGTAGAGGAGGCCAATATGGCGATTCTTGGCAAGCAACGGAAAGAGGACTGGGAGGTTGTATATGAAGGCGCAGTAGGTCTGATTGAGTTATACGAAGAGGATCCTGAGTCCAAAGGCATGAATGCAATAATCAAAGGATTTCGGAAGTTCACCGAAATGCTATTCGCTGCAGAGGACGAAGGCAGACCCATAGTATGGCACAACTGCGGCTGCTCGCCGGAGCTAATCAGGGGGCTGGAAGGCGTGCAGCCCATGCCTATTGAAGTCCTCACCGTATTGCAGGATTTGATAGGGGATGCGAATTATACTCTGGCCGTTATAGATGAGGCAGAGGGGCACGGCATGGCTCCCGAGGTCTGTTCTATCGACAAAGCTGCCATCGGCATCGTGCTGAAAGGGCTCTATCCGGAGCAGGCCTGTGGCTTATACCATAATACGCCATGCGATTCTCAAATAGCTGCAATCAAAGCACTGACTGAACTAACCAATAAACCGATGCGAATGATGGATGTCCCGTATCTATCAGGGGACCGCGAAATTCGCTACCTGGCAAAGCAGTTCCGTGAGGCAATTCCTTTTCTAGAAGAGCACACAAAAAGGAAGTTTAGCTGGGAGAAGTTTCGCCAAGTGTGTGAAGAGTCTAACCGCACTGCTGAATATCTACGAGACTGGAATGAATTGCGAAAGCATATCCCTTGCCCTCAGGTAAGCAAGATTGTGGCTCTGAACACAGCCCTGCTTGTTGCCTTTTCTGGCGACCCTGAGGGAACAGTCATAGCCAAGGCATTCAGAGACGAAGCTAAAGAGCGTATTGGAAGGGGTGAGAGCGCCGTCGTGGGCGGTGAACTCTACCGCGCTGTCTGGTATCAGGACCCCATTTGGTGGGACCTGCAATTCTACGACTGGATGGAAAGCGAGCTGAAGTTAGTTATCCCTATGGACCTTTTCGGATATTATGCAGCTGAGGCTTTGATTGATACTTCAACGCCTGAATCCATGTTGGAAGGGCTGGCACGCAAAAGCCTCAGGGTTATGCCCATGTCGAGACAGTTCAAGGGTCCTATAGATTATTTCATAGATGATTACCTGCGTCTATGCGTTGACTATCAGGCAGATTTTGGAATATTCGCCGGGCATGTAGCTTGTAAACATGGGCTTGGCGGCATAGGGCTTTTCAGAGAGGCTTCTCGAGAGGCAGGCATCCCCCTCCTCTACTTCGAATTCGACATGTTCGACCCGCGAGTTACACCGGCTGAGACAATACAGGAGAATATCGCTCATTTTATCGAAGACGTTGTCAAACCCAGGAAAGAGGCCGCATGAGCAATGGTCTGGTTACCGCCGGTATTGATATTGGCTCAACAACGAGCAAAGCTGCCCTGTGGATTGATGAACATTTGGGACCATATGTAATTGGACCCAGCACTACTAACCCAAGAGAGACAGCGCGCGAATGCTATGAGAAGGTGCTTGAGCTCGCAACTTTACAGGCTAAAGACGTAGCATGCGTCTTCGGCACAGGCTATGGGCGTGCCAAAGTCTCTTTTGCAGATGAGAATGTATCTGAGCTCTCTGCTCATGGCAAGGGAGCCAGGATCTTGCTGCCTTCTGCAAGGACCATAATAGATATAGGTGGACAAGACACCAAAGTCATTTCGTTGGACGCCAATGGAGAGATGATAGATTTTGTCACTAACGACAAATGTGCTGCTGGCACCGGGCGTTTCCTGGAATTCATTGCCCGTAGCGTAGGAATAGATGTAAAGAATCTGGCAAAACTGCACGCAACCGGAAGCTACCAGCCTGTCACCCTTAGTAGCATGTGTAGTGTATTCATAGAGTCAGAGGTAATAAACCTAGTCAACGATGAAGTGCCATTGAACTCGATTATTCAAGGATTACATCAATCTGTGGCAACTCGTGTGGCTGCATTGGTCAAGAGGCTAGGGATAGTTCAAGATGTGATTGTCACAGGCGGTGTAGCCAAGAACGCAGGCGTAGTGGACGAGCTTGAGCGAAAACTGGGTATCAAAGTGAAGACTTTTCCAGATCATATTGACCCCCAGATCGTGGGAGCTATTGGGGCTGCAATCATAGCCAGACAGAAATATCTCAAGCAAAGCAAAAAAACTAATGCCTAAAGAAGAAAGGAGAATAACATGCCCTATTTCAAGGATGCCAAAGAGTGCGATGATATGTTGGGCGGCTTTTTCCGTAAGATGTCGGAAGGCGTTGCCAGCAAGGATCAGGTGTTAGTAGAAATCCAAAGGAAGCTGGCGGAAATCAATCTTATAATCAAGTTCGTCTGGCGTGAACCTGAGCTTTCAGTAACACTTGACTTCACCAAAGATCCGTTTAAGGTCTATATTAATGATAAATCTGTCAATCCCACAGCCACCTTTACATTGACTGCAGATACAGCTCACAAATTCTGGCACGGTCAGGTTAACCTAGCAAAAGCCCTGACCCTGAAGACTATTGTAGCTCGCGGCCCTTTACCAAAGATTCTTAAGCTGCTTCCTGTAATAAAACCACTATACGAAAGGTACCCAGCATATTTGAAGCAAATCGGACGCGCAGATTTGGCATTGAGCTGACTTCGAAACCATGAATCCATTTGACCCATATTTCGAGAGAATTAACGATTATGTAGACGAACTACGAGGAAAAAACAGGACTGTAAGGGTTTGGTTTGCTGGCAAGTCCGCTCCTACCGTGAATTCGTCAGTTGAAAGCCGATGGCCTCGCGTGTTGAAAGAGGACACCGCGGTAGAATTAGGTGGCCCGCTGACCGCAGGCACAATTTTTTTCTTGTGCACCGACGATGTATCGTTGATATATGACGGAAGGATAACGCTGGTGGGACCAGATATCATCGAAACAATGGATAGGATTTTGCCCTTCGGACAGGTCGTTCTCGTTGCTGGCCCCACCCTTACAAAGGGGATTAACCCGGAATTGGAGAAAGAACTGTATGCTTCCGGAAAGATACCTGGCTATATGGTTCGAAGTACGGGGGGGCACATCTGGTCTCGTGTGAGTTATCAAGCTAGGGATGATGGGTTCTCATTGAAGCTATTAGGCTGTGCCATATTGGATCATATACGTACAAATCTGACAGCAGTAAGTGTAGCAGAGATATTATTTTTTACATCAAGTGTTAACGATGTTCAGGAATTGGAGGAGATAGGTATTCTAGTCAGGAAAGTAGCCCACGATTTACGGAGGGAGCGAATTCAGCAGGCAGCTGATGGAGCATTCCAGTGCGAGTTGGACGGAGCTTGTGATATCTGCCCCAATAGTAAGATATGTGCGGAAATCTGACCCAGACACTCGAGTTTCGAAATAAGTAAGCTAACATCAGAATTCAGCAAGCTTTATTGGCCTGCCCCCACCAACGATACCACTTGTTAAGTTAGTCCCAGCGCATACCTGATTAAGACTTAGGTACTGACCTTTTCGAAGCTGCGACGACTCCCTGATTGGGATTTCGACACCATGATTGGGTCGAATCCTAAACGGAGTAACAAGATTAGGGTCAACAATCCGCTAGATCGTGCAGTGCTAGTGTTAGCTGCCTGAGGCTTCTAGAGCCTTAGCTTAACAAAATGGCTGAATGACGGTACAGTTCAGTTGTTAGTTCAGATCCAGTAAAGTGGAGAATAGGACAGACACCTCGTCTGATGACAAAGACCACGCATAGTCAGACCCGTTTCACATGCTTATGGTACATCCTTCGTAGCTGCCTTATCCATCAGTTTGGCAAGGCGTTGCCTCATCCGGTGATAGCGCTGTGCCCCCACCGCTAGGGTCCAAATAGCCAGCGCGATTAAGACCCATCCCATCACCTCAACAAACGCAGAATCGAAGAAGTGAATGAGCGCTGCACCGGCGGCCGCAAATGCCATGGCCGTGCGTGCGTAGGAAAGTAACGTACGCTCGTTGGCAAGAACTGTCCTATCGGCCGCCAGATAGTCTCTTAGTATTAATTCATCGTTCTTGAACCGCGTATATGGGTCACTCTTCATATTTCACCTTCCCTACGTGTATTCTACCATAGTCACCAATAGAATAATTCTCAAGGTTCAAGATAACGGAACACCATCCTCTTGTCTTTAACAGAATATCTGGTAGTCTAACAGGCAAGAGATTATGTGGTTGGAGGTCGAAGATGCAGATGTCACCCTTAGGACAATCGGGCGAAGCAATTTCGGGGGTCGCTGAAAAGACCTGGTGTGTGTCTATTCTGGCAAATGTTACTGCGTTCGAGACGGACGAAGGCCTTGTCCTAGTAGATGTGGGGCTGCGCAACTTTTCGCCCCGGATGGCGGAGCTGCTTCGTCAGCGTACGATGGCTCCGGTCCATACCGCCATCTACACCCACGGGCACGTAGACCATGCCTTTGGCCTGGATGACTTCCTCGTCGAGGGGCAGCCCCGACCACAGGTCATCGGGCACCGTGCACTACCAGCCCGACTGGCGCGCTATGAGCGCACCTCCCTCTTTCAGCGGACTATCAATGCCCGCCAGTTCTTCGGCGCTTCCTACGACCTCTTGACTCCCAATGAGTCGGCTGAGGTGGACACAGCTTTCCGCAGGCCTGATTGGCCCCCCAATATTCTGTACGACGGCCAACTCACCATAGAGATTGGCCATCTCACCTTTGAACTCCATCATGCCCGAGGCGAGACCGATGATCACACCTGGGTGTTTTGCCCCCAGCGCGGCATCCTTTGCCCCGGCGACCTCATTATCTGGGTTGTCCCCAACGCTGGCAATCCTCAAAAAGTGCAGCGTTATCCCTGGGACTGGGCTCAGGCACTGCGAGAGATGGCAGCGTTACATGCGCCGAGCCTCTGTCCCGGCCACGGTCCGCCGGTCATAGGTAATCCGGAGCTGGTGCAGCGTATTCTACTCGAGACCGCAGCCTACCTCGATTCCATAGTGGAGCAGACCCTGGCTGCACTTGAGAACGGCGCACCTCCCCACGTAGACATTGTTCGCAGTGTGAAAATCCCTAACTCGGATTCGCCATGGCTGCTGCCCCTTTATGACGAGGCCGAGTTCATCTCACGGAGCGTGATCCGCTATTATGGGGGCTGGTTCAGCGGCCGGCCCAGCGAGCTCAAGCCCGCTTTGAGAGCAGACGTTGCTAAAGAGATAGCTGGACTGGCAGGCGGAGCTGTGGCGCTGGCTGAACGAGCACAAACAATCACTGAAACAGGAGACCTGCGCCTGGCCTGTCACCTTGCTGATTATGCGCTCGAAGCCGCCCCTGGAGACACTCACGTGAATGAGATTGTCGCCCGAATCTATGAACAGCGAGCCGTGTCGGAGACAAGCTTAATGGCAATCGACCTGTTCCGCTCAGCCGCTGCTTACGCAAGGGCCGGCAGGCCATTTGCATGATCCTAATGCGCTAAACGAGAAATCATTTGGGTATGCTACGTTCGTGCCGACCAGGCATTTATCCGCGCATTTGAAACCGATTTTTTTGGAGCATTGATAGTTGCGTGAGATAACTACACCTATTATTATTAGCAACTGGCTATTTCTAACCCTGATAAACTAGTGCTAAAATAACAAAGGAGGACGGTTATGCCATTGTGGTTTGAGGATTACTTGATAAAGAATTTTGGCGCCGCTCTTATGGGCTCTGACTTTACTCGGATGATGTTCACACCTTTTATCATACCAAAGGTGTTTATCAGCAACAACATGTTCCCCGATAGGCCAGGCGTTGCGCCCGATGCTATCGATTACATAGTCACCTATTCCAAGCCTGAGAGAAAGCGCCTATTCATCGTCACCGATGAATACTCGGCAAGGTTCTGCCACAGGATCCAAAGAGCCTTTGTGCACCGTTATCAATTCACAACCCATGTCTGGAAAGGTGCCCTGCCGGAGATGCCACTGGACAGTATCGAAGAATGTGTCACGCTCGTAAACAAGTTTGAGCCAGATCTGATCATGGCTGTGGGTGGGGGTTCCGTTATGGACACCTCCAAGGTCGTGTGGCTCCTCTACGAGCGGCCCGATATGAAGGATTTTATTTCAACGATGAGTCCTATCGTACTTTTGGGGATGCGGAAAAAGGCTAATCTCATCGCTGTGCCAACGACGAGTGGGACGGGCTCAGAGTGTACGCCTACCAGTGTGGTGACCGATACAAGGACAAACCGAAAGATTCCGGTTAATCATCCGGAACTTATACCCGACTATGCCCTCCTTGACCCGACACTTCCTGCAGCGATGCCGCCCAGTTTGACCGTGGGAATGGGCATGGACGTTCTTGCCCATGCCGTGGATGCCGTCCTGTGTCCAGCCGCTAATGATTTGACCGATGCGATCGGGCTGCGGACGATCTTGATGGTCTTTAAATATCTACCCAGGTCCTATAGCGATGGCAAAGACAGAGAGGCTCGCTATAAAATGCATCTGGCATCCTGCATGGCCGGGATGATTTTAAGCCAGGCAGGATCGGGGATCAGCCATGCCATGGGGCATGCCTTTGGCGGCGTTTTCCATGTGCACCACGGCCTGACCGTCGGCCTATTTTTACCCTACGAGATTCAGGCCTATGCTTATATATCTGACAAGTACCTAGAGATATGCGATGCCCTCAGTGTCAGGGTGAAGGATGATAGGAAAAGCCTTAGCAATCTGATTGACAAGATGCGAGCGTTCATGGAGGAGATCAATATCCCAATGAGTATAAAGGAGGTCGGCGTTAGCAAGAAGGAATTTGAAGGGGAGCTTGATCAGTTAGCTGCCTATGCGGCGGGAGACCCAGCAAATGTTATTCCACCCCCCTATCTTTTAACCGTTGACCAGTTCAAGAGACTTTTCCGCCTTGCCTATACGGGCAAAGACCTCGATTTACATTCTGAATTTTAGGAGGGGAAACAGTGTTTGGATATCATGGAAAATTTCTGAGTGTCGATTTAAGCAAGGGTGAAATGAAGGACATGACCCTGGATTCAGATATGTTGAAAAAATATATCGGCGGCAGCACCCTCGCTGCAAGGTTAATCTACAATCATGTGGATAAAGAAGTCAAACCCCTGGATCCACAAAACCATCTGGTTTTTGCCACCGGTCCTTTTACAGGAAGCCCGATCCCTATGGTAAGCCGTTCCGCCGTATGCGGCATTGCCCCTGCCACCGGTATCTGGGGTGAGGCCACTACCGGTGGGTTTTTCCCGGTGAGGCTTAAGTCCTCAGGTTACGATGGGATCTTCATTGTTGGCAGGGCTGCAAAGCCAGTATATCTTTCAATCATCAACGGCAAGGCGGAGATCAAAGACGCAAAGGAGGTCTGGGGAAAGGATGCCTATGAAACCCAGGGAATCCTTAAAAAGCAGGGCAAAGATACAAACATTAGTGTTTCCTGTATCGGGGATGCAGGTGAAAAACTACTCAGGTATGCCTGCATCATGAATGACGGCGGGCGGGCCTCGGGGCGGTGCGGGCTGGGCGCCCTTATGGGCTCCAAGCGTCTCAAGGCCATCGTCGTTGGTGGAAGAATCAAGGTCGATACAGCCAATGACGAGAAACTGAGAGAACTCACAGCCATCGCTCGGGAACATATCGCTGGCCATATGATGACTCAGGCCTATCGGGAATACGGTACGAACATGTGGATGGACTTCGGCATGAGGCTGGGCGATGTACCAGCCAAGTATTTTACCAAGAACACCTTTCCAGCAAAGAAACTGAGCGGTGGTACCTTCCGCGAAGTTTTCAACATCCATAATTACGCTTGCCACGGCTGTCCTATCGGCTGCGGTCGCGTAATCCCTAATTTCACGAAGGACATCAAGCAGGTGGATGGCCCGGAATATGAGACCACAGCAGCCTTCGGCCCCCTGTGTATGAATTTCGACCTCCAGTCAGTAGTCATGGCCAACCATCTCTGCAACGTACATGGCCTCGATACCATTTCTACAGGAGTATCCATCGCCTTTGCCATGTACCTATACGAGAAAGTAAAGTTGACCAAAGAGAAGGCGGGTATGGAAATCAAATGGGGCGATGGGAAAACGGTGGT
>Ga0315289_10016758_pt1 | contig 10091 bp, 7 predicted proteins | sample YL17G11_40_MG_FD_203452 | JGI IMG/M metagenome (GOLD analysis project Ga0315289, IMG submission 203452) | Sediment microbial communities from Yellowstone Lake, YNP, Wyoming, USA - YL17G11_40 | ecosystem: Environmental > Aquatic > Freshwater > Lake > Sediment | place: USA: Wyoming | collected...
GTCTTTTTGCTGATTCTTTAGAGAAGCTTATGGATACTGGCCAAGGCGCAAGATAATAAATAAGGAGCGTCCCTGAGGCTCCCCTAACAAGGGCCGCCCAAGCAAAACTAGCGATACCAAAACCCATGATCGCCAAGACTATTGCCACCAAATAAAAGAGGACAGTTTCAACAATCTGGGGAATAATCAAACGATTAAAATCAAGTCGCCTCTCAAGGATGACCGAAGGGATAGTCTTGAGAGAGGAAAGAAAGAAAGAAATCAAAAGGGCCCGTAATAACCAAAGGCCAGCTTCGCTTAAATTATAAAAAGAAGCAATAGGTTTTGATAAGAAAAGACCAATAAGAACAACCGTCCCAACTAAGAACTCTTGAATAAGAAATGTCGTCCGCAAATCTAACTCGGTCGGTTCCTCCTTTTTTTGGATGAGGGCCGCTGCAAGCCCTACATCCGAAAAATAACCTAAGAAAGAAATAACGGCCGAGACGATAAAAAAAACGCCAAAAATTGACGGCGCCAGAAGAATCGTCAAAATGAAAGTTGCGACAAAGGAAATCAACTGAAGAACAAAAGTCCTCGAGGTGAGAGCGAAAATTCCTCCTACCGAACGTCTTTTAATCGTTTCAAGGTCAACTTCTGCCATGGTCTTATTATACTATAGCCACTCCTTAAGGTATAAATGGCAAGAACTAGAATTAGCGGATAGACAGGCCAGAGATAGCGAGAGATACCAACCGTCCCCACGGCCAGGTAAAAAAGCAAGGATATGGATAACCCAAAAATTACCAGTCCTCTTTTATCTTTTTTTCTTAACAAAAATGGAAGACTTAAAAAAGCAAGAATAAAAAAAACCGGAAAAAACGGCGTCCATTCCGAGTCAAAAATCCATCTTCTCCCTTCCTCTCCCCACCAATTTTGATATCTCCCCAGGAAAATAGTGCCCAGAATATTTCCCAAGACCCTCGGATTCCCCATCCTCCAAACAAGAATCCACTTCTGGTAGCGTAAGAATTCAAAGAGAGAGGGGTGATAATAAAAATAAGCCAAGTGAGAAAGCAGATACACCAAGGGAATGGCCAAGAGAGAGATCAAATAGGAAATGATGTTTTTTCTATCATGAAAAAATATGTCTATGATAAGGATTGCCAATAGAACAGTTAAACCAGGGAAAAATTTGCTTGATAGAGAAAGCCCAAAAAAGATTGAGGAGGTAAAAAAATACCTAAATCGGCCATTTGCTTTAAGATAGAAATATAAGCCACTTAGGAAAAACAGAGTCAACGGAAGATCAAGCATGGAAAACCGGAGACTATTCTTAAAAAAGGGGTCAAAGGAAAGAATAACTACCGCCAGTCCCGCCCAGAAAGAATCCTTAAAGAGTAGTTTGGCGGTTAAAAATGTTATAAAAAGCAAAGCAACGCCGTAGAAAAAATAAATAACTAATTCATTTCCAAAAAGCAAAATCGAAAGGCCGATTAGATATTTTCCCAGAGGAGGGTTCTCAAAATTAACTTGGGATGGATCGCCACGTTGAATAAGGTAATAATATCCGGCAAAAGCATAAAGGCCATCGTCGCCAATTCCGCTTTCTGATTTTGCCCCAATGACATATTGAGATTGACTATAAAGTTTAGTAAAATGCGCCGCGTCAAATTTTCGAAGATAAACCTGCCTATTTTGAAAGAAATAAAAAAGAAGATTTAAAAAAACTAGTAATAAAAACAGTGTTTTTTTTATCATTTTAAGGCGAACCTTAAGAATTTTCGTCTAATAGCCCAAATATACCAATACAGATATTTGGGCAACCAGGAGAAGAGCTTAAACCTTGACTTACCAACAGTACGTTCTCTCCAAACGGTAGGCACCTCGGTAATCTTTGCTCCCAAGAAAAAAGATTTAAGAACAATTTCCATGCCTAATTCAAATCCTCCTCCCGATTCGACTCTTATCTTTTTAAGAAGGCTTCTTCTGTACATCTTGAATGAATTAGTTAGGTCGTGAGTAGGAAGATTTAGGATGAAATGGGCGGAAGCTCCTGCCATTCTTGAGAGCCATGATTTAAAAAATGGAGCCCCTATCTGGCCTCCTCCCTTAATATACCGTGAACCACAAATAAGGTCGTACCCTTTTCTAAATTCCTCATACATCAAGTTTATCGTTTTAGGATCATCAGAAAAATCGGCCATTGTCAACAATACACTTTCTCCTTCGGCTTCTTTAAAACCGGTCTTAATGGCTTTTAAGACTCCTTTACCATATTTATTAAGAACAAGTCTTATGTGGGGATATTTTTTAATTAATTTACGGGCAAAGGGCAAAGTAGAATCCTCGGGAAAGTCATAAACTAGCAAAACCTCGTGGGAAACCTTGACTTTCTCTTCTATCCTATTGATGGTTTTAACTATGTTTTCCCCTTCGTTATAAACGGGAATTATAATTGAGAGATTCATACCTTACCAAGTCGGTGGTAATGATTATCTAGGGAATTCATCGTAAATATGATTCTATTAGTACCAAAAACGTTCCAGACGTCACAGATTATGCAATTTTTGGACACCAACCGCCGGAGCTTTGTTAAATCAAGGTCACGATACATTTTATGATTGGTAGCAATAAAAAGGACATCCGCCCCTTTTACTGCCTCGTAGACATCCGTCGTAACCTCTTGAGGCGGATATTCCTTAACATAGGGATCGTGGATAATGACATTGGCTCTTTGCCTTAAAAAAGCTTTTCTTACCTTAAAACTTAACGACTCGCGAATATCATCAATCTCTGCTTTAAATGCCAAACCTAAAATCGCAACTTTTTTCCCATCAAGCCTAGCCCTTTCTCTAATCTTCTCGATAAGAAAAAGAGGTATTGATTCATTAATTTTCCAGCTCGTGGCGATAAGCTCGGTGAAGGGAAACTCGGAAATAAGGAAAAAACCATCCTTGAAAAGGCATGGACCACCTGTCATTCCCGGTAGGGCTAATCCTCCTCTTTTATAATTCCGGTTTACTAGATCAACTATTTGATAAATATCTCGATGAAAATTTCCGGCGATAACCATAAATTCGTTAGCAATGGCAAAATTAATATAACGGTACATGTTGGTAAATAACTTGGCTAACTCCGCTGAGACATCATCGGAGGAAAGGCACTCTATTCCTAACTCCCTAAAAAAATCTAGCGCTTTTCGGGTGCTTTTTTTATCCACTCCCCCAACAATCTGGGGTATTGTTCGCAACTCCTCAAGCGCCCGCCCTTCAGCAATTCTCTCGGGACAAAACGCTAAATAGAAATTTTCCCCAACTTTTATTTCTGGTAAATCATCAAGCCAGGCCTTAACGTAATTCGTGGTACCAGGGGAAACCGTACTCCTTAAGATCAGTACCTGCTCTTTTTTAATGTAAGGCCTCATTAAAGATAAGGCCTCGTTTATTTGGTCTAAAACAGGGTTCATATTTTCATCAACCGGGGTACCCAATGTCAAAATAATGATTTTACAAGAGGCAATACAGTCATAAGAAGTCGTGGGGAAGAACCTTTTATTAACATTTTTTGCCAGAAGCTTTTTGGCACCTTCTTCCATGAAGGGCATTTTGCCCTTTTTCAAATCTTCTATTTTCTTAGACGTTTTCCCTATTCCATAGACGGTGAAGCCGGCATCGGCCAAAAAAATGGCCAAGGGAAGCCCAACTCTACCAATGCCGATAACGGCAGTTTTTGCTCTTTTTAAAGAATCTTTTTTAGCCATTTTACTACTTCGGGTAATCCCTCCTCGAGAGAAATTTTGGCTTTAAAGCCAAGGATTCTCTCCGCTTTTTGAGTGTCAGGTATTCTTCTTCTTATGTCATGGGTGAAACTACGAACAAATTTTACTCTTAATTTTCTTTTCTTACCGCAAAGCTTCCAAAGCATTTTCGCCAAGTCAATGATTTTTATTTCTCTTGGATTAGCGATGTTAAAATCTTCATTGACAACCTTTTCCGACTCCAAAACCGCAATAATCCCCCGGGCCACGTCAGAAACATGGGTAAAACTTCTTGTCTGCTGACCGTCTCCCAAAATCTCAAGGGGATAAATCCCCGAGAGAATTTTTTTGACTAGGTCAGGAATGACATGGGCATATCCTACCTCCGGACCAGGATATTCTTTTCTCCCATAAGCATTAAATGGTCGACAGATACTATAGGGAAGCCTAAATTCATCCCAAAAAGCCCGACAATACCATTCGCCAATAAGCTTAGAGAAACCATATGAGGTAATTGGCGGAGGAATCTTCCCGACATCATTCTCTTGACTGGGAAATTTTTGAGTGGATTCGAAAACCATTGAGGAGGAGACATAAATCATCCTCTTTATTTTATTTTTAACGGCTGCCTCAAAGGTGGCTGAATATATTTTATTATTTTCTGAAATAATAGTGGCTGGGTATTGGTGAAAATAACCAATCCCTCCAATTTTTGCCGCTAAATTGATACAAACATCAACCCCTTTAAATACTCTTAACGATAATCTTGGATCCGTTAGATCGCCTTTGATAAATTCGTAGCCTCCCTCGGCCCGACTTTCTGGCTTTGAGAGATTATCAACAACTCGAACTTTGTAGCCCTTCCCTCTAAGCTGGCGGACAACTTCGCTACCAATGAAACCAGCTCCACCAGTAACTAAAATTTTTTTCATAGTATCGTATCTTTTCTACCTTTTTTAATTTTCTTCCACGGCCTTGTCCAGAAAAGTCGCCAAAGACCTTTCAAATCTTCTGTTGTCGTTTTTAAAACCCTGACAGTCGAACCAGGATTGTCAACCCACTTAACCGGCTCTTCATAGATTCTATAACCATTTTTCTCTCCTACAATTAAAAGTTCACTGTCAAGAAACCAGCCGTTATTTTTAATATAGGGAAGGATCTCCTTAACGACCTTTTTCGTAACCGCTTTAAAACCACATTGGGCATCAGAAAAGCGAGTTCCAAAGATTAGTTTAATCAAAATATTATAGGCGCGGGAGATTATTTCTCTTTTCAAGGTCCGACCAAGGACAGTAGAACCTAAGAGTAATCTTGAGCCGATGGCAATATCAAAACCATGACTTAAGGCCTTAATAAGAGGAGGGAAACTCTTAAGGTCTGTCGACAAATCAACATCCATATAAGAACAAATGTCAGCATCGCTTTTTCTCCACGCCTTTTTGATGGCCCTCCCTCGACCTTTTTGATCAAGGTGAAGATAGGAAACTTGGAGGTACTTCTTTGCCAATTCACGAGCAATTTCAAGAGTTCTGTCAGTTGAGGCATTATCGGCAATTGTTATCCGCCACTGGTAGTTTTTAAGTTCTTGGCTAAGGAACCGACAAAGCTTCGAGACGCTCTCCGGAAGTTCTTTCTCTTCATTATATACAGGAATGGTAACCTCAACCGAAAGTTTTTTTTCGGACATAAAGACTAATAAAAACCAAAAGGGCAAAACTTAATAATGAAATGGTATTCCCAAGGCTTCGCACTGGTGTATTTCCAAAAACAATCGCGACCTTATGCTCGCCCGGAAGAACTATAAATACCATTTTACCATCTTTTACCAAAAAATCACTAATTTTTTTATCCACAAAAGCCTGCCATCCAGGAAAATAAGCGGTATTAACCAAAACCTGAATTTCTTTTGGCGAATTGATGGTAAAATTATATTTTTGTGATTTTATTTCAAGCTCCGAAACGACGGCCAGCGATGGTACCAATAATTTCTCTCTAACAATCTCGCTACTTTCCTTAGGTATAGGAAAATTTTGGGGAAGATATTCATCGGAAATTTTTGAAGTCGTCCATTTAATGTTTTCTTCATTTGTATAGCTTACTGCTTCGACATCAAGATATTTTTGTGGCTGAAAATATTTGGCATTATAAAAAAGCAAAGCAAAAAGTAAAAGGCCCGTCTGCAACGAGCTGGCGGACAGGTCTAAAGTAAAAAGCTTAAGACGATAATTTTTAAACCATGAAATAACTGCTCCGGCTAACAAAGAGACGGAAAAAATTATAAAGACAAGGAAACGCCAAGGGTATTGAATGTAAGCCATGGGCGTTATTGCTTCCCAAACAAATTTTGAATACTCTGTGGTTAAAAAAGCAGAAAGCAGGAAGCAGAAGGCCATGACTACCGGCAGGCTGGCAGAAAGTGGAATTACTCTTTTTTTAATTTTTTCTTTGGAAAAAAGCAGAAATAGAGCCGCCAAAGCAGTCAATAGATGAATTTTCCCTACCTTAAACGACATTCCATCAAAATCGCATCCCAGTGTTGAACCACCAAAACCCCAGGGAGAGTCCCAAAGTTGCCAAGGACAAAGGAAGTGAAGGCGAAAATTGTTGGTCCCCTGTATAAGACTGCCAATATTTACAAATTTAGCCTCAAAAATTGCCGGCAGCCAAAAGAAGGCCGAAAGCGACAAACCGAGAAAAGAAATAAGAAGTAAGAAGCAAGAAGTAAGAAGTTTTTTACTTTTAATAGTATAACAAAGGCAACATATTATTACCACACCTAAGAATAGAGTTAACATCAGGGCAGTAATATTATGTGAAAGAATTACTCCCGCATATCCGACTGAACCGATCACGATCCATCCCCAAATTCTCTTTTTAATTTCAATTTGTGGTTTTGATTTTTGATTTTTGTCCGCCAGCTGACGGATTGCTCTTTGATCTATAAGGTTAGGGTCGTCCACCGAATGTCTGAAAACCTTGTAGAAACCTAAAAATACTAATGGAATAAATGCCAGCGCCCAAAATTCGCCGACTGAACCTCGGATATAAACCTGAACGGCATGATAAGGAGCGTACATAAAAAATAAACCACTTACTAATCCCCCAAGCTCTCCCCAGAACTCTCTTGCCAGAAGATACATAAAAATTCCACTCAATAAGATTCCTATGACAAACATCAATTTTGTCGCCGCTAAAGTATCTAGGCCTAAAATAACAAAAATTGATCCGGCATAATATGGTAACGGTGAGTAGAAATTAAAAATGGGATAACCAAAACCGTAGCCTAAATCCTGAACCCAGCGGACGGGAAATTGACCATCCCGAAGCGCCCTTGCCATTTCATAAACCCTGACTACTTGAGTGTTATCATGCATCGGAAAAAAACCAGGGTGGAAAAGAGGTTTGATTGCCCACCAAGAAAAGAATAAAACTAGGAGAAGCCCCCAGTATTTTTTAAAAAATTTATTCATTTTATCGCTCGTTTTATCCTTAAAAACGGGAGCGTTAACCAAAAAATTAAGGCTAAGGCAATTAAAGTAATAATCTCTGCCTCTACCCGAATTGGAGTCCTGGTAAACTTTCCGAAAACCCAGTGACTCCCCTTTTCAACGGAAAAAGTCAAGAGTCCTTCTGGGTTATTATAGTCTAACTTCATCTCTTTACCATCTACCCAAATTTTCCAGCCGGGAAAATAGACGGTGTTTATCTTAACTTGCAAATTATGTTCTGCCTCAACACTAAATTCGATTTTTTTTGAATTAAAGAAAAGAGTCCCAATCTTACCACTTCCTAAAAGCTCAACTTTTTTGCTTGGTCTTTCTTTTGGTTTTTCCTTGACCCATACGGGCATCAGTTCACCAGCTGAAGTAGTAGTGGCATCATTTGAACGGTAATAGTTATCCCCTTTGTCTATCCTTTCTTTAGGTTTCGCATAACCAATATTGGCTAAAATAATGGAAAAGCAAATAAAGACAAGAAAAAATCTTAGCCACCAAGATTTTATGGTCTTAGCCTCAAAACCATGATAGGCTAAAATCCCCACCGGTAGAGAGAAAAAGAAAGAAACCGGTCCCAAAAGTCGCCAGGGGAAGTCAATTTCCCTAAGGAAAGGAGTAAGTTTCCAAACCGGATAAGAAATCGGCAACATCAGAAGAATTAGAAAAAGTGAGGCCGCTAGTGAATACATTATTGAAATAATCTGTAATCTAGTTAGCTCCCTTTTATGGGAAAACCACAAAAAAATACTAAAACTAATAAAAAAGAAAACTAAATGAACCCATCCTAATTGGAAAGAAGGTAAAGTATCAAAGCTCCACGAGGGTTTTACTAATTGAGACAAGTTAACAAAATGACGACTAATATCCGAAAGAGGAACCTGGGAAAGAATAATATATTTTTTTTCAATCAAAGCCGGCAGCCAGAAAAATGCCGAAAGTCCTAAACCTAGGCCTAAACTTTTCAGACCTACTAAGATTGATCTTTTTATCAACAGTAAAAAGAGCAGCCAAAGGGGAATAAAAATAATGGCCATAACATTGTGGGTTAAAATTAGACCCGCCAAAGATAGAGAGACTAAAACAAGCCATTTTTTAGAAGGATTCTGACAAAGATTTATCCCCAGATAAAAAATCAGGGGGAATAGAGCAAAAGATAATGACTCCCCGACTGACCCACGCACAAAGAGGTTAACCAGGCGAAACGGGGCGTAAAGGTAAAAAATGGCTGAAACTAAACCGCCAGAAGTGCCCCACAGCTGCCTTCCTAAAAGATACATAAAACAGCCCGAAAGTAAAACACTTAGAATAAAAAGCAATTTTAAAGAGCCAACCAGGCCAATACCTAACAGATGAAATATTTCTCCAAAATAATAAGGGCCTGGGTAAGTAAAAAGAAATAATGGATACCCGAATCCGTGGTTTAAGTAATCGGCCCAACGGGGAGGAATTTGACCGTCACGGATCTCTCTATCCATCTCGGCTAATCTGATGACAGCCCATTCACCATCGTGGGTAGAAAAGTAGCCAGGGGCAAAGAATGGAAATACTAAGGGAATTGAAACAACGAAAAGAAAAACCAAGGGAAAAAATTTCTTTAGCATTTTCCTTAAGGAACAACCTTATACACTCGAAGAAAGGTCGGTCCGTTTCCTCGTCTTACCTCCAACACTAAATTAAGGGGCCAAGACGTAGGGATTTCCTGTTTTTCTTTAAAAACTACGTAGGTTGGCTGAGTTTTGGCCTCCTTTAAAAACTCACTGGAGATCTCGGATAAGGGCCAGTAGCCTTTGATGGTAATATTTTTGTCTCTTCCTAAATAAAGCTCAAAGGCGGCTGGAAAAAGACCAAAAGTTCCTTCGGTCGCGATAAATATTTTCCCCTTTTTGCTTTCTTCTTTAAAATAGGCGACTGCCTCCCAAACGCCAAAGCCGGACGGCCAATCGTTTAGGAACTGCTGACGGTCTGCCAAAGGATATGGAGCCAAAACAGGAGCGGTTAGAAGCCTTAAATCAAAATAGATCGATGGAGCAAAAAGGAGAAAGAGGAAAACAATCTTTAAAATTTTACTTTTTACAAGTTCACCGACTTCTGATAAAAATTGGGCCGCTAGGAGGATAATCGGAGGAATCATGAAAAGGATAAAACGAGGATAGATAATCTTTCCGAAGGCCGCCAACCCTAGAAATGGAATTATAAACCAAAAAAGAAGAAGGGTGGATAATTTAAAGTTTTTCTTTATCGCCCAAAGAGAGGAAATCACCATCAAAAGCGAAGTAGGAAGCGTCAGATACCCTACAAGCCAGGTAGTTAATCCCCGAAGGTTCCCTAGGAAAAGACGAAACGGCTGTTGCCAAAATTCCGAGAAACCTATGATAAAATTCTTATTCTTAAGGGCAACTATGTAATAAAATGGGGAAAGACGCTGAGCATTGTTGATAAGCTGGGAGATAAAGACAACAATCAAAACTAATCCTAGCCAGCGCCCGAAAAGGAGCCATTTCCCTTTTTTCTTCCAGGGAAAGAGAATCAGACTTACTGGTATAAGGTATAAAAAGAAGTTTGCCGAGGATTTAGTCAGGAGGCCTCCGCCGATCACCATACCTAAAATTAAAGCCACATCCAAACGAAGGGTCCTGATTAGCAAAATCGTAAGATATAAAGACCAGATAGCAAAACTTGCTAAAAGAGAATCCATCAGGGCCAGACGGTCATAAACCAGAAAAAATGGGGTTACAAGGTAAAAAAGGGTGCAGATGAAGCCTACTTTTTTGTTTTTGGAAACCTCCCAGCCTAAAAGAAACATCCCTAAAAGCGAAAAAAACCCGGCGACGACGGAAACCAAGCGACCGGCCAAA
>Ga0315289_10016759_pt1 | contig 10090 bp, 6 predicted proteins | sample YL17G11_40_MG_FD_203452 | JGI IMG/M metagenome (GOLD analysis project Ga0315289, IMG submission 203452) | Sediment microbial communities from Yellowstone Lake, YNP, Wyoming, USA - YL17G11_40 | ecosystem: Environmental > Aquatic > Freshwater > Lake > Sediment | place: USA: Wyoming | collected...
TGGGAGTTTCTGAGAATATCATCCAGGCGAGTTGGCAGGCCCTCGTCGATTCGATCGATTATAAACTTCTAAAAGAAGAAGCAAAGGAATAAGCACAATTTCGGATTTCGGAATGCGGATTTCGGAATTGAAGAAAAAAGCAAAAATTTTAATTCCTTTCTTAACTCGGCAATCCGCAATCTACATTCCGCATTTATTAAGGCATCTCTCCCTTGGTCAACAGCGAATTCTTTTCTGCTTAGGGCTTTTCATCCTTGTTATCCTCTATTTTCAATTTTACTATCATCCCCTACCCCGTCCTTCAGAGGAGTTGAATCAGGAGGTTGTGGTTGAGGTATTGGGAGAAGTTCGAAATCCCGGGATCCAAATCTTTCATCATTCCCCTACGTTAAGGGAGTCCATCGAAAAAGCAGGGGGGGGGAAGGACGCTGCTCTTTTCGATGTGGGTTCTTCCTCAGAAACTTTGGAAACAGGCACCCTCCTCAACGTTGCGAAAGAATCTTCGGTAATCTCTGCATTCCCCCCTCACCCCTCCCCTCTCCCCCATGGGGAGAGGGCGCAGGGTGAGGGGCCTTTGGTAAAGGGGGAGCATGCGGGGATTAAGCAAGATGTAATTAAGATTAAAATCGGAAGGATGGAGGCTCGGAAATTACTCGTTTTCTCTATTCCTCTCGACCTCAATCGAATCACGGTAGAGGATTTCTGTTTAATCCCTGGAATCGGAGAGTCATTAGCCCGAGAGATTGTGACCTATCGAGAAAGAAGAAAAGGATTCCGATCGGTTGAAGAATTGAAGAATGTAAAGGGGATTGGTGAAAAAAAGTATCAAACCTTTAAATTGTTTTTCATCATAAGGCCTTAATTCCTACTCCTGCGGGATGGCAATTTACGGTATACTGGAAGTAGAAAATCTCTTGTAATAGTATTGCATCAATAGAATCTATTTCTGTCTCATGTGTACCAGAACGAGCAAGTTCATTGACAGAAAATGGGATTTCGTATATTTTGAATTAATTAATGGTGTTCGTAAGTTAAGAAAGCGATTTCAGTAATGGAGGAACAAGAATGGAAGAGAGCGAGGTTAAGGTTAGAGAAGATGTGCTTATAGCTTTGAGCCGCGTCTCGGCAGCAATCAGTGGCCTCTGGGATCTGGAAGCTATTCTTAAGGTTGGCTTGAATAGTGTGCTTGAGATTATGCATGGGGTTATTGGGGGGGTCATGCTTTTAGATGAACAAACAAAAACCTTATCCTACTTTGTCCACTATGGTCTTTCTGCCAAATACGCCGAGGAGATGCGCATGAGACTTGGTGAGGGAATTGCTGGAAAGGTTGCTCAAAATGGCAGGGCAATATTATTAGAGGACATCTCCCTGGAACCAAGTGCTGCCCACCTTGATCTAATAAAGACAGAAGGTTTGAAAGCATTCCTCAGCGTTCCTCTTCGGGCAAAAGACAAGATTCTAGGGGTGATGAATGTCGCTAGCACTATGGAGCGGCACTTCACTAAAGATGACATGTACCTTCTGGCCTCTATCGGAGACCAGCTTGGCATAGCCATCGAGCAGGCAAAGCTGTATAAGAGGTTAGATGATGCTAGGAAAAGATACCAAACGCTTCTGAGGCAAATGATTACTATCCAGGAAGAAGAGCGAAAAAGGATTGCCAGAGAGCTACATGATGAAACCAGTCAACAGCTTACTGCCCTGGCGCTTAATCTGCAAGCACTTACTGAAATGATGGAAATGGGGAATGTCAAAGATACTGAGATCAAGGCAATGTTAAAAAGGACTCATAATATAGCGGTTCAGGCACATGCTGAAGTAGCCAGACTCATAAGGGAACTCCGCCCCACTTTATTAGATACATTAGGACTGCCTGCCGCTATTCGAAATCTTGCTGAGACTAATCTCGTTTCTAAAGGTATTAATGTTACTACAGAATTTAAAGGAATGGAGCAACGTTTATCTGCTGAAACTGAACTGACTCTTTTCCGCGTCGCACAGGAAGCCATGAGCAATATTGTGAGGCATTCTGAGGCGAAAAAAGCTATTATCCGCTTAGAATGCAACAAAAACGAATGCATTTTACATATTGAGGACGATGGAAAGGGATTCAATGTCAGCGAGATCACACGCATTGAGAAGGACGGGCGTGGTGCTGGTCTGTTTGGTGTGAGAGAAAGGGTAGCAGCGGTGGGTGGCGAGGCCTATGTTGAGTCCCAGCCTGGAAAAGGGGCTAAAGCCATCGCCAAGGTTCCAGTATTCAGGAGCACGAACTATGCCGAAGATAAGGGTTCTGGTAGTGGATGACCACACTATCGTGCGTGATGGCATTTGTGCCCTGCTGAGATTAGCAGGGGATATAGAGGTGGTGGGTGAGGCTGCCAATGGAAGGGAAGCATTGGAGATGGCCAAAAAACTTATGCCCGATGTCGTGCTTATGGACATAGCTATGCCCAACATGGATGGGCTGGAAGCAACACGCCGCATACGCAAGGAATTTCCCAAGGTAAAAGTACTGGTTCTCACCCAATACGACGATAAGGAGTATGTTTTTCCAGTCATCGAAGCTGGAGCCAGTGGTTTTCTTAGCAAAACAGCCGCCTCCTCTGAGCTCGTTTCCGGCATTCGCTCTGTTTACCGGGGAGATTCCTTTTTATCTCCATCTGCAGCCAGAATCTTAGTTGAAGATTATCAGCAGGAAGCCAGCATAAGGAAAGAACAGGACCCTTACAAACAATTGACAGACCGGGAAAGGGAAATACTCAAGCTTTTAGCAGAAGGATACACTACTCGTAAAATAGCTGATATGTTGGTAATCAGTGTTAAAACTGTAGAGGGGCATAAGACTAACCTTATGTCTAAACTTGATATCCACAATCGCACCGATTTAGTTAAATATGCCTTGCGCAAGGGCATTATCACAGTTTGAAGATTAGTCGTCCTCTGTGGTCCCCCAGAGCATGTTGTCCCCCCTTTCGTACCTCCCTCACGGACAAGGTTTTCACCCTTCGACAAATGGGGGGTAAAACTGAGAAAAATTGAGGTGTTATTCCCCCACCTTATAGGGTAAAGACCTCTTTTCCTTTTTTTGAAAGATGTTTATTATCTTATAAGCAACAAACCTTTGGCCAACACTGTTTTGACTGAATTTTAAGACGCTATTTAACTACGGGGCCCTATGAAGAGGTAGGGCAAATCGAAATTAAAATTAGCATAGAAAGGAGGTAGACATGGAAAAGAAGGGTAAAATTCTGGTGGTAGACGATGAGCCTGAATTTCTATTAGCCTTGCAGAGGGCTCTGGAAAGCGAATATTTGGATGTTACTACTGCCAGGACTAAAGCAGAGGCTGAGGAAAGAATCATGAGAGAACCCGATATCGTCATATTAGGCACGCTAACTCCCGGCAGGGAGGCATCCTCTTTGCACAAATGGATGAAACAAAATGTTATAACTAAGGACGTGCCTATTGTAGTAATAGATGCTCCGCTTGAAAAACGCCTTATCAGCGGGTGGAGCATTGATGAGGGTGTGCAAATGGATGCTGTGGAGTATCTAACAAAGCCAGTTGAGCCAGCGGCGCTCGTGCCTCTAATCCATAAATTGCTGGGAGTAGTAACTAAACGAATAAAGGTATTTATAGTAGATGACCACACTGTAGTCAGGGATGGTATTCGTGCTTTGCTCACTCTCCAAAAAGATATCTTAGTAGTAGGGGAGGCTGTGGATGGAAAAGAAGCGGTGGAAAAGGTTCTCCAGCTTTCGCCTGATGTCGTATTAATGGACATAGTCATGCCTGTTATGAACGGGTTAGAGGCAACTAAGCACATATGCAAGGAATGCCCTCAGACGAAGGTTTTGATGCTAACCCAATATGCTGATGAGGAGAACATTATTATGTCTGAGCAGTTAGGGGCTTATGGATTTATCCCTAAGAGTGCTGCGAGTTCCCAGCTCCTTGATGGGATCAGAGGAGTAAGCCGGGGAGAGCGCTTTAAGCGCCCCCTTGCCCTGTAAATGTTGGTTGTAGAGAAAGCATTATAGCAAGTGGAAAAAGAGAATCTCAATTTGCAGCCAGTAACTATCACCCTTGATGGTCGGGAAGTAAGCGGTCATTCAGGAATGACTATCTTGGAGTTGGCCCGGGAATCAGGCATAGATATTCCTACGCTCTGCTATGATCCTCATCTTACCTCAATTGGTGCTTGTCGTATATGTCTGGTAGAAAATGAACAAACCGGAGTTTTGGTGGCATCATGTGTTACCCCTATAGCATCAGGAATGATCATCAATACCCATTCCCCTCGAGTTATAGAACATCGCAAAAACATAGTTAAACTGCTACTTGCCAGTCATCCCGATTCCTGCCTGGTGTGTGACAAAGGTAACCGCTGTCAATTGCGCCAGCTTGCCTCGGATATGGGCATCGGATTGGTGGAATTCCAGAGGATCCCCCAGATGGCTACCATCGAGGAAGTCAATCCATTCATTGAAAGGGATCTAAGCAAATGCATCTTGTGTGCTAAGTGTATTCGAGCATGCCAGGAATTGGTCGTTGAAGGAGCTATTGACTACTTTCGGCGAGGATTTGCTAACGTACCAGCAACGCTAAACAATTTGCCTCTGGAGGATTCTGAATGCACCTTCTGTGGAACTTGTGTGGCATTATGCCCCACAGGGGCACTGACAGAGAAGGAACGGGTGTATAGAGGGACAACCAAAACCACGGTTCAGACAACCTGTCCTTTCTGCGGCTGTGGATGCCGCATTTCATTGGAAATAAAGGATAATCACATAGTGCGAGTTTCACCAGTTGAAGAGGATGTGGTAAACCATGGCACACTTTGTGTAAGGGGAAGCTATGGCTGCGATTTTATCCATAGCCCAGATAGATTAACTAAACCTCTCGTTAAAGTGAACCCCGTTAGAAATGACGGGGCTTTAAACACCGCCCTTTCTGAAAGGTATTTAAATTCTGAACACGACCCATCCCCGCTTTTAAAAGTGGGGCTTTCTAACGGGGTGAAGGATAGTTTTGCGGAGGTATCTTGGAACCAAGTGTTGGAACTGGTAGCGACCGAATTCAAGCGAATAAAGGATGAGCATGGTCCCAATAGCTTAGCTATTCTCGGCTCTTCCAAATGCACTAATGAAGAGAACTATTTACTGCAGAGATTCGCCAGATGCGTTTTGGGCATCAATAATATTGATAACGGCAGTCGTTTATATAGCTCTGCTACTCGCCTGGGTCTTGGCTCCTCTATTGGCTTCTCCGGTACGACAAATTACCTTAGCGATCTGGAACAGTCAGAGGTAATAATGGTTGTTGGAGCTAACCCTCCCGCCTCAGCTCCCATCGTTGAATATGCTATAAAACGTGCCGTTAAATATAAACGCGCTAAATTGATATTGATAGACCCGCGGCAAACGAAGCTTTCTTCATTTGCTCACCTCTGGCTGCGACCCAAAATTGGCACTGATGTGGCTTTGCTAAATAGCTTGGCAAAAGTGATTATTGATGAAGGTTTGTTAGATGAAGAATTCGTCACTAGGAGAACGGATAATTTTGAGGCATTGACCAAAGCTTTAGAAAGATATTTCCCGGAATATGCCGAGACTATCACAGGCATTCCCAATCATGAAATTCGTGCTGCCGCTCGATTATATGCTACGGCAAGTAGCGCGGCAATTGTCTATGGAACCGGAATCACCCAACATGCAAGTGGAACAGAGGGTGTTAAGGCCATACCGAACTTGGCGCTATTGACCGGGAATATTGGGCGAAGAGGAGGTGGCATTTATGCCCTGCAGAGAGAAAATAATGGACAGGGTGCCTGTGACATGGGAGCATTGCCCGATTTCTTCCCTGGATACCAGGATGTGACAGATGCCCAAACGAGGAGAAAGTTTGAAGAACATTGGAAGGTGAGCTTACCAGCTAACCTTGGGCTAACCGCTGTGGAGATTATAGAGCAAGCAAAAGAGGGAAAGATCAAAGGCTTATATATCGTGGGAGAAAATCCCATTTTAAGCTTCCCCCACTCAAGCCTCGTTGCTGAGGCTTTGACTTCTCTCGATTTCCTCGTGGTTCAGGATATGTTCCTTACTGAAACAGCCAGACTGGCGAATGTGGTTCTACCTGCAGCAAGCTTTGCTGAGAAGGAGGGTACATTCACTAATTTTGAAGGAAGGGTAAATAGAGTGCGGAAAGCAATCGAACCTTTCGGTGAAAGCTTGCCAGACTGGGAAATAATCTTACGACTGGCTGAAACGATGGGGTCTCCGCTGCCTTTCTCTTCCCTCCGACAGGTCATGGATGAGATTGAAGGATTGGTTCCCTTATACGAAGGGTATACTGATTCCGAGAGGCTATACCAGGCTGAGCTGGACACCCGGGAAACCAGACGCACCTATATGAAACAATTCTTATCGGGATTTGCCCGCTTTTCCCCAGTTGAATATATCCCGCAGGCAGAGGGAGCAAAGGAAGATTATCCTTTTACCTTATTGACCGGTACCATTTTGTATCACTTCGGCACTGGTTCCAGAAGTTCGAGGGCTTCGCGGTCGAAGAAATTCCTTCCACAGGCTTTTGTGGAAATTGGCGAATCTGATGCCAAAAAGCTTGGAATTGGCCACTCCGATAAGGTCAAACTCTTTTCCCCTGTGGCTGAATTGACTACCGCAGTTAGAATTACTGACACACTCCCTGAAGGAATAATCTTCATGCCCATCTCATTCCCGGAGAGCCCTGTCAATAGGCTATTCAACATCGTTTTAGATCCAGAGGCAAAAACGCCTTCACTCAAAGCATGTCATGTGAGGATAGAAAGGATTGGACTTCATGGATAATGCGAAGATAACCGAAGACGCAGAAGCTTGCCTGGCACGAATAAATGAAATTGTCGTTGAGTACAGCCAACAGAAATGGGCGTTGATCCCACTGGTTCAAAAAATCCAAAATGAGTTCGGTTATATCCCCCCCCAATCTATACCAATTATAGCTAAAAAATTGGGGCTTTTCACCAGTCAGGTGCAGGGGGTTATTTCTTTCTATTCTCAGCTCTATACTGAGCCACGGGGAAGGCGTGTGGTCAGGGTGTGTCGGGGAACAGCCTGCCATGTTCGGGGTGGTAAGACGATACTGAAATTAGCGAAGCACCATCTGGGTATAGAAGAAGGTCAAACCACACCCGACCTGGAATACACTTTGGAGACGGTTGCCTGCATCGGCGTTTGTGCACTGGCACCCAATATGGTCATTAGCGAGCGGGTCTATGGTCGCATGAATCCCAAGAAGGTGGAACAACTGTTCAAGATGAGCGGAGAATCTTAATGCAAAACCATCGCACCATTTTTGTCTGTCAAGAGACGCCGTGTCTTTCTATGGGTTCTGGCGTTGTTTATGAGGCGCTCAAGGCAGAGGTAGCGCGACAGGGATTGAGAAACGCCTCAATAGAAATCAGTGGTTGCCATGGTCATGGTCTCTGCGAACATGGTCCTAGTATAACTGTTGAACCTGAGGGTATTTTCTATATCCATGTGCAGGCTGAGGATGCAGCCGAGATTGTTCGTTCTCACCTTCGGGATGGCAAGCCGGTGGAACGACTTTTCTACCGTCACCCGGTGACTAACAAAGCAATACCATACTATTCAGAGATAAACTTTTACAAAAAACAGCAGCGAATTATCCTGCGGAATTGTGGGCGTATCAATCCTGAGAAAATTGACCACTATATTGCCCAAGGAGGTTATCGGGCGCTAAGGAAGGTCTTCCTTATAACACCTGAGGAAGTTATTGAAGAAATCAAGAGGTCCGGGCTGAGGGGCCGTGGTGGTGCTGGCTTTCCTACTGGGCGTAAGTGGGAGTTCTGCCGCAAGGCTCAAGGAGACAAGAAATATGTTATCTGTAATGCCGACGAAGGTGACCCCGGTGCTTTTATGGATCGCTCCATATTGGAGGCAGACCCTCACTCTGTTATTGAAGGGCTAACCATTGCGGGATATGCCATAGGTGCCACCGAGGGCTATATCTATGTTCGCGCGGAGTATCCTTTGGCGGTAAAACGAGTTCTCATCGCTTTAGAGCAAGCCAAAGAAAAGGGCTTCTTAGGAAAGGATGTTCTTGGCTCAGGCTTTGATTTTACGATCTATGTCAAAGAGGGCGCAGGGGCTTTCGTCTGTGGTGAAGAAACCGCTTTAATGGCTTCCATTGAGAGCCGACGGGGCATGCCTCGCCCACGTCCTCCATTTCCCGCTGAATCAGGTCTGGAGGGAAAGCCTACTATCATTAACAATGTAAAGACTCTGGCTTCGGTTCCTATTATTATTGACCGAGGAGCTGATGGGTTTGCCAGCATTGGCACCGAAAAGAGCAAAGGGACAGCCATTTTTGCCCTCACTGGGAAGATTGCCAATGGGGGATTGGTAGAGGTGCCGATGGGCACTCCTCTTTCTACCATCATCTTTGATATCGGGGGCGGTATTCCTCGCGGCAAGCGTTTTAGGGCAGTACAAACAGGAGGACCTTCAGGTGGATGTATCCCTGCTCAGTTCGTTGATACCTTGGTGGAATATGAAACCTTGGCTCAGCTAGGCTCGATTATGGGTTCTGGCGGCATGGTGGTATTGGATGAGGCTACCTGCATGGTGGAAATAGCCAGATATTTCCTGAGCTTCACCCAAACCGAGTCCTGTGGAAAATGTGTCCCTTGCCGTCTTGGGACTAAGCAAATGTTGGAAATCCTGACCAGAATCACTCAGGGTAAAGGACGTGAGAGTGACATTGATACCTTGCTCAATATCGCTAAGACAGTCAAGGAATGCTCACTCTGTGGCTTAGGGCAAACTTGCCCGAATCCCGTGCTTACTACCCTCAATTATTTTAGAGACGAATATGAAGCTCACATAAAAGAGAAGAGATGCCCTGCTGCGGTCTGCGATGCCCTCATGATCTCACCCTGTCAGCATACCTGCCCGGTAGGCATTAATATTCCTAAATATGTGGCTCATATTGCAGCAAGTGAATACTTGGAGGCTATCGAGACAATCAGGGAGCGTAATCCCTTCCCCGCTATTTGCGGCCGCATCTGCCATCATCCCTGCGAAGGCAGGTGTCGCCGTGGAGAACTCGACGAGTCAGTGGATATCAGGGCACTGAAGCGCTTCGCTGCCGACTGGTATTTTGACCACGCCAGTGAATTGCCCGAGCCAGTGCCCTTCCCCAAAACTAAGAGCCAAAAGATAGCTGTGGTAGGGGCCGGACCCTGTGGACTGTCTTGCGCCTACTTTTTAGCTCAGATGGGCTATCCAACTACGGTCTTTGAGGTTCTCCCGGTAGGTGGGGGCATGCTTTCAGTGGCCATACCTGATTTTCGCTTGTCACGAGAGGTCATTGAAAAAGAGATAGAGTATATCATCAAATGCGGTGTAGAGATAAAATTCGATACCCCCGTCAACGTAAATTTCACTGTAGAAGATCTCAGAAAGAGTGGCTTTGACGCCGTCTTCATTGCTGCTGGGGCTCAAAGAAGCCAACGTATCGGCATACCTGGAGAGATAGAGGACCTCGAAGGCTTCTACCATGGTTTAAGATTTCTAAGGGATGTGAAGGTGGGTAAGCCGGTCCGGATTGGGCGTCGCGTAGCTGTTATTGGAGGCGGGAATGTAGCTCTGGATGCCTCTCGAACTTCCCTCCGCCTTGGCGCTGATGAAGTCGATATCTTCTACCGGCGGTCACGGGAGGAGATGCTTGTTACCGAGGTGGAATATAATGAGGCTTTGGCTGAGGGCGTCAGGATAAACTTCCTCGTCAGTCCTACACGAATAGTAAGCGATAAATGGAAGGTAACTGGCTTACAATGTATTCGCATGAGGCTGGCCGAGCCTGACGCCAGCGGACGCCGACGCCCTATTCCTATTCCTGGCTCCGAGTTCTTTGTCGAGGCAGACACTGTCATTGCTGCCGTAGGTCAAGCCCCAGACCTATCGTTTCTACCACCAGACAGTGCCCTGGAACGCACCAGATGGGAAAGGTTGGTCGTTGATGAAAATAGATTAGCTACCAATCTCCCTGGAGTCTTTGCCGG
>Ga0315289_10016760_pt1 | contig 10089 bp, 12 predicted proteins | sample YL17G11_40_MG_FD_203452 | JGI IMG/M metagenome (GOLD analysis project Ga0315289, IMG submission 203452) | Sediment microbial communities from Yellowstone Lake, YNP, Wyoming, USA - YL17G11_40 | ecosystem: Environmental > Aquatic > Freshwater > Lake > Sediment | place: USA: Wyoming | collected...
CGCAGGTGACTGCTTGCGTGCAACAGGCTTCTTCTTGCGAAGGTTGCGAACTTCGACAAGAACTTCCGTAATCACGTTGCGTAGTTTGTTGACTGCAATCTCCATCAGACACCTGAATTTGTGTCGCTGCAGCGGCGACGGAGCAAATAGACGTGGCTTTCGTGTGCGTCAACGATTCCCTGAAGCATGTTTTCGACGCCGTCAGTCATTGCGTTTGTTTGCTTCAAAGAAGCTAGCATTGCACTGACGACCTTGATGAACGAACGTTCGGCTTCGAGCGATCGCTTTGCAAGCTCAGACTCTTCAGGAAGCGCCTGTCCTGCATGCAGTGAGGTGACGAGTTCATTGAGCTGCGATGCCTGAAGGTTGATGTCAACGTTTTGTTCGTTACCCAACCCGATTGACTTTTCAGCCACGCCATCAATCTCAGCCTCAGTCTCATTGTAGAGACGTTCGAACAACAGGTGATCGCCGTAGTAAGGATCGCCCTTTGCAGTCCAGTGATGTGTCTGATGAACTAGCGCGAGAAAACGCAGGTATACGAGCACGACTGACAACTGAGCGTATGGGATGTTTGCCCATTCTGCCAGAAGCGTCTCAGGTGTTGGTCCTGGTGCTGCGTCTCCGAGAGACGGTGCCATCAATTCTGTAAGCCTGCGCATGACGTGACCTCACTTCAATAGAACAGTGAATCCGATCTTGTTCATGTCTGACGGGTGGTTCGTCCATTCAAGCTTAAGCGGTTCGCCTGCAATTGCCTGGCGCGCTGTCCAGTGACTGCAGAACATGTCGAGAGCACGTTCATCCGTTGCACTGAACCCGCCGCCGTGTGGAAGCATGCCGATGCATGGGACCTTCGTCTGCCGTGCATTGCCTTCTCCGAGGCGGTACTTGCGGATTCCGAGAGGAAGCATTGACTCCTGGACTCGGAACAACCTTGACGCCTGCTCGACGTACTGCTCTGACGTCAAGTTGCTATGAACCAACTCAAGAACGGGATCTACCTCTTCGACGATGTCAGGAAGCATGCCTTCCTTAAGCATCTCAGCAGCGTTCTGCCTCTTCAACCATGACATCGTCTCTTTCAACGCATCTTTTTCCATTGCGAGGTCTTCCTTCTCTTTGATCAGTTCTTTGATGCACTTTATCAGTTTTTCAGCATCAATCTCAACGCCCGTCGAGGCCTTGACGCTCTTGACGTAGCGATCGACTGCAATTTCTTCCCACGAATACTCGAGGTTGCTTCCGAACTGTCGCATCAACTTTTGGGCCAGCGTAGCGTAGTATTCGTCGCTTAGTTCTGCTTCGTTGTTCGTCTTTGAGACAGCACCCATTCGCTTTTCGCCGTACATGTCGAACGGTTCATCGACAACTTTTGGTTGTGGAATCCCAGCTTCATCGATCTTACGAGTCCTGTAGATGCTGCGGATCTGATCGTCGGACGGAAAGCGCTTCATCATCTCTCGAACGACCGGGAGAGAGATGCGGGCAGCGACCTGAGCTCGCACCTGTGGGCTGCGATCGGTCGTCATTTTTGAAAGAAAGTGTTCCGGAACGACGCGTGCTGCAAAAGAACGCACCTCCGCGCTGCTGTGATCTAACCAGCAAGCAGTTACTGCCGGCTTAAAAGCCAGCCTGCTTGAACGTCCAGTTCGATCAAGAACGTCCATCCAATCGTTTGCCGAAGCAACGACAGTCTCGAGTTTCCCCTCAGTGACGACAGAGGGTCCCAGGACACGCTTGATCTCAGACTTGAGGGCATCAGATGCCTTCTCTTCGTTGATCGTCCTCTTTACAACTTGTTGTAGCTCTTGGATACTGACTGTCTTCACATGATAAGTATTAGACATGGACCACTTGCTAAATCTGAACGTTGACTGGTGTGGGTTTGAGGCGAATCCTCATCATCTATACGTATATGTTGACTTCACTCTCGATACGAATGAACCGTTTTATGTTGGAAAAGGTACGGCTACACGCGTAAGAGCACGATCACAACGAAACAACAAACACGGGAACACAGCTAGAAAACACGGAATTGTTCGTAAAGTTGTGTTCAACACCATGCTCGACAGTGAAGCATTTGCTTGTGAGGTTAAGTTAATTCGTGAAAACAACACGTATTTATCAGATCGTGGTTGTAATTTCACTCAAGGCGGTGACGGTGCAACAGGTTATCGTTTTTCGCTTGAAGCACGGCAAGCGATGAGTTTAAATCGAAAAGGTAGAAAATTAAGCGCCGATGTAATTGCACGGGCCGCAGAATCTAATCGAGGTCAAAAACGTTCAGCAGAAACGCGCGCTAAAATTAGCGCGCGCCGCAAAGGTCAAGTAACACCTTTGCAGCGCTTAGCGCTTGAAAAAGCTCGAGCATCTAGACGATCTTAGCCATCATCCGACAGACTCATCAGTCACTGTGGTCCCGTTTCGGGGCACGAACGTGTCCCAGTCAGGGTGCCAGCAGTCAGTCTTCAACGAATCCCAGAAGTGAAGAGTAGTCGGGTTCGCCGGCTTCTTGTGCAAAGGCATCTTCGCTTCGTCAGGCGTCTTGTTCGCCTTGCGCTTGTTACACGGCTTGCATGCAGTCACGCAATTCAACCACGTGGTTCCGCCTCCTCGTGAAGAGGGCATAACGTGGTCGATGGTGATATTGTGCCAGCCGAGCTTCACGCTGCAGTACTGACACTGCCAGTTGTCTCGATTGAACAGTACCTTCTTACGAAAGCGCGGGGCCTTCCACTTCTTGGGGACGGACTTACGGAGACGCAGTGTCGCCGGGATACGGATCTCACGAAGAGGATCTCCCGCATTTCGACCTGGTGACGTGAACGCTTCATCGCCCCATGCTGACAATTCACCAGTCGTAAACGAATGCACCAGTTCGGCACGATCGTTCATGATCAGGCGCACGGCGCGCCAGTCACTGATGAAATGCAGGGGTTCCCAATTCGCGTTAAGTAGTAGTGCGCGCTTCACGGCTATAGCTCCTAGTCTAACTATACACCCGAAGCGCCCGGGTTTGCACCTTACTTCGCCGAAAACGAACTTCCACACCCGCAGCGATTTGCTTCATTTGGATTTTCGAATTCGAATCCGGACTTGAGAAGCGTAGATTTCCAGTCGACGGTGCTTCCCGTGAGGTAAAGTACGCTTTTTTTGTCGACACGAAACGTGACAGGAAGCAACTTTCCATAGTCACGAAATTCATACGTCAATTCGTCCCAACCTTGTGGGTTCCATTCGACATCTGCCGGACGGGCTACATCATAGTCAAATTCGATGACATATTGAAGTCCGTTGCACGCACCGCCGCGTATGCCCAATCTGATTGCCTTGGGAGTAACAGGAGCGCTTCTTACTTGCTTTCTGAAGGCCTCGAGAGCGGCACTAGAAAATTGGATGGGTACGGACACTGGCTTCTACAGCTTCCAGTCGATGGAAATATCCTTGAAGCGCTCTTGCATGACTTCGATTGCCCAGGGACTGCTGTCTCCTAGGATAAAACTCCTGCCGTGCTTGTGCGCGGCTTCACCGGTCGTTCCGCTCCCAGCAAAGACGTCCATGACAACGCCACCAACGGGTGAACTAGCAAGGATCGCGCGCTCGACGAGCTTCACTGGCTTTTGCGTCGGATACCCATTGCGCTCCTTCGCCTGTGTTCCGACAATCGACATCCACCAGACGTCGGTCGGAACTTTTCCTGCTTCTGCACGTTCTGGGTCCTTCTGTAGACCCGGTGCCATGTACGGAATGCGATCGATGTCATCCCAATTGAAGACATAGTTTTTTGGATCTTTCACATACACGAGGATTGAATCGTGTTTCTTGGGCCAACAGCGTTTTCCGCGTCCACCAAAGTCATATGCCCAGACGATCTCGTTCAAAAAGCTTTCCTCACCAAAGACGTCATCGTCCATCATCACCTTCGCGCGGTGAACAGAATGGTGATCGAGATGAAGGTAAACGGTGCCGTTTGGTTTAAGCACACGGTGAACGGCAAGCATGTGTTGCTTAATCCATTCGTGGTAATCTGTTCTTGGGTCAAGATATGAAATCTTGCCAACGACCTCACCGTTCTTCTTTCGAGACAGCGACATTGAATGTCCCGTTCCGAACGGCGGGTCGATGTACACGAGGTCTACACTTCCCTCAGGCGTCTCTTGTAAGACACCCATTGCGGTGTCATGGTAGACCGTGTTCATGATCAGAGACTCAGCGAGGGTTGGGCAGTTGCGCCCTTCTTTGCTTCGGCAATAAACGCCTCAATCTGTGACTTCAGTTGCTCCATCGCAGACGCGCACTGGTTCAATTCCTGGTTCGCTGTCATCAGCCTACGAACCATCTGTGCCTTCTTTGAAGGATCCCACCCGGGAACTGTCCGACCTTTCTTGTTACGTCGCGGCGAGGTCCCCTTGCGAGACATCAGATCTTCACAACGAGCCTTTCGAGACGTCGCGCACTTGTACGTATGAGTGAAGAACGCTAGCTGTCGCTGAGCCTCAATGAACTGCTCGAAAGGATCGACCGGCTTTGCTGTGGGAGCATCTTTCGAGTGATCGTGTTTTGAATGATCGTGTGCATGCATGATTTGTAGTCCCTTAAGACCCGATTTTGGTTGAGGTGACGGCAGCAGGTCCATGATTAGACACTACCACATGGCCGCTGTCGTTTACACGAGTAAGATTCAATCTGTCAAGCAACTGCTCAAAGATCTTCTCATCCTGTTCAATGACAACAAAGCGGCGGCCGAGCTTTCTGGCGGCATGGGCTGTTGTTCCGGCGCCGGCGAACGGATCGATAACCCAGTCGCCTGGATTGGTGTGAACCTCAATCGGAATCTCGATCACACGCTGAGCCTTCTGAGCATCATGGACCTTTCCACGCATCATCTCAGTAACGTCCATCCAGACATTTGTGCGCCTGTAGAACTCGCTCTTCGCAGGGTACTTTGCGTTATAACCGGCGTAGCCGCGCTTCGTGTCGAGCAGCGGGATGTTGAAACATCGCGGCTTCTTGATGTCGTCGCCTTTGATGAAGTACGCCAGTTCTTCACGTGTGAACAAGTAGTTGTGCTTCACACCGTACGCGCGTTTCTTTGACCACGTGATGAGGTTCGCTAGCTTCAGATTGCGTGATAGTTCAGCTTCAACAATGTATCTGAGGAATGGTCTGAACTCCGGAGAGCCAATGCCGCCCCAAACATAGAACGCACCATTTGGCATGATCATACGTGACCACATCTCCGTCCAAAGCAACATCCATTGAACGAACTCTTCGTCACTGGTATTCACGCGGTCCCACCTCGCGGACAAAACATTTCCGTAAGGTGGGTCAGCAATGATGAGACCGACGTCACCTGTCATCTGCCTGACTTGCAACATTGTCCCAGGTTGTGTCGAATCAGCACAGATGGCGTAACCGCCCTCGAGCTTTTCGATTCTCATCAGAAGATCTCGATCAGTCCTTGCGACGCTGGGCGCCCATACTCTGCACCGCCGACGTGCACCGCAAGGTTGGGCATGATCTTTCCCGACCACTTTCCGTGAGTGTGACCTGCAAGAACGGTGAACTGCGTTCCCGGGAACGACTTTGCAGCATCGAGAAGCATGTCGCCCATCATCTTGCTCGTGTACCACGGCATCGCAGTCGCATCGCCGATCTTTCCTTCGTGCCAGTGCGCTTCAGCGAAAGGAGGATAGTGCGTCAGGATCACGATGTTCTTGTGATATTTGACTGCCTTCTTAATGCCGTTCATGACGTGAGTGACGCCATCGTGAGCAAGTTTCCTAGCAACTCCGATGACCGATGCCTTGCTGTTTGCAACTGGCGCAAAATCCTGAATCTGCGACCAGTCAGCCATTCCGAAATTGCTGTTTTGTAGGTCGCCGTAGAGGCCGTCGTACCAGCCGTCATGGCCAACAACGGCAGTCGCCTGCGATAGGGCATAGTACGGCATCGTAGGCATGTAGCGCAGAAACTGACTCGCGTTGGTGAGTTCCTTCATTGCCTTGCGAACAGGCTCAACGCCTGCACCGTAGTAGTCATGGTTTCCCAAGATGAAATAGATGGGACGCTGCACGACCTTTTCGATTGCCGAAAGGTGATAGATGAGGTGCCTAGCAGTCGATAGGTCACCTGTCAGGAAAATTCCCGTCGGGTTCTGAACAATCAACGACTGAGCAAACGCGATCAATCGCTGATCATCGCCCTTCAGAAAATCGAGGTGGACGTCTGTCGCCCAAGTGTACTGTGCCATGTGTTGATTCTACCCGGTATAGAGAAACTGTTTCAGAACGAGTCTTCAGTGCCGAAGAACGATGACTGCTCATACACCTGATGAAACAATGTACGTAGCGCATCAGCATCAACAACTTCATAGTGCGAAAGCATGTAGTTCGCACTATTGTTGCTAGCATCGGCGATGATTTCGTCTAGCCGCTTGTCGAGCGCAGCGACGTCATCATATAGGAGCTCAGAATAGTCGGCCTGCGAACAAATCGCATTGCGGTGCGAAGGGACGATATTGACCATGTCTAAGTGACACTTACGATAGTGCTTAGCATCATGCAAGAAACATGCCTGCATGAACGCTACATCAGGATCACCCGCATGCCCGTTCTCCTGCCATTTTTCTAGCACAAGGTCCTTGTCTGCTAGAGTGCAGTAGATCCTCATCATGCCGAACTTTTCCTTGTGTTGGGAGATGTGAATCGTCGAGATACGCGGATTTCGACCGTTGCACCTGGGATTCGGATGTTGCATACGCGCAGCAATGTACGCTGCAATCGTGCCTACGTAGATTTTCTTCATGATGAAAACATCGCCTCAAATGCGCCGGGCAACAATCGATTTTGAATGATTGGTCTATTAATCCAATGCACGTCCTGATCCATGATCGAACTTGTGAATGACTCTCGTACGAACTTGTATCGTCCCTTGACGATCCCGTCTTCTTCCCACTTGATGTAGAGACCTTCCATCAGTGGGCTGGGATCTGTGTGTTCAATTGCATCTGTCGCATGAACGCCTGCAGCTCGTGCTGCTTCTTCAAGGTGAAGCAATCTCGACGTCTCGGTTGTGAAATACGACTTGACGATCATCGACTTCAACACACGAACGTCTGAAAACTTGCCTTCGGCGAGGACCTTGACAGGATGAATGCACGGCGTGTTCTTCAGCATCTCGCGACGGGCTGACGTGCTCAGAAATTCGTTTGTCTCTGTGTCAAGGATGTCGAATTCCATGAAGTAGTGCGGCAGAGCATCATAGAAAAACGTGTGCTTAGCTGCCATCCACTCTCCGTACATCACGTACCGATTACCGATGGCATCAAATAATTCGACCTGGCGAGCAGATGACCACTGTTTCAGGAGGTCGAAGTGTTTTTCTCGAGGCCCTCCTCGCAGGTAGTGACCACGAGATTGAAGCTGCAGATGGTCGGCGTCAAAACTGATGCCGCAGTTTGCACCGTCCATCTTTTCTTCGATGATCAGATGCTTGCCCGTGAGTTCTTCCCACGGGACGTCTTCCATGTCATGGTCTCCGTGCTGAAAACGGGAGCCTCTGACGTGTCTGGTGCGTGGGTACTTGAACATGACATCTACCTCGGATTTACTCGTGTCTCTTCGATCAACGCAAGGATCTCATCGGCCTGCGAGTCATCGCATTCCTTGTAAGTCTTGCCGAACTTCTGTTTGATCTCACGCCACACATGGGCATAAGAATTGCGTTCGGGAAAGTCAGGAAGCGGCGGAAGTTTTCCCTTCAGGTCGTCTCCTGCCTTGCCTGCTGCTTCCTGAATGCGTTTGCGATTTTCAGGGTTCATTTTTACATCCCGCTTGATCATATTCATCAAACACGATTTCTTTGACTGCGTACGGAGGACCTTCGAACCACGTCTGGTCTTCACGATTATCAATCTCGATGCAAACAATTGTACGAGCACCAACGTCTGTGCAACGCCATTTACGATATGAACTGGTTCGAAATTCAGTACCGATTCTGAATTCAGAGTGTTTCACTCAATCTTCCAGTTCAGGCAAAGTGATCATCATCGGCAATGCAATCACAGTGATGTGATCGTGGTAGCCCGGTTCTTGGTACTGATTGAACGCGCCGTCGTACAGCGTGATATAGTACATGCAGTTGTCACGTCGAAGCAGGATCTGTCCTTGATTCGTATCCTGCATGTACTTCACCAGTTGGTTCGTTGCCTTTTCAGAGAACGAGACGACGTTGTCCTTGTTGTATGTAGTCATCCGCGTCTCCATCCCTCAAGAGAAGACAGTCGTTCTTCGAGGTCACGTACCTTTGTTGCTAGCAACGAAATGCATGTGTGACCACCGTGGCCTGCATTACCCAAATGATCACAGTACAAAAATCCGCAAGATCCACACGTTAGCTCATCTATCTTAGATTGAACCTCTTCACGATGTGCCTGTCGTCTTCGATCCTTTTTACACAGAACACAGTGTTCAGCAATTTCACAGTTCCAGTAATTTCCAAATGGATTTCCATGGAACGAATTGAATCGCCATTCATGTCCGCAGCGCTTCATTGGTTTACAATATTCCAGGAGCTACATCATGTTTCATACGTACATAGACTACACGAACGACGGGCGACCTTTTTACGTTGGGATGGGCGATGACGCTCGCCTTCATCGACTTCTTGGGCGCAACAAGCGTCATACTCACACAGCAAAGAAACACGGCCAGAATCGAAAGATTGTCGCAACATTCGAAGAGCGCGAGAATGCGATTGACCTTGAAATCAAACTCATCGCTGAGCACCACACTTTCGTCGATGACCCTTCATACAACGGGTTTGGATGCAACTACACGCCAGGAGGTGAAGGTCGACCTTGTAGTGAAGAGATGAAACAGAAAATGCGTGAGATCATCAAGGCTCAGTACGCTTCCGGTCAACGTCAGCCATGGAATAAAGGGAAGCAAGTCACGTACAACATCACTGAAGAAGATCGACAAGCTCGACGTGCCAAAATCATCGCATTCAACAAGTCTCTTCCGATGCTAGGAAAGAAACACACCGATGAGGCACTTACCAAGATGCGGAAACCTCATCGGTGTTCAAATTGTGGCGTGACGGGCCATCAAAAGAGAACCTGTAAAGTCTCTAACTAATGGTAATCATTATTAAAAGCACCCGGGTGCGACCTGAAAACACGTCAGGCCCATCTCGCGCCATCCGTCGACGACCTGATTGCGATCGTCGAGGACGAACAGGACGCTGTACTTTCCCTTGATGTGTGCATCAAAGAGTTCAGCCTTGATGATGCTATCCTTTCGCATGTCGCCCTGCGGGCGCATGTTCAGATCGTACGGAATCACATGCTCGGGCTCAGTCTCCTGAGGGTCCTTAGTGAACATGGGATTCGGAACGCGGCAGTGCTGTTCGATGAACCGGATCGTCGGCTCACGGTGCTTTGCGTCTCGGCCAGACATGAAGATGATCTTCACACCCTGTGCATGCATTGCCTTGACACACTCGATGACCGGAACGTTCGGGAGATCCCGATCGCAGGTCGATGCATCGAACGGATTGCGTCCGTTCATGAGCGCAAGTGTTCCATCGAGGTCACAGAGGATGGCTCGCGGAAGCGAGTTGTCCTGCTCGACCTTGTACGGATCGGCACCTGCACCGCCTGCGATCCAACGCGGCGGGTAGTACGCTTCCTTGTCGGAAAGCTTGCGTCCCTTGTCGAGGCCGCACATCCGTGCCATCGACTGGATGACCTTGTCGCCGACATGGGCGAAACCAGTGCGCTTTGCATCTCGAGCAATGCACTCTTCCGGCCCGACGTTGAACCCCTTCTCGATGACCTTCACGTCACCGATTCCCATCGCAAGCGAGTGAAGCTTCTTGACAGTCATCGGCACCAGATGCGTGTCGTCGAGGATGACATCATATCCAGACTTCAGAGCAGACCGGATCGCCTCGTTCTTCATGTTTCGGACGAGCTCTTCACGAGCATCGTCACGGGCATGAGGGTTGTTTCCCGGCCCAACGACCATACCACGCATGTCGTCGCGGTTGATGCGAATCCAACGCTTGGACTCCTTCTTGATG